>Ga0315279_10000834_pt1 | contig 55745 bp, 55 predicted proteins | sample YL17G06_20_MG_FD_203694 | JGI IMG/M metagenome (GOLD analysis project Ga0315279, IMG submission 203694) | Sediment microbial communities from Yellowstone Lake, YNP, Wyoming, USA - YL17G06_20 | ecosystem: Environmental > Aquatic > Freshwater > Lake > Sediment | place: USA: Wyoming | collected... | reverse complement strand
ATTATACAATGTCCTCTATTTTATTAATTAATATACCTTGGTAATTTGTAATCGCAGGTCTATCTGACACTACAACATCGAGTGCTCTAATCTTACGTGCAATTAGAATTGCTTCTCCTGTACCAGCCTTAGCATTAATCCTCTTGCCGATATCCTCAGCAATCCTTAATTCTATAGGCGTGAGTGCTATTAAACCTAATCTATACTTATCGTTAATATCGAAATTTATTTTTTCTCGTTCAGTAGCAGATATAAAAACCTTGCTTATTACAAGCTTTTTTGTATTTTCATCATTAGCAATGGCTTCAAAAATCCTGTTAAGCGATTCTGCATCTGCTACAAAAGTGTGTTCAAAAGTTTTTTTCAGAACAGGTTTAATTTCTTGAGGTGCAGAAACTGGTTTCTCAGGTGCTTGTTCTAACTTTTCTTCAGGTTTCTCTTCTTTTTTAAGCTTCCCTAAAAGAATCTCTATAGAAGACAAGGGTTCTTCTACTTTTTCCTTTTCCATTTCTTCAGCTTTCTTCTTTTTCTCTTCGCTAATAGCGGGAGCCTGTTCTGCTTTTTGTTCAACCGATTCAATCGGCTTTAATTCTTCTGTAACTGGTTTTTCTTTTTCAATTCTTTTTTCTCTTAAAGGCTTTTCAGCTTTTTCTTCAATTTTTTGTGGTATTTCCTCTACCTGTCCAGAAGTTTTTGTAAGCTCTTCTGGAAGTGAAATTTTTTCTGGTTCTTCTTTACTTGTTTCCACTTTTACTTCTTTAGATCTAAATCGTGCAAATTTTCTGCCAAATTGTTTCTCGGTAATTGTTATTTCTTCGGGTTTTTGCTTCTCCTGTTCTTTAAGAGCGCTTACTCCTTTCTCAGTCTTCACGGGAGCTTGTTTTTCTGTTTCGGATAGTTTCATTATTCTTGGCTTTTCTTCCTCTACCAAGATAGCCTCTTTTTCCTCTAAAGTATCTATATTGAAAGAGACAGGTCTCCCGCTTATTTCTTCAATTGTAACTTTTGGCACAGTTTTTCTCTTTCTCGGTTTAAAAGCAAAAAGAAGTATGATAATTACAATAAACAAAATAATGTAAAAGATTATAACTGAGAGCATCTCTACTGTTAATGATGGAAAATAATTAGAAAGATAGGGTTTTAAGCTTTGAGAAACAGGCATTAATAATGAAAGAATTTTCTGCCAAAAATTCTTTAATCCATCATAAAATTTTAAAGAAATTATTCCTTGTCCCATTTTTCCGAAAAACTCCTTAATCTTTTTCATAAGGGCAGGCAATTCAGTTTGAACTGATTCATTGCCGCTGCTCTTTACTATCGTGACTGGTGAGATAGAGTATTCATCAAGAATTGGAAGAAGAACCGATAAACATTCAAGGTCACTATCAATTCCTGTTTCAAACACAGCAATAGGTTTATCACTTTCTATTTTAACAAGAGAAAAACTATTTGCAAGATTTTCACTATAACTTTCTAAAGAATTTAAAATTAAATTTTTTCCATTAAAACTAACATTAGTATTATCGTTTTCTGCAACAACCACCACTTTTCTTTTATGGTTTATACTATCAAAATTATAAATCTTTCCCGTTCTAAACACAAAAGTCTTCCCTGAGCCATCAATGGAGGGTATTTGCTCTCCTCCTGCATTGCCCGAGCTAGAATTTGAATAAATAAATACCGGGGCGGAGAATTTTATGTAAACAAATTCATATTCAGTAGTTTCTTCACTAAATTCTTTTACTACTTCCTTCAATGAATAATCACCCGGGGTTTTTAAATTTTCAGGATCATAGATCTTATCTTTTGTTTTAAACGTCACAGTAGTATCAGGATAAAGTGATGAATAAATAATATCTCCGAAAGAGACTCCCTTAAAAGAATTTAAATTCCCATAAAAAATTGTGTAAATGTTATCGTCTGAATAGCCAAATTGTATACTTACGGGAACATCTGTTTCAATTGTATAAAAATCAGGTTTTAAAGATAAATTGCTATAAACCCCTCTTTCGGGCAAATCTCCATCAAAAATAACTTCACCTTTAAAGTTTTGTATCTTGATATGAGTATTTTTGTAAGCAGAAACAAAAATTTCTTTAGGTATAAATATAGTAAAATAACTACCATAAACCGAGGTAGTATCATCAGAGCTATTGCTGACATAATCTAGCTTGAGAGAACTTAGTTCAGCAAAAACAGGTTTATCACTCCTGATTTCGAAAGTTTGGTCCTTTCCAAGGATTAAATCAGCAGTTTCGTTTAAACCAAGAGTTTTATCAAGAAGAACTTTTCCTTTAGAATCGCTAATTTTCACGGAATTTTGAGTAGCCATTGAAACTATATAAAGATTGTCGCTTCCAAATCCAATAAAATAATTTCCTATAAAATCTGGTTTAAAAATCTTAGTGTATTCCTTACTTATATCGTCCCCGTATCGTACCATTAGCCGTTTTTTCTCAGAAGCCTTGAATTCCAATAAAGATTTCAAAGTAACTATATTATTTGCCACTTTAACGATTTCAACAGGAAGCTTAGCGGGTCCATCATTTACTGAAATATTATTAGATACCTTAAATCCGGGGAGTTCAACTGAGAATTGAACTGATTTTTCTAAAGGGAAAGATAGGTTATTGGAAATTTCTACTGAAATTTCACTATAGGACATTACAACAGGAACAGAAATCCATGTGAAAACTAATACAAAAATTAGTAAAAACAACAACTTTGTCCTAACCATCTTGCCTCCTTTAACTATTATTATAAATTTATAAAAAAATCAAAAATTCGAAAATTGCTTATTATTTTCTTTCTTAAAATTTTCTAATACTTCCTTAACTTTTTTTGCTGTTTCCTGGCCTCCAACAGTACAGGCATCAAGGAGTGCTCTGTTCTCAGCAATAGCTTCTGCACAGGGAAAGCAACCCGGAAAACCACAGGCGCCACACTCTCCATGAGGAAGGACATCGTATATTGCTTTTGATAAAGGATTTTCCTCTACTTTAAACCTCTCATTAAAAACCCCAAGCAATACTCCAAAAAGTGCTCCAAATCCACCAAGTGTTGCAACAGATATAATAATATCTTTCATTTGAAAACCTCTCTTATTTAATCATACCTTGAAAGCCTAAAAATGCAAGTGCTAAAATGCCAGATATCATAAACGCAATTGCCTTGCCCTTAAAAAACTGGGGGACATCAGAATTGCGCAATCTTTCTCTAATGCCAGCAAGCATTATCATCGCTAATGTATAACCAAGAGAAATTCCTATTGCCTCAACAACTGATTGTACAAAGTCATAATTATTCAACGAATTAATAAAAGCAACACCCATAATTATGCAGTTTGTCGCAATAAGAGGGAGATATATTCCCATGGCCTTATAGAGGTTAGGAGATGCTTTTTTCAAATACATTTCAACAAGACCAACGAAAGAACCAATTACAAGAACAAAGGCAGTAATCTGGAGTGCAGATTGAAGATGGAATGGTATCAAAATCCAATGGTCAATGATCCATGCAAGTATTGCAGAACAAACAGTTACAAAAATGACAGCAAAACTCATCCCAATAGAAGAACTCATATTATCTGTAAGACCTATATAAGAGCACAATCCAAGAAATTGGATCAAGATAATATTATTAATAATTGAAGATGAAACAAAGATCTTTGCTAAATCGACAAGATAATGTGAGAAGCTCATTTTTTATCTCCCTTTTTTCTTAGATATGTTTCAAGAGCTCCAACAAGTATCCCGATCATCAAAAAACCAGCAGGAGGAAGAATCATAATCAATGCAGGTTGATAGCTGGAAGGTAAAACTTGAATTCCTGCCAATGTACCTTTGCCGAGCAATTCTCTAACCACTGCAATTGCAGTAAGCACCCATCCATAGCCTATTGTCATTCCAATTCCATCAAAAAGAGACTCAGAAACTGTATGATTATAAGCAAAAGCTTCGGCACGCCCAATAATTATACAGTTAACAACAATTAATAAAATATAAAGCTTAATCAATTCATAAACTGCAGTAAAATATGCCCTAGCGATAAGCGCTGAGATTGTGGTAAAGGCAGCTATAACAACAACAAAAATAGGAACTCTTATCTCATTTGGAATAAATTTCCTTATAGACGAGATTATTATATTCGAAGGGATCATTACAAGGCTGAATGCAAAAGTCATTAGAAGAGCACTTTCAACTGAATTGGATACAGCAATAACCGAACAAAGACCTATTTGTATTATAAGAACAGGGTTTGTAGGGGTAATTCCATCCCAGATAATTTTAAAATACTTTTTCACGGTGCCACCCCCTTCAGGTAATTGTAGCCAACTTCACCTGCAATTTTCACTCCTTTAGAAACAGCATTTGATGTAATAGTCGCTCCAGTCATTGCAATAATATCCTGTTTTGGAATAAGCGGATCTTTCAAAGCATTTTTACCAGTAAATTGATCAAGAAATGTTATTTTCTTATCCCTATTAACAAAATAAGTAGGATTATCTGCATTGGCTCCAAGACCAGGTGTTTCAGATATAGAAAGAATTTTCACACCTTTAATAGTCCCATCCTTCTCCACTCCAACAAGCATCTTTATCGCAGCCTGGCTTCCTGGAGAAGCTACAGTTACAATAAGCCCAGTTACACTGTTACCATTTTTTACAACATAGCAGTCTCCAATAGTTATGGTTTGATCTGGGGATGAAAGGCTTTTATTAAGCCTCTCAAAATTATTTTCTCCTGGGAAAATTTGTGCCAACCCTTCACTTAAGACTTTGGCATCCTGCGTCTGAATTATTGGAAGAGTTATCTTATAAACTCCTGCTAAGACAATACCTGTAATTACCCCAATTGTTCCAAGAGTTATAGAAAATTTAAAAATAGACTTCATGTTTTTCCTCCATTCTTTGCAAATACTCCATAAATGTGAGGCTTAAATCTATCAAAATAAGTAACAAAAGCATTACCTAAAAGAATCGAAAACATTATACCTTCAGGATAAGAGCTAAATCGCCTTATTATCACTGTAACAAATCCTATAAAAATTCCGAAAATAATTTTTCCCCTAGGAGTAACAGGTGAAGAACTATAATCAGTCGCCATAAAAAATGCTCCAAGGAAAAGACCTCCTGCAAGAATCGAAAACAAAGGGTCTCTGCCAAAAATAAAAGAGAAAACAAATACAGAAATTATATAAGTAAATGGAATTCTCCAATCTATAACTTTCTTTACTAAAAGGTAAATGCCACCTATCAAAAGCAATAAAGCTGAGGTCTCTCCGATACAACCACCAACATTTCCTATAAAGAGCACCTTATATAGTGCTATTTTAGAACCAAACTGCTGGATCAAAGCAGAGTAGCTTTGTAATTTTACAATATTAAGCGGAGTTGCAGAGGTAATAGCATCAAGAGATTGACTGCCAATTTTCCAATAAAAAGGTTTTAACCACGTCGTCATAAAAGTAGGCCACGAGACCATCAAAACTGCTCTCCCAACAAGAGCTGGATTAAACGGGTTAGAACCGATACCACCAAAAATAATCTTGCCAATAAAAATTGCAGAAAATGCACCTACGACCACCATCCAATAAGGTGAGCTTGGAGGAAGGACAAGCGCAAGCAGAAGCCCTGTAACACCAGAGGAAAAATCCCATAAAGTGCTTTTCTTTCTAAATATAAGGTTTCCCAAATATTCTGCCAAAATAGTAGAAAGTACTGCAACAATAATGACTCCTAAAGTATGTCCTATGCCAAAAAAGTATAAGCCGCCGACTGTTGCAGGTACCAAAGCAATTAGAACATCTCTCATTATTTGAGAAGTCTTTATTTTTTTTCTTACGTGAGGCGCTGAAGTTACAACGAGATCTACCATATCTTCAGTCATTTCTTTGCCTCCTTTTCCTTAGCTTCCTGTAATCTTTTTTGTTTAAGCTTTTCAAATGCAGCTTGTTTTGCAGCTTCAATTTTCCTCTGCTTAAGAATTGATTGTTTCGCTTTTTTTATATTTTCTGTAAGGTGTCTTTTTGCAGGACAAACAAATGAGCACGCGCCGCATTCAATACAGTCTACCGCATAGAGAGATTCTGCTAGTTTCATATCATTTCTTCTATAAGCATGATCTAAAAAAATCGGAAGAAGACCAATTGGGCAGGAATCAACACAACTTGCGCATCTAATACATGGTGATTCTTCTTCTGGCGCCATTTCTAAAGATTCTTCACCAAAAAACAAGATTCCCGAGGTGCCTTTCAAGACAGGTACTTCTAAAGAAGATTGGGCAACACCAGTCATTGGACCGCCGAAGACAAGTTTTCTAAGTTTTTTGTTCAATCCACCGACTTTATCAATAATCTCGCTAACCTGTGTACCTATTCTTACTATATAATTCCCAGGGTTCTTAATTGCAGTACCAGATATTGTGATACCTCTTTCTATAAGCGGCTTTCCGTAGAAAATTGCTTCGCTTATTGCCTTCAGGGTTCCTACATTTTGTACTACTGTCCCAACATCGAGTGGCAATCCTCCAGACGGGACCTCTCTTCCTAAAACAGCTTTTATAAGTTGTTTTTCGCCACCTTGAGGATACTTAGTTTTAAGCAAAACAACCTCGATCTTATCCTCTAAATTTCTTTCTGCTATTTTTTTAGCTAGCAAGTCGGCAGCATCTGTTTTATTATCCTCGACTGCTATAATTCCTCTTTTTGCATTTAATATTTTTAACTCTATTAAAATACCGTTTATAATTTCGTCTGGGAATTCAATCATTACTCGGTAATCAGTGGTAAGATAGGCTTCACATTCAGCACCATTTCCTATAACCGTTTCAATTACTTTATTTTTTGGCGGAGAAAGTTTAATGGAAGTAGGAAACGCAGCTCCACCTAACCCAACAATTCCTGCATCTCTTATTTTCTTTATGAGCTCTTCTGGGGTAAAATTTTCGATAGAGTCCACATGCTCGAACTCAGCTTCTTCTTCTTTAAAATCGTTCTTAATGATAATACTTTGAATCTTATTTCCTGCAGGACAAAGCCTATCTTCTATTGCAATAACATCTCCAGACACTGAGGCATGGACTGGTGCAGATACAGGAGCACTCGTTGAGCCTATTACCATTCCAATTTTTACATGATCACCAATTTTGACAGCAGGGACATTAGGGGCACCTGTATGCTGTGAAAGAGGAATTACTGCAATAGAAGGAGGTGGTAACTTAACAAAAGGTTTATCCTTTGTCCATTTTTCTTCTTCAATTTCCGTACCACCAGGGGAATACGTGAATAACTTCATTTATTTTCTCCTTTCTCCTCAAAAATATGACCGCAGTAAGGGCATATTTTTGAATCTTTGTCTACTAAATGACCACAATTTTCGCATCGTTTTTTAAGCTGGGTAAAGCAATGCTGGCAGAAAAGATAATCACTTTTAACTTCTTCTCCACAAACAGGACATTTTGAAATTTCTTTTGATATCATTAATTCGTAGTATTTTTTCTGAAGTTCTATCACCCCCTTTTTCTCTTCGATTTCCTTGATATCTTCCTTTGTTAAAGGAGACCGAACCATAATATAAAATATGAAAGGAATAAGGCCCCCTAGAATCAAGGTCCATATGAACCAGGAAGTACTATTGCCCCCCCTTAATTTGCTATCCCTGTAAACATAAAGAGCAAAAGCTAATAAAACAATTATAAACGCAAGTAAAAATACAAATAAATCAAGTGGGGTGATCCATGGAAAAAGATTTTTCAAATTTAGTATAATGCTATTCATAACAAAAAAATTATAGCATATCTTGCGAAAAAGTAAAAATTTTATTCAATTCTCGCACAAAACCAACAAGATAAAGAGAGCCAGTTATACAAAGGAGTTCATTTTTAGACAAGTTTTCCTTAGCTAAATAAAATGCTTTTCTCGGATCTTTCACAACTTCTATTTTTCCATAGCTAATGTATTTTTTAAGTTCATCTGCAACGTAATATGCGTTTAGTCTCCTTGAGAACGAAAAAGGTACTTCTGTAACATAGAATCTTTCAGCATTTTCTGAAAGTGACGATAAAACCTTATCCAAATTTTTATCGCCGAGCATGGAAAAAAGAAAAACATTCTTTCTATTAAAAAGTTTTAGCGTGCTTCCAAGAGCTGCTGCAGAAGCATCGTTGTGGGCTCCATCGAGAATAACCAAAGGGTCATAACTTATAATTTCAAATCTACCAGGCCAAAAAGCTTTTGAAACACCATCGTATATATTATTCTGGGGGATTTTAATGCCTGCCTCTTTCAATATAATTGAGGCCTGAATTGCTACTGCTGCATTTCTAATCTGGTGAGGACCAATTATTTTTACTTTAATTTCTTTGAATGTTTTTAAAGAAGCATGAGAAACAAAATCAAATATAGAAAAATCCTTGTAAACCTTAACATTTTTTACTTCAAAATCTTTACCTAAAACAAGAAGTCGAGAATTTAACGTTTTTGCAACTTCATGAATTTTTTCGAGTGCTTCTTCGTCTTCTACTCCTACAACAACGGGTGATCCTTTTTTTATTATTCCAGCTTTCTCAAAGGCTATCTTAGATAAAGTGTTCCCAAGTATTTTCTGGTGGTCGAAACTAATTTCAGTAATTACTGAAACAAGAGGGTTCTTTATTACATTCGTAGCATCAAGACGCCCTCCTAAACCAACTTCAACAATTGAGATATCAACCCCTTTATCCCTAAAATACATAAAAGCAATGATAGTAAAGGTTTCAAAAATAGAAGGAATTGAATCATGCGGAATATTCTTATAAAGACTTTTTAATTTATTAGCATAGTGTAAAAAATCAACAGGGGAAATTAAACAACCATTAATAGAAATTCTCTCCGAAACATTGCTGATAGAAGGCGAAATATACAAGCCCGCAGCGTTGAGAGCATTTTTCAATATTGAATTCAAAAATACTGCCGTAGAACCCTTGCCTTTTGTTCCTGTTATGTGAACTGATCTGAAAGAATCCTCTGGGTTTCCGATGGTTGCAAGAAAATTAGTTATTTTTTCTAAACCAAAAGTTGATGGGATAGAAATGTTCTCGCCTAAACTGTAAACAAAATCAATTGCATCGGAATAATTATCCATCCTTTTTGAGGTCTTCGAGATGGTTTAAAATAGTATTTTTAAGCTTTTCTAAATCCTTAAGTTCTTCTCTGTCTTTTTTAATTACCTCTTCCGAAGCTTTTTTAAGGTAATTCCTGTTATTCAGTCTCATCAAAATTTTCGAAATGTCTCTATCTAAATCAACAAGTTTATTTGTGAATTTTTCGATTTCTTTTGACACTTCAATTTCAAAGGGTAACTTTAAATACAAAGTTACACCTGAAACGACAGCCTTTACACTTCTTTCAGGCCGCTTTTCAGAGTACATCAAAGAAGATAGCCCTGCAATCTTACAAATTTTAGGAGCTTCTCTTTCAATAAGTTCTTTTTCAGAATTATCCGATGTAAAATAAAAGCAATCAACCTCTTGAATTATCGGAATATTAAATTCTGCCTTAAGACTCCTTAGAGATCTTATAATTGAAAAAATAAAATCAGTTTCCTTTTCTATCGGTTCACTTATCAAACTTTCATTATATTTAGGGAATTCAGCATTGATTAGCGCGCCTTCACTATCGGGAAAATTTGCATAAATTTTCTCAGTCACAAATGGAATAAAGGGGTGAAGAAGTTTAAGAATTTTTGTTAAAGAATCCCAAAGAATATATTGAACTGTTTTTCTTTTATTCTGATCACTTCCATACAAACGGACTTTTGCAAACTCAATGTACCAATCACAAAATTCACTCCATACAAAATCATAAAGCTCCCTCGAAGTTTGTCCTGGATCGTATTCATTTAGAAGTTCAATTTCTTTAATTATCGTTTTGTTCAATCGGCTTAAAATCCACTTATCTTCGATCTCAAGTAAAAGCTCTTTTCCGTCGAATTGAGAGGGTTTACAATCTTGCAGGTTCATTATTACAAATCTTGAAGCATTCCATACTTTATTAATAAAATTTCTTGAAGCCCTGAGTTTCTCTTTAGAAAGATTAACATCCTGCCCCCCTGCAGTAGAAAGATATGAAAGAGTGAAGCGCAAGGCATCTGCTCCATATTCATCTATTAGGCTTAGCGGATCAACAATATTTTTAAGAGACTTACTCATCTTACGTCCGTTTTCATCTCTTACTAAACCATGTAACATAACTGTTTCAAAAGGCTTAACATCCATAAAATAAAGACCACTCATAATCATTCTTGCCACCCAAAAAAAGATAATATCATACCCGGTGACAAGAAGACTTGTTGGGTAATAGTATTCCAATTCTTTAGTCTTTTGGGGCCAACCAAGAGTAGCAAATGGCCATAATGCCGAAGAAAACCAGGTATCAAGAACATCCTCATCTTGCCTTATATTCTTACTTCCACATTTTGGACATTTATCTGGAGGCTCTTTTGAAACTACTGTTTCACCACAGTCATCGCAATAATATGCCGGAATCCTGTGTCCCCACCATAATTGCCTGCTAACACACCAGTCCCTTATATTTTTAAGCCAGTCAAAGTAAACTTTTACCCATTTCTCTGGAGTAATTTTGATATCACCGTTTTCAACTGAAGCAATACCCATTTTAGCCAAAGGTTCCATTTTTAAAAACCACTGTTTTGAAATTATAGATTCAACAATCGTACCACATCTCTGACAATGCCCAACAGAGTTTTCGTAATCTTCTTCTTTTAGAATTAACTTGGCTTCTTTTAAATCCTTTACCAATTCTTCCCTGCACTGTTCTGTAGTAAGTCCAATATATTTTTGAGGGACATTAATCATTTGGGACCTATCATTTATAACGCCAATAACATCAAGGTCATGCCTTTCGGCAATCTCAAAATCAACAGCAGAATGTGCCGGTGTAACTTTAACTGCCCCTGTGCCAAAATGTACATCGACAACACTATCAGTAATTATCGGAATCTCTCTTCCAATTATTGGGAGAATAACAATCTTTCCTATAAAATCCTTGTAACGAACATCGTCAGGATTAACAGCAACAGCAGTGTCGCCAAGCATAGTTTCAGGTCTTGTAGTTGCAACTATTATAAATTCACCAATGTTTTCCTTTAGGGGATACTTTATATAATAAAGTTTATTTTTTGTGGAAATATACTCGACTTCTATATCTGAAATAGCTGTATGACAGCGAGGGCACCAATTTATTGTCCTTTCACCACGATAAAGTAATCCGTCTTTATAGTATTTGACAAAAGCTTCCACTACTGCATCTGCATAACTGCTATCTAAAGTGAAGCGTAATCTTTTCCAATCTGGCGACACTCCTAATTTTTTTAGCTGATTTAAAATTGTATTCCCGTACTGTTCTTTCCATTTCCAAACTTCTTCTACGAACTTTTCTCTTCCAATTTCCTCTTTTCTAATTCCTTTAGAGAGAAGCTCTCTCTCAACAACATTTTGAGTAGCAATACCAGCATGGTCCATACCTGGAAGCCACAGGGTTTCTTCTCCCACCATTCTATGAAAGCGTACAAAAATATCCTGGAGTGTATAAGTTAAAGCATGACCAATATGGAGTCTCCCAGTGACATTCGCAGGAGGCATCATTATCACGAACTTCTTTTTAGAATAATCAGTCTCTGAGTGAAAAAAATTATTTTCTTCCCAAAAACTATATATAGAATCTTCTATGCCTTTATGTTCGTATCCCTTTTCCATTTTTTGTCTACCCTTTTATGTGGGGAAAAGACCATTTAAGCCACCTGGTTCTTTCTTTCTCAGTAAAGTAATATTATGAAGTTTCTCAATAAAAATCTCGCAATTAAAAACAGTTGCGTTCATTATATGGCCGCCAAAAACATGATAATCCTCGCTTCCTATTGAGCCATGAAGATGTATAACTGCTTCACCGTCATTTTCATTACTAGAGATATTTCCTTGCAAAGAGATGACCTCTGCAATTTTATCAAATATTTTTGAAATATATTGCTCTCCATCAAAGTTCGCAAGCTCAGTTTTTTCAAACATCCCTATGCCACTTGATATTACTGCTGATTCAATTCCGTAATTCTTACAGGCAATTTTTAATGACTCCATAAGATCTTCCCCTTTTTGTATCCTGATTGCAAGAGTGCTATTGCCTTCTTTTATAATCATTTTTTTCCTCCTCGATCCTTTCCTTGCCAAAAGCAAGAATTGCTAAATCAAAATTAATTATATATTTATTGTTCTTAAAGTCAACAAAACCTACGCAACAATAAAATAAGGTCTTCTATATGAAAATTTAGATCTATTTAAAAAATTCTGCTATTATCGCTTGATTTTTGTTAAGCTATGGATAAAATCAATTGAATATATGAAAGGCATAGATTATGGGAAATAGAAAAATTTCGGTTTTTGTTTTAGCTTTAGTTATTATTATCCTTGACCAGTATTCAAAATGGCTAGTGAGGTATAGAATTCCTATAAACAAAAACATTCCAATATTGGACGAATTTGTTTATCTAACTCATGTTGCAAATGTTGGGGCTGCTTTTGGGATGCTTCCAAATGGAAGATTGTTCTTTATACTCATTAGTAGTATTTCCATAATTGTTATAATAATTTTAGCCTTTAAGCTTTCTTTCAACTTTCTCGTTTCCATTTCAATTGGCCTTATACTTGGTGGAATATCAGGAAATCTCATAGATAGAATATTCCTGGGCTCAGTTACAGATTTTATTGACGTAAAGTTCTTTAGCGTGTTCAATATAGCAGACTCATCAATCACAATTGGGACAATAATTATTTTATTTTACTTTCTTGTTATATGGAAAAAACCTTCAAAGTAGATCGCGAGGAGCGCCTGGATGTATTTATTACAGATAAAACTCAAAAAAGCAGAAGCTATATTCAAAAACTCATAAAAAATGGGAGCATTACAGCAAACAACAAAATTGTAAAACCTTCTCACCCTCTTAAAATAGGTGATTTGGTTTTTATGAAAGAACCCGAACCGCAAAAACTGCTAATTAAAAGTGAAAATAAGCCCCTGAAAATTGTGTATGAGGATCAATTTCTTGCCATTATCGATAAAATCGCAGGACTAACAGTACATCCTGTTGGCAATAAAATAGAAGATACACTCGTAAACCGACTGCTTTTCCATATCAAAAATCTATCAAGTATTGGAGGAGTTTTGAGACCAGGGATAGTCCATAGGCTTGATAAGGACACCTCAGGACTTATGGTTATTGCAAAAAATGAAGAGGCTCATATAAAACTTTCAGAAATGCTGAAAAAACACAATATTAAAAGAAGATACATTGCCCTTATTAAAGGCAAGCTTAAGGAGAAAACAGGGATTATAGATCTGCCAATAAAAAGAAAAAAAGGTGAAACAAAAATGACGATTTCAGTATTTGGAAGAAGAGCTATTACACATTATAAAAAAATTGAAGAAATAGGACCTTATACGCTCATTAAAGTCGAATTAGAGACTGGAAGGACTCATCAAATAAGGGCACACTTCTCGCATATCGGGCATCCAATTGTGGGAGACTCTGTCTATGGCGGAAAGCTAAAAGAAGTACCTATAAGGAGGCAATTTCTTCACTCTTATGAAATTTCTTTCAAACATCCTATAATTGGTAAAGAAATAAAAGCATATTCAATGCTTTCAGATGATTTATTGGAGACTTTAGAAATTTTAAGGAAAAAATGGAAAAAGATAGGATAATTATCAAGAACAAAAAAGCTTTAAGGGATTTTGAAATAATTGACAAAACAGAGGCCGGGATAGTTCTTAAAGGACATGAGACCAAATCTATAAGAAATGGCAAAGTAAGCCTCGATGGCAGTTTTATTAAAGAACAAAATAGAGAGTTTTTTATAAACAAAATGTTTGTAGCACAAAATCCCTCTGTGCATTCTGGAGACTCTGAAAAAAGGAAAAGGAAGCTTCTAATGCATAAAAATGAGATAATAAAATTTTCTACAAAGGAAAAAGAAAAGGGGTTAACGATAATCCCCCTTGATGTCCATACGGCTAATAACAAAATAAAAGTCACTATAGCACTTGCAAAGCATAGGAGCTTATATGGAAATAGAAGAAAGATAGAGGAGAAAAGATTAAAAGAAGAAACAAGAAATATCAGGAGGAGTTAATGAAAAAAATAATTATAATACTTTTAATACTGGCTTTTGTTTGCTCGCCGATAGCAACTGTAAAAGCTGAACAAACATTTTCTCTTCTAGAAATAAGTGCAGTTACTGCAAACGTAAGAAGCAATCCCGGCACTGAAAATAAACTTATTTTCCAATTAAACTATAGAACGATAGTTTTAAAACTTTCAACAGCAAAAGATAAAGATGGTAATCTGTGGTATAAGATTTATGATTTTAAAAACGATAAAACTGGTTATATAGCATCCTGGCTTTTAAAGAACACAGGGGTCACAATTCAGGGTACTGACTCTAACTTTACTGCAAGGGCAAAAACAGAACTATTAAATGTAAGAATTGGCCCTGGAACTGAGTTTAATTTAATCTCCACCCTAAAAAATGGTGATAAAATCTCTGTTATAAGAATTATTAAGCGTTCGGATGGGGAAGAGTGGTATAAATTTAAGGGAGATAACGGTAAATTCTATTTTGTTGCAGGATGGTTTACAGAAAAAATATCCTCACCACCTCAAAATCCAGAAAGCGATAAAACCGCCAATATTGCCTCCTCAACCGACTATGTTAATTTAAGAAATGGGCCTTCTACTGATTTTGAAAAAGTCTCGCTTGTAGAAAAAGGAGATAGCGTAAAGGTAGTGGGATTGGCAAAAAACAAAAATGGGGAACTGTGGTTGCAGGTAACATACGGGAATTACACTGGCTGGGTTATTTCAAATTATTTCAAAGCAGACACATTACCTTCTCTCGACTTATCACAAACAGGTCAAAGTGGAACAACAAATGATGCAGTAAACCTCCGAGAAGGACCTTCCAAGGATTTTAAGTCCTTAAAAGTTTTATCAAAAGACACTTCACTCTCAATAAATGGGATTGCAAAAAATAAAGAAAACGAAACATGGTACTTTGTAAATTCAGAAACTGATTCGGGTTGGATTCTTTCGACTCTTGTAGATGTAAAGAAGAAAGAACTTGGTATAATTAACGATGTTACCTGGGTGATAGCTGAATCAGGGATAGATGTCATTATCACAGGGCAAAAGCTCAATAAGCCAGAGCTTACAACAATCAATGATCCAACAAGAGAAATTCTGACTTTCGAATATACAAAATTACTCAAGGAAAACGGCTCTATTGATATTAATATTTTTCCCGCAATAAGGGTAAGGTATGAAAGTTTAGATAATAACACTACTGTCACTGTTGATCTCCTTAGAGAAATCCCGAACTTAATAGAATATAAAAATGATACAACCGTTATATTTCATATAACTCTTCCAAAGATTGGCGAAAAACTTGTAGAAATAGGTGGAAGGGACATATACGCGGAAACCCTAATAATCGATGGAAAAACTAACATAAACCTTCAGAATTTTCTAAATCCATTCGATGTAAATATCAGGAACGATTTTCCAATCGAAATAAACTTCTTTGGAAAAAATATAGAAATAGACAAGTCACAAACCTCAAATAAGGAAGATGGGATTTTTATAGCTCTTGATTCACTTCAAAGTTTGTTCAATGTTTCAATTCTTGAAACTAACTATTCAATATTTATTGACCCTATTCTCGAGGAATATAAAAACGATAAGGAAACTACTTTAAAATTTTCTTTCCCTGCTACAACCAAAAAAATTATCGAAAACGACAAAACAACAATAATTTTCAATGCTGAACCAGGTAGTTTCAGTATAGAAACCTCAAAGCATCGTGACATAGAAATTCCACCAGAAATAAGATTAGAATATCAAAATAACGTCGAATTAATTGCAGATCAAAATTCAGTTAAAATAACGACCTCGAAGGCAAAAACAGGTAATCTTTCCGGTAAGACAATTGTTATTGATCCAGGACACGGGAGTTATTCAGGCCCTTATCTCGATTATGGAGCTACAGGGCCAACAGGAGTTAAAGAAGCAATCATTGTGCTACAAATAGCTATAAAACTCAAAAAGCTTTTAGAGGCAGAAGGAGCAATGGTCATTCTTACACACGATACAGTTGACAATTCTAATAACCCTACTCTTGCTGAAAGAGTTTCAATAGCCAATAGTTCAGGAGGAGATCTATTCATTTCTATTCACTTAAACGCAAGTAATAATGGAGAGGCGCAAGGCACAGAAACATATTATTGGTACGACAGTTCAAAAGAATTTGCACAATCAATTCAAAATATCATAGTAAACCAACTTGGAACAGTAGACAGAGGAATAAAAAAAGATTATCTTTATGTATGCAGAAATGTAACAACAATGCCCGCTATCCTTACAGAAGTACTTTTTGTAACAAACATAACAGAGGAATCTAAGTGCAAAGATAACACATTTCTCGATAAGATCGCAGAAACTTTAAAAGAGGGTATAACTAATTATCTTAATGAACACTAACTCACCTATCGGAATTTTTGACTCTGGCGTTGGAGGCCTTACAGTAGTCAATAACTTGATCAAAATACTGCCAAAAGAAAATATAATTTATTTTGCAGATTCTAATAATTTCCCCTATGGCACCAAAACTGAAGGAGAAGTTATTAAGCTCTCAAGGAGGATAACAAAATTTCTCATCGGTGAAGGCTCAAAAGCAATTGTTGTAGCATGTAATACTGTATCCTCTATTGCAATTCCTCGTCTTAAGGAACTATCAGGAGAAATTCCTGTTTTCGGAATGATTCAGGCAGGTGCTCTATATGCAATTGAAACATCTAAAAATAAGAGAATTGGTATCATTTCAACACCGCTCACCGCACAAAAACATGCCTATTATAATGAGATCAAAAAAATAGAACCTGATGCAGAAATTTTTGAAGTCGGTTCACAGGAAATGGTAACACTCGTAGAAGATGGTATTTCATATAAAAAATACGCATATAGACTTGCAGAAGAAAAACTAAGGGTTCCTCTTGAAAACAAAATTGATACGCTTGTTCTTGGTTGTACTCACTTTCCTTTCCTGTATAAAACTGTTAAAAACGTAGTGGGAGAAAAAGTAAAAGTGATTGACCCTTCAGATTTTCTTGTTATAGAAGTTAAAAAATACCTTGAAACAAAAAACCTGATTAAAAAGGATGACGATTCACAAAGAATATATTTTACGAGCGGAGATGAAGGAGAATTCAAAGAAAAAATGCAGATATTTTTGGACTATCCCTCTGAAAATGTCGAAAAAATTGATATCTAAATACTCAGACTCATCCCATCGCTTGCTGCAACAACCTCTATGCCAAGTTCAAATGAAAGCTTCTCAGCAAGAATAAACGGCTTTGCTCTTATCATGTTCATACCAAAATGTGTCAATACAGCCTTGCGAGGCTTAATCTGTGAAATAATTGTTTTAGCATCATTCAAAGATAGATGCATTACACCATCTTTTGCCTCAAGAAGTACTACATTTAAAATAAGCGTATCGCTACCTTTATAAAGTTCATAAAGCCCATCAAAGAATTGGGTATCAACAATAAAAGAGACTATTTTATTCTCAAGGTTCATTTTTATACCGTATGTTTCAACAGAATGTTTGTGGGAAAAGCTTTCAAAAGAAATATTTCCAAAAGAAAACTTTTCCCTGTCTCCAAGGATTTTCACTTCCTCGAGAAAAGGCAGAAGGTAAGGTAAAACAACTCTACTGTTGCCCTCTATTGCTTCAATAGGAGCAAAAAGAATGCCTCTTTTCTTGAAACCTCCATTGGTTATTGAGTCTATTAAAATGTTAACATCGGTTGAGTGGTCCAAATGAATATGAGAAAGTATAATCCCATTGACACTTTCTACATCAATTTTAGGTTTTGAGCTGGCAAGGCGTACAAGTGTTCCAGGACCTGGATCAAGAATTAAGCTTACCCCACAACAATTTATAAAAGTACCTGCTGAGTACCGAAGTTGTTTCGCAACAACAAACCTTGCTCCACCTGTTCCAAGAAATTTTATCTCTGCCATGTTATCTTCGTCAAAATATTTTAGCAGAATTATTTTTTTTACAATTTTAAATTCAAACCCTGCTTCGCTACAAACAATAATATTTTAAAAATCTCTAATCTCAAAAGTTCATACATATCCTATTATTGGACAGAGGCATTTTCTATATCTGCATAAAAGGAGAAAAACCAAAATAAAAAGTTAGAAGCCCCTTTTAAAAGGGGCTTCTCCATCAAACGTCAATCAAAAGAAGTTATTAATATTCAGGATATTGCTGAGCTGGAGTTGATTTTTCCTCTTTGGGAATCGTTGTTACAATTGCCCCGGTTGAAAGAAGAAGTGTCGCAATACTTGAAGCATTCTGAAGAGCTATCCTTACCACCTTGAACGGGTCAACTATTCCTGCTTTAAACATGTCTTCAAACTTACCATTCTCTGCATTGAATCCGACATTATCCTTAGCCTCTAATACTTTGTGAAGAGCTATTACGCCATCATAACCTGAGTTCTCAGCAATTAATCTCAAAGGCTCTTTTAACGCCTTCTTTAAAATTTCGATACCTGTCTTTTCATCGCCCTCAAGTTTAAGTACTTCAAGAGCTCCGAGCGCTTTAATAAAGACTACTCCCCCGCCTGCTACAATTCCCTCAGCGAGTCCTGCTTTTGTTGCTGCAACTGCATCCTCAACTCTATGCTTCATTTCCTTCATTGCAGTTTCTGTTGAACCACCAACCTTAAGAATTGCAACTCCGCCTGATAGTTTAGCTAATCTCTCTTGTAATTTCTCTTTATCATAACTCGAAGTAGTCTTTTGAATCTCTTCCTTAATTTGCTTTATTCTTGCATTAATATTGTTCTTCTCGCCTTTTCCACCGATAATCGTTGTATTGTCTTTATCTATTTTCACCGCATCTGCCTTACCAAGCATATCAATAGTAACACTTTCAAACTTTATTCCAAGGTCTTCAGAGATAACCTGGCCACCTGTAAGCATTGCAATATCTTCAAGCATTGCCTTCCTACGATCTCCAAAACCTGGCGCTTTTACCGAACAACAGCTAAATGTCCCTTTAATCTTGTTAAGCACAAGCGTTGCAAGGGCTTCGCCCGTCACATCATCGGCAATGAGCAAGAAAGGTTTGCCTGTCTGTACAACTTTTTCAAGCAAAGGAAGAAATTCCTGAACCGAGGAAACTTTCTTATCAGTAATTACAATAAGCGGCTCTTTCAACTCGGCTTCCATTCTGTCAGGATCTGTCACGAAATAAGGCGAAACATATCCTCTATCGAACTGCATTCCTTCAACAGTTTTCACCTCAATACCAAGTCCCTGAGATTCTTCGACAGTTATAACACCGTCTTTACCAACTTTTTCCACTGCCTCGGCGATTGCATCACCAATTTCTTTAATTTTAGAGGACACTGTTCCCACTTGCGCAATTTCTTCTCTTCCAGATATATCTCTCTTATATTTTTTCATCTCATCAATAACAACCTCGACTCCTTTATCAATACCCCTTTTAAGGAGTAGGGGGTCTGCACCTGCGGTAACATTTTTCATACCTTCATCAATGATTATCTGTGCAAGAACTGTAGCAGTCGTTGTACCATCTCCCGCAGCATCTTCTGTTTTTGATGCGACTTCTTTTACAAGTTGTGCTCCTATATTCTCATTTGGGTTAGCAAATTCAATTTCTTTCGCAATAGAGACCCCGTCATCCGATAGCACGGGGGATCCAAATCTTCTTTCAAGAGCAACATGCCTTCCCTTTGGTCCAAGAGTTATTTTTACAGTATTAGCCAACTTGTCTACTCCGTCTTGAATTGCTTTTCTTGCATCTGAACTAAAAATAATCTGCTTAGCTTCCATAATTCGCCTCCTTACTTTAGGATTGCTAAAACGTCGCTTTCTGTGAGAATTAAGCACTTCTCTCCATCAAGCTTCAACTCAGTTCCTGAGTACTTTGAGAAGACAACAGTATCCCCAACATGAACTTCTGGTGCCACTTTCTGGCCATTGTCAAGAATTCTACCAGAACCTACTGCAATAACCTTGCCTTTTTGGGGCTTTTCCTTTGCTGTGTCTGGAAGTACAATACCAGACTTTGTCTTCTCTTCCTCTTCTTCTAATTTAACTACAAGATGATCATAAATTGGTACAATCTTTACCATAAACAACCTCCTTACAATATTTTTTTAAAATTTTTAGCACTCTCGGTAAGTGAGTGCTAAGTTAATTATATTGAAAGTCTAATCCATGTCAAGACCTTGAATAGATTTCTTTTATAATCTGTTTTATTTTGGTGAAAGTATTCGTCCTCATTTTTTAGTTCTTCAAGCCATTCAGAAGCTTTCCATTGAAGGACAGTATCAGTGACTGAAGCAAAAATTATACGAGGTAATTTTTTGTTCTACTTATGCCAACTTAAAAGTTCAGCAGTTTCCTCGTTAGCAAAGTTTGCTAAAAGCCCATACTTCTTTTCTTCCATTTCAGGTCTCCTTTTTAACGTACTATTATATTATAAGCATTAAAATGCTCTTATCTTTTTATGGCTACTTTCCTCGTATATATGAATGCTCAGGGTGATAGTTTGTTAAAACTATCTAAAAATAATGGAATTTATGGTATTATATTGTCTATGAAAGAAGCAACCGTAAAAACGAAAAGCGAAGAAGAAACAATAAAGGTTGGTAAAAAAATTGCCGGGTTAATACTAAACAATAATATAGATAAAATAGTCATTTCTCTTATAGGGGAGCTCGGTGCAGGGAAAACTGTCATTACAAAAGGCATAGCAGAAGGAATTGGATGTACGGACTCGGTGGAAAGCCCCACTTTTACATTTCTGCACATACATAAAGGAAAACTTCCCTTATACCATTTTGATTTATACAGAGTTAACGATATAAATGATATTGACGAAATAGGCATGTTGGAATATATAGAAAAAATAGGAATTACGGTAATAGAGTGGGGGGACAAAATAAAAGATTTAGTTGAAATAGATTTAATTATTAAAATTATTAAAATTGATGAAAACGAAAGAGAGATAAATTTAATTTTTTCTGAAACGTTTAGAGGAGCAATTGATGAAGATTTTATCAATTAACAATGCATTCCAACCGTCAATAACAGCCTTTTCAGAAAATGAAAAGATTATTTTCTCGATAACTGCATATCAAAAAGATGACTGGCCAAACAATATCCTGTATATTACGAAGACAATGTTTGATTCGCTTGGTATCGCGCCAAAAGATATTGAACTTGTTTCCGTTGTTTATGGCCCTGGAAGCTTTACTGGAACACGGGTCGGAGTAATTGAAGGAAAGATAACTTCTTATGTGCTAAACATACCTATAGTGCCCGTAAACTCTCTTAAATTTATAGCCGCACATTTCAAAGAAGAAGTTCATCCGATATTACCTGCTGGAAAAAACGAGTATTTTATTGCAAAATTCAACAATGGGGAACGAGTCGAAAAAGATAGAATCGAAAAGAAGGAGTTCTTGAAAGAAATAAATGGCATTTTAGTATCGCCATGCGAGGAAATAAAAGACATTATAAGCAACCTGATAATTGTAAATCCTGACCCAGAAGTCCTTATTAGTTTGACTTTGAAAGAATATGCTGATGGAAATATTTTTAAAGACCCTCTATCCTTGAATCCCCTCTATCTTCATGCAATTGATACGATATTCAAGAAATATAAAAATGGAAGAAATTAAAATCACAAAAGCAAGAGCAATTGATATTAAAAAAATCATTAAAATTGAAGAACTTTCTTATAAGGATCCCTGGCCAAGAGAAGTTTTTATGATAGATTATGTTTTTAACAGATCTGCACAGTATTTCGTAGCAAGAGTTGATAATAAAATTTGTGCTTTTACGGGCTTGTGGATTGAAATGGATAAATTTCATATTGTAAATATTGCAGTGCACCCAGATTACAGAAAAAGAGGTATTGCCACCTATTTCATGAATTTCATAATCGATTATGCAAAAGAAAAAAGGGCTAAAGAAATACACCTTGAAGTAAGAAAATCGAATACAATTGCCCAAAATCTTTACAAAAAATTGGGGTTTGAGATACTCGAGGAGTTAAAAAAGTATTATCAGGATAGAGAAGATGGATACAGGATGACAAAAATTATTGAAACAAAAAAGCGGAGGGAAAATGATAATATTGGGAATAGAGACTTCTTGCGATGATACTGCCATTTCTTTAGTAAATGAAAAAGGGACTGTTTTGAGTAATGTAGTTTCTTCACAAGAGGTATTCCATAAGAATTTTGGTGGAATTGTCCCTGAAATAGCATCGAGAAAGCATTCTGAACTCATTGGCTATACAATAACTGAGACCTTAAAAATTGCAGGTAAATCCCTTGAAGATATTGACCTGATTTCTGTAACAAAGGGCCCGGGGTTAGTAGGTTCACTTATTATTGGCGTTGAGACAGCAAAAGCTATTTCATTTGCACTGAACAAGCCTTTGATAGGGATAAACCACCTTGAGGGGCATATTTATTCGCTCTTTTTAGGAGGTTCTAAACTCAGTAAAATAAAAAATCCTTTTCCACTGATTATTTTGATAGTATCCGGCGGACATACCGAGCTTGTGTTAATGGAGGACCATTTAAAATATAGAGTCATTGGCAGAACGCGTGATGATGCGGCAGGAGAAGCAATTGATAAATTTGCAAGGTTCCTTGGATACGGGTACCCTGGTGGTCCTCTAATAGAAAAACTTGGAATAAACGGGAACCCCGAGTTTCACAAGTTTCCACACCTTACCTTTAAAGGCTCTCCTTATGAATTTAGTTTCAGCGGATTAAAAACTGCAGGTATATATTTTCTTGAAAAAAACCCAGCAGCAATAAAAAATAACTTAAATGATATTGCAGCAAGTTTTGAAAAGACAGTAGTGGATATACTTACTGAAAGAACAATAAGAGCAGCAGTAGACTATAAAGTAAAAGGTATTGGAGTCGTCGGAGGTGTTTCTGCAAACAAAAGATTGAGGGAAACTTTAACTACAGAAGCTCCTGTTGAAGTTTTTCTACCTGAAAAAACTTTTTCGACAGATAATGCCGCTATGATTGCACTTGCAGGATATAGACATTTCGAAAGAGGGAAAAAGGACAATTTACTACTCGATGTTTATTCAAGACTTGAAATAGAATAGTTAAACTCATAAAAAATAATATATGTAGGAAACTGATCAAATAAGGGTTCAATCTATTCATTTGCATAAAATTGAATTTCTTGTAAACTTAATTTGTATGTGTAGTTTTAGGAGGAAAAATGCAGATTAAAACAATTAAAGGTGCAATGAGTACTGCAGAAAAATTAATTAAAAAGATTTTTATGGAAGAAATAAAAAATAAGTCAGAGATAAATAGGGATACCGGGATCCTTCAAACGAGGTATTCTATATTTCTTATACAATATATCAAAGAAAAGGGTACAGAATTCAAAAAATATTTCCCTGAAATTTCGAAACAAATTATGTGGGATGAAGGGATTAAAATAAGTAAAAAAATCGTGATTGAATTTATTAATTATCCTAACATTGAAAGAAAAAAGCTTTCGATAGTTTTTGTACTGTCTAATGGTGAGATGTTTCAAATATCTCCGATCTCCTTAATGAATTTTTGTGAAATTGCAAATTTGGAAGTAGAAGATAATGGAGTTTACTATTTCTTCCCAACTATTTTCCTCAAAAAAATCAAAGGAGAAACAACTAAAAAAGAAATAAATATTATAGACAAATTGTCCTTGATATCGCAGATAAATAGCATTGAAAACTTTGACGAGGAAGATCTGGAATATGCTGCTACATTTAAGGATTTTGATGTTGATTTATTCGGAGAGATAACAAGAACCTTAAGAAACATAGAAAAACACCTGGAAGAAATCGAAAAGTATTTGAAAAGGGATAAATAATGAGAAAGGATCTAAAAATTATAATAGCAGTTATTCTCTTCTCTTTTATCTTTTTTGTAAGTGTAGCACATTGCTATATTGTCTCCGATGAACAAACAACTCATCAGATAATTTCTTTTAAAAGCCTTGATATTGGACAAATTCTACAAAAAGCAGGGCTCACAACGAGAGAGGAAGATGTCATAAACTTGGAAGGCAGTACCTTATCCTATACTGAGAAAGTTACAATAGCAAGGGCAAGGCCTGTTCAAATAGAGATCGATGGTAAAACCTCGACTTACTATTCAACAAGCGAGACAGTGCAGGACTTTCTTAACGAAAGAGGGATAAAATTAATAGATAAAGATTATTTGAATCCCTCGTCTAACTCAATAATTAAAAATCAAAAAATAGTTATAAAAACTTATATAGAAAAGGAAAAAGTCGTTAATGCATCTATTGACTACAAAGTTATCTATAAAAACGAAAATATTGTTGCAAAGGGGCTCATTGTAAAATTAAATAGTGGAAGAGACGGAATACTTGCAAAGTATTATAAAGAAATCTATTTTGGTGGGAAGAAAGTAAAGGAAGAATTTACTTATAGTAAAGTTATTAAAGCACCAGTAGAAGAAATTTACCTTGTTGGCTCAGCAACACTGCCTGAACAATATCTTAAAATATACAATATGATTGCTACATCATATTCTCCAACATTTGCAGAAACAGACAGCAACCCCTGGATGACTGCAACAGGAATGAAAAGTGGATTTGGCGTGGTAGCTGTTGACCCCAAGGTAATACCACTTGGAAGTTTACTCTATGTAGAAGGGTATGGTTATGCGGTAGCAGGCGATACGGGTGGAGCAATCAAAGGTGAAAGAATAGATGTATTCTTCTACTCAACAAGCCAGTCAAACAGGTGGGGAATAAAAAATGTAAAAGTTTATCTCCTACCAGGTAAATGGAAATTCAACGACAAATTAAAGTATTAATTGAAAAATATAGAATCTTTCCTTCGGATAAGCTTGGCCAGAACTATTTAATTAACCTACAGGCAATTGATTATATAGTGCAGTTAATTAACCCTGATAAAAATAAATCCTACATTGAAATAGGGCCAGGTTTTTTGCAATTAACAAATCCCATTGCAGAAAAAGCAAAAGAAATAGTTGCCATCGAAAAAGATAAAAGATTTGAGGATTTCTACAAAGAATTTGAAAAAACAAATATAAAGATAATATTTTCAGATGCACTTGATTTTGATCTCATCAACTCAGAAGCTCATGAGATTTATGGGAATATTCCTTACTATATCTCCTCAGAACTTATTATAAAAATTGCTCGATCTTTAAATATAGAAAGAACGGTTCTACTTCTTCAAGAAGAATACGCAAAAAGAATACTCTCAAAAAAGGACTCCAAAGATTACAGTTCAATTACAGTACTGGTTGATTTCTTCTTTAACAAAAAATTCATCAAAACCTTTCCATCCAATTTTTTCTATCCTAAGCCATCTGTAAACTCATCTTTAATTGAGCTTAACAGAAAAGAAATCTATAAGGATATTGACATTCAGGATTTTTTAAATCTTGTTCGGGTCTCTTTCGGCATGAGAAGAAAAAAACTTTATAATAACCTAAAACAAAAATTTAAAGAAAATGCCATTAAAGAAGCAATGTTAAATGCAGACATTTCATTAGATGTTAGAGCAGAAAACCTTGATGTATCTCAATATATAAATTTATACAGAAAAATTTTTGACGAAAAATAAAATTTAAATAAAATATTCAGTGAAAGGAGGATAAAATGGCACATAAAATTGTTGAAGGATTGCTTTACACAAAATCAGATGAATGGGTAAGAGTGGAAGGCGAAATCGCAATAGTTGGTATTACCGACTATGCACAGGATAAACTCGGCGATATTGTGTATATTGAAGAGGCAGTGCAAGGCAATAAAGTCGTAAAAGAAGATAAAGTAGCTACAATTGAATCAGTAAAAGCCGCTTCTGACATCAACGCACCAGTTTCAGGAGAAATAATTGAGGTAAACAAAAGTGTAGTAAAGGATCCCGCGATTGTTAATAACGACCCATATAGTGAAGGCTGGCTATTCAAAATCAAAATCGATAACACAGAAGAAATAAAAGACCTTCTAAATGCAAAGGGGTATGAAGAATACAGAAAAGAGTAGTTTAAGATATATACCCAACACTAAAGAACAACAGGAGGAGATGCTCAAAGAGATAGGAGTACCTTCTTTTGGGCATCTCTTGAATTCAATTCCTGTAGGAATAAGATTAAAAAGTGATTTAAAAATTCCTGACAAAATATCTGAACAAGAACTATTTGAAAAGATACATAAAATCTCCCAAAAAAATCTTAATTTTATTGATTTTAAGCCATTAATTGGTGCAGGTTCATACAGACATTATATACCCGAAGTTGTTAGAACTGTTGTTTCTTACTCAGAATTTTACACAGCATATACACCATATCAACCTGAGATAAGCCAGGGAACTTTACAGACAATGTTTGAAGTACAAACACATCTCACGAGGCTCACGGGCATGGATGTGGTTATGCCCTCAATATACGATGGCGCTTCTGCAACAGCAGAATCCGTACTTATGGCTTTAAGAATCAATAACAAGAAAAAGGTATTACTATCATCCCTGTTGCATCCTCATTATAAAGAAACCGTGAAAACATACACCAAATCACATTGGATAGAAATAATAGAAATGCCTCAAAAAGAGGGTTCAATAGAGACAGAAGAGTTAAAAAAATTAATAGATTCAGATACAGCCTGTGTCGTTGTCCAAAACCCTAACTTTTTTGGCGGAATTGAAAATATTGAACTAATTTCAAATATTGCTCATGAGAATGGCGCAATCGTGATACTAATAGTCATAGAAAGCTTGTCGCTTGCCCTTTTAAAATCATGCAAAAAAACAGGGGCAGATATAGTTGCAGGAGAGACACAATCACTTGGTATGGATTTAAATTTTGGTGGTCCTTACAATGGCTTTATTGCATCAAAAGAAAATTACATAAGGCAAATTCCAGGCAGAATTGCCGGTGAAACTACCGATGTCGAAGGCAATAGGGCTTTTGTAATGACTCTCAGGGCAAGGGAACAGGATATCAGGAGAGAAAAAGCAACTTCTAACTTATGCTCAAACCATGCACTAAATTTATTTGCAATTAATGCATATATCTCTTTGCTTGGCAAGGAAGGTTTGTACAAGCTTGCAGTTTTAAATACCAAAAGTGCACACTATTTAAGAAGTAAACTCATTGAAACTGGCAAATTTTACGGAGACGATTATCCATTTTTTAATGAATTTGTACTAAGGACAAAAGACGATCCAAAACTTATTAGAGAAAAACTTTTTAAAGCTGGATTTTTGCCACCTTTAAAAGTGTCTGATTTCTTCCCGGCGCTCCCAAACAATCTTCTATTTGCGGTAACCGAAACTCTATCAAAAGAAGACCTGGACAAAGTTGTAGATATAATTCGGAGTTTATAATGAAACTAATATACGAAAAAAGCATTAAAGGAAGAATAGGCTTTTCAATGCCTGAAGATAGATTTGAAGACATAAATGTTAAAGACTGTATTCCAGAATACGCCCTTTCAAAAGAAAAGAAAGAACTTCCTGAAGTTTCTGAAGTTGATGTGGTAAGACATTTTACTGCTTTAAGCAAAATAAATTACGGAGTAGACACAGGCTTTTATCCACTTGGTTCTTGCACTATGAAATATAACCCAAAGATAAATGAAAAGCTTGCAAACCTTGAAGGTTTTACATTTGCCCACCCTCTTGCAGATATTAAACACTTCCAGGGAAGTCTTGAATTAATGTACGAGCTCGAACAACTACTTAAAGAAATTACGGGAATGGATAGATTTACTCTTGCGCCTGGTGCAGGAGCACATGGCGAACTTGTCGGCGTTCTTATAATGAGAAAATACTTTGAAGATTCAGGTAAACCAAGGCACAAAATGATTGTTCCCGACTCAGCCCATGGAACTAACCCAGCATCTTCAGCGATGGCTGGGTTTAAAGTAGTAGAAGTAAAATCAAACGAAAGAGGAACTGTTGATATTGAGCATCTTAAATCACTTATGGACGAAGATACCGCAGGAATAATGCTCACAAACCCAAATACAGTTGGTTTATTTGAAACAGATATAACAGAAATTACAAAAATTGTCCATGGAAAGGGCGGTCTTTTATATTATGATGGCGCAAATTTAAACGCTCTTCTTGGGATAGTCAGACCCGGAGACACTGGTTTTGATATAGTACATCTTAATTTACACAAAACATTTTCAACTCCACATGGAGGCGGGGGTCCTGGAGCTGGAGCCGTAGGAGTCAAAAACCATCTTATCGAATTTCTACCTTCCCCAATAGTCTGCAAATGCGATGATTTTTATTCCCTTGAGTACTCTAAAAAAAGCATTGGAAGAATCCGGGCATTTTTTTGCAACTTCTCAGTTCTTGTAAAAGCATATGCATGGATACTGTCAATGGGGAAAGACGGACTTAAAGAAGCAGCAAGAGTAAGTATAATAAATGCAAACTATGTACTCTCAAAGCTTAAACCTTATTACAGACCGTCATATGACAGGTTCTGTATGCACGAATGCATACTTACTGGAAGGGACTATAAGGAGTACGGAATCAAAACTTTGGACATTGCGAAAAGATTAATGGATTATGGCTTCCATCCTCCAACAATATACTTCCCACACTTCGAGCCCTATGCTCATGAAACAATAATGGTGGAACCCACAGAATCAGAAAGCAAAGAAACAATAGATGAATTTATCAATGCAATGATAAAGATATCAAAAGAGGCAATTGAAAATCCTGAACTTCTTAAATCAGCACCTCATTCGACTCCAATAAGGAGAGCTGATGAAACAAAAGCAACAAGAGAACCAATACTCAAATTTGAAGAAAAATGATTCTAGAAAAGATAAAATGGGTTATTGCAAACTCCGTAGAAAATTTATATCCTGGTATTTCAATACAGATTGATTTAGAGATCCCACCGGAAGGTTTTGGAGATTTCTCAACAACAATACCGCTAAAACTTGCTAAGATTTTGAAAAAACCTCCAATTAAAATTGCGGAGGAAATATCACAAAACATAAAATCTGATATATTTCAATCAATACAAATATCAAAACCAGGGTATCTGAATTTTCTTTTAAGCCTGGATACCTATAAAGAATTTCTCGTATCATTAGAGAAAGATAAAGAAAAATACTTTTACAAAAAGCCAAATGGTAAAAAAGTCCAGATTGAGTTTGTAAGCGCAAACCCTACAGGACCACTGCATGTAGGAAATGGCAGAGGTGGAATAATTGGAGATGTCCTTGCAAACCTTCTAAAAACACAGGGCTTTGAAGTAGAAAAAGAATACTATGTAAATGATGCTGGAAGCAAAATAGATTCATTTGCAGAATCAATTTTCTACTATTATCTACTTGACTGCGACATTAAGACAAATTTCCCTGAAGATGGCTATAAAGGAGACTACATTAAAGACATTGCAAAAAAAGTATTTAATGAGTCCGGAAAGAGATTTTCAAAAATGGTTAAAAAGAATGCAATCGAGCAAATTAAAGAAGTAGGTAAAAATTTTATGATTAACGACATAAAATTATCTCTTGAAGCTTTTGGTATTAATTTTGATAGTTGGTTTTACGAGACGACTCTCTACAAAAATGAAGAAATTCAGAAGACTCTCAATATTTTTAAAAACACTCCATATACCTATAAGTCAGATAACGCTATTTGGTTTAAATCAACATCATTTGGAGACGACAAAGACAGGGTTCTTGTAAGGGGCAGTGGCGAACCAACTTATACACTGACTGATGCAACTTATCATAGAAATAAATGGGAAAGAGGTTTTCATAAAGTAATAGATATATGGGGAGCGGACCATTTTGGCCATATAACACCGATGAAAGCATTAATTCAAGGAATGGGATTGCCTAAAGATTTTCTTGATATAATTATATATCAGATTGTTCACCTCTTCGAGGATGGAAAAGAAGTAATGATGTCAAAGCATACAGGGTCATTTGTCACGCTTTCGGAGCTTATTGAAGAAGTTGGAAAAGATGCTGCAAGAATTTTCTTTCTCCTCAAAAGTGCAGATACGCACTTAAATTTTGACGTAAATCTTGCGAAAAGCCGAACAATAGAAAACCCAGTTTATTATATGCAATATACCTTCGCACGTTTGACAAACATCTTTAAAGAAGGCATCAAAAGAGGAATTAAATATGAAGGAATAGTAAGAGCTGAGTCTCTGGAACTAAATAAAGAGGAAAGAAATATTCTCAACAGTTTAATTTTTGTTGAGGAACTTTTAAGCAAGGTATCAAATGATTATTCTGTATCCAAGATTCCTTTTGCTACGCTTGAACTTGCTCAAAAAATAAACGCTTTTTATCAAAAGCATAAAGTACTACAAGCAGGCAAACTGACTCAACAGAGGCTTGCTCTTATAAATACATCGTTAATCACCCTTTCCTTGCTCTTCGATGTAATGGGAATCAAAAAAATAGAAAAGATGTAGGATGAAAATTGCTACTCTCATAGTTACTTACAACAGGTTGCAAAATTTAAGCGAGTGTGTTGAATCGATTCTACGGGGAACAGTAATACCCGAACAAATAATTATTGTTGATAATGGATCACAGGATGGTACTGCTAAGTGGATCAAAGAAAAGTTTCACGGTATCGAAGTTATTGCCCTCGATAAAAATTTAGGCCCCGCAGGAGGTGCAGAAACAGGTCAAAGATATATTTATGAAAAGGGTTTCGAAGCTATCTGGGCGATTGATGATGATGCAAAAGTACATAAAGATGCACTTAAAAAAATTTTAGAAACTTTTAATAAACTCGTCGAAAAAGGTAAAAATGATTTTTTGCTTACTTCTGTTATCTATGGCGACAATAACCTTTCTCTGCCATTCTATAATTTACTTTTGTACAACCATACTTTTGGCCTCACAAAAAGAATAGACCCTGAAGAGTATAAAAAAGACTGTTTTGAAGTCAATATTGCCTCAATGTGCGGATTATTCATACCCCGTAAAGTTTTTGCAAAGTCCGGTTTTGTAAAAGGCGAATTTTTTGGTTGGTATGACGATACGGAATTTATACTAAGAGCTCAAAAGAATGGTTTCAAAATTTTAGCAGTTCCGCAGAGTAAAATTTATCATCCTGTTCAATACAGAAAAAGAATAAAAATCCTTGGCAAAAATTTCACATTCATTTCAGGAAGGCCTGAAAGGATGTACTATGGCACAAAAAACAACATCATAACGCAACAAGAAATGCTTCCATGGTTCAATTTTTATTTTTTATTTCTACCTATCTTTATTGCAAAAAGAAGTATTTCAATAATATTATTCTATGAAAATAAAGGCACTTTCATAAAACACATGCTAAAGGGTATAATAGATGCATTGAGAATTATATGGAGGTAAATATGGTTAAAAAAATTATAGTACCTTTAGTAGTTGCATTAGTAATTATTGCAGGAGTTTTTGCAATTTACAAACTCCTGAATCCAAAAAACAAAGAAGTCCTTTCACAAGGAAACTATATAGAAACAGTTTTCCTGACCGAAGATTTACAACCAGAAGTAGCAAATTCCATACATGTAGGAGACACTATCTACGATTCAACAGGTCGCCCATCTTTAAAAGTTACTGATGTAAAAATCGAGGACTCAACTTCAAGATATGTAACATACGATGATATAGGGAGGTTAAAAGTTGACACTTCTACAAAACTCAAAGATGTTTATATATCAGCAAAATCATTGAACAAAAAATATACATGGGCTTATTCATATGGAATAGATCTTATAATGGCAGGAGCCCATGTTTCAGTATATGGAGAAAACTGGAAGGTCTGGACAACGATACTTTCTGTTCAAGACGTAAAGTAAAATATGCATAAAAAATACTTCAATTATTTTCTCTTGGGGGTCGTTGCATTTTTCCCATGGGTGAATTATTTTGTAAGGAAGTTTCATCTGCCGTTTTCTAATTCGTGGGACGATGCATTTATCTTTTTCGTCTTTGTCATCTCGCTTGTCATAGGAGCGAAAAACATAAAAAAGCTTTTTTCAAATCCTACGTTCCTTTTCGGATTGCTTTTTCTTTCGGTAACCCTATTTTCGTTTTACTTCAACAACTATTTTTTGGTCGCATACATTCACGAGGCAAGACTTTTCTTTGAACCATTTCTTATTTTCGTTGCCTTAATGCTTATAGAGCCTGAGAAGGAAGAGGTGCATTTTTTCCTAAAATCTATTATTGTTTCATATAGCTTCATTGCATTGTATGGACTATACCAATATGTAAAAAAGGTACCTACTCCTCCACAGTGGGTGGATAAGGACCTTGAGAAAAGTTTCATAAAAACGAGAGCATTTTCTATTATTGGAAGCCCAAACGTGCTTGGAGCTCATCTTGAAGTTGCACTTCCTCTCCCGCTCATCTACATAATCAAAGAAAAATCTCGCATTAAAAAGGTACTGTGGAGCATTCCATTCCTCATTATTGGAGGAGGTTTGCTTGCAACCTTTGCGAGGGCTGCCTGGCTGTCTTCGGCATTCTCTCTTTTTGCAAGTACCCTTTGGATAAGTCCATTGTTAGGGGTTATTTTCATTATATTTGCAGGGATACTTTTTGTTTTTATAAGCCCACTTAGGATAAGGATTCTATCATTGTTTTCAAGCCTTTACATACAAAAGAGCGCACAGGACAGGGGACGCATATTCCGATGGACTTATGGCGTTTTGAATGCATCGGACCACCCATTGCTTGGATCTGGCTTTGGCACTTATGGCGGTTCTGCATCTCAGGCTTACGGTTTCTTTGCAGGCCAGTCAATGGATAGTGTCTACATCAAGACACTTGCAGAAACAGGCTGGCTTGGCATACTCACATTCATTCCTTGGGTTTCGTTGGGAGTTGGCGTTATCCTTACAAGGTTCATGGAAGAAAAAAAGCCTCTATTTTTATTCATTGGGGCTGGCCTTGTTGCTTTTCTCCTAAATATGTTTACTGAAAACTTGTTAAATAACACCGCAGGTATTGCATACGTCTTCTGGGCATTAATCGCAGTTGGAATAACGTATCATGAGTAGAGATCTTTTGTTTATTTCAACAAATATTCACGGCGGCCTCCCAACACGAAAGCAGAAATTTGCAAATCATTTCAAGAATATTGGTTACAGAGTACTCTTCGTAGAGCCTCCATTCACATACTTAGGACTTCTAAAAGGAAAAAGAGCGCAAAATAGCACTACAATTGAAAAAATCGAAGAAAATTTTTTTATTTTGCATTCTTTCGCATGGTTCCCTTTCTTTAAAAAAAATGTTATTTTCAATGACATTGATAACCGTATATTCCTTAAACACATTAAAAAGGCATTTAAGGAGCTACATTTTTATCCAGAAATTGTATGGAATTATATGCCATTTCTTCCCAAAGCACTCCAAAACCTCAAAGCAAAAATCGTTTACGACTGCGTTGACGACCATTCTGCGTACCCTGGGCTCATAAATCCAGATTTTGTAAACAAGCTTGAGAAAAAAACAGTAGAACTTTCCGATGCAATTGTAGCAACAAACGATATTCTTAAAGAAAAACTATCTTCTTTCGGAAAAGAGCCAATAGTGCTTGGCAATGGCGTAAACTGGAAGCTTTTCTCAAAAGGGCTTTTTGATTACGAACCCTCAATTAAAAAGCGCATCGTCTATGTTGGGGCAATTGCAGAGTGGTTTGACTTAGAACTTGTTAAAAGCGTTGCAATAAATTATCCTGATCATGAGTTACTTATCGTCGGCCCAACTTCCGTTAATGTATCTACTCTCAAGGCAATGCAAAACGTGAAGTTTACTGGAAGAATGTCGCAGGAGGCAATTGCACCAATTCTCTGCGAATCACAAGTTGCACTAATCCCCTTCAAAATAAATAAACTTACCGAAAAAATTGACCCCCTCAAGGTCTATGAGTACCTTGCCGCGGGTATTCCTGTTGTTTCAACGCCTGTTGGTGGGGTAAAAAATCTGCCAGTATTAATTGGGAGCAGCACTGATGAATTTATAGAGAAGATTAAAGAGGCAATCAAAACTGATTCGATAGAGAAAAGGCAAAGTCGCTCACTGGAGGTAAAAAAATTCGCGTGGGAAACGAAGTACAATCTAATAGCAGAATTATTGAAGAATCTACTTTAAAAGAAAATAAAATTAAAAGATTTCTTGAACAGAATGCGGTACAAGCTTCATTCATATTTATGACTTCTACTTTTATCAGCAGGATCCTCGGACTTGGAAGAGATATGCTTTTTGGAGCATATTTTGGCACAAGTCGAGCTGCTGATGCTCTTAGCGCAACTTTACCAATTACATCAATTTTCCAGGATGTAATGACAAGTGCAATATCAGTATCTTTGATAACACTGTTTGTCGAAAAGTATGGAAAAGATAGAGAGCGGGCGTTAAAAGACTTAAGCATTATTTTTAACTACATTATGTTAGGGCTTATAATATCAACATTTTCTTTAATGATCTTCTCAAATCAATTTGTAAGCATTCTTGGACCAGGATTTGAAGGTAATTATAGAAATATAGTTTCAAAACTTGTAGATCTTTTTTCTATTACTGCATTGTTCTGGTCAATAACTTATTTTCTATTCGGTATAGCACAGTCAAGAAAACATTTTCTTGTTACAGCTTTATTTCCACTTTTAAGCAATACATTTATAATTATTTCGTTAATAACTTTTCATAAAATGCTTGGAGTTTATTCATATCCAGTCGGAATGTTGGCAGGAGTGGTCATTCAATTCATACTGATGATTTTCTATGCAAAATCATTCCTTGGCATGAAATTCACACTTAATTTCAACCCAAAAGGTACGTTTCTACCAGCACTTCTTATACTTTCGCTCCCTTTAATTTTGCAACAACTCTCCACTTATTCAGTTACTGTTGTCAGTAATAACCTAGCTTCGAGGCTTCAAGCTGGGAGCATTGCAGCACTCGGATATGCAAATAAGCTAAGACAGCTCTCCCTCGGCATTTTAACTCTCCCACTTGCGACTTCTTACTACCCTTTTCTTTCTGAGGCGGCTGCAAAAAATGACTTCAATAAACTCAGGGAAATATTTTCAAAGAGCATAAGATTTGCCTCTTTCTTTATCTTCCCTGCCATGCTTGTGTCAATTATTTTTGCTAACCCCATTGTAAGAATTGTTTTTGAAAGGGGCGCCTTTGATGCAAATGCAGTATCTTTAACCACTAAACCTTTTATTTTTTATTCACTCAGTATATTCGCTGCAATGGTAAATATTATTACAATGAGAGTCTTTTATGCAATGAAAAATATGATTATTCCTTTATTAATTTCAATCTTTATGTCCGCTTTAAATATTGCGATTTTCTTCCCATCGATAAATGCGCTCCAACATTCAGGAATTCCCCTTGCAATAAGCATCACACTTTATATAGAAATGTTTATATTGCTCTATGCCCTTACCAAAAAAACAGGACATATGAATCTATTAAGCATAGGAAATTCACTTCTAAAACTTTTAGCAGCTTCTGCCATTGCGACGTGTTTAATGTACATTTTTTACAAATTTTTAGAAATATACTTGTCTAAATCGAATCTATATATAGCCATTAACTTTCTTGCTTCAACAATAATCTTTATCTTTGCATATTTGATAATGCTTGTTATATTAAAAGCAGATGAGTCAAAGACTGCATTTTATGTAATAAAGAAAATTGTAGCTAAAGTCAAAATGGGGAGCTAAATATGGAAAAAGCCGGTTGTTCTCTCAGGTGGAGGAGCAAGGGGCCTTGCACATATCGGAGTATTAAAAGTCCTTGAGAAACATGGCTTAATTCAAGACTTAATAGTTGGTGCATCAATGGGAGGCATAATCGGAGGTTTATACTCTTACGGTATAACTACAGATGAAATGGAAAACTTCTTTAAAAACTTTACAGTTAACAGCCTTTTTGAAAAAGGAAAGCCTTTATCTTTGTTGATCTCTGAATCTGGGGAAAGCAAAATTATTCAATACGTAAAAATGGAAATTGCTTTAAATTTTCTCCTTACAAGACAGGAATAGTAAATTACTTGATCACGATTTTGAAAAATTTCTTTTTTCCTATCCTTAAAATATCTCCGTTATTAATTTTAACAGGCTCCTTAAAATTGGCAACCTTTTGCTGATTAACTTTAATAGCTCCCTGCTGAACAAGTCTTTTTACCTCAGAATTTGAACTAACGATTCTGTTTGAAATTAAAAATTTAACAATTTCAACTTTTCCATCGATTGCAAATGAAGTAGCATCCAATTCCTCAGCGTCTTCAGGAAGTTCCCTTTTACTAAATACTTTTACAAAATTCTCCTCTGCTCTTTGTGCATCTTCTCTAGAATGAAACAGCTCAACAATTCCTCTTGCAAGTTCCATTTTCAATTTCATTGGATTAACTTTCTGCGAATTTATCATTCTATCGATCTCTTTAGCCTCTTCCTCATCTTTATCAAGCACAAGATAAAAATACTCTGATATGAGATTATCCGGGATAGACATTGTCTTACCATACATTGAATCAGGGTTCTCACTGATGCCTATATAATTATCCAGGCTCTTGCTCATCTTATCAACTCCGTCTGTTCCTCGTAATATAGGCAAAATCATAGCAATCTGCGGTCGCATATCTTTCATTTCGAGCAATTTCCTGCCAACAAGTAAATTAAATTTCTGGTCGGTTCCTCCAAGTTCTACATCTGCTTGTATTGCTACAGAATCATATGCTTGCATAATAGGGTAAAAAAATTCATGAAAATATATTGGTATATTATTTTTAAATCTATTTAAAAAATCGTCTCTTTCAAGAATTCTCGCAATTGTAAAATTAGAGCAAATTCTAAACCATTCTTCAAAAGTTATTTTTGAAAGCCATTCAGAGTTGTATCTTACTTCAGTTTTATCTCTATCAAGAATTTTAAAAACCTGTTCAAAGTAAGTTTGGGCATTTGCATCTATCTGCTCCCTTGTAAGAGCTGGACGGGTCTTAGACCTACCAGAAGGATCGCCCACAAGGCTTGTAAAATCCCCTATAATAAAAATCACACGGTGCCCTAATTCCTGAAAATCTCGCAATTTTCTTAAAACAACGTAATGACCCAAATGCAAATCAGGAGCTGTAGGGTCTGCTCCAAGCTTCACCCTTAAAGTTTTTCCTGATTCAATTCTTTCAATAAGTTCAGATTCATTTATTATTTCAGCAGTTTTCCTTCTTAGCTTTTCGATAGTATTCATTCTAACCTCCGAAACTATCATATTGTAAACAAATTGGCTTCTCTTACAAAATATTTTAAGGAAAGCAATTAAAGATTTTTAAATGTTAGATCTTTAATTTTAAGCAAATCTTAGTATCTGCTATAATTTTACAGGAGGAAAAATATGAAAATTGCAATTGGTTCAGATCATGCAGGATTTAAATTAAAAGAGACAGTAAAAGAATTTTTAAAGACTTCAGGTATTGAAGTGATAGATTTTGGGACTCACTCAGAAGAAAGTGCTGATTACCCTGACTTTGCATTTCCCGTAGCAGAAGCAGTAGCAAAAAAGGAATTCGATTTCGGAATATTGATTTGCGGTACAGGCATCGGTATGTCGATAACTGCAAACAAAGTAGCAGGGATTAGAGCAGCCTTGTGTAATGACCTATTTACAGCGAACTGCTCAAAAGAACATAACGATGCTAACGTTTTATGTATGGGTGGAAGAATTGTTGGCGAAGGGCTTGCCAAAGCAATTGTGCAAACATGGCTTGAAAGGAAATTTCAAGGTGGAAGACACGAAAGAAGAGTAAAGAAAATAGAGGAATATGAAACAAGAGCACATAGCAATTGATGGTGATTCTGCAAGTGGAAAAACAACAATAGGAAGAATGCTCGCAGAAAGACTCAATTTTACCTTTATAGATAGCGGCTTGTTTTACAGAGCCGCTACATATATTATTCTAAAAAACGGAATTGAAAAGGAAAAAGACAAATGGGTTAAATTAATCGCTGCAAATAAGATTCTTTTAAAAGATGGCTCAATTTACATAAATGAAGAAAAAATAGAAGAAGAAATTCTTCATTCAAGCGATGTTGACAATCTCGTTTCACCTGTTTCTACTGTTCCTGAAATAAGAAATTTTATAACCTTAACTTTGCAAGAGCATGCGAATAATAAAAATGTAGTTATGACTGGAAGAGATATTGGCACAGTAGTACTGAAAGGTGCATTTCTAAAAATTTACCTCACAGCAAATGTTGAAATAAGGGCCGGAAGAAGATTTAAAGAGCTTATAGAAAAAGGCATTAAGGTATCTTTCGAAGACGTACTTGAAAATCTAAAGAAAAGAGACACAATAGACTCATCGAGAGAAAAATCCCCCCTTGCAGTCGCAAATGATGCATTCTTAATAAATACTACAGAACTTTCTGAAGAAGAAAATATAGAGAAAATCTTTCTCTTCATGAAGGGCAAAGAATATGCTTTATAAAATGCTCCATATTATAGGCAAAATTATTTTCAAGATATTTTTCAGACTCACAATAATTGACTCTGAAAACATACCAAAAGAGGGTGGGTTTGTTGTTTCGCCAAACCATAAAAGTTCCCTTGATGTCCTAATAGTTGGGGCTGCTTTGCCAAGAAAAATGAAAACTATTGCCAAAAAAGAGCTCTTTGAAAAGAAATTACAAAGCTGGTTTTATAAAAACCTGGGTGGCGTACCAATCGACAGAGAGACAACAAGCATTGAAACTTTGAAAACAGCCATTGAAGCTGTAAAAAACGGGAACCCACTTCTTATTTTCCCGGAAGGAACAAGGTATGAAGAAAGCGGATTAGGAAAAGGGAAAAGAGGCCCAGTATTTATAGCCTTATCTGGAAAAGTTCCACTATTGCCTGCAGGTATTGCTGGAACAGATAGGGCATTACCTAAAAAAACGAAAATTCCAAAACCTATCCACATAGTTATAGTTTTTGGAAAACCTTTTAAGCCCTGGGAAATTCTTAACCCAAAAGACAAAGCATTTTTAAATAATGTAACGGATTATCTAATGAATGAGGTTGAAAAATGCCACGAACAAGCAAAAGAAAGGTTATAATAGTAAAAAACATCGGATTTTGCTCCGGGGTTGAAAGAGCTGTAAAAATTGCAGAAGAAAATTCTACTAAATATGGAAAAGTTTTTACAATTGATTCTTTGCTTCATAACGAAACAGAAATTCAAAGGTTAAAGGAAAAGGGTATTGAAGTCGCCACTAAAAATTCAGTTGGAAATACAATAATTATTCCTGCACACGGAAGCACAGAAGAAGAGGTTAAAAAATTTAAAAAGTCTTTTAAAAACATTATCGATGCAACATGTCCTCTCGTTTTGAGAAGTGCAGAACTTATTAAAAGGATGAAAAAAGAAGGTTATAAAATAGCAATTGTTGGAGATAAAGGGCACAGAGAAACAATGGTACTGCAAGACACTGCAGGAGAAAATCTATTAGGAGTTTTCAGCAAAGAAGAAGACGTTAAAAATATTAAATTCAGTAATAAAATTGCTGTAATTGCGCAAACTACCGTTACCGAAGAGATGCTATTTAAAATAAACAACGAGCTTTTAAAAAAAGGACACGAAGTAAGATTTTTTAATACAATCTGCAATGAAACAATTAAAAGACAAACTGAATCAATTGAAGTGGCAATAAAGGTTGACTGTATGTTAGTTGTTGGAGGAAAGACAAGTGCAAACTCGAAAAGATTGTTCGAGGTTGTTAAAAAGGTCAACAAGAATACATACTTTATAGACAACGAATATGGAGTTGATAATATTGATTTTTCTTCGTGCAATTCTGTTGGCATTACATCAGGAACATCGACTCCCATTTGGCTTATTGGAAAAATCATAAAGAGTGTAGAAAAATGAAAAGACCGAGTGGATTTAAAGGTTTTTCTATTATGTCTATTGGGCAGATAATTTCTATAACAGGTTCTGCTATGACACAATTTGGACTGGGCATCTGGATATGGGAAAAAACTGGCAATGTAACCCCTTTCAGTATTATTGCAACTGCATTTTTCGTTCCTAACCTCATTTTCTCACCAATTGCAGGAGCACTGATTGATAGATGGCCAAGAAAAAGGTCCCTTATACTACCAGACCTTGCCGCAGGGTTGGTAACAATAACCTTGCTTATCTTATTCAGTCTCAATAAACTAAGCCTCAGTTTTATATATATAGCATCATTTATAGAAGGCACTTTCAATGCTTTTCAATGGCCAGCGTACTCGGTTACCATAAGCGTAATGCTAAAGAAAGAAGAATATTCCAAAGCTAACGGGCTATTCTCCATGACAGAGTCTGCACCCACAGTATTAGCACCAATAGTTGCAGGTGCTTTAATATCGTTTATAGGCCTTAGAGGAATTATGAGTATAGACATTATAACATTTCTTTTCGCAATAGGGGCAGTGTTATGGGTTTATATACCAGAAAGTATAATTGAAGGGAAGGCAAAATTAAATATATTTAAAGATTCCTTATTCGGCTTTGGATATATTTTCGCAAGAAAAGCTTTGCTTGCATTACTTCTAATCTTTCTTTTTACAAATTTTTTCAGTGGCTTCTATTCAACACTATTTACGCCACTGATACTTGCAAAAACAAATAACAGCAGCATCTCCCTTGGAATTGTTCAATCAAGCTTCGGTATAGGGGGAATATTAGGCGGAGTTCTGATGACAATTTGGGGAGGTACTAAGAAAAAAATTAAAACTCTCCTTCTTGGAATAATGATATCGAGTATTGGATCAATAATCCTTGGCCTATCTAAATCGCTACCGATGCTGGTAATTTCGGCCATGATAATTTCAATTTCTAGTGTTGCTGCAAATGCATCGAGCCAGGCAATATGGCAGTCTAAAGTAAGCCCTTCTTTACAGGGAAGAGTTTTTTCAGCAAGAAGAGTCATTGCTCAACTTTTTGGAGTAATACCAATGATTGCAAGTGGACCTCTTGTAGACCATGTTTTAGGCCCTTTTGTGGACTACAAAATAGTGTTAAATGCTCTTTTTGGTATTGAAAAAGGTGGTGCAATAGCAATGCTTGCATCGATCTCTGGCATTTTAACAATAATTCTTATAATTATTGGATTTTCGATTCCGTTATTAATGCATGTTGAAGACATAAATTACGAAGAAGAAAACACAAAATTAAAAGAAGAAGAAACACCACTTGAATAAATCTATATCCTCTCTTTTAAAAATTTATCTATCTCGTCTTTTTATGGAGAGGAAATTGCTGCTCCCTTTCTCGTCACGGATATTGCTGAAGCAGAAGAAGCAAAAACAAGATTAACCAAGGCAGCGCCAGTCGTAGAAGAAGTGTCCAATATAATTTCATTTTTTATCCAATTTTTTCAAAACAATCTCACCAAAGTAATCTTTACCAACTCTTCTCATAAGAGTCATATCGCCCTCTACTTTTTTTGCTGCAACTGCCTGGTTTGCTCCTTTACCTCCAGGGTTCATAAAAAATCTTTGCCAAAAATAGTTTCTCCTTTTTCTGGAAATTCATCACTATAAAGAGCAAGATCTAAATTTATGCTTCCAAGCACGTAAATTCTACTTGCTATAAAAGCATTTTACATTAACATTAAAAAACTGAATAAATAAAATAAATGCTCAATTAAAGTAAAATCTTTAGCAAAACGAATATACTATAAAAGTGGATAATCTTGCATAAATATGATTTCTTAATAAAATTAGGATTTATAATACTGGATATTAGAAAATATGAATCTTAAAAGATGGTTTATTGCGTTTGGGTTACAGGGTGCTTCCCTCAGTGCTCTTACTTTGGTGCTGAGCCTTTTTACAATAACAGGGTTAAAAGGAAATGTCAAAAATGCTAGTATCGTTGTAGCATTGTATTCTCTTGGAAACTTGTTTGGTGCCATCATTTCCGGAGCGATGCTTGACAGAATAAAGAACCTCTCTCCTATAATTTTTACAAGTTTATTCAGCGCTTCAATAGTATCTATTTTAATGCCTTTTTCATATTCAATATTCTTTTATTACATCCTATCGATTCTTCTTGGTTTATCCGTTTCCGTTATTGGCCCATCAATTACCCTTTTCCTTAGTAATCGACTCCCGGCAATCTCATATCGAAAAAATATAAACGCCTTGAACTTATTGAACAGCATAGGTGCTACTGCAGGCACATTTATTGGAGGAATTCTGCTTACCATTTTTTACTTTTTAAATGAAGCGACAAGAATGACAATGATTTTTGTATTTTCTTCCTTTGTATTTGCCATTGCATCTATTTTAATATCAACAACCGGGGAAACTCTAACCGAAACAATTAAGAGAAAAATTTCCACAGAAAAAGATTATTTAAAAGGCTTACATCTTGATGACTTTCCAAAAGGGATGTTCTCTTCACTTAACTTAAAGGGGCTTGGTTTAAAGGTCGACCTGTTTATGTTAGCTGTATTGATTGCTTTTTTTGGAGCAAATATGTTATTTGCAATTTTTTCGATATACCTTCAACAGTACTTAAAAATCGGCCCTCAAATCATTTTTATTGTGTATGGAGTGAACAGTATCGCGGGAAATATAGGTTTTTACCTCACAAAATTTGCCATGGAGAATTTTAAAGATTTCAAAATAATAAGAGCTGTTCTCTTTGCGAGATTCATTGCAATCCTCCTAATCATTCTTGTGGGCCTTTTAAAATCGAGAGGAATTTCAATCTGGGTTACATATATTTCCTTTATTATAATAGGGTTTACCTGGCCTTTCTTCTATATACCAGTTACAATACAAGCTACAAACCTTACTTCTCCTGAAAATAGAGGCAAGATATTGGGGATTTTTAATGCATCAATAAATCTTGCCGTAATAACTGCCTCCTTTATATCAGGAGCAGTTGCCCTAAAATTTGGTTATTTAACTTCTTTCTTAGTAGGTGCAATTCTTTTAGTTGTTAGCGAAAGGATTTTCACAAAAGCAATTTCAGTTGAAACAGCAAAAGTAGATTAGGATTCAACAAAAGTTTTAAGAATTTTGCCTTTGTCAAACCTTAGCCCCATTTTTTCAAGCACTTCCATTATCCTTTTCAAGGCAACAAAAAGTTCTTCTTCAGTTAAGCTTCCCATATGCCCCATTCGAAAATAGTGTCCTTTTAATTCGCCAAGAGCAGGCGCTACAACAACTCTTCTTTTCTCTAGTAAACTCCTAAAATCAATATCGCTTATTCCCACAGGATATTTAAACACAGAAAGAGTTGGAGCCGGACTGTTTTTTGAAAGAAGCTCAAACCCAAAAAGTTCCATAGCATTTCTTATTTTCCTTGAAAGCAATTCATGCTTTTCAAAATAATTCTTAAGCCCGAACTCCATTATATCCTCAAGAGATTTTTCGAGCGCAAAAACCATATTTACAGCAGGAGTTGCAAAGTATTTATGGGGGTCTTCTACTACAGGTATCCACCTAAGGATGTCGCCATAATAAGTTCTTGTTTTCTTTAAAATTTTCCTTTTTTCAATTGCTCGATTCGAAAAGGCGAGCATTGTGAGCCCTGGAGGTGTTGCCATTGCCTTTTGGGAGCCTGTAAAAATCACATCGATTCCCCACTCATCCATTTTTTCTTTTACTCCACCTGTTGCGCAAACTCCATCTAAAACAATAAGGGTATCGGGCGAATTCTTTTTAACAACTTCAGTGATTTTTTTAACATCAGCAAGTACGCCAGTAGAAGTGTCAACATGCGTTATTGTAACTGCTGAATACTGTTTTTCTTTTAATTTTTTGCTTATCTCTTCAAGACATACAGTTTCACCAGCATTACTTCTTAACACATCGACTTTCACTCCCAGTGCATTACCAATCTCTACAAACCTGTCACCAAAAAACCCATGGGAAATTACAAGAAGATTATCATTATCATCAAGGATATTTGTTAAAGCCATTTCCATTCCGAGAGTACCAGAACCTGCAATTATGAAGGGCGTAGAATCCTTTGCGCCAAAGATTATTTTAACATTATTCAGGCAATTGGAAAGAATCTTTACAAACCTATCGCTTGTATGTGAAATAGTTTCATTAGAAAGCGCATCAAGCACATCTTCACTAACAGGCGTTGGGCCTGGAATTAAAAGTAACTCCTTCATTTCAACCTCCTAAATTCCTTTTATATAACCACCATCAATCGGCAAAACAATACCAGTTATGTACGAAGAGCTCTCTGAAGCAAGAAATGTCACAGCTGCACTAAATTCATCTACATTGCCGATTCTCTTCATTGGAATATTCTCAATGATCGATTTTTGTGCTTCTTCAAACGAAATTCCTTCTTTATTCATCCTGTTTTTAACTATTTCTTCAACCCTTTCAGTCATTGTATAACCAGGTGCAATTGTATTTGCTGTAATACCAAAAGGGGCAAGTACATTTGATAGAGATTTGATAAATGCCACAACTCCAACTCTTGACACATTTGAAAGAATAAGACTATCGAGTGGCTGTTTCACAGTCAATGAAGTAGAGGCAATTATCCTGCCAAAATTTTGATTTTTCATGTAAGGAACGGCACTATAAACTGCAAAAATAGTGCTCATCAAGTTTAAGTTTACTGCATTAAGATAATCCTCTGGTTTAAAGTCAAAGAAACCGCCAGAGGGGGGACCTCCTGCATTTGTAAAAAGAATGTGGATTGTACCAAACTCTTTGACAGTTTCAGACACCCAGGTTTCGATATCTTCTTTTTTTGTGACATTTCCTTGAAATATTAGCACTTTATTTTTAGTCTCATTCTCTATATCAATTTTTGTCTTCTCAAGATTTTCAAGATTTCTTGCAATAATTGATACTTTTGCTCCTTCATATGAAAGTCTTAATGAAACTGCCTTGCCAAGGCCCTTGCTTCCTGCCATAACAAGAGCTATTTTCCCTTTCAAGCCTAAATCCATATGTCACCTCCTGTATATTTTATATTATAACGCTAACTATAAGAAATTTCTTGCAAAATATCAAACTTTTGTATAATAATCAATTATGAAAGGTACTATAGTCAACACAATAACAGTTATCATCGGGAGTATAGCAGGTTTATTTTTAGGCAGCAAATTGCCCAAAAGAGTCAAAAATACTGTGATCCAAAGTATTGGTTTATTCACAGGTCTCATAGGTATTTCAATGATATTAAAAACACAGAATTACCTGATTGTTTTCTTATCAATTGTGCTTGGCGGCTTTACAGGGGAATCGTTAAACCTGGAACTTCACCTGACAAATTCCGTTGAAAGAATCAAAAATAAAATCAAGCCAAACTCTTCAAATTTTGTAGAAGGATTTATAACTGCAACTGTAATTTTCTGCGTTGGGGCAATGACTGTTGTGGGTTCAATACAAGAAGGACTTACAGGTGATGCTACACTTCTCTACACAAAATCATTAATGGACGGAGTAACCTCAATTACACTGGCATCTGGATTAGGAATTGGCGTTCTATTCTCCTCAATCTCTGTACTGTTAATACAGGGTAGTCTTACCCTTCTTGGCAGAAGTTTACAATTTTTAACAGCACCTGCTTACATAAATAACTTAACTGCAACGGGCGGATTATTGATTGTTGCAATCAGCCTTGAGCTTATAGGAGTAAAGAAATTAAAAATTATTAATTTGTTACCCTCACTTATTTACGCGCCGCTGCTTGTGTTCCTAAAAACAATTATTTTTTAAAATCAACAATACTTGTGGATACAAAAAACCCTTTTTACAAAAGCGTCATAAAAATCAACTGAATATATGTTGCTGTCAGCATTGAAAAAAACTTATCCACAGTAAGATGTGGATAGTGTGGATAAGTGAATCTAATTAATTTTTCTTTACAAATTTATTTTAATGCGGATCTTATTTTAATTGTGAGGAAACTTTTTCAATTGCTTTTCTTACGGTCTCCTCATCCGCAAGATAGTAGTGTTTCAAAGGTTTAATTTCTTCATCAAACTCGTACACAAGAGGAATGCCAGTAGGAATATTTAGGTGTGGTATTTCATCATCAGAAATATTATCAATATACTTTACAAGGGCTCTAAGACTATTTCCATGAGCCGAAATTAAGAGTTTTTTATTTTGTTTTAAAAGGGGGATAATGGTGCCTTCCCAGTAAGGAATAACTCTTTCTACGGTATCTTTCAAGGATTCAGTAAGCGGAATGCAATTTTTATCGAGTTCTTTGTATTTTGCTTCAAAAGCAGGATTTCTTGGGTCATCTGAAGTAAGAGACGGAGGAGGAACAGTGTAACTTCTTCTCCAAAGATTGACCTGTTCTTCACTAAATTTCTTAGCAGTTTCTGCTTTGTTTAACCCTTGAAGGGCTCCATAATGCCTTTCATTTAATCTCCAGCTCTTGAATTCGGGCAACCACATCATATCAAGATCTTCAAGTACAATCCACAAAGTCTTAATAGATCTTTTTAAATAAGAAGTAAATGTTAAATCAAAAGCATACCTATCCTTCTTGAGAAGTTCTGCTGCAAAATGAGCTTCAGAAACGCCTCTTTCCGACAAGTCAACATCAGTCCAGCCAGTAAACCTATTTTCTTTATTCCATTCACTTTCACCATGTCTTAAAAGAACTAATTTAACCATTGCTATTGCCTCCTTCTCTATTTTTAAGATAAAGTATAAGCATTTGTACATCAGAAGGCCTAATGCCTGTTATTCTAAGCGTCTGCCCTAAAGACAGAGGTCTTATGGTATTTAACCGTTCCCTTCCTTCTTTTGACAAAGATGGGACAGACGAATAATCAATATCTTCTGGAATCATAAAATTCTCATATTGAACAAATTCTTTTACTGCACTTTTCTCTCTTGCTATATATCCTGCATATTTTAACTCAACTTCAATTTCTTCGAGAACCTCGTCTGGATATTTTTTAAATTTGTCATCAAGCTTTTTTAGTTTATCTTTTGTAAAATCCTGCCGCTTTAACATATCGGCAACAAGCATTGGCTTGGAGATATCAGACACTCCAATTTGTTTTAACTTGTCGAGTATTTCTTTATTTGGATTAAGCGAAAGTTTTACGATTAATTCTTTCACTTCATTTATCAAATACTCTTTTTCTTCAACTTTTTTCATCTTCCATTCTTCAACAACTCCTATTTCATAACCTCTCCTTGTGAGTCTTAAGTCTGCGTTATCTTCTCTTAAAATTAGCCTGTATTCGCAATGAGAAGGAGTAATTCTATAAGGTTCATATAATTCCTTGTTTATCAAATCATCCGACATTACACCAAGATAAGCATCGCTTCTCTTAAGTATAAAGGGCTCTTTGCCTTTAACTTTGAGGGCTGCATTTATACCTGCAAGTAGTCCTTGCCCCGCCGCTTCATCATACCCGGTAGTGCCATTAGGCTGACCTGCTATAAACAATCCTTCTATAAGTTTTGTCTCATAATTCATATTAAGCTGGGTTGGTATGATGTAATCATAATCTATCACATAGGCGGGCCTTATTATCTCGACATTTTCAAGCCCTGGTACTGTTTTTAAAACCTCAAGTTGCATATCATAAGGCATTGACATATACATTCCCTGCATATACATTTCATTTGTATCGAATCCTTCTTGTTCAAGGAAAAATTGGTGACGTGTTCTATCGGGAAACCATCTCACTTTTTCTTCCATAGAAGGACAAGTTCTTGGGCCTATTCTAACCATTATACCCATTACAGAAGGGGAAAGGTTTAAATATTTCCTCGTTACCTCAACGGTTTTTTCGTTGGTCCAACCAATATAAGAAGGAATTTGGTTATCATGAATTTTCGGTACATTCCAAAAAGAAAAATGCAAAGGTACAAAATCACCAGGTTCTATTTTAAATTTTGAAAGATCTACAGTCCTTTTGTCTATTCGTGGAGTAGTACCTGTATTAAATCTTGACATTTTAAACCCCAACTGTTTGATTTGTTCAGATAAAGAAATAGATGAAGGCTCGCTCCACCTACCAGCTTCCATTGACCAGGTTGAAATATATATTCTCCCTCTAAGATAAGTCCCTGTAGTTAAAATAACCGCGTCTGCAAAAAACTTAGAACCATCTGCAACCTCAACCCCTTTTATTCTATCATTTTGCACAATTAACCTGGACACAATACCCTGTCTTAAATGTAAATTAGGTGCCTCTTCAACTCGTTTTTTCATTCCTAAAGAGTATTTCCATTTATCGCATTGAGCCCTCAAGCTCCACACAGCAGGTCCATGAGAAGTATTTAATAGTTTTATCTGGGTAAGCGTTTCATCGGTATTTAAGGCCATTGCTCCACCAAGCGCATCAATTTCTCTAACAATTTGTGCTTTGCCTGGACCTCCAATTGCAGGATTGCAGGGCATCCAGCCGATACTATCGTTATCAATGGTTATAAGAAGAGTACTCGCACCCATTCTTGAAGAAGCAAGAGACGCTTCGACTCCTGCATGTCCTCCACCAACAACAATTATATCAAACCTGTTCATAAATGATATTATATATGATTTTTAAGACTTTTAAAATTTGGATTTTGAATCGATTTTTTATTTTGTTCTTATTATAACTTTTATCGATATCGCATATAATATGTTTATGGAAAAAGAAGGCTTTACAATTTTAAGAAAAAATGGATTGAAGCTAACAAAAGCAAGAATGGAAATTTACGCATTCCTTAAGGACACTGTTTCTCACCCTTCTGCCTTTGATGTATTCGAGAACGTAAAGAAAAAACTACCGGGTATAAGTTATGCAACAGTTTATAATGTCCTGAACAAATTTCTTGAAAAAGATTTAATTCAGGAATTATCATCATTCGATAACAAGAAAAGATTTGATGGCAATACAGAGCCCCATATACATCTTATCTGCCCTGAATGCGGCAGAATAGAAGACGTCCCTTTTGTAAATAGTAAAGAAAAATTAGAAATAATTGCAAAAAAAAGAGGCTGGCAGATAAAAAAATACGACCTCAATGTTTACGGCACACCTAAGAATTATAAGAAGAACAAGGCCTTATAAATCCATTTTTACTTTATGAAAACCATTTTTTAATCTATTATTTTAATTAAGTAAATCCATGAATGAAAATCTAAGTTCCTAAAAGTGTTGGAAACTTCCTTTCTTTAAATATGAATAACCATTAATGAAAGTTTTTAAAATACTTCTTAAGGAGCCTCAAACATTGTATTTATTTTCATAAATCTTATAATAAAATTCAGAATATCAAGAATGCTTATAATATTAAAAGATCTAAAATAAAAACGCCTGTAGCTCAACGGATAGAGCGATGGCCTCCGGAGCCATAGACAGGAGTTCGATTCTCCTCAGGCGTGCCAGGAATTATAAATATTTAAAAATGAATACCAATTAAAATACTTAAAAAGGGCGGCTTAGCCGCCCTTTAATATTCTATAAAAATTATTTTATCCCATTAGTTTAGGAAATGCTTCCTTAACTTTCTCCAATCCTAACTTTATGTTTTCCTGTGAAGTTGCATAAGAGAATCTGATATAACCTTCTCCATACTCCCCAAATGAAGTTCCAGACAAAGTTGCAACTCCCGCTTCATTCAAAAGGTATTCTGCAACTTCTTTTGATTTATTTCCGGTTTTCTTTATATTTGGAAACACATAAAATGCCCCCTTAGGCACTTTGACAGAAATACCAGGAATTTCATTCAAACCACTCACAATTAAATTTCTTCTTGTCTCGTATTCTTTACGCATTCTTTCAGGCTCATCCTGTGGTCCATTTAGAGCTTCAATCCCTGCAAGTTGAACAAAAGCTGCAACGCAGGAAAATGAGTTAACTGCAATTTTCTTCAAACCATCGATTATTTCATTTTTTGCAACAGCATATCCAAGCCTCCAGCCAGTCATTGCATAGGTCTTAGAAAAACCATCAAGAATAACAGTTCTCTCCTTCATTCCAGGCAAAGATGCTAAACTGTGAAATTCTCCATCATATAAAATCCTCGAATAGATTTCATCTGATAGCACAACGATATCATTTTTAATTGCAACTTCCGCAATTATTTCAAGGTCTTGTAGTGAAAGAATGCCACCAGTCGGGTTTCCTGGAGAATTTATAATTATAAGTTTTGTTTTGGGCGTAACAAGTTTTTTAAACTGCTCCCTGTCAAAAGCAAAATCATTTTCCTCAAGGAGAGGCATTGGGACAGGTTTTGCACCAGCAAGCCTTATTGCAGATTCATAAATTGGATAACCAGGGTTTGGATAAATTGCCTCGTCTCCTTCATTGAGTATGGCAAGAGCTGTTGAAAAAATAACATCTTTTCCACCTGGAGTAATCATCACCTCGTCCGGACTTACCTTAATTTCTCTTGTTTTAGAAATATAGTTTGCAACAGTTTCCCTTAATCCAAGTATTCCTTGTGTTGGGGAATAGTGGGTGTAGTTTTCATTTATTGCATTTACCCCTGCTTTTTTCACATTTTCTGGTGTGTTAAAATCGGGTTCTCCAATTTCAAAATGGATAATTTTTTTGCCCTGCCTCTCAAGCTCTTTAGCTTTGGCAAGTACTTCGAAGGCAGTTTCGGTACCTGCTCTTTGTACTAACTTAGATAGATTCATATGACCTCCCTTTTCTTATTTTTTGCTATAATATTATAGAACTTTAAAAGTTTTTTCAAATCTTCTTTTTCCCTGCACGTGGTTTAACGAAAGGTAAATTTACCACCATGCACTTGTTAAACTTATTATGTAAAAAGACTGTAAGTTCTGTTTCAGGAATCGTGTATGCAGATTCCACATAAGCCATTGCATTAATTGAGTTTAGCGTTGGACAGAAATTCCCAGAAGTTACAAAACCAGCATTCTTATCGCCCTTAAAAATTATTGCTCCGTGCCTTGGAATACCACCTTCGTGTATATGCAAACCAACAAGTTTCCTATTTATATTTTCTTGCGCCTTTAACAACGCCTCTTTTCCTATAAAATCGCCCTTTTCAAATTTAACCGCAAACCCTTGTCCTGCTTCAATAGGGTTTGTTGTTTGATCGATATCATTTCCATATAGCCAATAGCCCACTTCAAATCTCAAAGTGTCTCTTGCTCCAAGACCTGCTGGTTTAATGTTGAATTCTCTGCCCTCGTTCAAAACTTCTTGCCATATATATACAATGCTGTCATTATCAGAATAAACTTCAAAACCATCCTCTCCTGTATATCCAGTTCTCGAAACTAGAATTTCCTTACCAAATAAACGACCGTACATAGACTGAAAATAACCTAATTTATCGAGAGCTTTTGGTCCTTCAAAATATCGTATCAAAAATTGTTCGGCTTTTGGACCCTGTATGGCTACCTCACCCCAATCATAACTTTTGCAATCAATTCTAACATCGAACAGTCCTTTGTTTTTAATCACCCAATCACAATCTTTGTCATAATTAGACGCATTTACAACGAGCAAAATAAAATCTTCCCCTAACTTATAAACAAACAGGTCATCTACTTCTCCACCATCGGGATAACACATTGGGGTGTACTTCACCCTCCCGATTTTGCTTTCTTTTATTGAGTTAGTCACAAGATAATCAGCAAAGTTTACGGCATCTTTACCATGTATCTCGATCTCTCCCATGTGGGATACATCAAAAATTCCTACATTGTTCCTTACATTAAGATGCTCTTCAATAATACTTGTATACTGAAGGGGCATTTCCCAATCATGAAAAGTCACAAGCTTAGCACCTAATTTTTTGTGTTCCTCATAAAGAGGAGTTCTCTTTAAATCCATTTAACCTCCTTTCAAAATATCTCCATTTGAGATTACAGTCTCGACATAATTTTCACCAATTCTATAAGGGATCCCTTCGTAATGCTTGATGTTCAAAATGTTAATGTTTGCTCTTTTACCACGCTCAAGGCTACCAACTTCTTTTTCCAGCCCAATCGCCCTGGCCGCATTAAGCGTAGCCCCTATAATAGCCTCTTCGACTGTTAATTTCAGCCTCACAACTGCAAAAGAAATAACAACAGGCATAGATGGACACATAGATGTGCCAGGGTTATAATCCGTTCCTAATGCAACAGTCAAACCTATATCAACCATTTTTCTGCCATCTGCAAATTTACTTCCATCAACTGAGAAAGTGGTTAGAGGAAGAAGCACTGCTATAACATTTGCGTCTCTCATTTTTTTCAAAGCAGATTCATCTGTGTATACAAGATGGTCTGCTGATACCGCTCCTACTTGAGCTGCAACTTCTGCGCCACCTGAATCACTCAACTCATCGGCATGAATTTTTGGTTTAAGGCCAAACTTTTTCCCAACCTGTAGTATTCTTTTAGACTGTTCGCGTGTAAACGCTCCTTTTTCGCAATAAACATCATTAAAATCTGCAAGCTCATTTTTTGCAATAATCGGGATAATATCTTCTACAATAAGTTCGACATACTTCTCGTCCCTCATATGGTATTCTGGTGGAATTATATGCGCTGCAAGGAGAGTAGAACGCACATTGACAGATGTATATTCTTTTAAATAATTTGCGATCTTCAAAATCTTGATTTCCTCTTCAAGGTTTAAACCATAACCGCTTTTAATCTCCACAGTTGTTGTGCCCCAATCGACAAGTGCCGAAAGATGAAGCCTAGTTTCCTCAAGAAGTTCTTCAAAACTTGCCTTTCTTGTCCAGCGCACCGTTGAAATTATGCCTGTATTTTCTTCTTTCAGGATTTTCTGCATAGGAATACCTTGTTGCTTTAAAATAAACTCTTTTTCACGGGTCTCCTTAAAAACAAGATGTGTATGAGGATCTACAAAACCAGGCATTACAACTTTCTTTGATGCATCAAATTGGCGTGTGTCTTTGCCAATTTTTACAGATTTAATGACATCATCAGTCCTTCCAATGTTAATAATTCTTCCATTTTTGACAGCAATTGCACCGTCTCTAATAAGGCCCAATTTTTTCTCAGATTCCTTCTCCTCAGTCGACATACCGAAAGAAAGAGTGAGCAGCTCATTTGCATTAATAATTATAAGATCTGGCACTGGGAATTCCACCTAACACCTCCTATTCATATATCTTTGTTTCAAGGATTTGGTCTTCGTTGAGTTCAGGGAATTGTAGATAAAAAGACAGGCTATCAAGCGCTGCTTTCATTGGCATAAGCCCAACAAGTTCACTTTCAAGAACGCTTACTCCGAATCTGTCTGCTTCCATTTTAACTGTTTCGAAAATCCTGTATATCGGTGCTTTCTTATAGTTAAGAATATTTATAGAAACTTGTACGCATCCTTTTTCATCAAGTGGCATCTCTCTTGCCTGTATATATCGCAGGCCACCAGAACTTTCTCTTATAGATCGAGCAATTTTTTTTGCAATGCTAATGTCTTTTGTACTCAGGTTTATGTTATATGCAATGAGAAATTCCCTCGCACCCACCGCAGTAACACCAGCTGTTGGATTAACCTCTTGAGGCCCATAATCCGGGGTCCATTCTGGGTCTTTGATTTTCTCAAAAAATCCTTCAAATTCGCCTCTTCTTATTTCAGGCAATAACCTGCGTGCCTCTTTTGTAGCAGACTCAGCATAAAGGTAAACAGGTACACCAAGTTCCTCACCAATTATTTTACCGACCCTCTTGCTAATTTCTATACAATCTCTCATTGTAACATTTTTAACCGGGATAAAGGGAATAACGTCCACAGCACCCATTCTTGGATGGGCACCCTTGTGTGAGCGCAAATCGATAAGCCTTACGGCGTCTCTTGCTACCTGCACTGCAGCATTCACAACATTTTCGCTGCCTCCAATAAAAGTGATTACCGTCCTGTTGTGGTCTTCGTCAGAGGAATAGTCAAGTAGCTTAACTTCAAGCTTTTTTAAGTTTCCAATGATCTCCTCAACAACTTCTTTTCGTCTCCCTTCACTGATATTTGGTACACATTCAATAATTTCTTTCATTTTTCACCTCTTTTCCATGGGTATTTTACCATTATTAAATCCATTTGTCAAGGATAAAAGGCAAAAACTGCATCTTTCCAATAACATTGGGTAATTTTTTATGTAAATAGAATTCTTTAAAAGCGGAGCGAACAGGCATGGATATTGATTCTTGCAAAAATACCCAATTATGCTATAATTTTTCAAAAGCGGAGGTAGTTTTGGAAGCTGATTCAATAGTGAGTACGATAGAAAATCTTCTAAAAAAAGAAGGGCTAAGCTTTAAAAAAACCAGAACAAATGAAATGATAATTTTTAGAAATATTAAGATAGGAGAAGATTTTTTTATTGATATTTCTAAAAATCTGGTTACCGTCGAAATATTTCTGGCAAATCAAAAAGACATTAAAACAATGCAAAAACTTCTTAATAAGTTCATTAAAGACCTTACAAGTTTCGATTTTTCCATTTTAGAAAAAGAATCATCTATGAATTTCAGGCTTTTTATGCACCCTTTTAAAACTTCTACTTTTAAAGAAGTTCTGTCTGATTTAAGTTTTGAATTTCAGCGAGAAGTTTTGCCTTTTGTCCTAGGAATAGTTACAGAAAAACCAGAAAAATTCTTATTAAATCAATACAAAACATGGAAATCAATACCTGACGAAGAAAAAGAAAGAGTATTTGAACAAATCTTGTTAATGAAAGAAACCTATTTTAGAAATATTAAAACACAATCTGGAATTATTAAGAAACTAAATCAGATTAAGAAAGAAATTGCAAGCAATTTTGGCAAAGATATTGAATATAAGCCTAAAGAAAATGACCAGGATCTTGCTGAATTTTATTTTCTTAATTTTGCCGCACTGTTCAGAGCAGTCGAACTTGGATTAATTAAGTTAAGGCTTAGTGATTTTTTTGAGGATTTTAACTTAAAGGGTGGCAAATGAATATCTCTTTCATTGGAACAGGCATAATGGCTTCTTCAATAATAAAGTGTATTACAGAAAAAGGCCTGTACAGAAAAGAAGAAATTACTGGAAGTGGTCCAAGGCTAAAATCCCTGGAGGAAGTAAAAAAAAGATTTGGAATAAACATAACTCAAAAAAACACAGATGCAGCAAAGTTTGGGAACATTATAATATTGTCAATAAAACCGCAAGTGTTCCAAGCGATTGCTAAAGAAATTAAAGATTCAATTAATGATAATCAGATGATAGTATCAATAATGGCTGGAGTCGATATAGAAACACTTCAAAGAGAATTGCTTCATAAAAAAATTGTGCGAGCAATGCCCAATACACCTGCACAAATAAGCGAAGGTATGACAGTCTGGACTTCCACAAAAGAAATAAAAGAAAATGAAAAAGACGAAGTTAAAAAAATATTTTCATCTATGGGCAAAGAACTCTACTTTGAAGAAGAACAATATGTAGACATGGCAACTGCGCTTACAGGAACAGGACCTGCATATGTCTTCCTATTCCTAGAAGCAATGATTGCCTCTGGAGTTCACCTTGGTTTTTCAAGAAGAGATGCAAGAGAACTCGTTTATCAAACAACCCTCGGTTCTGTTTTATTTGCAATAAACTCTGAAAAACACACTTCTGAGCTAAGGGATATGGTTAC
>Ga0315279_10000833_pt1 | contig 55756 bp, 46 predicted proteins | sample YL17G06_20_MG_FD_203694 | JGI IMG/M metagenome (GOLD analysis project Ga0315279, IMG submission 203694) | Sediment microbial communities from Yellowstone Lake, YNP, Wyoming, USA - YL17G06_20 | ecosystem: Environmental > Aquatic > Freshwater > Lake > Sediment | place: USA: Wyoming | collected... | reverse complement strand
AACAACTCCTTTTGTGAACGTCCACTCCGAGATATAACATCTAGGGGGCCCTCCTTCGAGTTGAATTTGGTCTTCGAACAACCCAATCCTACTCGATTCGAGCCGCCCCCTTCATAGCATCAGAGTTCGGCTTTTTCGAACTCTGCGGTTCTTTCCATCCGGAGAGCCGCAGAGTTTCTGAGACGCGAAACTCTGCGCTACCTACGGCCCCACTTCGGATGAACGCGCCTCCCGTCGGTAGGGCCAGACCGCCATTCGATCTGGGCCGGTTGCCAACTGCCAACATCCCGCATAGCGCGATCGCGGACTCGGAAACTATCCCAGCGCCTTGCGGCTCCTCCTCTGAGGTCGGCGGTCACTTGGCCGTGAAGTCGCCTTCCCGGACTCTGGCTCTCACGTCTAAAGAGGGCTGGCCCAGCTCCAAACTGACCCACTACCCGCTGTTGTAGTGTAGGGTTCCGGTGGGTGCCAGCGTGCGTTTCGTCCAATTCCTGCTGGCCCCGTGTTGCGCCTGGCGCTTCTGCCGCTGGCGGGGTAGGGAACGGGTCTTCTTCAAGTTCCTCAAGCGGATCCGGGAGGCCGTTTTTTCAGGACCATCTCTTCCACGGCGGGGTTGTCGCCGGGCTTCTGCCGAGGTTCATGGCCCGCCGTGACGGCAGCGATAAGCGCTTGCACGGCGGCGCGCACTTTGGCAGGTTTCTCAAATACCAGCCGGTGGCAGGCGCGAGCCTGCGCGACGATCAAGGAATCACCGGTGAGCAAAACAAACGGCACGCCACGCTTGTCTGCCAGTCCCGCGACATGCGGCCAATTCTGTTGCGGCCCGCCCAACGCGCCGTCGCCGGCCGCATCCCAGGACGTCGGAAAAGCGCCATCACAAAGCACCCCGTCGCTCTCGCCGATGATCGCCTCCGCCTCTTGCAGACTCCCCGCCTCATGCACGATGGTTTCCTGACCAGCGAGGGCGATGATCCAGGCGCGGAGCATGCGACGGATCGCCGGGTCGTCATCGATGATGAGGATTTTCATGGTTCCCTCGTAAGAGCAGGCCTTGTGGCTGCCTGAGGGCGGCCAGCAAGGCGGCACCTACCTCCTAGTCTCTGACTCCTGACCCCTGGCCCTTGTGCCTCCTCATCCGGCAGCGCCAAGCGGCCATACCGTGCCGTGGCCGGACCACCTTGACGAGCGAAGGTGGAAGTTTCACGGCGGCGGTTTTCGTGGTAGCCTGACGTTCGTCATTGGTGGCAAACATATTTACCTACCCATTTGTACTGTCCGATTGTACCTATACAAGTGGGGTTGTCAAGTGAAAAATGAAAGTTGCTTTAGGCACAGTTGCTCTCGCCATTGGAGCCCTTCAGGAACGCCTGGGATTGACGCAGGAGGCTATGGCCAGGCGCTTGGGGTGCACGTTGGGCGCGTATGGCAAGTGGATTAGGGGAGAGCGCATACCCCAAGGGCAGTGGATGCTCAAACTCCTCGCCCTTTGCCACGATGAGGAGGCCCGCGAGTTCTTCCGTGCAGCAGGCGCCGGCGACCGGGTGGCATCGCAGGGGCAGGTTTCACCGCCAGCCCCAAAGACGCGGGTGAAATTCGCCCATGACATTGATGAGAGGGGTACCAAGATAAGCGGGCATTTAGCGCCGCGGAATGAGCAAGAGGAGGAGCTATTACGCCTCTACAGCGATGCCGCGACAGGTATCAATCTTCTCTATGAAGCTGCCGCTGCCGGCTCGAAAGGCGCCCGCACAGTGCTCGCGGATCTTGCCGATAAACTCACCACCCGCGGCGGCGATTGGCGCCGGATGAAATACCTCAAGAAGTAGCGAAGTGAGGTTTTGGTCACTTTCCTCCCGCCAGGCGCCCTGCGGACAAGTACAATGCCCGGGGGCGCCGACTGGATGGGGAAAGTTGACGGGGAGTTTTGATGTCTTCAGTAATGAAAACGCTCTTGCTGAATCCCCCAAGCTTCGAGAAGTTCGACGGCGGAGCCAGTTCGCGCTGGCCCGCCACGCGCGAGATCGAGTCCTTCTGGTATCCGGTGTGGCTCACCTACCCGGCGGGGATGCTGCCCGGCAGCAGACTGCTGGACGCGCCGCCACACAAGATCACTCCGGCGGAGACCGTCCAGATAGCGCGCCAGTACGAGTTCCTCGTGCTCTTCACCTCCACCGTGGGGCTCCAAAGCGACCTGGGCCTGGTGCGGGGGATGAAGGAGGCCAATCGAACTCTCCAGGTGGCCTTCGTAGGCCCTCACGTGCAGGCGCGACCCGGAGAGAGCCTGAAGGCCAGCGACGACATCGACTTCGTCGTGCGAGGCGAGTTCGATTATGCGGTGGTGGAGTTTGCGCAGCGCAAGCCCCTGGCCGAGATCGGCGGCATCAGCTACCGGAAGAATGGCGAGGTCGTGCACAACCCGCCGCGGCCGCCCTTGGAGACGGAAGAACTCGACCGGCTGCCTTTCGCCACCGAGGCTTACCGGCGTGACCTGGTGATTGAGAACTATAACGTGCCGTTTCTCCTCCACCCCTTCGTGGCGCTTTACACCAGCCGCGGCTGTCCGGCGCTGTGCACGTTCTGCCTGTGGCCGCAGACGCTCTCCGGCCACGCCTGGCGCGCGCGCTCCTCGGACAACGTAGCGCAGGAAATTCGTCAGGCGCTCAAGATGTTTCCGCAGGTGAAAGAGTTTTTCTTCGATGACGACACCTTCAACATCCGCAAGGACCGTGTGCTGGAGCTCTGCGCGAAGTTCAAGCCTTTACGGTTCCGCTGGTCGTGCACCGCGCGCGTCCACAGTGATTATGAGACGCTGAAGGCGATGGCGGACGCCGGCGCCCGCTTATTTGTCGTGGGGTTCGAATCCGGCGATCCCCAGATCCTGAAGAACATCAAGAAGGGCACAACCATAGAGATGGCCCGCGCCTTCGCCGACAACTGCCGGAAGCTGGGCCTCGCCATCCACGGCGATTTCATACTCGGCCTGCCGGGCGAAACGAAGGAGTCCATCCGGCGTACGATCGAATTCGCCAAGGAACTCGACACCGAAACCATTCAAGTCTCGATCGCCCACGCCTACCCGGGAACCGAGCTGCACGATTACGCTTTGCGGAACAACTTCCTCGCGACCGAGGCGCTCGCTGACGCCGAAGGCCACCAGCTCCCGCACATCGAGTATCCAGGCCTTCGGCGCGAGGAAATGATGGCGGCGGTTAACCATTTTTACGACGCCTATTATTTCCGCCCGCGGGTGGCGTGGCGCATCGTGCGCCGGGCACTGTGGGATGCGGATGAACGCCAGCGCCTTTACCACGAGGCGGTCGAGTTTCTCCGCCTGCGCGCGGAACGTTGGAAGTACGCTCGCAACGCGCCCCCCAAGAAGCGCGTGGCGGTGGCGCCTGCGACTGATTCGGGCTCGGCGCTCCGCACCTAGGCTCACACCTATGACTTCGTCGAAAACCCTGGCGGTAAAAACCTGCGTCCTGGTGATCCTCGTGGCGGTTTTCAACTCGGTGGGAAACGTACTGCTCGGCAAAGGCATGCGGCAGATCGGTGAGATGCAAGACTGGTCAGCTTCCACGCTGGCGCTTTACTTCGTCAAGACTTTCACCAGCGTTTGGATCTGGCTCGGCATCGGCTGCCTCTTGCTCTTTTTCGTTTGTTACTTGCTGGTGCTTTCCTGGGCCGATTACAGCTACGTCATGCCCGCTGCCGCCTGCGGCTACGCGCTGGCGCCCTTGCTGAGTCATTGGCTGCTGGGTGAAACAGTGAGTTCGGTACGCTGGGTGGGAGTGGCATTGATTTGCGTGGGCGTGGCACTGGTAGGGCGCACGCCGCCACGCACGACGGGGGAGGGCTAGGCATGCGCACGGCGTTGTGTCTCGCCATCGTGGTGCTCGCCGGCACGGGCGGGGAGATAGCCGCCACCCACGCCATGAAGCGAATCGGGGAGGTGAAAGACTTTGCTCCCCGCGCCGTGCTCGGCGTCCTCGGCCGCGCCTTCCGGCTGGGATGGATGTGGTCGGGCATCGCGCTGATGGCGCTGGCGTTTTTCTCCCTGCTTGCCGTGCTGTCCTGGGCGGACGTCAGCTTCGTGATCCCGGCCACCGCGCTCAGCTATGTTGTCGGTGCGCTGGGAGCGAAGCTCCTGCTGGGCGAACACTTAGGCCCTATGCGCTGGGCAGGCATATTACTGGTCTCCATTGGTGTGGCGATAGTGTGCGCCCGATAGGGGAAGGACAAGGTGCTTTTGACGGTGCTCCGGTGGACGATTCTAGTGGGAGCTGTCCTGCCTTCCGTTTACTACCTGGTGGCAATCTATTGCGCGTGGCGATTCTTCCGCAGTCGGGACGAGGACTCCGAGGGCTTCACGCCCCCCGTCAGCATTCTGAAGCCCGTGCGGGGGTTGGACCGCGAGGCTTACGAAAACTTCGCCAGTTTCTGTCGGCAGGACTACCCGCGATACGAAATCCTGTTCGGGGTCGCCGACCAACAGGAACCCGCCATTCCCATCATCCAGAAGCTTATCCGCGATTTCCCCAAGCTGTCCATTCGCTTGCTGATCGGTTGCGAGGATCTCGGATCGAACGATAAGGTGAACAAGCTTTGCCGCTTGGTGCGCGAGGCGCGACATGACCTGCTGGTGATCAGCGACAGTGACATCCGGGTGCGCGCCGACTACCTGCGAAGTGTGGTCTCGCCCTTCCGCGACCCGCAAGTGGGGGTCGTCACGTGCACGTACGTGGGATTGGCCGAACGCCGTCTATGGTCGGAATTGGAAGCCATAAACCTGGCTTCGAATTTCTTGGCCGGGGTGCTGGTGGCACGGCAACTGGAAGGCGTGAAATTCAGCTTGGGCGCCACGATTGCCATCACCCGTGAGCGATTAGGCGAGATCGGCGGCTTTGAGGCACTGGCGGATTTTGCCTCGGAGGATTTCGAGGTGGGGAACCGCGTCGCAGCTCGTGGGTATCGAGTCAAGCTTTCGTCTTGCACGGTGCAGACAGTGTGTTTCTCGCGAACGGCAAAGGAGTTTTTCGAGCAGCATTTGCGTTGGGCGGTTGGCCTGCGTCATTCGCGCCCTGGAGGGCATTTCGGCTGGCTGTTAACACAGGGACTTCCTTGCTCGCTGGCAGCCATGGCCGTAGCCCCTTCTGCCCTGGTGGCCGCAGGCTATCTAGGCGCTTATCTCTCCTTGCGCCTGGCCATGGCCTGGACAGTCGGAGTCTGGGGGCTGCGAGACGAGTTATTAAAGAAAAAATTCTGGCTTTTGCCTCTCAGCGATGCACTGGGGTTTCTTATTTGGGTGCTCAGCTTTGGTTGCAACCGGATTAACTGGCGGGGAAACAGATTCTACGTGCGCAAGGGGCGACTGGTCCCACTTGTCATTCACCAGAGGGAAATTTCAACGACGAAAAGGGATGCCCGTAAAGAATCTGGAACCTGACTTGTCAATTTATGTTCATGATTCTGAGCCTCATCCGAGAAGCGGCGGAAATGGTCGGGCGAATACTGCTCTTTATTGCGCTAACCGGACTCTTGTCGTCCGCCATCTATCTGCTCCTGGCGCTGATTGCCACTCTCCGCTTCCACTTCACACCTTCTGACACGGCGCCCTCAGGTGCGCGTGACGTCCCGTTACCCCCCGTGACGGTCTTGAAGACCTTGCACGGGATGGAACCACTTTTGGAGCAGAATCTGGAGAGCTTTTTCCGGCAGGATTACCCTGCTTTCGAGTTGATTTTTGGCGCGCGTAGCGGGAGCGATCCGGCTCTGAGAATCGTGGACGCGCTCCGCCGGAAACATCCTGGGATCAATACAAGGATTATCCTCTCCGGCGAGCCTGCTTACCCCAATGCCAAGGTCTACTCCCTGGGAAAGATGATAGCGGCGGCTTCTTATCCCTATCTCGTGATCACCGACAGCGATGTGCATGTTAGCCCCGACTTCTTGAAGCGGGTGGTCCGCCCGCTTCTGGATTCGAGGGTGGGACTGGTGACCTGCATGTATCGCGGTGTGCCCACAGGGGGGCTTTGGTCCGGGCTGGAAGCGCTGGGCATGTCCGTGGAAATGTCATCTGGCGTGCTGGTGGCGGAATTACTCGAGGGCATGAAGTTCGCGCTCGGGCCAGGCATGGCCACGCGCAAAGATGTTTTGGCTAAGCTCGGCGGAATCGACGTGCTCGGCACCTACTGTGCCGATGATTTCGTCCTGGGTCAGCTTACGCACGCGGCCGGGAAGAAAGTGCTGCTCTCCCGCCATGTTATCGACCACGTGGCGCTGAATCGGTCCGCGCAAGCCTCGCTGCTTCACCAAGTTCGCTGGATGAAGAGTACGCGTTTTTCCCGCCCCCTCGCTCATTTGGGCACCGTTATGACCTTTGCCATGCCTTTCGGCCTGCTGGGGATGGCGGCGGGGTTGGCCGGCGGCCACGGGATCCTCGCCTTCGGACTCCTGGGCCTGGCGGTCCTGAACCGTATGGTCCAGTCCGCGCTCGTGGGGTGGGGCGCGGTTCGCGACCCGCGCTCCGTATGGTTCTGCTGGCTTTATCCGGTGCGGGATCTTCTGGGATTCTTCCTGTGGTGCGCCAGCTTTTGGGGCACGGAAATTGTGTGGCGCGGCGAGCGTTACCAGCTTGCAGCAGGCGGCAAGATGACACGCAAATCCAGCCTGCCCTCCGCGGCGCCAAAGTCGGAGGATGCGGGGGCGCCGCAGTAGTCCTCACCGTCGGTTACTGTAAATCACCTTCCCTGAACTTCGGGCGACAATGTATCGCGGCTGGGGGATCACCCGTTCCGCCCGGGCGCTCTGATCCGGGGGCACAAACAGGAATATCCGATCGCGGTCATTCCAGGCGCGCGCCAGGTCGTCGTCATCCAGGAAGATAGCGGGCGCATCGGGGAATTGCGAACCAAACCACATCGAGGTCGTCCGGCCGTTTACCAGGTAAACCCGCCTCCTGAGATAGAACAGCAGGGAAGATCCGAACGCTTGATCGCCGTAAATCATAACCTTATCCGCGGGCGTCGCCTGGCGCGCAATGACCTCTGCCAGTTGCTTGGAAGAAAGGAAAGGTGCAAACCGGATGAGCGCAAGCTGCGCTGCCACGAAGAAAAGAACGGTGGCACACGCGACTGCCCAAGTGGAAGCAGAGCTCTTTCCTCGAGCGCGCAGCCAAAGGGCGACGGGAGGTCCTGCGAGAAATGCCAGCGCGGCGAGCACTGCGGGGAGGCGGAGGGCGGCAAAAGAATCCGTGGTCATATCGAAAAAGTGTGACATCGAGAGCGTGTAGTTACCTACATTGCGCTCGGCCAGCACTGTGCCGATGTCGCTGACAAAAGGCTTGTGGCGCGAGGCCCACAGCCCGGCAATCAACGCGTCTCCGGCGGCCAAGCCTATGGCGACGTATACGATGTTTGCAATGAGCAGCCAGCGGCTGCGGGGCTTTGCTTCTTCCTCGGCAGCGAGCGCTCCCGCCATAAGCATCAGCAGCGGTAGGTAGGCAGGGAAAGTGTAATATTCCTGGTTCGTGGAAAAGGCGAAGAACAGAAGCACCACACCTGCCCACACCCAGCAGAGGAGGCGGGTCCGCGCCTGGAAACTGAGGCCCTGGCGAAGGGCGGAGTTTCGCGCCGGCAAAAGATCGCGTCGCCAATCGCGCAGGGCAAGCGGCAGGTAGATACTCCACGGAAAAAGCCACACGAGGTTCAGACCCCAATAGGCCAGAGCAGGCAACTTGTTGTAGTCCATGGGAAACCGCCGTCCCAGGAAGCGGAGAAAGTGCTCGTTGACGAAGTAGAACCACAAGAACCCTTGGTTCCAAACGCCCGCCAGGATGTGCCAAGGCGCCGCCAGCAGGAAGAACAGGCCGAGCCCGCTGGCAAGACGGAACTCCTTCCATCGTCTCCACTCTCCGCTCAACAACAGATATCCCGCTGCGCCAAGGCCAACAAAAACGACCCCAATCAGCCCCTTGGTGAGCACGGCAAGCGCCAGCGAGGCATAGCTTGCGTACCAGCGCCAGGCGCTGCCCCGCTCCGTGTCCAGGGCCGTCAGAAAGAAATACAGAGACGCGCCGATCGCGAGGCCGAGCAGCGCCTCCGGGATGAAGATGCGAGTGAAGAGGTAGAACCCGATAGAGGTCGTGACGAATAATCCGGCGTAAACGCCCGCGCGATGGCCGAACGCGCGGAGTGCCCAGATGGAGGCGAGAGCAACCGAGAGCAGGACTGCGAGAACAGTGGGTAAACGAGTGGCGAACTCCGACACTCCGAGGGCGCTGTAGCTCAACGCCACCAACCAAAAGGGGAGCGGAGCTTTCTCCAGATAACGGACGCCATTCACATGCAGGGTAACGTAGTCGCCACTAACGATCATTTCGCGCGCGGCTTCGGCATGGGTGGCATCCGCATCGTCCAGCAAAGCGGGTCGGAAGAGACCCGGCACATATACGAGGAGCCAAATCAAGATGACGGCGCCCCACAAGGCGGGTCCGGGCACACCGGCAAAGGTGGAGGAGTTGGTCGATCCCGACTTGGCGTCAATTTCTCGCATCTTGGGTTCGAGGTCAGGAACTGTATCCAACCGAGAACCGCTGCGCGATCGCTTTTCGCTGAGTCCTTGATTTACTCACCAACTGGGTCTGCTGAGTTGCGTCGATCTGCGGAGCCTCCCTTTATGGCTCCGCTCTGGCCGGTGGTTCAGGCCTGTGGGTTTTGATTTCTCGCAACGTATAAATGGGTTTCTTCTGGGATTCGTAATAGGTCCGTGAAACCATTTCGCCGATGAGGCCTATGGAGAGAAACTGCAGGCCGCTCAAAATAAGCAGCATCGCTGCAAATAAGAGCGGGCCGTGTTCGAGCATGATCGCTTCGTGGCTGATGAACTTTTTGAAAAGCAGGAAGAGGCCAAGGAGGGTCCCCGCGCCGGTTCCGAGTAAGCTCAAAAGCCCGAAGAAATGCAAAGGTTTCGTCGAATAGTCGAGCAAGAACTTGATACAGACGAGGTCCAGCAAGACCTTGGTGGTTCTGGAAAGCCCGTAGTGCGACCTGCCCTTCTGCCGAAGCGCATTTTTGACGGGGATTTCCGCAATGGTTGCCCCTGACCAGCTTGCCAGGGCCGGAATGAAGCGATGCAGTTCGCCGTAAAGTTGGATATTCTGGATTGTTTCCCGCCGGTAGGCTTTGAAGGTCGTGCCAAAATCGTGCAGCTTCAGACCTGAAAGCTTGCCCATCAGCCAGTTGGCAATCCGGCTGGGCAGTTGCCGGGTCAGCCAGGCGTCCTCTCTCTCCACGCGCCAGCCGCTGACGATATCGTAGCCTTCCTCGATTTTGGCGATAAACGCTGGGATGTCTGCGGGGTCGTGTTGAAGGTCGCCATCCAGGGAAATGATTATGTCCCCGCAAGCAAAATCAAATCCCGCCTTGAGCGCGGCGGTCTGGCCGAAGTTCCGGCGCAACCTGATCACGTGTACGCACGGGTCACCTTTATAAATCTCGTTCAGAATCTTGAAGGTTTGATCCTGGCTCCCGTCATCAACGTACACAATCTCGTAAGGTTCTCCCACGGCATTCATCACTCCCACCATCTTGCCATGGAGTGGGCGAAGGTTCTCTTCCTCGTTGTAAAGCGGGATAACCACAGAAAACTTGATCATCTTGCGAGGCTCCATGATGCTTTAGCCCGCCTGCCGAAACTCACCCCGGCGACTTCCCCGCTACTCGGGGCTCCGGACCCATGGCGGCGGTTGGCTGCCGCTGGTTTAATCAATCTCGATTTCACCTCGCGGGCCAGCGGTTTGCGTTGCGCCCCGAACGATATCCCGATAGCTGACTAATTGAATGCCGCGATCCATCACGAGCTCTCTGAGCGCGGGCTGCATTAAAGCCCGAAGCTCATTCTCGCGCTCTTCGCGCAACCGGGTTGGAATCTTCCTGAGCTCCTCGTCGAGATATCCCGGGTGACACATAAGCTCGCTGGAACCTTCCGGCAGGTCGAGGATGATGTCGCGCAGGGCCTCGGCATCCAGGAACCCGGTTTGAGTCAGGCCGTAGAAGTAGCCGGCAAAAACTAATCCTCCTTGCCGAAGGCGGTGCTTAAGATGCCATGATAGCCAGAAAAGTGCGCGGCTGCTCAGGTACTGTTTGAAAATACGCCTTGCTGAACCCTTCTGGCGCCGCAGAAGGCGGAGCAGGCCAGCCTTCCTTTCCAGGGTGCAGCGAACAGCCTTGATCCCATATTCTTGCGCCAGCCGGATCACAATCCTGGAGATCCCCGGCAAGAGGTGAACGTGCTTGTGCCCATCCAGGTGCGTGGGGGCAACGCCTGCGGCGCGGACCTTTGCGATCTGCGCGCCCAGTTCTTTCTCAACATCCGTCAGCCTGATCTTTCCCCGAACAATCCCTCTCCATAGTGAACCGGGGCTGCCGGACAGTAGGCCCCCGCCCCGAACCAGGCTGGGGACACTGGCCGGGGGGAGAACCGGCGTCCCCTGCGTGAGGTTCAGATGCACGCCGACGCCGAGCCGCGGCGCCTGGCGGCACATCGCCACCGCGGGATCGAATGCCCTCCCGTTTGCCAGCAAGCTGGTACTCGTGATAATCCCGCGTTGGTGTCCTTCGATGATCGCCTGACTGACTCCCAGGGTTAACCCGAAATCATCTGCGTTCACGATCAATTTCTTCATCAGCTCTCGCTGCCTCGCTTCCTGAGAGTCGGCTTCGACGCTCCACCGGGTTTGTCAGCGAGTACTTTGCCATAAGAAGCAAGGCTAAACCTATCCAAAAAAGCGTTCGGATTTTTCGGATGATAGCCAGGGACACGCCCTCGCCAGCGCTGTACCCGAGAGCGCGCAAGGTCAGCGCCGCGCCACCCTCATCCACTCCCACCCGCAGAGGAACGAAGGCAAGAATCGTGTTGACAATTCGCTATAACGACTCCAGCCGGTAGGCGGTCAGAACAGATGTCTGCCCGGCGGTTACCTTCAGGATCAGATAAGCTTCGCCGACTCCGGTGAAGCTCGCCGTCGTTTCGATCAGCAAAATGTAGAAAAAGAGGTTGGTGCGCCCCCGCCCGTATTCTCGCGCCACTCCACCCGGTGGTTCAACAGCATATGAGGACATTGCCTATTCCTGGGCGAGGGCAGAGAAAGGAGAGACCATTCTTGTAACCGCGTTCATGGGCCTGGAAGGGCATCATAGATCCAGGGGGGCCGCAAAGCCGAATCTCGTTGCAGGTCGGAAACTGCCGGGCGTTTGAAACCGTATTTCAGGGCGGCGGAAAAAGAACTCAAGAGGCTAAAGACCGGCGAGCTCGTCACTTTTTGCCACGCCTCCTCATGTAAACGATCAACCCCACGATCGCGGCGGCCACGATCAATCCCAGCGTGAGCCGGTGGAAGTGCTTGATGAAGTGGACCAGGTTTTCCCAACTGCTCCCAAATAGGAAGCCGACGCAGGCGATGGTGGTGGCCCAGATGACCGCCCCCGTAAAGTTGAAGAAGAAGAAACGGAGATAGGGCATCTTGAAGAGCCCGGCAATCGGGCCGGCGAAGACCCGCAGGCCGGTGATGAAGCGGCCAGTGAATACGGCCCAGTGCCCGTGCCGGAGGAAGAGGGCCTGAGAGCGGTCGAATTGACGCGCCAGAACCCTAAACCGCCGCACATACTCATGGACAAACGCCGTGCCCCCAAACCGCCCCAGCGTGTAGCCCAGGTTGTCACCCAAGGTAGCCCCGACAATCGCAATCCCGATGGCCCAGCTAAGATGGATTTCGCCCTGGTAAGCGAGAAATCCGGCAAAAAGCAGAACCGTCTCGCCCGGAATGGGTAAACCACCGTTCTCCAGCATCACCCCGAAAAAGACCACCCAGTAGCCGTAGCGATTGAAGAATTCGGTGAGGGTTTGGAAGATGGTTTCAGCCACAGACGGGTAATTATGCACGAAGATACGTTGCTTGCGCAGGGGTTTGTGGAGAGGTGGTAGGGGAGCGCTCCGCGCTCCCCCTTTGGTTCCGGGAGGAGGCTGGCGCAGAGCTTCTCAGGTCGGCGTTCAGTTAATCCGCTGTGGCCGACTCGCAGACCCTCGCCATGGCGAGTAAACTCCGGGTCTGCGCCAGCCTGCGACAATCCGCTGCCGCCAGCCGCGCGGGCGTGTTAGACTTAACTGGGGATGCGCGAACCTTTCCTACAAAAGCTCGAAAAACAGGCCGTGGTTTGCGACGGCGCCATGGGCACGATGCTCTATTCCAAGGGCATTTCCCTGAGCCGCTGCTTCGATGAACTGAACCTGACGACTCCCACCCTCGTCAAGGAAGTGCACCTGGGCTACGTGAAGGCCGGCGCGGAAGTCCTGGAGAGCAATACCTTTGGCGCCACGCGTCTGCGCCTCCGGAAACTTGACCTGGGGGACAAGGTGCGCGAAATCAATCTTGCCGGGGTGCGCCTCGCCCGGGAAGTGGCGGGGGAGGACCTTTACGTGGCCGGGTCAGTGGGGCCGCTGGGAATCCACCTCGAACCCCTGGGGCCGACCTCGCTCGAAGAAGCCCGCCAGGCCTTTCGCGAGCAGATTGCCGCGCTGGTGGAGGGCGGGGTGGACCTGATCATCGTGGAGACGATGATCGACCTCAATGAAGCCCGCCAGGCTTTGCTCGCGGCGCGCGAGGTGTGTTCCCTTCCCCTGGTCGTGCAAATGACCATCCAGGATGACGGCAGCACGCCCACCGGCACGCTGCCCGAAGACTTCACCCGCCAGCTTGACGAATGGGGAGCGGACGTCATCGGCCTCAACTGTTCTGTGGGTCCGGCCGCGGTGCTGGAGACGCTGGAACGGATGGCGGCGGTGACTCACAAGATGCTTTCGGCCCAGCCCAATGCCGGCATGCCTCGCACCATCAACGGCCGGAACATCTATCTCTGCTCACCCGAGTACATGGCCAACTATGCGCGGCGCTTCATCCGGACCGGGGCGCGCCTGGTGGGCGGCTGCTGCGGGACGACGCCCGAGCACATCCGGGCCATCAAGGGCGCCGTGCGCTCGCTCAGCCTGCAACCCGCGCGCGTGAAGGTGGAGGTCCCCAGCCGCCCGGTGCGGGTGATGGAGCCCGTGCCCATCGAGAAGCGCTCGCGCCTCGCCTCGAAACTCGTGCGCAAGGAATTCCCGGTGCTGGTGGAGATTATTCCACCCAAGGGCAGTGATCCCACCAAGGAGATCGAGGGAGCGCAGTACCTGCTGGAGCGAGGCGTGGATGCCATCAACATCCCGGATGGATCGGGGGTGACGGGGCGGATGAGCTCCCTGACGCTGGCCGCCGTCCTCCAGCAGGCCCTGCGCGCTGAGGTCTTGTTGCACTATAGCTGCCGCGACCGGAACGTGCTGCGTATCCAGTCCGACCTGCTGGGCGCCTATGCCCTGGGTCTGCGCAACATCCTGGCCACAACCTATGAAGCTTCCCACTTCGCCTCCTACCCGCCAACCGCCGTGACCTTCGAAGTGGATTCCATCGGCCTGGTGAACATTCTGAGTAAACTGAACCAGGGCCTCGATTTCGGCGCCAACCCTTTGGGCACGCAGACGGGGTTTCTCACCGGGGTGTGGTTGACGCCGGCGGCTGCAAACCAGGAAGAGGAACTTCGCCGTTTCGATTACAAGGTGCAGGCGGGGGCAAACTTCGCCGTCACCCAACCCATCTTTGACGTGGCGGGTTTTGCGGAGTTCCTCAAACACATCGAGCCTTACCATATCCCCGTCATTGCGGGCATCTCGCCGCTCACCAGTTACCGCCATGCGGAGTTCATGAACAACGAGGTGCCGGGGATTTCGGTCCCACCCTCGATCCTGGAACGGATGCGCAAAGCCGATACGGGCGATAAGGCGCGCGCCGCGGGAGTTAAGATTGCCCAGGAGACACTCCTGGAGATCCGCCACCTGGTTCAGGGCGCGCAGATTACCGCGCCTTTCAGCCGCTGCGACCTGGCCGTCGAGGTGGCGCAAGTACTGGGAAAAAGCCATCAGCATTCAGCCGTCAGCCGTCAGTAGTCAGGAGTCCGCAGCCAGTTGTCGGCTGTCAGTTGTTGGTAGTCAGTTGCCGGTTGTGGATGGTCGGCAGACAACAGACAAGGGGGCCCGAGGAATGGACGCCGGAACCTTTAGCGCTGATAACGGAATACTGACAACTGACCAAAGAACAAACCCATGAGCCAATCATCGAAGGCCGATAAGCCGGAAACGTTCGAGAAGAATCTGGAACGCCTGGACGCCATCGTGCGCCAACTGGAAGACACCGAGCTGCCGCTGGAAAAGGCCTTGCAACTCTACGAAGAGGGGATGAAACTCTCCGGGGTCTGCCACAAGCAGTTGGAGGAGGCGGAAGGGCGCGTCGAGATTCTGCTGAAAAAGGCGGGTGGAAAGATCGTCGCGGAACCCCTGGCGCCTGAGGAGTCGGAACCCGCTTGAGCGCGACACCGGTCGAAACCATCCAGCGATACCTGGAAGAGCAGCGCCGCCGCGTCGATGAGGAACTGGAGCGGCTTCTGCCCGCCGCGGAGGAGTACCCACCGAGCATCCACCAGGCCATGCGCCATTCGGTGTTTGCGGGCGGGAAACGTCTTCGGCCCATCCTCTGCCTGGAGGCGGGAAAGCTGTTTGGCGGCAACGAGAAAGGTCTGCTGCGCCTGGGCAGCGCCCTCGAGATGATTCACACTTATTCTCTCATCCACGACGACCTGCCCGCACTCGATAACGACGACCTGCGGCGCGGCAAGCCCACCTGCCACCGCGCCTTCGGCGAGGCGACCGCCATCCTGGCCGGTGACGCCTTGCTCACGCTGGCCTTTGAGGTATTGTCCAGCCCGACGCCGCTGCCGGAGGCCTGCCAGCTCCGGGTGATCCACGAGATCGCCCACGCCATCGGCACGCGCAGAGGGATGGTGGGCGGCCAGACGATCGACCTGGAAACCACCGCCCGCAACATGGACGCTTCCACACTGGAATACATTCATTCCGCCAAGACCGGTTCCTTCATGCGCGCTTCCCTGCGCTGCGGAGCGATTTACGCGAAGGCAGAGGAAACCGACCTCGAACGGATCACCACTTACGGCGAGAAGGTTGGGTTGGCGTTCCAGATCGTGGATGATCTGCTGGACATCCTGGGTTCCGAAAAGGAGCTCGGGAAAACGGTGGGGAAAGACGCGGAGCAGCACAAGGCCACCTATCCCGCCCTGCATGGGATCGAGAAGTCGCGGCAGCTCGCTTCCCAGCTCATTCGGGAAGCCCGCGAGGCCCTCGAACCTTACGGGAGCCGCGCGCGGACTCTCCAGGACATCGCCCATTTTCTCATTGTGAGGAACACTTGATGGATTACCGCTACCTGACCCAAATCGATTCTCCGGCGGACCTGAAGAAGATCCCGCGCGAAGAACTACCCAAGGTCGCCGAGGAATTGCGGGACTATATGGTTTCCGTGGTGTCCCAGATCGGCGGCCACCTCGCTTCCAGCCTGGGGGCCGTGGAGCTGACACTGGCGCTCCACTACACCTTCGACGCGCCCAAGGATAAGATCGTCTGGGACGTGGGCCATCAGGCCTACGGGCATAAGATCCTCACCGGCCGGCGTGATCGCTTCCCCACCATCCGCCAGTACGGAGGAATCTCCGGCTTTCCGGTGCGTGAGGAGAGCCCGTACGACACCTTCAACGTGGCCCACGCCGGTACGGCCATCTCCGGCGCCCTCGGCATGGCCGTTGCCCGCGACCTCAAAGGCGAAGACTTCCACGTGATCGCGGTGGTGGGCGACGCGGGCCTGACCTCGGGCCTGGAGCTCGAGGGCATCAACAACCTGGGCACGCTCCAGAAGAAGGTCCTGGTTATCCTGAACGATAATAAGATGTCCATCTCCCCCAACGTGGGGGCCTTCGCCGGCTATCTGAACCGCATCGTGCACGGCCAGGCCTATCACCGCCTGCGGGAAGAAGTCGAGAAGATGATTCTGGCGGTCCCCCGCCTGGGCCCTCGCCTGCTGCGGCTTTCAAAGGATCTCGTCGAGTCGGTCAAGACCAAGCTGATTCCCGGCCTGGTGTTCGAGGAGTTGGGGTTCGATTACGTGGGCCCGATCAACGGCCACAGCATCGAGGAATTGCTCGACGTGCTCGCCAAGGTAAAGGAGCACCCGCACCCCACCCTGGTGCACATCGTCACGCAGAAAGGCAAGGGCTATCCCCACGCCGAAGAACTTCCCGCCAAGTATCACGGCGTGACCCAATTCGACGTCTCCACCGGAGCCTTCCACAAGGCCCCCGCCCAGGCGCCCAGTTACACCGCGGTCTTCGGCAAAGCTATGTGCGAATTGGCGGAAAAAGATTCCCGCGTGGTGGCTATCACCGCCGCCATGAGCGAGGGCACCGGCCTGGACGAATTCGCCAAACGCTTCCCGGATCGGTTCTTTGACGTGGGCATCGCCGAGCAACACGCCGTGACCTTCGCCACCGGCCTGGCTTGCGAAGGAATGCGCCCGGTGGCGGCCATCTATTCCACATTCCTGCAACGCGCCTTCGACCAGGTGATGCACGACACCTGCCTGATGCGCGCTCCGGTCACCTTCGCGCTCGACCGCGGCGGTATCGTGGGCGCGGACGGCCCCACCCACCACGGCCTCTACGATCTCGTGTACTTGTCCGCCTTGCCGGGCATCGTGGTGATGGCTCCCAAGGATGAAAACGAGTTGCGCCACATGCTGTTCACCTCCCTCAACCTGGAGGGGCCGGCGGCGCTCCGCTACCCGCGCGGCAACGGCATCGGCGTGCCAATTGACCCGGAGTTCAAGCGCCTCGAGACCGGCAAGGGTGAACTCCTGCGCGATGGCGCCGACATCGCCATCCTCGCCCTGGGCAGCATGGTTTATCCTTGCCTGGAAGCCGCCTCTAAGCTCGACACTCTGGGGATTCACGCCGCCGTCGTGAATGCGCGCTTTGCGAAGCCTCTGGACGAAGAGCTGATCTGCTGCCTGGCGGAAGAGAAGCAGTTCCTGGTGACGGCGGAAGAAGGCACCGAGGCCGGCGGCTTCGGCCCCCTCGTCGCCGCCATGCTCCACGACCGCAAGATTCCCACCAGCATCCTGCGCATCGCCGTGCCCGACCGCATCATCCCCCACGGCGCGCCTAACCTGCTCCACGCCAAGTACGGCCTGGACGCGGACGGCATCACGGAGAAGATCAGAAACTTCGCCAACGAGTTCCCCGTCCCGCCGGAGTTGAAGCACCGCTCGCTGCTAAGACCCTAGATGGCGGCCGGAATTAGTTGTTCGTGAAATTACTACAGGTTGGTTAGGAATGAACGAAGGGCACCCGCCGCGGCGGGTGCCCTTTTTGATTCCTGGCGTGCCAAATCTGCGGGGCTCGGGTGAACAGAACGCCACCCGGAGATGCAGAGTTGTGATCAAATTACAACGTCCAACCCGGACGGTACTCGAATTTCACGTACTGCTGTGCCGCGGGAACGTTTGTGACCTTCAGGTTGGGTCCATCCCAATACAACTTCTTGCCCGAGCGCAGGGCCACGTTCCCGAGCAGGATAGTCTCCGTGATGGCCGCTTCGTACTCGAAGTTGGCTCCGCCCGGTTTGCCTCCCTTGCAGGCCTCAATCCACTCACAGTCGTTCCCTGGTGACCTGGGGAGGGTCTTCGGTGGGGGCTGGAACGTCTTCATCCTGGATTCAGGAAGCAGGTGCGGGTCCTCACCGCTGAATCCGCACATGATCGTGCCGTTGTCACCGACGAAGACCAAACCCTCATTGTCTTCGCCTGCCAGATCGCGTCCCTCTTCCAATCCTTCCGGCCGGGGCGGCGTCAACCCACCGTCGTACCAATGCAGCTTTACCGGTGGCATACCGCTGCGCTCCGGAAAATAAAAGTGAATCAGAGAAGCTTGAGGGAAGGTCTCCGGGAAGACTCGCGTCGAACTGGCCTCCACGCTCGTGGGCGGCCCCAGCTTCAGGACGCGGAAAATTGTGTCGAAACTGTAGCAGCCCATGTCGCCGATGGCTCCCGTTCCAAAATCGAACCAGCCTCGCCAGACAAACGGCAAGTAGACATGGTTGTATGGCCGTGTCGGCGCCGGCCCCAGCCACAGGTCCCAATCCAGTCCTGCCGGGACAGGTTCTTCCTCCTTGGGACGCTCGATTCCCTGCGGCCAGAAGGGGCGGCTGGACCAGTTGTGCACTTCGCGCACCGGGCCGATGACACCAGCCCAGATCCATTCGCACAACAAGCGCGTGGCCTCGGAGGCCTGGTTCCCCACCGCGACTTGAGTTGCGACCTTGGTCTCGCGGGCGACCTCGCCCATCTTGCGGGCTTCGTCAATCGAATGCGTCATCGGCTTCTGGCAGAAAACGTGTTTGCCCTTCTTCATCGCGGCGATGGAAACCGGAGCATGCCAGTGGTCGGGCGTACCCACAATGACCGCGTCCAGGCCCTTCTCTTTCTCCAGCAGTTCTCGGAAGTCATTGTAGGCCGCGCAGCCGCGGTAATTGCCGGAGGAACTCTTCCCGGCATAATAGGCTTCCACCAGCCGCCGGGCCGGTTCGCGGCCACACGTGCAGCCTTTCCAATCGGAGCCCCAGTCGGGTTTTCCGAGCAGCTCCCGTTCCTTATCGCGCAACTCGTTGGTTCCCCATTCGGAGTAGTCGCTGCTCTCTTTGTTCACGTCACACACGGCGGTGATCTGCAGGTCAGGCTGTTTCAAGAACTCCATCATCACGCGCGTGCCCTGCGCGCCCACGCCAATACAGGCGACATTCAGTTTTTCGCTTGGCGGCGCATAGGCGGGTCCGCCCAGCACGTGGCGCGGGACAATGCTCAGCGCGGCCGCCGTCGCGGCCCCACCGATGAAAGCGCGCCGGGAGATCGGTCTGCTCTTTCTTTCCGTAGTCCTTCTGGAGTCCTTCATGTCGATTCCTTTCGATGGGAATTTGGGTGCGCCTGCAGAATCCCTGAGGCAAGTTCCGTCTCTTAAGGAGCACAATGCGCCCCGGCTCGGAGACGGGGACATCATCGCTGGCCGGTGGGCTGTCAGGCGGCCTTCTCGAAGCTGGCCAGGGCCTGTTCCTCGTTATCGTAGACCTCGAAAGCCTGCAGCAGGCGGTGCGTAGCAAGAATATTGCGAATCAAGCGTGGGAGATTGGCCAGCTTCAACTGCCCATCCTGCTTCGTCGTGTTGATGACCGCCTCCACCAAGATGCCGATGCCGGTGCTGTCGACGCGCGCCACCTCGCCCATGTTCAGAAGTATCTTGGTATGATTGCTGGCCAGCAGATCCTTGATCTGGTTGCGCAGGGTGTCACACTCCTCACCGACGACGAGCCTGCCGCTCAAATCCAACACGGTGACATCCTGGTGTTCCCTGGGGTTGATGGTGAGTTGCATGCGCTCAACCTCCTTCCCTTTGCGCGCCATCTTAGGCCGCGCCCGCAGACATGTCAACGCATTGATCAGGCAGACCAGAAGACGCTGCCACTGCCCCGCTCTCATGTCCCTATTGCATCCGCAGTCGCAACGAGTATCCTTCCTTCATGGCTGGCGCGCATCCTGGCAAAATTCGCCTGGACCGTCTCCTGGTGGAGCGCGGTCTGGCCGACTCGCGCGAGAAGGCGCAGGCGCTGATTCTAGCCGGCCAGGTGCTGGTGGATGAGCAGAAGGTGCAGAAGTGCGGCACGCTGGTGAGGGTGAAAGCGCCCTTGCGCTTGCTCGGCGTGTCCCTCAAATACGTCAGCCGCGGCGGGCTGAAGCTGGAGGGCGCGCTCGAGCATTTCCGCATCAACCCCGACGGTAGAATCTGCCTGGATATCGGCGCCTCGACGGGAGGCTTTACCGACTGCCTGTTGCAGCGCGGCGCTGCCAAAGTCTTCGCTGTGGACGTGGGGACCAACCAGCTTGACTGGAAACTGCGCCGAGACCCGCGCGTCGTGGTGCTCGAAAGGACCAACGCCCGGCATCTGAAGTTCGAGCTGATTGGCCAGCGCGTCGGACTGGTCACGATGGATGTGTCTTTCATTTCCGCGACGTTAATCCTTCCGGCCATCCCGCCGCTGCTGGAGCCGTGGGGGGAGGCGCTCGTCCTGGTCAAGCCGCAATTTGAGGTAGGCAAAGGGCAGGTGGGGAAGGGCGGGATTGTGCGCGACTCGGACCTGCGCCTGCAAGCCGTTGCCAAGGTTTCCCGCAAGCTGCTCGACCTGGGCTTCCGCGACCTCGCCCACACCGAGAGCGTCCTGCCGGGCGCCGAGGGCAACCGCGAGTATTTCCTGCATGCGCTTTGCCGAAAATCTGGCTAGAATAACTTGCGCCCATGGCCATCAACAGAATCGGAATCGTCTCCAAACCGAAGAAGGCCGAGATTCGGGAGATTGTACCCCCGCTGCTCAAATGGCTCCGCGACCGCAACATTGAGGCGTTCATCGACAAGGAGACCGGCGCCATTATTGATAGCAGTGAGAAGTGCCTGACCCGCAATGAAATGCCCGGCAAGGTCGATCTGCTCATCATCCTGGGCGGCGACGGGACGCTGCTGGCCGCGGCGCGCGCTTTGAACCGCAAGACCGTCCCCATCCTGGCCGTGAACCTGGGCGGGCTCGGTTTCCTGACGGTCATCTCGCGCGATGAGATCTATCCCACCTTGGAGAATGTGCTCGCCGGCAAGTTCCATTGCGAGCGGCGGGTGCAGATTGAAGCGGAGATTATCCGCGCCGACGAGGTCATCGCCTCGTTCCTGGCCCTGAACGACGTGGTGTTGAACAAAGGGGCTATCGCGCGCATCCTGGATTTCGACCTGCTCGTGGATGGCCGGTTCATTAACACCTACAAGTCCGACGGGATGATCGTCTGCACGCCCACCGGGTCCACTGCCTATTCCCTGGCCGCCGGTGGACCCATCATGGCGCCGACCGTCGAAGCCTTCATCGTCACTCCCATTTGCGCCCACACCCTCACCAACCGGCCGCTGGTGCTGCCCGATACCGTCACGCTGGAGGTGGCGGTGAAAAGCCAGCGCGAGGTGGCTTACCTCACCGTGGACGGCCAGGTGGGCATCGCCGCCCACAGCGAAGACATCATCCGCATGAAGAAAGCACCCTCCGGCGTGGATTTGATCCAGCCTCCCCAGAGGAACTACTTCGAGATTCTTCGGCAGAAATTGAAGTGGGGCGAGCGGTAGGAGAAGATCAGTAGGCAGTAAGCAGAAGGCAGGAAGCAGTAAGCAACGGCCAAGGGCTGATACGTAGATGCGGGACGGTGTGGGCGATAGCAATGTGCACCCCTCTATGCTTTTCATTAGGGCGTTGGAGCGACGACCGTCGACCGTGTAGAATGCTTACGGCACTGGAGGGATTTCAAGGGGAGAGGTCAAGACCAAGAATCCAGCTTTTCGACTGGAAATGAGGGCGTTTCAAGGGAAGTCAGGCAAGTCTTATCTTGTTTTTCGGACCCCACGAGATAGGTTCCACGTGTTCATTGAGACTCCAGCGAGACCTGCCGCCACGTATTGTCGAGCTCAATCGACCTCCCACGATCCAGCCGTGCGTTGGCGCGAGATTTGGAACAAGAAGTGACAGCACATGTCGGCTGGATAGACTCGCCCCGTCAATAGACCCTCAGTTTGTCGCCTGCCTACTGCCTTCTACACCGCTTCCCCAGCCATCAAATCTTCCACTCTCTCCCGCGGGCGGATCAATTCCACTTCGCCGCCGTGGACCAAAACTTCCGCGGGGCGGGGGCGGGTGTTGTAGTTCGAGGCGAGCGCGTAACCGTACGCTCCGGCGGTGAGAATGGCCAGCAGGTCGCCGGGTTGCACGTCCGCCATCTCGCGGTCCTGGGCCAGAAAATCGCCTGTCTCACACAGCGGACCGACCACGTCGGCGAGCAATTTCTCCGCGAGGCGTGCCTCGACGGGCACAATCTCGTGGTAAGAGCCATAGAGGGTGGGGCGCATCAGGTCATTCATTCCCGCGTCCACCACGATGAAATTCTTCGGCTGGTTGCGCTTCACATAAAGGACGCGAGTCAGGAGGGTGCCCGCGTCGCCCACCAGCGCGCGGCCGGGCTCGATGATCAGCCGGTAGGGAGTGCCGCGCCGCTGCGTCGCGATGCCCTCCATCAGGCGTTCGAAATCCAGTGGCTCCTCATCGGCATAGCGAATTCCGAACCCACCCCCGAGGTCCAGGTATTCAAGGATGATCTCGTTGCCCGTGAGCGAATCAGCCAGGCTGCCGATTTCGTCCAGCGCCTTCAGAAACGGCTCCACCTCGAGGATCTGCGAGCCGATGTGGCAGGCTACGCCGCGAATCAGGAGGTGTGGGGAGCCTGCGGCGCGGCGGTAAAGTTCCACCGCTTCCTCTTTCGGAACCCCAAACTTGTGGATCACCTGGCCGGTGGAGATATAGGGATGGGTCTCGGCCTCCACGTCGGGGTTCACCCGGATGGAGATGTTGGCGCGCTTCCCGAGGGCTGCGGCGCGGCTTTCCATCAGCTCCAGTTCACCGGCCGATTCCACGTTGAACATCAGGATGCCGGCCGCGAGGCCCGCGTCGATTTCCGCGCGGCTCTTGCCCACACCGGAAAACACCACGCGCCGGGGGTCGGCTCCCACGCGGCGCACTCGTTCCAGCTCGCCGCCGGAGACAATGTCGAAGCCCGCCCCGGCCTGCCGCAGCAGGTTCAAGATGCGGAGGTTGGAGTTGGCCTTCACCGAATAGCAGATGAGGCCCGGCACCCTCGCCAGAACACCCTCGAGGCGGTGATAATTGCCCAGGATGGCGGATTGGCTGTAGACGTAGGTGGGTGTCCCGAAGCGCCCCGCAATGGACGAAACAGGAACGTCCTCACAGTGAAAGTCGCCGGCTCGATATCGGAAAGCCATATTATGAAATTGATTCATTGCCTCACTGAGTCATTGACAATTGCCAGTGGCGATGGTTGCTCCGTTCAGTCATCCGCAGGTTTGCCGGTGCAATCGCTCAATGACCCGAATCAACGCACTCTGATCAGCAGGAGCGTCTGGTCATCGCGGCGCGGCCGACCGTCTTCAAAGCGCACGATGTCCTCAAAAATCGCGCCCAGGATTTCCCCGATGGGGCGGCGGGCAACCTGGCGCAACACGTTCTCCAGCCGGCGCGTGCCATACTCCTCGTGCCTGGGGTTGGTGGCCTCCGAGATCCCATCCGAAAACATGGCCAGCAGATCACCCGTTTCCAGGTTCACGGAAGTTTCCTGGTAATCCGTATGTTCCAACAGGCCGAGGGGAACTCCCTCCACGCGGATGGGCCGGCACTGCCCGTTGCGCACCAGGATGGGCAAGGGCATGCCGGCGTTGGCCAGCCGCAAGACCCCGGTCTTGGGTTCCCAGATCGTGTAGGTGAGCGTGATGAAGTGGCCTTCGATCTTCCGCTCGAGGAGCAGGACGTTCAGCTTCCGGAGCATGTCCGGACACCCGAGGCGTAGGGGAGCCAGGCTGCGAAGCGTGCCACTCACCATGGCGCCATAAAGCGCCGCCGGCGCTCCCTTGCCACTCACGTCCCCGAGGGCCAGGACGTGGCGGTCCTTCCCGTAAGTCAGGAAATCGTAGAGGTCGCCTCCCAGCTCGCGCGCGGGCAGAAAACGCACTCCGACCTCCAGCCCGGCGATGCTGGGGCGCAGCGAGGGCATCAGGTGCTGCTGGATCTCCCGGGCGCGGTCGAGGTCGCGTTCCATGCGCCCTTCACTGCGCACCACGCGCTCGTAGAGCCGCGCGTTTTCAATGGCGATGGCGATCTGAGGAGCCAGGGTAGAAAAGATGCGGACGTGCTCCTCGGTGAAATACCGGGGCTGGGGGCTTTCGAGGTCCACCACGCCGATCACCCGGTCGCGGTAGAGGAGCGGCACCGCCATCTCCGAGCGCGTCTCAGGGTTCGTGCAGATGTAGCGGGGGTCCCTGGTCACATCGGGGACCACCACCGTCTGCCGCAGTTCCACCGCCGAGCCCACAATCCCCTGCCCGTAAGGGACGGTGCACTTCTCGGGGGTTCGCTCATCCTGCTTCAGCGAGATCACGGCATTGAACGTCTGGGCCTGCTCGTCGGCCATCAGGATGCTGAAGCGATGGTAATCAATCAGGCGCTTGGTGAGCTCTCCCACCTTACGCAGCAGTTGGTTCAACACCAGGACCGAACTCAACTCGCGGCTGATCTCATTCAGCAATTGCAGGGTCCGCGACTGGCGCACGCTGCGGCGGTAAAGCCGCGCGTTCTCAATCGCCATGGCGATGCGGCCCGCCAGCAGTTCCAGCAGATTCAGGTGCTGCTCGGTGAAGAAATCCGCCCAGGGCGATTCCAGATCCATCACCCCGATGACGCGGTTCTTGACAACCAGAGGGACCGCAAGCTCCGCGCGCACCGAGGGCAACGATTGGATGTAGGCGGGATCTTTGTGCACGTCGTTCACCAGCACCGACTTGCGCGTCTGGGCGGCACGGCCCACAATGCCTTCGCCCACCTTGAGGCGCAGCCGCTTCACCACCTCCTGCGGGTGGCCGAGGCTGAAGCGAACGCGCAGCTCCCGCGTCTTCTCGTTAAGCAGGAGGATGGCGAAGACTTCATAGTCAATCACGCGCTTCACCATCTCGGCGATGCGCACCATCAGTTCGTCCAGATCGAGGGTGGAATTGATCCGCTCGCTCAGCTCCACGAGCAGGGTGAGCAGTTCGGTCAACTCCAGCGGTCGCGCCGGTGTTTTGGTCATATCGGCCATGGCTTATGCAGGGGCGGGATCGCCGCGGCGACTGCCCGCCCGGCAGCGGCGCCCACAAGCGGCGCCCTTAGAATCGAGCGGCCTCCTCCAGGATGGCCACGCTCGCGCTGGCTCCCAATCGGCTGGCGCCGGCCTGGAGCATGCGCAGGGCGTCCGCGAGGGTGCGGATGCCACCCGCGGCTTTCACCCCCATCGCCGGACCCACCGTCTGGCGCATGAGGCGCACATCCGCCTCGGTGGCCCCGGAGGGGCCAAACCCCGTGGCAGTCTTCACAAAGTCCGCGCCGGCTTGCCGGCAGATCTGGCAGGCCCGCACCTTCTCATCGTCGGAAAGATAAGCGTTCTCCAGAATCACCTTCAGGATGACGCCGGCGGCATGACAAACTTCCACCACGCCGCGGATGTCGGTGTCCACGCGGCCGTACTCGCCGGAGCGCAGCGCACCGATGTTCATCACCATGTCGAGTTCCTGCGCCCCGGCCCGGATCGCCGTCTCCGCCTCCGCGCGCTTGGCGGCGGTTTGTGAGGCTCCCAGCGGAAATCCCACCACGCTCCCTACCTTCACGCCCGAGCCGCGCAGCCCTTCGGCGGCCAGCGGGACCCAGGCAGGATTCACAAAGACCGTCGCCAAACCCCACGTTATCGCTTCGCTCAGGCCCTTCTCCACCTGGCTGCGCGTGGCCTCGGGACGAAGCAGCGTGTGGTCAATCAGGCTGGCCAGCTTACGAACCTCGAGAGATCGGGTTACGCCTTCCCAACCCGCACCCTCCCTGCTGCGCGCTGAGGCGTTGGCCGGCACGGCAGCCGCCGTCCCCGCCCGGCGTGCCACCTTGGCGGCCATTGCCTTGACCAACTCCTCGACTTCCTCTCGTTCCAAAACCGGCACCTTCAAGTTGCAACTCCCTGAGAGACCCGCCCTTGTTACACCGCAAGCATCCCCGCTGCCCTGCCCGCGAGACCTGTGATTCAGCTTCGCATTAAAGGTGAAATTGTAACATAGGGTGAGGAAGGCCCGCTGCAGCCCGCCGCCCGCTCCAGCAAAGGCGCGCGCTTGCAGCCGCCTTGGGCTTACAATCTGGTGGCCATGGACCGCAACAAGTTTGAAAAGCTGGTGGAGCAGGCGCTCGCGCAGTTGCCCAAAATCTTTCGCGAGAGAATCAGCAACGTGGCGATCCTCGTGGAGGATTCTCCGCCACGCGAACCCGACCGTGAGGCGATTCTGCTCGGCCTGTTTCATGGCGTGCCACGCACGGAAAAGAGCGTCTTCCAGGCCACACCGCCCGACCGCATTTTCCTTTACCAGAAGAACATCGAGGCGGTCTGCTCCACCGACGCGGAAGTCCGCCGGCAGATCCGCGAGACGCTCCTGCATGAGCTGGGGCACTACTTTGGCTTGAGTGAAGATGAATTGCGCGGGGTGTGAATCCTGCGGCGCGATGAATGAAGGATGAGAGCAGGGAAGTCAGTTCGTAGGTTGAGCAGACAAGCCGGGGTTTGGGTCGCCCCGGGACGGGTCGACCAAAGCCATTCAACGTGTGGAAGCGTCGGCAATACAGCGCCACTCTTGGACTCGCGAATATTGTGAGAGATCAAGGAAGGAGGTCCGCACGCCCGTTACTCAGCCACTCGAATTTCCCATGGGAACGGCAGTTCACGGTCAAAGACGCTTGGTAGTTCCTTGCTCTTGATGCGCCATCCTTTGCGAATGTTGGGGCCGTCCGGGTCAGGGTAGGCAAACCGCAAATCATAAAGGTTGTACAAACGTTGGAAGAAGTTGGCGAAGTGAACAGGGCTGTCTTTCGGCGGATAGTCATTCCATATCTGTCCGCCGGATTTGGCACATCGATAGACCAACAGCCCGACGGCCTCGTATCGCATACCTGGGTCAGTAATGGAATTCCTGCCGGCAAGGGCTACGAGCACCTCATGGTATCTACGGATAGCAGGTAAAGGCTGGTTGCGCTCGTCGAAGGATGCATCCTGAGGATTGCCGACTTCCGAGACCTTACCGAACCTAATCAGGTGTAAGAATCCAAAAACGAAGCCAGGGTACATCAAGTGCACGTTGGTACACTCGCCAAGCGCCTCCTCCATGCGGTTTGTAAGATTACGGAAGGCATTGCCCGTGCTCTTTCCTGAAATTCCCAGTGCCGGCCCCAATCCTGGTACGAGCACAGTGACGTCAACGTCCTTATACTTGATCCCGCCCAATACCCGTTGCTCGGTTACACCTTTAACCTTGGGAGCAGGCTCAAGTTCGTAAAGTGCGTGGTTCACTTTCTTGCTCGCTAACGCCTGTCTGGGTAGAACCCACTCCGGTGGAAACCCGCCCTCGAGAATCAGCCTCGCTGCGCAGTAGGCATGAATCGGCTTAATGTGCTTCTGGGACTGTGTCTTCACATTGGCACACAAGTTTCCAATCCCGGTGACAAGGGACGCGATTTGGCAACCACGAGTTATTTGTGCATCCGCCATTTGTGCATTTCTGCAGCAGCTTCACGAAGGACGAGACACTCCGTTGCGCTCAGACCCAATCTGCGGCGCAGAACACGCCGGTCTACAAGGTCGGTTGCGGCTTCTTCCTCGCTCTTTCGAATCAGCCCATCCACTTCCTTAGCTAGCCTTTTCGACTCGCCTGGAAACGGAAGAGCAACCAGAACCTCCTCAGCTTCCGAAGGCTCCAACTTCAGCATTCCGCCGCCGAGTGCGTGCCCCTCGAGCTCGCAACTCAGTTTAGTCAAGGAGGAATGCCAGCCAGTGATGAAGCTCCACGCATTCCACCCTTTGTCAAACCGTACCAGGTGTAATGTGTTTGGGGCAACGAGAACTGCACCATTGCCAACGAGCCTTGGCCCCTGGCCTGACATATATGAGAGGAATGCGTCCGCCACTCTTACGTGCGGGACGGAATACCACACCTCTCGCACACGGCACTTAAACCTTTCAGGCACCTCCAAGGTCCTACCATGCTTGAGGTATTGCCGGACGCTCCGCGGCAGTGTCTCTTCGTCGGTGGCTGGGACGCAGAACAAGTAACACTTCTTCCCTTCTTGTGCCAGATCCCGCCAATCGGTTCGACGAATCACTGCGCCTTTCGCCCCGGCCAAGGAAAGAACTGCAGGCCGGAGGAAAGATTTTGAGATACGCCATCTGCGACATTCCTCTGAGGACAAATGGAAAAAGTCGTTGTGGCCAGTCACATACCCAATCCCAACGTCGGCTGCTGCACCGAGAGCCACCACTTGCTTTTCCTTGGCCAAATACTCATAAAGGTGACGGGCCCTGGGCGATAGCAAATAATGACTCAACTTGACCCTGCCAGCGCGAATCGCTTCGATGTCAACGGGATGTTCAATAGATCTCTCAGCTTCACATTGTTCGATGTTCTTAAGGATCGCAACCGAAAGCCATGAACACGGATTTTCGAATTCCTCACAAAGTAGGAGTGCCGTGTCCTCACTCAGTTCGGGGAAAAGCTTCTCTCGGAAGATGCGGACTTGAATGCGGCCAAACTTCCTCAAAAGAAAATGCAAAACTTGTCTCGCATACTGAGCATGGCCCAGTTCAGCAGGCACAACCATTCCAAGTCGGCCACCTTTCTTGAGGAAACTTACGGCATGCACCAAGAAAGGCGCCCATGAGGACGCCAATTGGGGGAGGTCGACACCCGCTTCTTTGGCCCGCGCAAGTGCAGAGGCTCGGCTCGTGCCGTTAAAGCTTTGGTAACGAATAAAGGGAGGATTGCCTACAACAGCATCAAACCAAGGTAAGTCACCTGCCTTGAGGGAGAAGAAATCCGCCTTGACCAAGCTGAAGTTGGTCGTTTGAGCCTTAGCCGCTTTAACGGCTTCCTCATCAATGTCGACCCCCCAAATCTCAGGGCCTCTGCTCCCTATACTTTGCAGGCGTTCCAACGCTGCTGATAGGAAGACTCCTTCACCGCAACTTGGGTCAAGGACGCGATCATCCGGCCTACGCACTGCCCAGTCAACGATAGTCCGCGCCACTCTCTCATCAGTGTAAAAGGCCCCAAAAGTTTTCTGGACGGTCGCCGTCGCCATGGTCTTAGCTTTGGAAGAAGTATAACCGAAATAAAACCTGACACCAATTGATTCTTTTCATGTGTGCGGCCTCGGAAGCGGACGGAAGCAGTAAGTGCAGGAACTAAGTGGCGGGTGCTCGGCCCGCCGCCCAGCCCCTCGGCCAGAGCCTTTGGACGGCGAGCCAGAGGGGGCTCTGGACCGCAGGGCGGCGCTGGGGCGGGAAGAGCAGGGACTAGGGGTCAGGGGCAGGGACCAGCAGAACTTTACAGTGAGTTCCCGGCTTGAAGGGCGGCGTCGCACCTGCCGGCATGTCTTGTAGCTTCGGCCTTACTCCTTGGCGGTGAGGAGGTAAATCTTGGCGTCCACGAAGAGGTTGAAGAGGTCGGGGTCGAGGAGTTGGGACTTCACTTCCTGCCCGATGATGTCCAGGGCGCGTTCGACAGGGACGGCGCGCTTATAGGGACGGTCGCGGGCGGTGAGGGCGTCGAAGATATCCGAGATGGTCATGATCTTGGACTGGAAGGGAATGTTCTCACTCTTCATGCGGTAGGGGTAGCCGCTGCCGTCCAGCTTTTCGTGATGCGCGCGGGCAATCTCGGGAATGCGTTTCAATTCCTTGGTCCAGGGGATCTGGCTCAAGAAGCGGAAACTGTGGATGACGTGCGATTCAATTTGCAAGCGCTCCTCAGGGTCCAGGCTGCCCTTGGGGATGGAGAGGAGGCGCAGCTCTTCGGAGGCCAGGAGGGCCTCGGTGGGTCCGGAAGGGTCCTGGAAGGTCCACCCGGCGATCTTCACCAGCTTCTCGGAAGTCTTCTCCGGCAGGACGGTGGGCTCGTCGGCTTTCAGGATGTGCTCGCGGAACTCATCGAGTTGCTGGCGTTCTTTCTTCAGCTCTTCCTCAATTTCGGCGAAGGCCGGCTCGAAGTTCTGGTTGCCGTGGCGCAGGACGAAGTCCAGTTTCTTCCGGTAAGCTTCCAGTTCCAGGGTTTTCTGGATGTAAGGGAAGCGTTTCTTGATCAGCTCCATTTGCGCCGGATAAAGCTTCTTGGCCTTGACCAACACCTCCTCGCGCACGCCCACCTTGCCGAAGTCGTGCAGCAGCGAGGCGTAGCGGATTTCCTGGATGTCCTCGCGGGTGAAGTGGACGTCCTTGTAAGGGCCGGCTTCCAGGCGATCCACCGTCTGGGCCAAACCCACGGTGAGCGTGGCCACGCGCTCGGAATGGCCGAAGGTGGTGGGGTCGCGCGATTCAATGGCATAGACCGAGGCTTTCACGAATCCTTCGAACAGCCGCTGGATGTCCTGGTAAAGCAGGTTGTTCTCCAACGCCACCGCCGCCTGGCTGGCCAGCGACAAGGCCAGCTCCTGGCTGCGCTTGGAGAAGGGAACCACTTCTTCATGCACCACGGTGCGAGAGGTGAGCCTGACGTCGGGGTGCTTCTTGGCGTTGATGAGTTGCAGCACCCCGATGACCTCATCCTTCTGGTTCTTCATGGGGACGACCAGCATGGATTTGGTCCGGTAGCCAAACTTCACATCGAAGTCGCGGTTGTGGCGGAAGGGAAGGTTGCGGATGCGATAGGCGTCCTTGATTTCCAGGATCTGCCCGGTGGCCGCGACATAGCCCCCGACGCTCTGGGTGTTGATGGCCAGGGTGAATTGCCGGAAGGGAGCCGAATGGCTGTCACTCTGGGTGAGCTTGAAGACCAGGTGCTTGCCGCCGCCCGCCTCCTCTTCCACCAGGTAAAGCGATCCCGCGTCACAGGAGGTGATCTCGCGGCTTTTGGTGAGGATCAGTTCCAGCAGGGCGTCGGTGTTGCGTTCGGTGGAGAGCGCCACGCCAATCTTGTTGAGCGTCTCGAGGTCAGAGACGGCGCGGTGCAGTTGCTGCCGGGTCTGCTCGTGCTCCTGGAGAGCGTGCAAGTTCTCGAAGGCGCTTGCGACGGTCTTTTGCAGAATGGCTCCGTCCACTTTGCGCGGGAGCACCGCGAAGACGCGGGTGTGCAGCTTGGCAAGGCAGGAATCGTCGCCGTCGAGCAGGCAAATCACCCGCCAGGCATCGTCCGCTGGGGCAAACTTGGCGAGGCGGTCGAGGTTGTCGCGGGCGGCGTCGGCGATGAGCACGGCGGGCAGCTTCCAGGAGGGAGTCTCTTCCCTCTCCCGCTCCAGCGCGATGAGATTGTACGAACCCCGTAGCTTCCGGAATACACCGGCCAGGGTGGAGGGTCGGAAGTAATAGACGTTCTCTGCCATGGACTCTTTTCAGTCGCCGAGCCGGGGACTTGCCGCGCTTATCCTTGCGATTATACCCTTTTTCCCTGACAAACAAGTAGCGTGGGCCGAGAACCTGGCGCTACGGATCGTTCCTTGCACGAGCTAGTGCAGTGTGTCGCATAAGCCTTTACACCCAGGTTCCAATCTGAACTCTCCCTACGAATCTTCGGGCGTTCGTCGTCATCTGTATTTGTGCGGGTTTGGGCGCGATGAAGCAGCTCCGGAGGTGCACCCGCCGCGGCGGGAGAAACCCAACCAGCCATTTCAGCTCTCTTTTAGTCCCTTGTTGAAGGTCGATTTCCAGGGATCGCGAGTCACCCCAGAGCTGGGGGGCCTGCTCGCCCCCCCAAGGGCTGTCTTTGCTTGTAGACGGCTTTCCCTAGCCCCAAGACCCCAGTCCCTAGCTCGCGGTGTCCGCGAGAAGAAGGGGGGCTAGGAAAGGAGAATGACTGAAGGAATCAAGGCAGACAGCAACGAGCGCGGGTGCCCGGGACCCTGGGCGTCCTCGACGAGGCTGTAACACGAGGACCGATTGATTTGCCTACGGCAATAGAACGACTGCAACAGACCAGCTTCCGCGCATCGCCGGAGTTGCTCCAAGCCCTCCTCCAACGCCACGCACCACGAGTCCTGCCAGCCAGCAGCACGTCAGACAGCTAACCAAGGAGGGATAAGGTCCGGGACGAGACCCGAGGCCCGGCGGGTGGCGCAGCCGCGCCGGGAAGAAGGAAAGGTTATTGGTTTTCCTTCTTCGGCGGCGCTCAAGTCACGCGCCTCCTGGCGGGCAAGGCTGTCCGACTCCACGGGGTCCCTTCCCGTTGGGGGGCGACGTAACCCCTTCATGCCAAAGGAGTTGGGCACAGGGAACCTTTTCTTTGTGGGGCGAATCTAAACTACTGGGAACGAAAGGTGGTCGGTTTAATGGTCTCCGTCATCAAGGACATTCTGGAAATAGGCTTCAAACTTCTCCTGGTCGGGTTCGCCGCGGTTTACATCGGCCTAGTGCTGATGAGTTACAGGGTGGATGGCCCCCACTGTCCGCTGCGGCTCGACCTCCGCGGCCCCGCGCGCTCCGCCGAACGCCTGCTGGTCTGGCTGGGGGTGAAAACTCTGGCCGGTGTCCTGCGGCTTGGCCGCGCCTTTTTCGCGCTGCTCGCAGAAACCAGCGCCGACTTGGGCGAGGAATACGTTCGCCGGCGCCCTCACGGCGGGTTGGCCGCTTTCAGGTCGCGCTTCCTCTAAACACGACGCGCAAGTCTTTCGAAGTAGGGGGGCCCTTGGGGCTCCCGCTGGTTCCTCTATTCGTGAACACGCGCAGCGGGAGCGCCCAGCGCTCCCCGACCAGCGGCGTCATCACCGGCTTGCGCCGGCCTGCTGGAGGATTTCGATCAGGTCGTCGCCGCCGCCCGCCTCGCGGATTTCCTTAAGGTCGTCAGCGCTCGGAGAGAAACTGATTCCGTTCTCCCTTACCAGCGCATTCACCTGCCCGCTGGGCATGCTCTTGAGCATCTGGAGGATTTCCGCCTTGGCCATGGGCACAGGATTGGCCGCCGCGGGCTTCCAGGCTTTGGGCGGAGGCGGCGCCGCCAGACGAACCTTGAATGAGAAGTCGGCCTGTGCATGCGCGGCATTGCTGGCGACAATTTCAAATTTGTTCTCTCCGGGCTGAAGCGCGATGGGGTCCGACCAGAACTCCACCGCCTGCGTGTTCCGAGGTTTCATGTTGGCCGGATTGCCGTTGATGGTCACCAGGGGAAGCCCCGAGGGGTCCATCGCCACGCCGCGCACGGCGAGGGAATTGGCGCTCGCCTCCAGCGTCTGGCCGGAAGTTGCCACCGAAGGCTCCAGCAGTACGATGGTGGGCGGCGACGGGGGCGGTTGAGCCTGCGGCGCAGCGGCAGGAGGGGCGGCCAACGCCTGCTTCGCCTTCAAGGCTTTCTCCAAATTGCTGCGAATGTTGGGGTCGTTGGGTTCCAGGTCCAGAGCCGTGCGGTATTCGGCAATCGCTTCATCGTAGCGGCCCAGTTGAAAGTAAGAGTAGCCCAGGTTGTAGTGGCTGGTGCCGTCGTTGGGATTCGTCGGCAGCCACAGTCGGTATTCACGAACCGCTTCCTGGAATCGCCCGAGGTTGCCGTAAGCGTATCCCAGGTCTTTGTGAACCCAGGTAATAGTGGGATCCAGATCCGCAGCCTGCTGCAAGGGAGGAATGGCCTCCTCAAACCGCTTCAGGCTGAGATAGGTGTTACCCAACTGCGCGTAAGGCGCGCCGTAAAGCGGGTCCTTCGCAATCGCCTTCTTGAATTCGGCGATGGCTTCCTGGTACCGGCCTTTTTCGACGTACTTCTTTCCTTTCAGAACATCACCCACCGCTCGCATATTGGGCTTGTGGCCTCTGCGCGCTTTGGCCCCCGCGAAGAGGTGACCGGCGAGGCACATCATCACCATCGCCAGGACAGCTATCCTGGAGGCGGTGGTCCGAAGGGATGAGACTCTGGAAGTCCTCGACATCGTAGCCTCGCTGATGACCGTGGCGCTTCTTTCCGCCGCAGGCCATTCTTGCAGTCCGTCGGCGGCGGCTGCTGAATCTCCCATCATGTCGCAGCCCTTACCCGTTCACCCGCCGCCGTCGCTTCTCCGCATCACGGGTTCGCGGGTGTTGGGGCCTGCTTGAGGGTTTCGATCAGGTCGTCGCCGCCGCCCGCCTCGCGGACCTCTTTCAGGTCGTCAGCGCTCGGAGAGAAACTGATTCCGTTCTCCCTTACCAGCGCATTCACCTGCCCGCCGGGCATGCTCTTGAGCATCTGGAGGATCTCCGCCTTGGCCATGGGCACAGGATTGGCCGCCGCGGGCTTCCAGGTTTTGGGCGGAGGCGGCGCCGCCAGACGAACCTTGAATGAGAAGTCGGCCTGAGCACGCGCGGCATTGCTGGCGACAATTTCAAATTTGTTCTCTCCGGGCTGAAGCGCGATGGGATCCGACCAGAACTCCACCGCCTGGGCGCTCCGAGGTTTCATGTTGACGGGATTGCCGTTGATGGTCACCAGGGGAAGCCCTGTGGGGTCCGTGGCCACGCCGCGCACGGCGAGGGAATTGGCGCTGACCTCGAGCGTTTGCCCGGAAGTTGCCACCGAAGGCTCCAGCAGCACGATGGTGGGCGGGGCAGGCGGGGGCGGCGGTGCGGGAGCCGGCGCGGCGACGGGGGCGGGCGCCGGGGGCGGCGGAGGCTTCACCATCGCCAGCACCCGGTCGAAATTCCTCAGCGCTTGCTGGATGGAGCCCGTCCCCATAGCGTTGTTCCCGGCGGCCTGCATGGCCCCGGGACCACTGTGGATCGTCCCCCAGCGCTCCTCCGGCAGGTAGAAGATCGTGTGCTTCTTGTTGGAAATACGAAATTGCAGGTAAGCGTAAACAAGCTTGATCTCGTCGAGCTCCTCCAAAGAGGCCTCAAATCCCTCATCCCGCTTGCCCTCGGGTTGGACCACCCGATAATGAATCCCCCGGCGAGTGACATCGAGCCAACCGTAGGAAGTGCTGTGAATGGACCAACCCGAGAAACTCGCGATGGGGTAACGCAAGGTCGGGTCGGTATCCGCGTTCAGCAACTGCGGCTTGGCAACCTCGCCGTAATCTTCCCTAGCGGCAGACCGCTTGCGACGGGCAAGCTGGCCCGCCGCGCCGAGCAAATCCCCGGCGACTCCCCCCAGAACCAAGAGGAGGAGAATTGCCCTCCCTCGATATCGCCAGCTTTCGGACTGGTTAATCATGCGCGGTTCGCCTCCCTCCGTAGCGGCGGCCTCTGACCGCCGTGCTGCTTCTTGGTAGGGGAGGGCTTCCCGATTTCATCGGGAGAGGTTGCCCTCCCCCGGGCGGGCGGAGCCCACCCCTATTCGATATGCAAACTGTAGCGGCGGTCGCTAATCGCCGTTCTGGCGCTCTTGCCTGTGAGCTCCCCTCCAGCAGGATTCCCGGTCTGAGTGCCCGCTCCAACCTCAGCCGTACTCCGCAGACCAGCAACTCCCCGGAAAGAAGTTCTCTCCAACCCATTATTCCACCTTACGGGTAGGAGTTTCAAGAAGCGGCGCAGATAGCCTTCGGTTAAGGCATTAACCACTAAGCTGGACTCGTGATGCGTTAATTCTACACTTGAAATGATTCTTCATTCGGCCGGCTCCAACCGTGAGGGTATCGCCACAAGTCATGGCCTGCCCTTTCTCTTGCGCAGGAGCCTTTATGCCCTTGGATATTTTTCGGCTTGCGTCACAACCTCATGTTCTGCGATTTTAGTGAGGGATATGACGGCGCAGCGCAGAGCCACTCTCCGGGTCGGCGGTATTTCCGGTCACCCAGGAAAGAGCCGCAGAGTTAGAGAACAACTCTGCCCTACAGAACAGGAACGGCGTTGAGCGACGAAAACATACAATACTGGTTGGGACTGACGCGCGTGGAAGGCCTGGGAGTGCGCGGAGCTCATAAGCTGCTCGAGCAGTTCCAGTCACCGCAGGCGGTCTTCATGGCCTCGCTGACGGAGCTGGAAGGCTGCGGGCTTCCCGCCCGCGTGGCCCGGGCCATCTTCGCTCAAGAAGGCCTGAAAGATGCCGAACGAGAAATAGAGGCTGCGGAGAAGGCGGGATGTCAATTGCTGACCTACGGCAGCGCCGACTACCCGCCGCTCTTGAAGCAGCTTCCCGATCCGCCGCTGGTGCTCTATGTTCGCGGTGACGTCAAAGCTCTCTCCCAGCACGCGGTGGCCATGGTCGGGACGCGACGGCCTACGGCCTACGGCAGCTCGGTGGCGCACCGCCTGGCACACGACCTGGCGCAAAGGCAACTGGCGGTAGTGAGCGGGCTGGCGCGCGGCATTGACTCGGCGGCGCACCGCGGCGCCCTCGAGGCCAAGGGGAAGACGGTGGCGGTGCTGGGGTCGGGGGCGGACGTAATCTATCCGCGGGAGAACAAACCCCTGGCTCAGAAGATCAGCGAGTCGGGCGCGGTAATTTCGGAGTTCCCCCTGGGCACCGGGCCCGCCCCTGAGAATTTCCCCATCCGCAACCGCATCATCAGCGGCCTGGCGCTGGGCACGGTCATCGTGGAGGCCGCCGAATACAGCGGCGCGTTGATTACGGCGCGCCTGGCCGCGGAACAGAACCGGGAAGTGTTCGCCGTGCCGGGCAACATCACCTCAGCGCAAAGCTTTGGCCCCAACCATCTCATCAAGCAAGGCGCCAAGCTCGTTGACCAGTGGATGGATGTGATCGAAGAATTCCCCGCCGAAATCCGTATGCAACTGTTGCCGCCCGCGGAAGCATCGGAAGGAACGGCGGCAACCGCCCAGACCGCGTCGCTCTTCGAACAGTCGCTCAGCCCCGACCAGAAAGCGGTCTTTGAAGTGTTGCGCGCGGATGAGGCTCAGTTCGTGGACACCATTGTGGGCGCTTCGGCGCTGACCCAGCCGCGCGTGCTCACCGCCTTGCTGGAACTCGAAATGAACGGATTGATTCGCCAGTTGCCAGGAAAAAACTTTATCCGTAAACTGTGAGAAGGGCAGTTGCTAGTTCACAGTTTACAGTCAACAGGCAAAGCTTGAAGCCCAAGGGGATCTGCCCTCTTGGACAGAGGTAAAGGGATCATCGAGGAACGGCGATAGCTGATTGCCGGAGTGCCGTTACGAGTGAGCGGTTACTGAGAGCTGAGAACTGACAACCGGTTTTCTATGGCTAAGTCGCTCGTCATTGTAGAATCGCCGGCCAAGGCGCGAACCATCAACAAGTATCTGGGATCCGACTACACGGTGAAGGCCTCGATGGGGCACGTGATGGACCTGCCCAAAAGGGATCTGGGGGTGGACCTGAAGAACGATTTCCAACCCACCTACCTCGTGATCCCGTCCAAGAAGCACGTCATCCAAGAGCTGAAGGCCGCGGCGGCCAAGGCGGATGCCATCTACCTCGCCGCCGACCCGGACCGCGAGGGCGAAGCCATCTGCGCGCATCTGCGCGAATTGCTGGATGGCAAAAGACGGAAATTCTTTCGCGTGCTCTTCAATGAAATCACCCGCGACGCGGTGCGCGAGGCGTTCAATCATCCCGGGGAGATTGACGAGCGCCTGGTGGATGCCCAACAGGCTCGCCGCATCCTGGACCGCCTGGTGGGCTACCAGGTGAGCCCGCTGCTGTGGGACAAGGTGAAGCGCGGCCTCTCGGCAGGGCGCGTGCAGACGGTGGCCCTGCGCCTGATCGTCGAGCGCGAGCGGGAAATCCAGGCCTTCGTGAGGCGCGAGTACTGGACCGTCACCGCGCACCTGGAGGGCAAGAAGCCGCCGGCCTTTGACGCGCGCCTGGGGAAGTTTCAGGGCAAGGACGTGGAGATCCCCGACCAGGCGACTGCCGACCGGATCGTGGCGGCCGTGAAGGCAGCGAAGCTGGTCGTGCAGTCGGTCACCACGAAAGAGAAACGCAAATACCCCGTGCCCCCCTTCATCACCAGCAAGCTCCAGCAGGAGGCCGTGCGCAAGCTGCACTTCTCCGTCAAGAAAACCATGATGCTGGCCCAGCGCCTGTACGAAGGTATGGAGATCGGCGGGGAAGGCTCGGTCGGCCTCATCACCTACATGCGCACGGACTCCACGCGCGTGGCGGAAGGGGCCCTGAGCGTGGCGCGGGACTACATCCTGAAAACTTTCGGGAAAAATTATCTTCCCTCCGAACCCATCCGCTACCGCAGCAAGAAGGATGCGCAGGACGCCCACGAGGCCATCCGGCCGACCGACGCGGCACGCACCCCGGACTCCGTCCGGCAGTTCCTGGGCCCGGATGAATTCAAGCTCTACAAACTCATCTGGCAGCGCTTTGTGGCCTCGCAGATGAATCCCGCGGTCTTCGACCAGACCACCATCGACATCGCGGCGGGCGAATATCTCCTGCGCGCCACCGGCTCGGTGGAGAAGTTCAACGGCTTCCGCGCCGTCTACGAGGAAGGCAAGGATGAGAAGGCGGAAATGGAAGAGGACGAGGAATTGCAACACCGCCTGCCGCAGGTTGAACAGGGTGAGACGCTCAAGCTGCGCAAAATCCTGCCCGAACAGCACTTCACCGAGCCGCCACCGCGCTTCAACGAGGCCACGCTGGTGAAGGCGCTGGAGGAGAAGGGCATCGGCCGGCCTTCCACTTACGCCAGCATCCTCTCCGTCATCCAGAACCGCGAGTACGTCGAAAAGCACCAGGGCCGCTTCTATCCCACCCAACTCGGCATGGTGGTGAACGATCTGCTGGTGAAGAACTTTTCCGATATCTTCGACGTGGCTTACACGGCGCGCATGGAAGAAGAGCTGGACGAGGTCGAGGAAGGGAAGCTTTCCTGGACCGACGCCCTCGATGAATTTTACAAGAAGTTCAAGCGGAACCTGCTGTTGGCTGAGCGCGAGATGGACGACATCAAGGGCGAGGGTATTGCCACCGAGGTGAAGTGCGAGAAGTGCGGCAAGCCCATGGTCATCCGCCTGGGACGCAACGGGCAGTTCCTGGCCTGCACGGGTTATCCGGAATGCGACGGCACGCGCGACCTGCCCGCCGACCTCGCCGCCAAGTACTCGAGCGCCGGACCGCCCGCGCCGGAAGTCGCGGCCGAGAACTGCGAGAAGTGCGGCAAGCCCATGGCCGTGAAGCGCGGCCGCTTCGGGTTTTTCCTGGCCTGCACGGGTTATCCCGAATGCCGTAATACCAAGAAAATTGTTATGAAAGAAGGCGCGGCAACCACCGTGGGCGACACCCCGCTCGAGGAGAAGTGCCCCGAGTGCGGCAACCACCTGGCGATCAAACACGGCCGCTTCGGGCAGTTCACGGCGTGCAGCAATTACCCCACCTGCAAGTACGTGAAGCGGCAGACGCTGGGCATCCCCTGCCCGGAAAAAGGCTGCAGGGGAGAACTGGTGGTGCGCCGCACGCGCAAGGGCAAAACCTTCTACGGGTGCAGCCGCTACCCGGAGTGCAAATTCACCGCCTGGGACAAACCTGTCGCCGAGCCCTGCCCCAAATGCGGCTCGCCCATCCTGCTCGAGAAATTCAGCAAGAGTTCCAGCCCCACCCGCTATTGCCCCAACGAAGCCTGCAAGTACGAGCACGCCGTGGCGTGAACCCGAGAAGCGAGGCCGGCAGGGTTTTGCGCTTTGGAGTACGGTGGCTTGCCACCGCGTTTGTAGGGGCGAGGCTTGCCTCGCCCCTATCACCCACCCTGCTCACAAATCTCCCTTGACTTACAAACCCGCCCGCCGTACTAACGTTAGCCGCATCCTTCATTACGCCTCAGTCGGGGAGATATGAAACATGACGCTGCCGCACCGCCGCGATTTCCTCAAGCACTCCGCCGCCATGCTGGCTGTAGGAGCCAGCCCATCGTTGAGCGCAAACGCCAGCTCCCAAGGATCCAAAGGAACGCCGCAAGAGTTCGCTGCTTATCAGAAGAAGCGCCGGAAGGAACTGTGGAACCTGCTGGGCGAGCTGCCCTGGGATCACAAGCCGGGTCCCGCCAAGCTGGTCAAGACAGAGAAGCATGACGGCTACACGCTGGAGCGCCTGGTGCTCGACCTGAACGGCCTGGAGCCGGTGCCGGCAATCTTGCTGATCCCGGACAAGCGGTCCCGCTCTGCGGGACGCGCCCCCGGCTTGCTCTTCATTCACTGGCACGGCGGAATGTACGACCTGGGCAAGGAACAGCTCCTCATCGGAGACAAGGCCCAGCCGGCCTACGCGCCGGTCTGCGCGGAAAAGGGTTTGGTCACGCTGGCCATCGATAGCTGGTGCTTTGGCGAACGCAAGCACCAAGCCGACGGCCACACAGGTGAGGAAGACGCCTTCAAGCTCATGCTCTGGCGAGGGCAGGTGCTATACGGCATGATGATGTTTGATGAGTTTCGGGCGCTCGATTATCTCGCCAGCCGCCCGGAGGCGGATGCCGCGCGCCTGGGCGCCTTCGGCATGTCCATGGGGTCGACTAAAGCCTGGTGGCTCGCGGCGCTCGATCCGCGCGTGCGGCTGTGCCTGGACGTCTGCTGCCTCACCGATTTCGAGGAGCTGATCAGAATCCATAACCTGAAAGGGCACGGCATCTATTACTACCTGCCTTCCCTGCTCAAGCATTTTTCCACCGCCCAGATCAACGAGTTGATTGTGCCCCGCCCGCGCCTGAGCGTGAACGGTCGCCAGGACGACTTGACGCCACCGGCGGGCGTCGAGCGCGTGCGCGATTATCTGCTGCCTCTTTACCGGAAGTACGGCAAGGAGGAGGACTGCCGGATTAAGCTGTTCGATTGCCCTCACGTCGAGCTGCCTGAGATGCGCAAGCTCATCCTGGAGTGGATGGACAAGTATTTGGTCAAGACGGCATGGTAGCTTTGAGCCGATGTAGGTGGCTGGCGCAGACCCTGTGGAGGCTGTCTCTTAACTGAAGAAATAACGCTTGCCTCTACGTATAATCAATAGGTTACAAGGCACAAAACTGCGGAAAACCGAGTTTTGAGACAGCCTCCTGTGGGTCTGCGACTCGAGACTCGTTCAGGTTGCGACGCAGACCCGGGAAGGTCCACGCCATCCCGGGGTTTGCCACCTCTGCAGGAGAGTTGTAGAATGCGCCACATGAAAACCAATTTGATTACTACTCTTCTTTTCTTTGTCTCAATGATTCCGGTCACCCTGAGCGCGCAGTCCCAGAAAGTGGGGAGCGTCGAGAGACTTGACCCGGCGCTCGATGGCATCGTCCAGGCTGACGCGAAGATTGAAAAGCTGGCGGGCGGGTTCAAGTTCACCGAGGGCCCCATCTGGATCCATAAAGGCTACCTGCTGTTCAGCGACATTCCCGCGAACGCCATCATGAAGTGGACGCCGGACGGCAAGGTCAGCGTGTTCATGAAGCCGAGCGGCTACCGCGGGACGACGGCTTTCAAGGGGCCGGAGTCCGGCTCGAACGGGCTGACGCTCGATAAGCAAGGCCGGCTCACCATCGCCGAACACGCCAACCGCCGCGTGACCCGCCGCGAAAAGGACGGCAAGCTGACGGTGCTGGCGGAGAGGTACGAGGGCAAGCGGCTGAATAGCCCCAACGACCTCGTCTGGAAATCGGACGGCTCGCTCTACTTCACCGACCCCCCTTACGGCTTGCAGACGCAGGGCGACGATGACCCGTTGAAAGAACTGAAGTTCAACGGGGTGTTTCGCGTGGCCCAGGGGAAACTGCAACTGCTGATTAAAGACCTGACTCGCCCCAATGGCATCGCCTTCTCGCCCGATGAGAAATACCTTTACATTGCCGTCTCCGACGAGATCAAGAAAATCTGGATGCGCTACGACGTGAAGCCGGACGGGACCGTAGCCAATGGCAAAGTTTTCTTCGACGCGTCGTCGAGCAAGGAAGACGGCTTGCCGGACGGCATGAAGGTGGACCAGAAGGGGAACGTCTACGGCACCGGCCCGGGCGGAGTTTGGGTTTTTTCACCGGACGGCAAACACCTGGGGACGATCAAGCCTCCAGAGGTGCCCGCCAACTGCCACTGGGGCGACGCGGACGGCAAGACGCTCTACATGACCGCCCGCACGGGGCTTTACCGCATTCGCCTGAAAGTTCCCGGCGTAAGGCCCTAGTGGGCAGGATGCTGACTTAGGGTTCAGCGCATGCCCGCCGTGACCAAGGGCTGGCTTATGGCGAGCCAGGAAGGCTTTCTCAGTCTATAGATTACGGTCAGTTCAAGGCCAAAGATCAGGGTTGACGGAATCAAGAGAGAACGATATGATTCCATTATGGTTCCATTTTGGAACCAGAGCATGAAGCGGGAAGTATGGCAACTCTGACGATCAAAAACATTTCCGAGGAATTGTACAAGCGACTCAAGCAAAGTGCCACGCAGCACCACCGCAGTCTCAACAGCGAAGTTATCGTGAGCTTGGAGCAAGCACTGGGCAGCCCGCGCGTAGACCCCGACGATTTCCTGGTCAGGGTGCGCGCTCTCCGCGAACGGATCTCCGGGATTTACATCACCGAGGAGGACCTCAACGCTGCGAAGAACGAGGGGCGTTTGTGATCGTCGTTGATGCGAACCTCATCGTCTATTTGCTGGTGAAGGGCGATCATACCGAGCAAGCCACGAAAGCCTTCCGTCGCGACCCCGCATGGGCGGCTCCCCGACTATGGCGATCGGAATTTCGAAACGTACTCGCAGTTTACATGCAGCGAGGCTCCCTTGCGCTCGATGATGCGCTTCAGATTGTCCAGGCGGCTCAGCTCGTCATGCAAGGCCGGGAATACGAACCGTCCTCGACTCACGTACTGAGTTTGGCGGCGGGTTCGGGCTGTTCTGCGTACGACTGCGAGTTTGTCGCCGTGGCCAAGGACCTGGTTTTACCGCTCGTTACCTTAGACCGCAGGGTACTCGCAGCGTTTCCGGCTACGGCTGTCTACTTGCACGACTTCGCGACTTGAGCGTGCTGCGTGCGCCGGGGGCACTCGGGGCGCGGAGCCTGGTTCTTCTCCCCACAAGGTAAACACCTGGGGACGATCAAGCCTCCCGCGTTGCCCGCCAACCGCAATTGGGGCGACGCGGACGGCAAAACGCTCTACACGACCGCGCGCACAGGGCCTGCCAGACTTTACTGAAGATTCCCGGCGTGAGGCCGATCTCACGACGACGCAGACGTTTGGATAGCTGCGCACGCACTGAAGTATGATGCGGTAGTCGTCACAAACAACGTAACCCACTTCCAGCACACCGGGGTAAGAGTTGAAAACTGGAACGCGTCAGTCTGACCCCGTAAATGGCCAGACGACCCCACACCCCTGCTTACTGTAATCACATCCCGGAAGGGCAAAAGTCCCACGAACGTGAAGCGCATTGCCACCATCCTCTGCATTTGTATATCGTAGGTTCCGTCACGTAGCAGTGGCTCTATGCCGTCATTTCCAAGCTGGCGGGGTAAACGCATCTCTACATTCACAGACTAATACAAACGCACAAAGTAAAGTCACAGCGCTCCTCGTAGCGCTGGCTTCCAGCCGGCCTTGGCCGCCAAGATGGCGGCGCTACAGGACCGGTGACGTAACATGATTTGGTGCGTTTGTATTAGATGTGATCCGTGTCAACCCGCGCGGAAGGTGATTCTAGCTTTCCCAGAGACTGGAGACGGACAGGCTCAGACCGGGGAACAGGAGGGAGGTGAGGGTGTCACCAAAACCCAAGCGCGCCGCCAGTTCGTACTCGCCCTCTTTCAACCGGAGAATTTCCAGCGTTTTTCCGTCCGGATCGATTCGCCAAAACTCCGAGACACCATAAAGGGCATACTGTTTGGGCTTGATCTCGCGGTCCAGCTTGGCCGTGGATTCGGAGAGAACCTCGACCACCAGGTCGGGAGGGCCGGCCAAATTCTTCTCTCCGACGATGTGGAGCCGAGACCGGGACACGAAAATCACGTCGGGCTCGAGCACCGTGGAAAACGTAAACACCACGTCCAGCGGCGCAACGAATACTTCGCCCAGCCGGTGCTTGCGCACATGCTGCCATAGTTGCGCGTACAGGTTACCGACGATTCTCTGGTGAAGGGTTATAGGCGATGGCGTCACAAAGAGCTCTCCGTCGACGATTTCGTAGCGGTTCCGGTCGGGCGGGATATGCTGCAAGTCCTCGTAGGAGAACTTCGTGGAGATACGCATAGGTGGATTATAGCATCGAAAGAAGCGAGCCGCGCCCCAGGCGCAAAGGCGTGGAGTGCAAGAACAACCGCGCGCGACACGCTGCGCGATTACTAACCGCGATGTCAGGCGGCGGTCCCGCCGAGGCGGGCAGGCGCCGACCGCCGCTACAAAGGGCGAGGCGGCGCCTCGCTCCTACCTGTTATAATGCCAGTCAGGACGGGCGTTCAATGAAACCGGTGGTGATAGCCGGCGGAGGCTTGGCGGGCAGCGAGGCAGCCTGGCAACTTGCCGAGCGCGGGATTCGCGTCACGCTCTACGAGATGCGGCCCACGCGCATGACGCCCGCGCACAAGACCGGGCGCCTGGCGGAACTGGTTTGCAGCAACTCGCTGAAGTCGAACGCGCCGGGCGCTGCCTCGTGGCTGCTGAAAGAGGAACTGCGCCGTTCGGGGTCGTTGCTGCTGAGGCTGGCTGATGAATGCGCGGTTCCCGGCGGTGCGGCCCTGGCGGTTGACCGCGAGCGGTTTGCGGAGTCTGTCACGACGGCCATTGAACGGCATCCGCTCATCAGACTGCGCCGGGAAGAGCTCGTGGAAATCCCCCGGCGGGAGGAAACGCCCCAACGGGTAGAGACGCCCCCGCGGCGCGTCTCGACATTGATTGCCACGGGGCCGCTCACCTCCGAGGCCTTGGCGGCTCATCTCCAGGCGCTCACCAGCGCCGAAAACCTGGCCTTCTACGATGCCATCAGCCCCATCGTGGATGCGGAAACGCTGAATATGCAGCGCCTCTTCCCTGCCTCGCGCTACGCTAAAGGCGGCGAGGACTACCTGAACTGCCCGCTCAACGAGCAGGAGTACCGCGCCTTTTACGACGCATTGATGAGCGCTGAGACCGCGCAGGCGCATGAGTTCGAAGATTTGAACTACTTTGAATCCTGCCTGCCCATCGAGGAGCTGGCGCGGCGCGGCTACGACACGCTGCGCTTTGGACCGATGCGTCCCGTGGGCCTGATCGACCCGCGCACCGGCGAGCAGCCCTACGCGGTGGTGCAGCTTCGGGCGGAGAACCTGCGTTATTCAAGTTATAACCTTGTGGGCTTTCAGAACCATCTGAAATTCCCGGAGCAGAAGCGAATCCTGCGGATGATCCCGGGCCTCGCGAACGCGGAGTTCCTGCGCTTGGGCCAGATCCACCGCAATACTTACATCAATGCGCCAAAGCTGCTGGAGCCCGACCTGAGTTTTCGCCCCGCGCCGGGGGTTTACGTTGCCGGGCAGCTTTCCGGCGTGGAAGGCTATGTGGAGTGCATCGCGACAGGTCTTCTCGCCGGCTTGGCCATGGCTCGCCGGGCGAGGGGAGAGCCCTTTGCGCCGCCACCGCGCGCGACGGCGCTGGGCTCGCTGGTTCACTACGTCTCCCACGCCGACCCGAGCAACTACCAGCCAGCGAATATTTCTTTTGACCTGCTGCCGCCCCTGGAAGGCTTGCCGAGGAAAATCGCCCGCGACCGTCAGGCGCGACGGCAGCGGCAATGCGAGCGGGCATTGGCGGACCTCGAACGTTGGTTGGAGGAATTGGGGGAAGCGGGAGTAGAGACGCCTCGGCGAGGCGTCTCTAGCATTGGCGGTAGTGGGCCAGCCGGCCGCACGGAGGAGACGCCCCAGCGAGGCGTCTCTACACCTTGATGGATGAACTGATCGAGCGCTACCTCAACTATCTCCAGTACGAGCGCAACGCCTCGCCGCACACCCTGCGCAATTACCGCAGCGACCTCCTCCAGTTTCGCGACTACCTGGCAGGCGGACAGCCCCAGGCGACCATCGACCTCAAATCCGTCGACGCGCTGCGCATCCGCGGCTTCCTGGCGGCGCTTTTTGAAAGGCAAAAGAAAAAGACTTCCATCGCCCGCAAGCTCGCGGCCGTGCGCGCCTTCTTCAAGTTCCTGCGCCGCGAGCGGGTGCTCGCCGAGAATCCCGCGGTGATGGTCTCGACCCCCAAGCTGGCCAAAACCCTCCCGCGCATCATGACCGAGGAAGAACTGAACAGCTTCCTGGACCGGGTGGCGGAGGCCACCAAGGTGGGCCCGCCGGTGATGCTCCGCGACCGCGCGATGCTGGAATTGCTTTACGCTTCGGGGTTGCGCGTGAGCGAGCTGGTAGGGTTGGACCTGCGCAGCGTGAACTTCGGCGATGAGATGCTGCTGGTGCGCGGCAAAGGACGCAAGGAACGCATCGTACCCTTCGGCTCCAAGGCGCACCAGGCACTCCTGGATTATCTCCCCTGGAGGGAGAAGCTCCTGGCGGAGAGGAAGACCGGCAGCCCCGCCCTCTTCTTGAATGCCAAGGGTGATCGCCTGACCACCCGCTCCGTCGACCGGCTGCTGAAGAAATATGTTCGCATCTTCGGCCCCAACGTGAAAGTAAGCCCGCACTCACTCCGCCACGCCTTCGCCTCGCACCTGCTGACGGAGGGTGCGGATCTGCGCTCCATCCAGGAAATGCTCGGCCACAAGAGCCTCTCCACCACGCAGAAATACACACAGGTCTCGATCAAGCAATTGATCGACGTTTACGACAAAACACATCCCAAAGCGTGAAACGAAAATTGAAACTCGAAAGCCGCGGCTGGCGCACGTTGACAGATTGGGGCAGTGCGATAGAATGGGTTGTGCGCGGCTTCGAAACAGACTATGGCGAATCTTAAAGTTTCAGTTGTTCAGTACCTCAATGCGGTTCCCTTGATCTGGGGCATGTTGCATGGCGAGCAGCAAGGCAAGTATGACCTCGACTTCACCCTTCCCGCCAATTGCGCGGATGCCGTCCGGCAGCGCCAGGCAGACATCGGCATCATCCCCTGCGTCGAGTATCACCGGATGGAGCGCATGGAGATCCTGAGCGGGCTCGCGATCGCCGCGAAAGGCGAGGTGAAGAGCGTCCTGCTATTGAGCAAGGTGCCCATCCAAAAGATCCAGAGCATCGCGTTGGATAACTCCTCGAGGACTTCCGCGGCGCTGGTGAGGATCCTGATGCGCAAGTTCTACTCGCGCTTCGTCAGCCTCCACCCGGCCGCTCCCCGGCCGGAGGAGATGTTAAAGCGCGCCGATGCGGCGCTGGTGATCGGCGACCCGGCCCTGACCTTCGACGGCCAGGTGGCGGAGGTGTACGACCTGGCGGCTGAGTGGAAGAAATTCACGGGACTGCCCTTTGTCTTTGCCCTCTGGGTGGGCCACCAGGATTCGAAGCTCGGGCGCTTTCGCAAGGACTTTGAGGACTCCCGCGATTTTGGCCTCGCGCACGTCGATGACATTGCCGCCGAGTACGCCCCCAACCTCAAGATGAAACCCCTGGGCGTCAAGGTTTACCTGACGCAGAATGTCGACTATTCTTTGGATGAGGAGAACCGGAAGGGTCTGAGACTCTTCTCGAAGCTGGCCCGCGAAGCCGGCATTATCCCGGTGGAAAAAGAACTCTTGTTCGTCTAGTGCCTCCGCCTCACCGCTCCTCCCAGGCCCCAGGGCGCCGGGCGAGTGCGCTAATCGTGGGAGAAGCCGTCATGGGCTTGACCTCATCCCAGGCTGTGGACATGCTCCGCTGCCATGACCTGTTGGGCATCGGCGGGGAGGCGGACGCGCTCCGCCAGCGCCTGCACCCGGGCAATGTGGTCACCTACCAGATCGACCGGAACATTAACTACACGAATATCTGCACCGAGTATTGCAGCTTCTGCGCCTTCTACCGGCCCGTGGCCTCGCCGGAAGGCTACGTCCAGCCCCTCGCGTCCATCTTCCAGAAGATCGACGAAACTCTGGCGCTGGGCGGAACCGGCGTCCTCATGCAGGGCGGGCTTCACCCCGGCCTGAAAATGGATTACTACGAGCACCTCCTTTCCAGTATCAAAGGAAAATATCCGCAGCTCCACCTGCACTGCTTTTCCGCTCCGGAAATCCTGAACGTCGCGGAAATTTGCGGGCTCTCCCTGCGCGATACGATTGCGCGTTTGAAGGACGCGGGCCTCGATTCGATCCCCGGCGGGGGGGCGGAAATCCTGGACGACGAGGTGCGCCAGCGCATCGCCCGCCTGAAGTGCAATACGCAAGAATGGATTGCCGTGCACCGCACCGCCCACCAGCTTGGCCTGCGCACCACCGCCACCATGATGTTTGGCTGCGGCGAAACCGTCGAGCACCGCGTGAACCACCTGGAACGCATCCGGCAATTGCAGGAAGAAACCGGTGGCTTCACGGCGTTTATCCCCTGGTTCTTCCAGCGCGCCAACACTTCCCTGGGCAGCTTTGTGAAGGAAGAAGTCACGGCGGTTGATTACCTCAAGACGCTCGCCGTCTCCCGCCTCTATCTTGACAACATCCTGAACGTGCAAGCCTCCTGGCTGACCCCCGGCCACAAGATTTGCCAGATCGCACTGCGCTTCGGCGGGAACGATGTGGGCAGCATCCTGATCGAAGAAAACGTGGTGCGCGCCGCGGGCGTCCGCCATACCTCCACGGAAGCAACCCTTCGCCGCCTCATTACCGACGCGGGCTTCCGGCCCGTGAAGCGTGATACGCTCTATCGAACTTACTTCCTGAATTAGACCCGGCACTCTGAAATCCACTTCGTCAACACCCTCCGCCAGAAAGATCTCGACAGACCTTTCTGGAAGGGTGCCGAAGAGAACGTATTTGGACCAAAGGGGCTGAAAGAGATGTACAAAACTCCAAAGAGAAAGCTCGGGCAGGTGAGCCTAATCTGATGTCGGCAAGGGAGGGGGCGCGCTGGGAACCGGCGACAGGCTAATCTTCCGGCAACTGGTCGGTGAGGCGGTCCATCTCGGCTTTGAGGTCGTGCGCCAGGCACTCCCACAAGGTAAGCTGGGTGTAAATCTCCGCGAGCGTGTCGTGGTAGGTGTCACTCAATCGGGGAGCAACCTCCAGCCTTGCGAGTTCCGCCCCCAGCCGCGCATGGGCATCTTTTAGCTCCCCCAACAGAGCGTCCAGGGTTCGCGTGTCAATCGCCGGTTCTGTTTTCGGATCGGCCATAAGCCTATTTTAATGCCTCCTCAGCTTGCTCTCCAAGCGGATAATTTCCATCTCCACGATGTGGATTCGCTTCTCCCAATTGGCAATCAGGCCGTAGTCGGGATCCGGCTTTTTGAGCTCCTGTCGTACCTTGACTTGGTGATCGAGAACCATTCGCCGGTGACCCTCGACCTTCTTGCGGATCTCTTTGTTGCGACCCACTTCGCAATAATACCCCAAGTCCCGGTTTTCGCCCCGTCAAACGCGACACGCTCTACCGAACTTACTTCCTGAATTAGGCAGGCCTCCCATCCGGGCTGGGTTTCAAGCGGCGTTTTTTGTGGCGCGCATCCCACTAGGCAGCGACAAATAGTCCCTGAAACTCGCCTGGCCCGCCGGCGGGCAAAGGAACCGTCCTCCTGCTCCCAGAAACGCTATTAAAATAGCCTCCAGAAGCTCCAGGAGGCGTTTTAAGGGGCCTTGGCGCCTTTAGGCTATGCAATGAGCCTACCTGAGTCTGCGGAGCGATCCTGGGGCATTTAAAGCGATTCTGGCAACCCCGCAGCTGGGGATGACAATTTGTCTTGCTCGCGCCGCTCTCACCCTCCTCGTCCGACCCCCGGGGACAACCCCCGGCACGCCGCCCGCGGGTTTCATCTTCCCCTGTCTCGTTGCGCGTTTCGTAAGAGTCGCCTCACCTGTCTAACTTCCTCTGCCGATAGTGGATTAGGCGGAATGAGAAAGGCGTTCCGCATTTCCCCGTGATGTCTGCGCCTATGGCACCGCATCGGAAAGTCTCAATGCCCTGGCGCGAGCTGACAGCAGGCACGCTGGCCTTCTACTTTGCTCTGAGCTTTGCCACAGCGGTTGGCGGGAGCGTAACCGCAAAACCCCGGACGATAGCCGGCCGCTGGCGGACTCAGCCAGATGACCGGGCGCTGCGCAGGGCAGGATTCCCGGAAAGCACCTCGGGACCGGTTCCGGGCAACGCCGCAATGGGCTTCGGGGGGGCTTTCGGCAAACTGCCCTTGAGTTTTGAAGCCAACCAGGGGCAGGCCGACTTTCCGGTGCGATTCCTTGCGCGCGGGCGTGGCTACAGCCTTTTCTTGACGCCGACGGAAGCGGTGTTGGTGCTGAGGAGCGCGAGTCCGAAGTCGAAGGTCGAAGGTCGAAAGGCAGAAGCAGGCAGCCGTCAGTTGTCAGTCGTCAGTAGTCAGTGGCAACGGACAACGGACCACGGACCACGGACAAGGGGCGCACTTCTTTCGCCTTCCATCGACAATCTTCAATCGACAAGCAACAATTCCCTAGCCCCGAGCCCCCAGTCCCTAGCCCCTGCTGTCCTGCGTATGAAGCTGGTGGGCGCCAATCCGACGGCGCAGGTGGCGGGGATCGAGGAACTGCCCGGCAAGAGCAACTACTTCATCGGCAATGATCCCAAGAAGTGGCGCATTCATGTGCCCAACTATGCCAAGGTGCAATACCAGGAGGTCTATCCCGGCGTGAACTTGGTTTACTACGGGAACCCCGCCCAGGAGGGACAACTGGAATACGACTTCGTGGTTGCCCCTGGCGCCGACCCGAAGGCCATCCGGCTGGGTTTCGAAACTGGAAACGGGAAATTCCAAAGTCGAAATTCGAAACTCGCACCGCCCCTGCGAATTGATGCGCAGGGTGATCTAGTGGCCGCAATCGAAGGCGGCGAGCTGCGCTTCCACAAACCCCTTGTCTATCAAATGCAGTCAACAGTTGACAGTCGACAGTTAATAGTTGCGAACCGCCCATTGCAGCCCACAACGGACAATGGACCACGAACACCGGAGAGTCCCCAATCCCCAATCCAAAATCGAAAATATCTGGACGGCCGTTACGTCCTGCGCTTTGCAAATCGAAAATCCCAAATCAAAAATCCCAAATACGAGGTCGGCTTCGAAGTCGCCGCCTTTGACCGAACCAAACCTCTGATCATTGATCCGGTATTGGTTTACTCCACGTACCTGGGTGGGACGGGCAACGACTATGCGCAGGCCATCGCCGTGGACGCCTCGGGCAGCGCCTACGTTACGGGATACACTTACGGAACCGACTTTCCCACGCTCGATGCCGTGCAGCCCTCGAACAACGGCGCCCCGGACCTCTTTGTGGCCAAGCTGAACGGGACGGGGACCGGCCTGATCTATTCCACTTACCTCGGCGGCAGGGGCGAGAACTACGGCCTCGCGGTTGCCGTCAACTCTTCCGGGAACGCCTTTGTGACCGGTTTCACCAACGCTCCCGACTTTCCCACGGCGAGCCCCCTGCAAGCCGCGAATGCGGGTGGCTACGACGCTTTCCTCACGGAACTAGATCCCGCCGGCTCAGCTTTGGTTTACTCCACCTACCTCGGCGGGAGCGGGGACGACTATGGTTACGGCCTCGCAGTCGATGCGCAGGGCAATGCCTACGCCACCGGTTTCACCACCTCCTGGAACTTCCCCACCACCGCCGGGGCGTTCCAGACGGTTTTCCGGGATGGCGCCTACGACGCCTTCGTAATGAAGCTCGAGGCCAGCGGCGCGGCGCTTGTTTACTCCACCTACCTGGGTGGGAGTGGGGAAGAGCAGGGTCGCGGCATCGCCGTGGACACCGCCGGCAGCGCCTACGTCACCGGACAGACCAACTCCCCCGACTTCCCCGCCGTCAACGCTTTCCAGGCGAACCTCGGGGTCGGCGCCTGCAGCCCCCCGGGTGGCACCATAGCCTGCTTTGACGCCTTCGTGGCCAAGCTGGATGCCTCGGGCTCGTCTCTCCGCTACTCGACCTACCTGGGGGGTAGCGGGGGTGATTACGGTTACGCAATTGCCGTGGATGCTGCCGGCGCCGCCTACGTGACGGGCTATACCCAATCAAGCGACTTCCCCACCACCCCACATGCGGCTCAGGTGGTCAGCGGCGGCAGCTATGATGCCTTTGTGGCGAAAGTCAACCCCCAGGGTTCTACCCTGACTTACGCCACCTACCTGGGGGGCATGGGCGCGGAGATTGGCTACGGCATCGCGGTAGATTCGGCGGGCAGCGCCTGGGTCACCGGTTCGATATACGGAAACCGCTTTCCTCTGGCCGACCCGTTGCAGCATTCCAATGCCGGCTTCTTCGACGTCTTCGTTGCGAAGTTGGACGGCGAAGGCGCCTCCCTGATTTTCTCCACCTACCTCGGTGGCACCGGCAACGAGGAGGGTCATGGCATTGCGCTGGACTACAGGGGTGACGCCTACGTGACCGGCGGCACGTTCTCGACGGATTTCCCCACCAGCGCGGGGGCTTTCCAGCCTGCTTACGGGGGCGGAGCCTTCGAAGCCTTTGTAGCCAAGATCGCTAGTTCTCCCCGCCCCACCCTCAGCCTTTCGCCCACGGCTCTCTCCTTCGCCGACCAGATGGTTGACACCAGCAGTCCAGAGCAAGCTGTGACGCTCAGCAATATCGGGAGCGACACCCTGGAGATTGAAAGCCTTGAAACCGCCGGCGACTTTGCGCAGTCGAACACCTGCGGAAGCTCCGTGGCGCCCCAGGCCCATTGCCTCATCAGCGTCACCTTCCATCCCACCGGCACCGGCCGCCGAACCGGCACGCTCACCGTGAAGCACAACGCTCCCGGCAGCCCTCACACGATTTCTTTGGCGGGCCAGGGCATCCTGCTCCCGCTCCTCGACCTTTCCAGCAAGAGCCTGGACTTTCCCGCCCAAATCGTGGGCACTGCCAGCGCCGCTCAAAACATAACTCTCATTAACGCCGGCAACGCCCGGCTGGAGATCGCGAGCATCCTGGCGGGAGGCGACTATTCCCAGAGCAACACCTGTGGCCAGGGTCTCAAGCCGGGCGCAAGCTGCGCCATCAGCGTCACCTTCACCCCGCCGGCGCTCGGCACTAGCATCGGGACATTAGTCGTGAATGACAACGCCCCAGGTTCCCCGCATCTGGTCACCCTCACCGGCCATGGGGTCCTGCCAGCGGTGACGCTCTCGACGGTCGCCCTGGCGTTTGCAGACCAGCGCGTGGGGACCACCAGCCCGCCGCAGACTGTGACGCTGACCAACAGCGGAACTGCCACCTTGAACCTTGCCAGCATTGTGCCGAGCGGGGACTTCGCCGCGACGGACACCTGCGGGACCAGCCTGGCGGCGGGAGCCACCTGCGCCGTCCGTGTCACCTTCCGCCCTACGGCGACGGGTAGCAGAACAGGAGCGCTTACCCTCAGGGATGATGCTCCTGGCAGCCCCCAGGTCGTCAGCCTGAGCGGCGCCGGGCTCGCCCCTGCCGTGACCTTATCCCAGACCAGCCTGAGTTTTCCCAACCAGGGAGTGGGCACCACCAGCCCGGCACAGGTGGTGACACTCAGCAACAGTGGGACGGCAGCTTTAAGCATCAGCAGTATTGCTGCGAGTGGAGACTTCACGGTGTCAACGACCTGCGGCGGCAGCCTCTCCCCGGGCGGCAACTGCGCCCTCCGGGTGGTCATGACGCCGGCGGCAATCGATACCTGCGCGGGAGCCATCAGCATCCACGACGATGCCAGCGGCAGCCCTCATACTATTGCGCTCAGCGGGCGAGGCGTGGTCGCGTACGGGCTAGTCGCTCGAAGCAGTTCGGGGAACGTCATCAGGGGAATAGATTCCGTAACCTTCGATATCGCCGCCTCCAGCCCGTTTGGATTCACCGCTGGCATCCGTCTCGATTGCGCGGGCAATACTCCCGCGCAGTGCGCGTTCAGCCCCGCCATAATAGCCCCCGGCCAAAGCAGCACCCTCACCGTCAGCAACCTTTCGGCAATTCCCGGAGATGCGCTGAATTTCAGTGTCTATGGGACCAACGGGCCGCAGGCCGCTTCGGTTGCGCTGGCGGTGCTGCTCGAGGATTTCTCGCTCTCCGCGTGGCCATCTTCGGCGACGATGGCAGCGGGTGAAAGGGCAACCTACGCGTTGGGACTCACGCCCTCGAATGGCTTTAGCGGGAGCGTGTCACTGGCCTGCAGCGGCGCCCCCCAGGCGGCGACCTGCTCGATTTCCCCCGCCGCGGTTACGTTGAGCGGCGCGACAGCCGCGGCCGCCACGGTAACCGTCACCACCACCGCGCGCGCCCAAGCGTTCCCAAGAGCGGGCCTGGAAGTTGTTCCCCCACCTACCAGCAGTTTGTTTGGAATGCGCTGGTTCGCGTGCTTGCTGGCGCTGGCCACGCTGGCCAGTTGCGCGACTCGGCGGGGCTGTCACCAGCGCACCCACACCGGCCGCTGGAACTTCCCATCGCCCCTGGGGGCGATCATCTTCTTTGCCCTTTTCTCGAGTGCCTGCGGTGGAGGAGGCGGTTCGGTAGCGCCTCCGCCGCCCGCCCCGCCCTCCGGTACCCCCGCCGGGACTTATACGCTCAAGATTGCGGCAACAACATCTTCCGGAGCGTTGACCCACCAAACCACCCTGACCCTGAAGGTGAACTGAAAGCCCACATCAACATTTTCCGCTTAATGAGTCGGGCGCGCGGGCATTCCCGGGGAGAGACAGCAGCTTCTTCCCGTCTCTGGGGCAATGGCAGCTGGAAAAGGTAGTGTCCTAAATCTGTGTTCCTCTCTGTTTTGCGACGGTAGCGTAACTTCTTTTGTGTAATTTGCCCGAGAAAAGGAAAGAGGGTGTGCTTTTTCGAGAGCGGAAAAACTCTACGAAGGAGGTACACCCTCATGCGAGAACTGGAAGTCCTCGGCGGAGGACATCTTAAGCTTTCCTGGGAAGAGAGAAAAGCTTTCTTTGCAGAGGAGTTGGGCGAGCAGGTGCGGGGCGAGGTGAAGCGGCTGTTGGAGGAGGCCTTGGAAGCGGAGCGGAGGGACTGGTTAGGCGTGGGGCGGTACGTGCGGGAGGACGAGGTGCGGCGGGATTACCGCAACGGGTACTACCGACGGGATCTGGGGACGCGCTTAGGGTTGCTGCGAAGGTTGCGGGTGCCGCGGACTCGACGCGGGTGCCGAAGCCAACTGCTGGGGCGGTATCAGCGGCGGCAGGAGTCGGTGAACGAGCTGGTGCGGGAGGCCTTCTTGCGGGGGGTTTCGACCCGCCAAGCGGGGGAAGTGCTGGAACCGGTTCTGGGGGAAAGCTATTCCGCCCCGACGGTGTCTCGGATCGCCCGGGGACTGGACCGGGCGGTGGAGCGTTTTCATCGTGGGCGGCTGCGGGATGAGTGCGTGTATGTGTTTCTGGATGGGGTCGTGTTAAAAGTGCGAGACCTGGGGGGCAGAGTGCGGCGGCGCGTGGTGTTGGTGGCCTACGGGATCACTACCCAGGGGAAGCGGGAGGTGATCGCCTACCAGCTGGCGCGGGGAGAAAGCGAAGCCAGTTGGACGGCCTTCTTACAAGGGAGGTTTCTGCGGGGCCTGGAAGGACATCGGCTGAGGCTGGTCATCACGGATGGATCCAGTGGGTTGCGGGCCGCCCTGGGGTTGGTCTGGCCGCAGGTGCCCATGCAACGCTGTGGGGCGCACAAGCTACGGAATATCGCCGACAAGGTAGCGAAGAAGGAAGGCTCGTGCGTGCGGGAAGCGGCGGCGATCTATCAGGCCGCCAGCCGCCGCGAAGCCGTGCGCGTCTATCGCGTTTGGGCGGAGAAGTGGCGGGAGCAGCGCCCCCGCGCCGTGGCCAGCGTGGAAGGGGACTTGCACGAGTTGCTCAGCTTCTATGCGCTTCCCCAAAGCCCTTGGAAGAAGGTGCGGACGACCAACATCATCGAACGCGCCTTCCGGGAAGTGCGACGACGCACTCGCCCCATGTCCAGCTTCACCAATCCGGCGAGCTGCGATCGCATCGTCTTCGGCGTCATCAGTCACTTGAACCGCTCCTGGGAGAGAAAACCCCTCAGGGAATTTACACAAAATGCTTGACGCTACCAGTGGGAGGGAGCGTTGTATGCGGAGGCGGTAAGATGTACATTGCTGGTCGGCCGGGAAATCAAAACGGAAATTCCGGTTGAGTCGATGCAGCG
>Ga0315279_10000832_pt1 | contig 55814 bp, 42 predicted proteins | sample YL17G06_20_MG_FD_203694 | JGI IMG/M metagenome (GOLD analysis project Ga0315279, IMG submission 203694) | Sediment microbial communities from Yellowstone Lake, YNP, Wyoming, USA - YL17G06_20 | ecosystem: Environmental > Aquatic > Freshwater > Lake > Sediment | place: USA: Wyoming | collected... | reverse complement strand
CGAAAAGTGACCGGCTTGAAATCGGAATCGGTGACCGGATTCATCCCGGAATCGTGACCGGCTTCATTTCGGAATGCCGCCCGGGATCGTCCCGGAACCCTGACCGCCTTGCCCCGGAATCCGCACAATTTGATAGAGGAAGAAGACAAGCATCTGAAATCAGATCTCGGGCAAGACTATGGACAAATCTGCGAAATATTGGCTATCGCAGAAAAACACTACTTCAACAAGAGAGCCAACACTCTGAAGACGGCGCACCCGCTCGCCGTCCAGGTGCACCTCGATTCTGGAGTGGCCTGGGGCGTCCTCGTCGTCCGGAGGCCAGAGGAGTGCGCCGACTTGATCAGGACAATTCTCACGAACCAGCTCTCTTTCGAGATTGTTCGCGAGCTGGGGGTTACAGAACTGAGAGAAGAAAAGACTGAATGCCCATATAGGGTTGTCACGCAGGATCCAAAACTAACCAACTCGTTTTGGAATTTCTACTTGACACGCGATACCCTTGAAGAGTAAAAAGAGTATTGGAGGAGGCGAAGAAATGGCGAAAGAAGTTACCGACCGTCCGATCAATGCCCTCACATGGGACGAGAGAAACCCATCTCGATACGATGTCAAGCCGTTGGACTTGTCAGAATGGGACCGCTTCAACAAGTCCACAGCGGATGTTGACCAACAGAAGGCCCCTCCGGCAAGAGCGGCCGAGTCCGAAAAGTGACCTGGCTTTTGCAACTGCGAGCCCGCCTTTGATTAGGTGTGCGGTTGTCCTCTGGGTAAGACAAACAGTTAAGACACTATTCGCCGTTCGCTGGAATGGTATTGTACTGCGAAGGCGTTTTCCTGCAAGCTGCGCGCCGGCTGGTGAAGTCCGGCGGCTGGCGGACGGGCTCTGCAGGAGTCACCGACGACCGCATCTCCAGCCCGTCGGCTGACTGGCCAGCTTGGACTCCTTCGTGAACTGCCGCCGAGACAAACCCAGGACCCCATCCTCGCTTCGATGGGATTTCCACCCCCTTCGCTGAATTTTGAGTCTTAACCGTTTGGCTCAAAAACGGGGACAAGTCCAAACCGGGGCTAACGCCTTCTGAGGACTAGCAAGTGCTCCTCCCGAATCACTCCGTCATGGCCGTTTCTTCGTGTGGGGACCCATCGATCACGAATCTTGTCTTTGAAGATCGAGTCCAATCGAAACCCCTCGTTTGATGCCAAATCAGCTATGATCGTAGATGTCGGGATGATAATCCCCGAAATGAGGTTATAGGATGAAACTATCGCGCAGTATGCCCCTGCAATTAGGATCTTCCGAATTTCCGAGAATACCTGCCGCATGTCCAACATGTACTTCGCAAAAACACACGCATTTTTGCGGTTCTTCTTTGCGAGCGCTCTCCTGACTTCCTCAGCCGATAAGCAGGGGAGCTCGGCTTCGAGGAGGTCGGGGTCGAGAAGAATGCGATCACTCCCGATGACCCGTCTCGACCACTCTCTTAAAGTAGAGGTTGTTGCGATCCCAAGACAGAGCAGCTCCAGTTTCGATGATCGGTAGTAGTCCTGGGCGTTCAGGTAAGGTGGAGAAGTCACGATGGCGTCGATCCGTTGGTTCCCGAGCAAACGGGATAGTTCCCTTGAGTCTCCGTGTAGCACCTTTACGCTGAGCGACCCTTTTGTTCGGGCGAGCGCAGCGACGTAGTCGCGCTGCAGTGCAATCCACGCTCTAGCCTTTTGCTCAAAGAGCTTGAACGGGTCGAAATGTCTCCGCGACCGTTCTAACCTCGCCTTCTTTGATATGAAGGGCTTCGGCCCGCGGGTATCGGCCCGGGAGCAGGCTCTTATCGTTGACGCGGCGACCGCGACCCAAAACGAGGCGTGAGCCCAGTCCATATCATGGGTGCATCGCTCAAGCGCGGTCTTCACAACCCCTAGTTTCCAAAGGGTTGCCGGGGTAAACCAATAGCTCGCATTTGCGAACTGAAATTCGAAAGATGAACGCCAAGTCGAGAACGTTCTCAGTATTTCTCGGAGTTGTACCTCCAACAAATCGCCATCGTATGGCGTAGTTTTTGCTCGTGCGAGTAACACAGCATACGGGTTGAAATCAATTCCGACCGCTTTCCTATTATTGACCAATGATTCGACGAGGACCGCGCCGCTTCCACAGAAGGGATCAAGGATTGTCTGACCGGGACACGACACCCTTTCAAGCAGAAAGCGCGCCATGTGTGGAATCATCTTGGCCGGGTAGTTATCGAAGCCGTGGGTTATGTTTCGACCCCGCCCGATTTCAGGGAATATTCCCCTTAGATTAATCCGCTCCGGCTTTATCGTAGGCTCGGGGCCAACAACTGCCATGATCTGCCAGTTCCTTGCGAGTAGAAAGGCTCGTTGTGCTTCAAAGGTTGTGCATAGATGATCGAGAACCGGCCCGGGTTCTCGCGCCAAAAAAGGTACAGGCCCACAGTCTGAGGCTTGTTCGCCAGCGGCGCAATACAACAATGCCAATCGCAAAGAGCATACTGACCGTGTTGACCGAGGAGCCGTGAGAGGTCGCCTCGGACAACATCCGGATCCAGAGAATGCGCATAGTTGAGCTTTTCCTGGCCAATCAAAGCGATCAGATCGCGGTTCATTTCCTCGGTCCGACCCTTCCACTCCGCGTGGTAAGGCGGACTAGGGACGATGAGGACCGTCTCATTTGGTTCCAATGCGTTGAAGAGCGCCATCGCGCGATCGCGTTCGTATCCAAGCAGAATCACAAGGAGAAGGGGCTTGCTAAGTGACTCAGAGTTGATGAATCCCGGCACTGGATTGATCTGCCGAACACCTGTGGACATCTGAAGGTACAGGTCCGCTACGTAATCCTTGGGCTCGGTGTAGAAAAGCCTCAGGGAGTCCCACATTCCCAAGTCGTCGACAGATTTCAGCAAAAGAAGTAGGTGCCGTTTCGTGAAGGTCGATATATCGATGGTGATCACGCCATCGCAACTGGGGCGGCGCCGTTGGATCTCCTGCGAAAGTTTCGCAACAGCCGGGGCAGGGTCACCCTCAGAAGCGATGACGCGTTCTGAGGGGCATATGCCTTTCATTATTCCCTCGATTGCCTTCAAGTTGCGCTCTCGACGAGGGTCCGGGTGCTCGTACTCTATCAAGTAGGCGTACCGACAGGTATAGTCCTGGAACTTGCGGAGGGTTCCAAGGCAACGGTCCTCAAAGCTGGCGCAGGCCACAAAGATATCGTCAGGAACGCCCGGCGAGTGAGTTCTTATTGTCTCGCATTCAATGAGACCCAGGGGCATAGCTCGCCTCCCAACTCGTCAGTCAAACAGCGTCGGTTCACTCCGCTCGCGCCCCACCTCCTGTGCGTCCTTCCTCGTACTCATCCGGTGCATAAGTGCAGCCTTGGTCGCCTGACGGTCAGTTGGGTGTAAGAGGAGTCTTACATCCTCACACTTGAAGTACGTTCTCCACCGGGGGCGTGGTGAGAACTGTAAACCGGGCGAATAAATGCGGTTAAGAAGATACTCTCTTGGTTGAACGTCGGCGGCGTGCTTTGGACGCATCCCGCCTCGTCCTCTCGGTAGCTGCAGGACGGAGTGCATCTCCGCTGTATCAAGTATTTGCACAAGCTCTTCATAGATCTTCTCGCCCAACAAATGTGGGTCCGTGATTGACAATCGGGCTGCCTCAGGTTCGCTAGGGTGGGTAAAGAGTTTCAGCCGGAATATATCCCCAAGGTCGATAGCGAATTGCTGGATTCTTGGACCGTAGTTGGCGATGTTCTTTCCGATAGTCCCGAGGTAGTAGGATGAGAGCGCGTAGGCAGCGTCAGTCTGGTGTTTTACACCGATTTTGGCGATCTCACCCTCTTGCCCATGTCCACGGATGGCAAAATAGTATGACATCGCACAAAGCTCCAAGAAGTACCGGACTATGCCGGAGGACAGCAGCACGAAGTCATCAAACCCGGCAAATGACTTCCGTTTCTTCAACAACCTATAGAGCGCGGCGATTTCTAGCCTATGTGTGAACTCGGCTTTTTCCTTCACGCCGAGAGTTTGCCAATCCTTCCCGGACTGGTCCTTCGCCGTGCTCGCTATCAATTTTTCCACCTCCGACCCATCGACGCCCTCATAGCGATCCGTGTTCTCCAGTAGCTCCTCGATATCATCAGTCTTCAGGCTGTTTCCGTGGAGTATCTTGACGCAGATTTGTTTCAGGAAGTTCTTGTAATCCGTCCGGTGTTCGCTGTTAGAGATGTCGTAGTCGAGGTCAAGGAGCGCATAGTCATGCGACTCTTGGAGCTCCTGCCCCTCCAGCGTTTGTGGATCTCGAAATCCTGTCTTCTTCGTTGCAATCTTCATTGTAAAACTACCGCTGGCTGACCACTTGACCAACGTATTTACGACTACCTTCTGGAACGGGAGTAGGTTCTCGTACTCATCTAGCAAGAAGTACACGGACGCCGCATTTAGATCAGGTAAAGTCGCGGTGAGAGTCGAGCACACGTGGGTCAATGCTGGTCGGCCGAGGAAGATTCCCTGGTAGCGCGGTCCTTCCTCGAGAACCCTCCGGCTGACATAGTCTGAAATTAGGCGCAACTCTCTCTCGATTAGGTCCTTCAAGGACTGAAAGTCTCCTGGGATTTGTCCTTCTGGGTGACAGGGCGTCATCGGGAGGCTATGAAAACCCTGGACGGTCGTTCCTGGCATTTCCCCTCTAGAGGGGAGGGGCCTTATTTGGAGTGAAATATCGTGCGCCAGTTTCTTTTCTTCATCTGCGTTAATCGTGATGACGGCTTGCTTCCGCGATTCGTCTAGTTCCTCGACCAAGGATTGAATGAGACGGAGGATCAGTTCGCTTGAGAAAAGGCACGACGCAGCATCCTCGGGGATATGCTTCAGGGTGAATTTCTCCTGCGTGGCGAACGCGCCTTGACTCAACCTGCAGTAGGCGCCGAAATGTCTTAGCTGTGCCTGCGAAAAGGAAGTCGCCCCGCGTCGATAGACGCTGACGCGAGTCACGAGTGATTTGAGGATCATGGTTTTCCCGGATCCGCGCCCACCTTCGACCAGGGTTGGCTTGACCTCGACAATTCGGTCATAGGTCACGCTCTCAGGTTCGGCAAAGCAGCGTGCGATCTGTCGAAGGTCTTCAAAGTACTCTGTTCGTACCCGTCGAAACGGGTTGTCGCTATGCGGTCCGTGGATTCTGGCGTAAAGCTCAGCGGCGTCCTCCTCATCCGAGAAGCCCTTGAGGAGTCCTTTAATCACTTCGTCGCGCGGTTTCGTGTCGAACCTTGCAATGAATTTGTCGCGTAGAGCTTCCCTCAAGTCGGTTGGCATGTTTTGCTGTAGTCTAGCCCAGTCCTCTCCGGGCTTTACGATCGGTACGACTCTGAATCCTTCCTCTTCGATCTCTTTCACGATGGCAACACAAAGTTCTTTCTTGACCCAATTGCTGGTAATGGAGTTGCAGGAAAGAACGGGCAACAGAAAGCCCAAACCACCAATCTCTTCAAAGATGCGGAGCATGGAGTCACCCGGCATCAGAACCCTCTTGTCGAGCGCAACGTGCAGGCCAGAGAAGTCCAGTTCGTTTACTAATCCCGTCACAAATTCCTCGTCCTGATGTGAGTATGTGATGAAAATTCTCTTCATGGTGCACCGGTCGTCTATTAGAATGCTCGGAAGTAGCTACATGATCGACCTATCCTACCACACATCATTGACGGCCCTGGGGTTGTGCCCTGGGGGTGGGACAAACCGTTGAGACACTCTTCGCCGTTCGCTGGGATTGTATTGCACTGTCAAGGCGCTCTCCGGCAAGCGGGTGGCGCAGGGTTCGTGCACTTCAGACCCTGCGGTTCTGGGTATGGGAACCGGTGAAAAGCCGCAAGTCCGGAAAGCGGGACTTGCGCTACCCACCTCAACATCAAAAACCCACGGTTGGAAAAGCGCCAGCCGTGGCTACCACCCGGAAGAGCCGCAACTCCGCAGAGCGGGAGTTGCGCTACCTCCTTTGAATTAAGCGTGGGTTCCTCGCCAGTTAAGAGCTCAGGGTTGGAAAAGCGCCAACGGTGGCTACCCACTTGACAACGCCGGCTAAATGCTGTAGGCTATGAACCATCATGTGCGGCCGCTGGCGTTCACTCTCCGACGTGCTGGGGACCGGGCAACGGGAGTTACTCCGACGACCGTTCCTCTGTCAAATTGCCCGCCAGGGGTTCCTGGAAGATAAAAATCGTAGGAACTCTTTTTTTTGACGAACGAAGCTAGAATGTCATTGAAAACAAAGGGCCGATTTTCCGAGGTCCCAAAACGAAGCTGAAATCTCCATGAAAACAAAGAGGTTAGCTTGCGTGCGCGAACGAAGGCGGAATGTGCCTGAAAAGAATGGATTTAGTTGAAAAGTCAGGTATCTGATTGGAAAGCGAGGGACCTAGCAAGCAAATCCGGAAGCCTCTGGCGGCGGTCTTCTAGCCTACACGCTCCCCCTCGTACAACCCACGCTGAATTGAAAGACTGGTCGGCCCGTCAGCGGACGGATCGAATGAGCAATTACAGGGTAAGCTCCTTTCACCTTACGAGATCAGCCAGGCTTATCCTGGCGTACCAAGTCCGTGCTATCCGCTACGCCAAATGAGGGAATGCGAGACCCAGAGAAACCAGTTGCGCTGGGCTGCTATTAAAGGCAGAATAATGTTTGCCATCCGATGTTGCGGAGGTGGTGGGCTGAGGGGCGGAACAGTTGGCACGGACCGTAGGCCGCGCGACGGGCCGCCCGAGGCGGATCGACTGTAGGCACGAAGCATCAAATCTAACTGTGGGGTCAAGCGGGTTCAGGACCGCAGAAGTTATCCCATCCATCCTGCTCTGGAGAAGCATCCTTGGAGCTAGGGTTCCAGCTTTTCCCAAGTTTTTCTCTCTCTGACGACAAGTTCCACGACCATTGCGGGGTCTTTGCCGTCTACGGCCATCCCGAGGCTGCCAAGCTCACCTATCTGGGCCTCTACGCGCTTCAGCACCGGGGCCAGGAAAGCGCCGGCATCGCCGTATCCGATGACGAATCCCTGACGTGCAAGAGGGGCATGGGGCATGTGGACGAAGTCTTCCCGGCGGAAGTCATCAAGGGCCTGCCCGGCTACCTCGCCATCGGACACACGCGCTATTCCACGGCCGGGAACACGGACCTGAAGAACGCCCAACCGCTGATCGTAAGCTGCCAGAAGGGCCAGGTCGCCGTGGCGCACAACGGGAACTTGGTGAACGCCTCATCGATCCGCAGGGAACTGGAAGCCCGGGGGGATATTTTCCAGACCACCAGCGATACGGAGGTTATCCTGCACTTTTTCGCGCGCTCGCGCCAGGCGGGCATCCCCGAGGCGGTCGCCGAGGCGCTCGACAAAGTCGTGGGGGCCTATTCGCTGGTGATGCTTTTCAAGGATAGCGTTTACGGCATTCGCGATCCTCGCGGGTTCCGCCCGCTGAGCTTGGGGCAGCTCCATGGCGCCTACGTCCTGAGTTCCGAAACCTGCGCCTTCGACCTCATCGACGCCAAATTCCTGCGGGATGTCGAACCAGGCGAGATGGTGATCCTGGACAGCCGCGGCATCACATCGCTCCGCTTCGCCCCTCCTGCCCAGCCGGCGCAGTGCATCTTCGAGCATGTCTATTTCTCGCGGCCCGACAGCGTGGTTTTTGGGCGCTCAGTGCAGACCAGCCGCGAACTGCTCGGCCGCCTTCTGGCGCGCGAGCATCCTGTGGACGCCGACATCGTGGTGCCAGTTCCCGATTCGGGCGTCCCTGCAGCCACCGGTTTTGCCGAGGAGTCCGGCATCCCGATGAAGATGGCGCTGATCCGCAATCACTACGTGGGCCGGACGTTTATTGAGCCCAGCCAGGCCATCCGGGACTCTGGCGTGAAGCTGAAACTCAATCCCGTGCGGAGCTTGCTGGAAGGGAAACGGGTGGTCTTGGTGGACGACTCGATTGTCCGGGGGACAACCAGCCGCATGATTGTGCGCATCGTACGGGAGGCCGGAGCGCGCGAAGTCCACATGCGGATTAGCTGTCCACCGACTGCCTCGCCGTGTTTTTACGGCATCGATACGCCAACCAAGAAGGAACTGATTGCGTCTACCCATACGGTGGAGGAAATTCGGCAATTCCTGGGGGCCGACACGCTGGGGTATCAGTCGCTCGAAGGGCTGCGTCGCGCCGTCGGCGACACGCAAGGCCGGTACTGCCTGGCCTGCTACACCGCCAACTATCCCACCGTCGTTCAGGAACCGCTCATTGCCCTGCGGAACCGTGACTAGTGCCGTTCCAACTTGATTCGCCTATGTATTACACCTACGTTTTGTTCAGTTTGAGGGACGGAGAATGGTACACCGGTGCGGCTTCGGACCTGAAAGCGCGCCTCAGGGAACACAACCAAGGCGAAGTGAGCTCTACGCGCTTTTGCCGTCCATTGCGGCTTATTTACTACGAGGGCCGCTTGGAGGGGTAAACGATACCTCCGCCAAAGGCTGAAAGCTTGGCGGACGCAATTTGGCCGAGAAAAGTTGGAACGGCACTAGCTGATATGGAACCTCTCGCCACGAAGCCAGAAGAAAAACCGTGTCCCGTATCTCCCTCGGCGACCGGCGCAGCTTCCTCCCCGCCTGAGCATCGGGAAAGCATCTGGGAAACGCTCCGCTCGTTGCTTGTCGTTTTGTTGGGGGTGTTCTGCATCCGAACTTTCATCGCCGAAGCGACGGTGATTCCCACGGGCTCCATGGAAAGGACCATCCTGGTCGGGGACCACGTGTTTCTGAACAAGCTGCCCTACGGCCCGCGGTTGCCCTTCACGTCGCTGCGCGTTCCGCCGCTGCGGCAAGTCCGGCGGCAAGAAATCGTGGCGTTCCGCTACCCGCGGAACCCTTCGGTGATGTTCGTCAAGCGGGTGATGGGTGTGGGTGGCGACGTAGTGCGGATCGAAAACAAGCAGGTCTTTGTCAATGGCCGGTCGCTCCAGGAGCCCTACGTTCAATATCAGTCTGCCAGCCGGCTGCCCCTGCGAGACGATTTCCCTCCCTCGCCCAGCTTGCTGGAGACGCTGCCCGCCGCCTGGGGACTGGATCCCGCCTGGGCGCGGGAGATGCCCAATTTCATCGGAAAGGACGGCCTCCACGTGCCCGCAGGCGGCCTGTTCGTGATGGGCGACAATCGGGATAATTCGCTGGACAGCCGCTTCTGGGGATTCGTCCCGGTGGACAGCGTGGTGGGTGAGCCACTATTTATATATTGGTCCTATGACGCCCCCAGTAAGGATTGGGTGAGCGAAGAACTGAAGACGCGCGTAAAGTTCGACGTGTCCATCATCTGGAACTTCTTTAGCAAGACACGCTGGTCTCGGACCGGAAAGACCTTCTGATCGACCTGATGCGGCGCCTGCAGTCCCGGCCTCCCGGCCGGTCGGAAACCGTGCAGACACTCGTCGTCGCGCGGCTCCGTAGAAAGCGAACCCGCCGCTGCCTGGCCCCGTGGCTTCGGCGGAAGCGCCAGGAGGGGGATTACGCGCGTGCAGCGGCATGCGCACGCCGGACTCCCAGGCGAACGGCGAGGACGTTGCGAAAGATGGCGAGGCCTTGGAGGCCACACGATACGGCTAAGGGCGAAGCTCGGGGACCGGCTCGTCCGGAGCCTCGGGGGAACCGAAGGGTGACGGGTAGCAAAGCAATCAATATCTTCAGTCTTACAGCTTGACAAATCTGATCGCTTGGGTTACAAACATCCTCTGGACATCTACTCCCCGTCGGATCAGCCGCAAGGCCTCCGGCGGGGTTTTGTTTTTTAGCGGGGATACGCGTGCCGCCTGAGCCGCCTGTAAAGCGGACCATCGCATTCATCGACGGGCAAAACCTTTTTTATGCGGTCAAGAAGGCGTTTGGTTACCGCTACCCTAACTACGACCCAAAAGCGTTGGCCGAACGGGTCGCTGGTAGGTCTGCCTGGCCACTCTCTCAGACGTTTTTCTATACGGGAGTGCCCGACCGCACAGAAAACCCCTTCTGGAACCACTTCTGGACGGCCAAGCTTGCGGTCATGGGAACCCGGGGTGTCAAAACCTTCTCCCGTTCTCTTCGCTACCGCAACCAGACTGTTCAACTTCCCGACGGCGGCACAACAACGGTTTTGGTGGGGGAAGAGAAAGGCATCGATGTGCGCTTAGCCCTCGATGTGGTGCGCATGGCGCGGGAAAACAGGTATGATGTAGCCTTGATCTTCAGCCAGGATCAGGATCTATCGGAAGCAGCGGACGAGGTTAGGGTCATTTCTGTCCAGCAAGCTCGGTGGATTAAGGTCGCGTGTGCCTTTCCCATCAGCCCAACCGCTGAGAATCGCCGGGGCATCAATGGCACAGAATGGATCACCATCGACCGAGCGACCTATGACGCTTGCCTTGATCCGATCGACTATCGCCCGAAGCAGGGTTGAGGCGATGAGGGTGCATTAAGCGCAAGGTTTATTGAGTTCCGTCCTTCCCAGGTGATCCTATGCGTTACCGAGACGCGGGCGTTGATATCGACGCTGCCAGTCGAGCTAAGGCGGTCATCAAGCGGCTGGCACGCCAGACATTTAATACCCGTGTCCTGAAAGACGTGGGAGCGTTTGGAGGCTTTTTTGCCCTCCGGGGGCTGCCGCAGGACGCCGTCTTGGTTTCGAGCATCGACGGCGTCGGCACCAAGCTCAAAATCGCCGTTGCGCTCCATCGCCATGCGACCGTGGGGATTGACTTAGTCAACCACTGCGTCAACGACATCGCGGTGCACGGTGCCGCACCGCTGTTCTTTCTCGACTACCTGGCCAGCGGGAAAATGCATCCGCGCGTCGTGACGGAAGTCGTCCGCGGACTGGCGGGCGCCTGCCGCGCTGTGGGTTGTGCGCTGATCGGCGGCGAGACGGCGGAGATGCCAGGCTTCTATCCCCCCGACGAATATGACTTGGCCGGGTGCATCGTGGGCTGGGTCCGCCGCCGGCATATCATCGATGGCAGCCGCATCCGCCCCGGGGATGTCGTAGTGGGACTGCCGTCCTCGGGGCTCCACACGAACGGATACTCCCTGGCGCGCAAAGTCTTGCTCGAACAGGAGGGCATAGAGCTCACCGAGCACGTACCGGAACTGGGCCGGACCCTTGGCAAGGAGTTACTCGCGCCGCACCGCTGTTACTGGCCGGCGGTGCAACCGCTGCTCGCGCAACGCTGGCTCAAAGGGATAGTGCACATCACTGGTGGCGGAATCACGGATAACACCCCGAGGATTCTCCCCTCGGGCACGCAGGCGGAGATTCGGCTGGGCAGTTGGCCGGTCCTGCCCATTTTCGAGCTCATTGCGCGTCGTGGCCGCGTCCCGCAGTCCGACATGCTTCGGACGTTCAACCTGGGGGTTGGCCTGTTGCTGGTGGTTGCCGAGCGAGACCTCCACCGCGTCACTGCGGCGCTGAGCAAGCAACGCGAGAAGTTTTGGATTGTTGGCCGGATCGTCCGCGGCCAACCCAGCGTCAAGTACGTCGAAACCTAGTGCCGTTCCAACTTCTTGAGGCTATGAATTAGCCCGTTGTGCTACCGCCTGGGGCCGTTCCAACCCGCGGCCCGTTCCAACTCGTCCGCCACACCCCACAGACCGGACGACTGGGAACTGTTGGAACGGGCCGCGCCACACCGCCCAAGCCAAATGGCCGGAAATTGTTGGAACGGTCCTGGGCGCGAGCGCGGGGCTCAAGGTAAGTCGCCGCAAGTAGTTGGAACGGCACTAGGCCCCGAGCCTCGCGCGGAATCCAGAGTTGTAGCGCCGCCATCTCGGCGGCACATATCACCGGTGTTGCTCTGAGCGGGACTGGCGCTACAACGACACTCCAGCGGGGGAATCATCCATGAAAAAACTCGGCATCTTACTTTCCGGACGCGGCTCGAACTTTGAGGCTATCGCCCGCAACGTGCAGGCGGGGAAAATTCCGGCGGAAATTGCTGTCGTCATCAGCAACAAGGAGGACGCGCTGGGTCTGGCCCGCGCCAAGGAGATGGGCTTGAACGCGCGCTTCATTCTGTCGAAAGGCAGAGAGCGCGAAGACTTTGAGCGAGAAGTGGTCGGAGTCCTCCGCGAGTTCCAGGTGGACTTGGTGTGCCTGGCGGGTTTCATGCGCGTCCTCACGCCTTATTTCATCCGTGAGTTCCGGGGGCGGATCCTGAACATCCACCCAGCGCTGCTGCCTTGCTTTCCCGGAGTGGAGGCCCAGAAGCAGGCCCTGGACTACGGCGTGAAGTACACGGGTTGCACCGTCCACATTGTGGACGAAGGCGTGGACACCGGCCCCATCGTCTGTCAGGCGGTGGTGCCCATCCTCGACGACGATACGGTGGAGACGCTGGCAGCCCGCATCCTCAAGGAGGAGCACCGCATCTACTCTGAGGCCGTCTGTTTGCTTATCGAAGACAAGGTGCGTTTCGAGGGGCGCCGGGCCTTGCGCAAGCCGTAGGCTTCCCGGCCACAGGGTAGCGACCCTCGAGTGGGGATCGTTATTCTTTGGCAAGGAAACGTCTGTGTGATACACTGCAGTGTGTAATCGCATGGCTGCAAAAGTCAGAGTGAACATCACAGTGGATCCGCAGACGCTGCGGCTGGCCGACCGCCTGGCGCGCGCCCGGAAGATATCGCGCAGCGCGCTGATCCGGGAAACGCTGCGGGAGGCAGCCGCGAACCATCAGCGCGAGGAGGAACAGTTGGCAGCCCGCGAGACACGGCGCAAGGCGATTGAAGGAATCCGCGCGATTGCCCACCAAATGGGAGACTGGCCTGCCGAGCAAATCCTTCACGACTGGCGGTATCGCCTGACGAAGGATGGGAAGTAGACGTGCCCTCCCCCCTCGCTGAGTTCGTGATTGACACCTCGGTCGTGGTTAAGTGGTATGTCGAGAGAGAGGAACCCGATCTCGGGAGGGCCCGCTTCCTGCTCGATTCGTTCGGCGATGGTCGGTGCATCTTGAGGGCTCCCCAACTTTTGACGATTGAATTAGCCAATGTCTTGACGGCCTCCCGCCGGCTTCCAGAGTCCATGATACATGAGGCGCTGGATCACCTCGCGGGGCTTAAGATAGATTGGAAGCCCTTCAGTTGGGACACCTTGGCCAGGGCGGTGGAGATCGCGCGCGCGTGCAACGCCACAGTATACGACGCTTACTTTCTGGCGGTAGCTCATGATGCCGGAGGCACTCTCGTTACCGCCGACGAGGGGTTCTTAGAGAAGGCGCGGGGGTATCCAAGAATCACTTCTCTTAGTCAACTCAAATTGCCCGTTTGAAACCTTAATCTCCCTATGACCATTGACGAACAACTCGCTTATCTCACCAAGGGTGCGGAAGAGACGATTCGGGTCGAAGAGCTGCGCGCTAAGCTCGAACGCTCCGCCCAGACCGGGAAACCGCTGCGCGTCAAGGCGGGCTTCGACCCGACAGCCCCGGACATTCACCTCGGCCATACCGTCCTGATCCGCAAGCTGAAACACTTCCAGGACCTCGGCCACACGGTGATCTTCCTGATCGGCGATTTTACGGGCCTGATCGGCGACCCCTCGGGGCAGAACGTGACGCGCAAGCCGATGACGCCGGAGGATGTAGCGGCCAACGCCGAGACTTACAAGAAGCAGGTCTTCAAAATCCTTGACCCCCAGAAGACGGTCGTGGACTTCAATAGCCGCTGGCTGGGCCAGCTCACCAGCCGCGATTGGCTTACGCTCTGCTCCAAGTACACCCTGGCGCGCCTGCTGGAACGCGATGATTTCTCCAGTCGCCTCAGGGAGCAGCGCCCGATCGCCATTCACGAGCTGCTCTATCCGCTGGCGCAGGGTTACGATTCGGTGGCGCTCCAAGCCGACGTGGAGCTGGGCGGGACAGACCAGAAGTTCAACTTGCTCGTCGGACGCGTCATACAGCAAGAGTACGGCCAGGACCCGCAGGTCATCATGACTATGCCTATCCTGGAAGGGCTCGACGGAGTCCAGAAAATGTCGAAGTCCCTCGGCAACTACGTCGGCATCAGCGAACCGCCGGGGGAAATGTTCGGCAAACTGCTGTCAATTTCGGACAACCTGATGTGGCGGTATTACACCCTTCTTACGGACCTGGCACCGCAGGAAGTTGCCAACCTGAAAAAGTCCGTGGCTTCGGGGAGCGCTCATCCGCTGGAAGTGAAGAAATCCCTCGCCCGCCGCATCGTCCGGGATTTCCATGGGGCGGAGGCCGCCGCCCAGGCGCAGAGAGATTTCGAAGCGCAATACCAGGAGAGAACTCTGCCGTCGGTTATTCAAGTCCAGGCGTTTCCCCTGGATACGCCCCGGAAACTCTCACGTTTGCTCGTCGATTTGGAGCTCTTCGAGTCCAACAGCGAAGCTCAGCGGAAAATCAAAGAGGGCGGCGTTTACATGAGCGTGGGCGACTTGGACCAGCCCAAATGGCAGCGCCTGACTGATCCCACCTGCGAATTCGACCCTCATCAACACCCCGTGGTCATCTTCCGCGTTGGCACACGGCGCATCCTCCAAGTCGCCTTCACGACCTAGCAGCACCTAACGGCAGAGGGTGGCTCGGAGCGCAGAAAACGCTTTCCGAATTGAGCTCGGGGTCGCGCACGAAATTCGAGAATTCCGGATTTAGAGTAATCACTTAAAGCTGACGACGGAACCCCGTCGGCCCTAGGTTCTGCGCAAGAGATGATCGTCTGGGATGGTTAGCGAAGCGCCGAGCAGAGGAGGTGCCATGTCTAATAGGCTCGCAAACTCGCTTCTCATTGCTGTCCTGGCTGCCGTCCCGTCATTCGCCCAAAACCAGAGAGAGCCACGCTTTATTCATCCTTCGGGGTTAACTGGGACGATCTCTGAGGTTGCGGTTCAGCCAGCGGTGGAGCCGAATCCTTTGCCGCCAGGTTTTGCTTCCCCGGACGCCGATCTGAAGCTGATGGCAGCCTGGGCGTTGCGGCATCTGATTCACAACCCACGCCCTGCGCTAAATTACGAGCCTGTGTTTTTCATCCGACCGCTGCATGTCCCCCCGACCCCCGAGGGGCATGATCCGATTGTGCCGGGAGACACTGACTGCCGCCTGGACTGGGAGTTTATCTTCATGCGGGAGATCTGGGGCAGCCGAGCTGGCCTGGACGTCGAAAAAGGGCTGCGACAAAGGATTCTAGGGTATGTGGGGAGTGACTATCTTGCTTGGCAGACCCCGGGCGCGCGGATGGAGGGGGACGTCTACAAAGGGGCAAGTGTGCCAGAGGAAAAGGAAGCTTGGCCTTGGAGCACCAGCAAGATCATCCGGAGCCTTTCAGAAACATATGTAAAGACAAATGATGAGAATTCGAAAGAACTTGCCCGAAAGATGTTCGTGGCGTTGCGGCAATTAGCCTCGTGGGACAGCGGCCGGGCGTATTTCGCGGGGACTGCATGGCGGGGAGGAAAATGGATTGTTGACGGAGGATCACCAACTGCAGCCCTGGAGCCTATCGTGCGCTACTGGGAAGTGACCGGCGACCCCGAAGCTCTGGAATTCGCTACAGAACTGGCAGAGGGGATGATCGCTTCCCCGGAACTCGAATCGCGTGGTGCCTACGTCTTGCCGACAGGGGAGTTTCATGGCCACATGCACAGCACCCTGCACGCCGTTTGGGGTGTAGCGCACTTGGGCACGGTGCGCGGCGACACGCGTTCTGTAGCGTGGGCCAAAAGGGTCTACGATTACGCTTCGCAGTTCGGAACCGGCTCGGGGTGGATGTCGGCGGCCTTATGGGACGAACCGGTGCGGGAGCTTTCTGAAACCTGCGCCACTTCCGACATGGTTTCTCTGGCCAGTTGGATTGCCCAAGCCGGCTTCCCGGACTACTGGGACCATGTGGAGCGGACGTTTCGCAACTACCTTCGTCCATTCCAATTCTTTGTCACGCCGCGGTATGAAGCTTTGTACCGGGAATTGAACAAAGACAAGCCCGAGGACCAGGTTCGCGCCGGGCTGGCCCGCATGCGCGATTTGCAGGGAGCACTGTGGGGCGGCCCGGCCCCTAACGACGGGATCAATTGGATTGGGTCACCCAAACAATGCGGCCCCTATAACACGCCCTATGGCTGCGCCGGCATGTTTGGCTGCTGCGTCGGAGAGGGCATGCGCGCGTTATACACGGTGTGGTCAGACATCGTGACGGCCAATGCGCAGGGGGTGTTCGTCAACCTCTCGCTGAACCGCGACTCCGAGTGGGCGAAAGTCATTTCGAGCCTCCCCGAACACGGTCGTATCGACGTCCTGGCGCGCAAGCCGGGCAATTACTTCCTGCGTCCTCCGGCTTGGGCGCCTCGCGCGCAGGTGCGCGTTGCCTGCGGCGGGCACCCAGTGCCGGTCGAGTGGGCTGGGCCGGCGCTCGCCTATGTGAAGCTGAAAGATGTGAAATCTGGAGAGATCCTGACCCTAGTCTATCCTCTGGTCACTTGGAAACAAGCGGTCGGGATCTGGCCCACGAAACCTGATCTGAAGTTTACGATCCTGTGGAAAGGCAACAGCGTGGTGGATATGGAACCCAAGGGGAAGGGTTTGCCGGTGGACTTCGCCCACTTGGCCCCGGTGCCGCCTCTGCCCATGGAGTAGTTATCTCTCAAGTCGCGCAAAGGCCAAATCCGGCTCCGCTTGAATCTGCCAACTGTGGGACTTTGATTAGATGAAGTGCGGCTTGCCCACTGAGCCAATCATGCTCCGGGGCAGTTCTTGAACCCGCAAACATGGAAAACGCACCGTCGTTAGATTGGGCCGTGCAGCGCGAGACCGAACATGCTCCGCCGGCGCGCTTATTGCCAGCAAGGAATCCAGGTGATAGGACGGACAAGCTAACATGCAGAGAAGACATTTCTTAAGAGGCATGCTGAGTGCTCCCGCTTTTGTGAAGGGGCTTGATGTGGCCGGTCAACCGTTCCGTGGTGAGTGGGTCGTAGAAACAACAGAGATTATGCGCGCCTTTGAGCCCGTCCCTACAGGAGGATTGCGCCTGAGGTCTCTGAAAAACGTAGTGACTGGTCATGAGTGGGCAATGCCAGGCTACGCCGATTTTGCTTTTGCCTCTGACCAGGTGCAATTCGAGGGTCTAAGTCCACATTCAGGATTTCACCTGGCGGGACAAGAGCGGCGGACGATTGAGAACGGGGCTACGGAACTCCGTTTAGATTTTATTAATCAAGAACATCGCCTGAAGCTTTCACTTTTCTACATTGCGTTTCCCAATACTTCAGTAATCGAACATCGGTGCCGGTTGGAAAACATCGGAACGAAGACTGTTGCTGGCGTGTCACGATTTGACCCTATATTTTTCCAACTTCATGGACGCGCGGCGGATTTTCAAGTGCGGGCGGTTCGCCGTGACCGATACGCCGTGGAAAGCTGGCCCATCAACGAGGCGTTGACAATTCGGGGAGGAAGCTGGAACGCCCCCGAGGATGCAGGCTTTGTTGCTGTCGAAAATGCCTCTGTCCAGGAGATCTTGTTCCTGGGTATCAGGTGGGAACGCGACTGGGTTGTGCGTTTAGGAAAGCAAGCGAATGGAGTGGAGATCAGTGCCGGCTTGATCGATTTCTCACATGATCTTTTGGCAGGCGAGGTTCTCGAGACCCCCAGAATCTTCTTGGGACTCGCTCACGGCGACCTTGACGCGGCCTCCCGGAAAATGCGCGACTACTTGTGGAAATATGTTCTCCCTCCTCCTCTGAAGGATTTTCCTTGGGTCGTGTATGACATTTATGGCACAGAGGATGTGGACGTAGAGAAAACGGTCATGGAGGAAATCGACGTAGCGGCTAACTTGGGGGTTGAAAACTTTTACTTTGACGCAAGTTGGTATGCGGGTGCTTCCCGACGCGGGACCGGCGACTGGGGCGCTGGGTTGGGACGCTATCGCGAAGATGGCAAGAAATTCCCTCGGGGCTTGGGTTACATCTCTTCGTATGCCCATTCCAAGGGGCTGAAGTTCGGGCTCTGGGTTGATCCGGTAGTGGTGGATCGACGCCTGATCCCCAACGAAATCCCGCCGGAGTGGGTGGGCCAGAAGGATGGAAAAGATATTGAAATACAAATAGCGGGCTGGGAAGCGCCGCTCGTCCAGCTTTGTCTGGGTAACCCCAAGGTCGTGGAGCATCTGAAGAGCAATTTGAGCCGCATTGTTGACGATTTCCGATTGGACTGGCTTAAGTGGGACAACTCGGGGCTTCACAACCAAGTGTGCAACCGAGACGATCACGGTCATCAAAAAGGTGACGGCAGTTATGCCGGGATGCGGGGAGAGTACGCAGTTTGGGACTACCTTCACAAGCATCATCCTGACCTGGTTTTGGAAGAGTGCGGCTATCCCAGTCGGCAGGACTTTGGCTTGGCGCCCTATTGTCGTGTGCATTGGTTAAGCGACGAGACGGCTCCCTCGCGATCCGTCCGGGTAAACGTCCTGAGCGCGAGCTATCTCTTCCCAAGTTCTTATAACAGCTCCTGCGTCGTACACGATCCCGAAGCCATGGGAGAGAAGGATCCGGCATTGCTCGACACCGTTTACCGGAGCCGCATGATGGGGACCTTCGGATTCGGCGCTGGAAATCTGCTCACCGATAGGGTCAGCCAATTTCCACAAGAGGTTCTTGCGGCCGCGCAACGCAACATCCCCGTCTACAAAAGTTATCGTCACCTGCTTGCCGATGACTGCTACCACCTTACTCCCCCTTCTGGCTCCCCAGAGGGCTGGCAGGCAGTCGAGTTTTGCAAACGAGACGGCTCCGAGGCAGTTGTCCTCGCCTTTCGGAACTCCAGCACGCAAAGTCTTTACCGATTCGGGTTGAGGGGATTGCAGCGTACTGCCCGGTACCGCGTCAAAAGCGTGAATCACGAGAGTGCAACAACGCAGTCTGGAGAAGAATTAGGCAAGGAAGGAGTTTTTATTGAATTGCCGAAGAGTGATATGTCCGAGGTTTTGCTTCTGAAACGGCTCTGAGCCACAAGGCCAAACTTCGAAAACGAACCGCTCATCGCGCGGGCTTTCCTGACTTCCATTTGACATTCCAACAGCTCCCCTCAGAATCCACCGGCCGGTCCGACCCTACAGAAACCGCATAGGCGCATCTAATCAGCAATGACCGCAAGAACCGGGTGGCGGAAGATTGGGTGTCGGGATAGTATGACAAGGTAAGGGGGGAAGCTACATGCCTCAGGTCACAGATACCTTTCTTCGCGACCAGTTATTGACTCGTCGCCAAAAGCTAACGTCTGTTATGAACACTGCCAAGGGTGCAGAAGGCCTCGTGCAGCTCCTGAGGGAGGTTGACTCAGCCCTTGAGCGCATGGAAGCAGGAAGCTACGGCGTTTGCGAAGCCTGCCACGAGCCTATTGAAAAGGACCGCCTGCTGGCTGATCCCTTGGTCTGTTATTGCCTGGACCACTTGACACCCGACGAGCGGCGCGCCCTCGAGTACGACCTGGAATTGGCCTCCGAGGTCCAGCGGAAGCTTCTGCCCCGCCAGGACTGGAGCTTTGACGGCTGGGAGGCCTGTTACCACTACCAGCCCAAGGGCATGGTGAGCGGCGATTACTGCGACATCATAGTGCGCGAGGAAGGGGCCAGAGAACTCTTCTTCCTGTTGGGTGATGTCTCCGGAAAAGGCGTGGCAGCGTCGATCCTCATGGCGCAACTGCATGCCATCTTCCACACGCTGGTCGCCACCGGCCTTCCGGTTCCCGACATGATGGCGCGCGCCAGCCGGATTTTCTGCGAGAACACCCTGTGCCCGTTCTTCGCCACACTCGTCTGCGGAAGGGCGCGCCCCACCGGGGAGATCGAGCTTTCGAACGCCGGCCACTGTGCCGTGCTCGTGGCGCGAGACGGCCACATCACCAGGTTGGAGGCGACCAGCGTCCCCCTGGGCATGTTCTGCACCAGTACTTACCCGGTGCAGAAGATTCAACTGAGCGCTGGCAATACGCTGCTCCTCTATACCGACGGTGTTTCGGAAGCACGAGCGGCAAATGGCGAGGAATTCGGCGAGCGGGGGCTTATGAACGCGCTGACGAAGCACCAGGCGACTGCGCCTCGCGGTCTCATCGAGGCCTGTCTCGATGACTTGCACGCCTTTCGGTCCAGCGCGCCTCTGGCCGATGACCTGACCGTCATGGCGATTCGTCGGGTCGGTTAGAGTGTGGGTGAAAACTTGGCCAATCGGACGTGCGGAACTTTTCGGGCGAGGTCGTCTTCGCGGTGGTCGGCAACAATGTTTCCTACGGAGGGGGGCTGAAGCTGACGCCGCGTGCCCAACTCGACGACGGCTGGCTGGATGTCTGCATCGTTCCTTACATTGGCAAGCTCGAACTCTTGCGCTGGCTCCCCCGCGCTTATCGCGGTGAACACCTCGCGCACCCGCGCATTATCTACTTTCAGGCCCGCCGCGTGACCCTGCGCACCACTACGCGCCTGGAGCTGTATGGCGACGGCGAGTTCATGTTTCGTCTTGTGTAGGGCCGCCCCTTGGGGCGGCCTTTCGAATTTCTACATTTGATCACGCAGCGGCACTGGCGGTGAGGGCTCGATCGGTGATCTTGACCCGCCCCTCAGGAAGGCCGAGGCAAGCCCCGGCCCTACAAGGCTCCAAGGCATGTTGGGTTGCGGCCTAAATTCGTTCAGGGTTTCATCCCAGGGATGGTGAGATTAATCACGATGCGGTTGCGGATGTCCGCGGAGCTGACTTTGCGAACCGCGGAGGAAGAACCGTGGAAGCTCGCCTGCACCTCGTAATCGTGCCTGGGTTGAAGGTCGGAGAAATGATATTGTCCTTCTTCTTGCGAGTAGATGGCCACCTTCTTGCCAGTTTGGAGATCAGTAAGCTGCACCGTGGCGCCGGCGATGCCGTTGTCCGCTTCGTCCAGCACGGCTCCGGACACCGTGCGTGAGATGACTTTCTTCTCTTTGGCAAGCGCGTCGGGGGCGCCGAGCGTGGCCATGCACGCCGCCAGCGCGGCTACGGTGCAAGCCTTCCGCAGGCCGCCTGAAAGCCCCGGGAAGCAGCGGCGGACACAGGGAGGCGTGGCGCTGGCTGAGATCCTTGTCGTCACGTTACCAGCTCTCTTCCTCTTCCTCTTCTTCGTTCGCGACCACGTCGAGTTCCATGGGATTCGTGTTGACCACTTCCAGTTCCCTGCCGCATTCGGGGCAGTCCAGCGTCTGACCTTCTTCGAGATCGCTGTTTCCCACGTCGATCTCGGCCTCGCATTCTGGACAGCGAGCCATAGGTCACCCCCGACCACAACTCTCTGTTGCGCAAGATGAAAGTCTAGTCATTTCCCGATTTGGTGTCCAGCGGGTTGTCCGTCCTGAAAGAAAGAAGCTTGTGGTGCGGTTGTGGGGGCGCGTGGGCGCACCCGCCTCTTCCGTCGGGGGAGCACAAGTCCGGACCCATGCACCAGGGCCGCGTGGTCCACGGCGCTTGGCTTTCACGATTTCGCCCGAACTGGCTCTTTTCCTCCCTGCCTGGGACAGGGTATTCTAGGGGCCTGTCCCACTCAATTGTTGACCATGACGAATGACGACCGGACCCCCTCACCAGTGTGTCAGTTGACGGACAGAGGGGCCGGGGGTGAGCAGGTCGACTCAACATCTTCGCTGTCAAACATTGCCTGGGACAGGATACCCTAGGGGCTGCCATCAGGGACTCGAAGGTGGCCATTCCGAGGCGCGCGATGAAGAACGGATATCAGTTTGCGACGTTGGCCGTCCACGCGGGTGAGGCGCCCTGCCGGGTAACGGGCGCCCTTGACACGCCCATCTACCAATCGACGACGTTTGCCTTCGTCGACTCGGATGAAATGGCGGCGGTGTACGGCGAGCAGAAACCCGGCTACATGTACACACGTTTCGGCAACCCCACGGTCCACGCCTTGGAAGAAAAGGTGACCGCGCTCGAGGCGGGCGAAGCCGCGCTGGCGTTCTCCTCGGGGATGGCGGCGATTTCCTCCGCCATTCTCGGGTACGTCAAAGTCGGCGACCACGTAGTCGCGGCGCGGTCGCTTTATGGCGGGGCCTACAACTTCCTTAACCGGAAGCTGCCCCGCATGGGAGCCTCCACGACTTTCGTTTCCTCCACGCACGTGGAGGATTTCGCGAAGGCCATCGGGCCCAACACGCGCCTGATTTATTTCGAGACTCCCAGCAACCCCGTCTTGGACATCCTGGACATCGCTGCCTTAGCCCAGCTCGCCCGCACGCGCGGTATCCCCTCCATCATCGATAACACCTTCGCCACTCCGGTGCTCCAGCAGCCCATCCTCCTGGGCGTGACGGTCGTGGTCCATTCGGCGACCAAGTACCTGTGCGGCCACGGCGACGCCATGGGAGGTGTGGTAGTCGGTCCGAGAGATTACATCGCCAGCCTCAATCACGAGATCATCCGCGACTTCGGAGGGGTCATCAGCCCGTTCAACGCCTGGCTGATTCTGCGCGGCATCCGCACCCTGCACTTGCGCGTGCCAGCCCAGTGCGCGAACGCGCAGCAGGTCGCCGAATTCCTCGCCCGGCACCCGAATGTCGAGCACGTGAATTATCCCGGCCTGCCGAACCATCCTGGCCACGAGTTGGCGAAAAGGCAGATGAAGGCTTTTGGGGCGATGATCAGTTTCGAGGTGAAAGGGGGATATGAGGGCGGGAAGAAGGTGATGGATGGCGTGCGGATTTTTGCCCGCGCGGCCAGCCTCGGCGACACCCGCTCGCTGATCGTCCACTCGGCCTCCACGAGCCACCGCGCCGTGCCGCGCGAGCAGCGGCTGGCCAGCGGAATCACTGACGGGCTGGTGCGGCTGTCCGTGGGAGTCGAAGCGGTGGAAGACCTGATTGCCGATCTTGACCACGCTCTGGCGTTCTGAAACGGGGCGAAGCTTTCAGCGGTCAGCCGTCAGCTATCAGCAAGCAGGGCTTGAGGGGGCAGCCACAGCAGCGCCACGGCTGTTAGGAATTTTGCGCGTTTGACGGAGAAAAGCCGGAGGTGTGCTGATGTCCTCTACCGTTGGTCAGCTCGCCTTTGGCTGAGAACTGAGTCCCGACAGCTACTCGCTACTTTCGACTTCGGCTTCGAGGGCCGCCAAGTCGGGAACGACGACGGTCTTGCCGTCCAGCTTGACAATACCTTCCGCTTGGAAGTGGCTGAGGTTCCGCGAAACCAGTTCGCGAACCGTCCCGATGTGCGCGGCGAGTTCCTGGTTGCTGGCCGTTATGGTGAATTCGACGCCGCGGGCCGTCTGCTTCCCTTTGCGTTTGGCGAGGCGCAGCAGCAAGGCAGCCAACCGGTGGCGCACCGTGGTAAATGAAAGTTCCTCAATAATGCCCACCAGCCAGCGCAGCCGGGCGCCGACCACCTTGAGGACTTTCAAAGCCACCTTAGGATGTTGAAGGCAAAGTGCCTGAAAATCTCTCTTGCCCACGAACAGTAAGGTGGTGTCTGTGACGGCGGCGGCGGAGGCGGGGTAATCGCCGTCATCAAAGACCGGCAATTCGGCCACCGACTGGCCCGGGCCTTCGGTCGTTAGTACCTGCTCCCGGCCGCTGACCGAGGTCTTGAAGATTTTCACCGCGCCCGATTCGATAACGTACAAGCCTTCGCAGGGCTCACCTTCGGAAAAGATCATCTCGCCGTCCTTCAGGCGATGGGGAATGGCGCGCTCGGCAAGGAAGCTCAGCTCCTGCTCTGAGAGGTCCGCAAACAGGGATGCTTTCCTTAGCGCCGCAGCACGGCTGGTCTTCGCTTCTGGCATGGCTCAGTATTGTAATAGCACAACGGCTCCCCGTGCAGGAGACTTCATTGCCGCCGCAGATCTCGAGGGAGCATGGCGCGGTGGCTGCGGAGTTGCCGAGTGCGGGCGGAGAACGCCACAACAGTTGCGAATCCTGACCTTTGACGCAGCCTTTCGGAAGGAATGCGCTGGCCGCGTCGCACGGCGCGGTTGCAGGGAATGACCCGTAAGGGCGCTCGTTGAGAGATGCGACCCCTTGACAGCGGCCTTGAGGCAGCCGATAATTAGAGAGACATCTAAATAGAGAGGTGCCTAATTATCGTGGCGTCTAACCAGGTCTTCAAAGCGCTGGCTGACCCTACACGCCGGCAGATCCTGCGGCTTCTGGGACGCGGAGAGATGACGGCTGGCGAGCTAGCCGAGCGCTTTGACATGACCAAGCCGTCCATGTCCCATCACTTTGCGGTCTTGAAGGACGCAGACCTCATCCGCAGTCGCCGCGAAGGGCAACAAATCTGGTATTCGGTTAATACCACCGTGGTCGAGAATGTGCTGGCGTGGGCCATGGATCTGGTGGCACGGTCCAAGGGGAACGGAGGGAAACAGCGATGAAGAGAGAATACTTCCTCGTCGGCGCCTTACTGATCGCAGGCGCGCTGGTGGCGACATTCATTGCCTACCCATACCTTCCCAACCCGGTGCCCACACACTGGAACCTGCGAGGCCAGCCCGATGGTTATAGCGCCCGGTGGACGCTGTTCGTCTTCACGCCCGGAATCATGGCCGCGCTGATGGCGCTCTTCGCCCTGTTGCCCTGGCTTTCGCCCAGGCACTTTGAGGTTGATACCTTCACTTCCACGTACCTGTACATCATGCTCGTGTCCCTCGGAATGTTTGTTTATATGCACGGCTTCACCCTGTGGGCGGCTCTCCACGGCCCTCTAAACGTGCTGCACGGGATCGTGGGCGCGGTGTGCCTGCTCGTGGCCATGCTTGGAAACGTCATGGGGAAAGTGCGGCGGAATTTCTACATCGGCGTCAGAACGCCCTGGACCATCGCCAACGAGCGGGTCTGGAATGCCACCCACCGGTTCGCCGCGAAAACGTTCGTTCTCGCGGGCTTGGCGGGCCTTGTGTTGACCTTTGCTGTGGGGGGAATCTGGGTGCCTTTCGGTGTACTGCTCGCCGGCGTGTTAGTTCCTGTGGTCTATTCGCTGGTCTACTACAAGCGCCTGGAGCGCCGGGGTGAGGTTTGAGCCGCTGAGGGGCGGTAACGGGAACTTCCCCCCGGCCTGCCAGAGGTTCGGTAAGCCTTTACAAGCCTGTGTGAAAACCGGTCCGGAGCCGCTACAACTAAGGTTGTCACACAGCCTCTTTACGGCTTGGGTCTGATCTTTTCCACCACCGCTGCGGTGAATTCTTCGGTGGTGCTCTTGCCCCCCAAGTCAGGTGTGCGAATTTTCCTTTCACCCGTCACAGCCTTCAGCGCGGCCAGGATGCGCTCGGCAGCCGCTGGCTCACCCAGATGCTCCAGCAGGAGTGACGCGGTCCAGATGGCGCCGATGGGGTTGGCGATGCCGCGCCCGGCGATGTCCGGCGCGCTGCCGTGCACCGGCTCGAACATCGGCGGCCCGAGGCGCTCGCCCCGATCCGTCGATGGTTCGGTATGGCCCGTGGGGCTTAGTCGGGTAGCGACGGGTCGGGGCTCGCGCGGGTTCAAGTTGGCGCTCGCCGCCAGGCCCAAGCTGCCCTGCAAGGCGGCGCCGAGGTCGGTGAGGATATCGGCAAAAAGGTTGGAGCCGACGACCACGTCCAGGCTTTCCGGGTGCGTAATCATCCGCGCCGCCAGCGCGTCCACGTGGTAGCTGGACACGGCGACGTCGGGGTAATCGCGAGCTACCTCCCCCAAAACTTCGTCCCAGAGCACCATGGTGTATTGCAGGGCATTCGACTTGGTGGCGCTGGCCAGGCGCTTCCGCGGCCGCCGCCGCGCCTGCTCAAATGCATAGCGCAGCACGCGGTCGATTCCCTTGCGTGTGAATACAGCCTGCTGAATGGCGACTTCGTCCTCGGTGCCGCGCTTGAACCTGCCACCCAACCCGCAATACTCGCCCTCGGTGTTTTCGCGGATGAAGAGCATGTGAATGTCTTCGGCCCGCTTACCGCGCAAGGGGGGGGCGAGCCCGGGAAGAATCTCGACCGGGCGCAGGTTGATGTAGAGGTCATAGCCGAAGCGAATGCGGAGCAAAAGTTGACGCAGGGAGACGTGGTCTGGAACGCTCGGGTGGCCGACGGCGCCCAGGAAAATCGCGTCGAAGGGACGAAGTTGCTCGAGCCCGTCCTCGGGCATCATGCGGCCGGTGCGCAGATAAAGTTCGCATCCCCAATCGAACTCCTGAAAGGACAGGGCGAAGCCCCTCGCCGCCGCTTCCAGAACTTGCACGCCGGCGGGAATCACTTCCTTGCCGATGCCGTCTCCAGGAAGAAGTGCAATGCGATAGCTCTTCATTTCCGCGCCAATACCTGGGTCATTCCCGCACGCACACGCGCTGCGCGCTGCCGCGGCTGCGTAGCCGGGCGCCCTATTGTACAATCCTCGCTCCCGGGCGTTCGGAGTTTCTGGAGGTAACTATGAGAGGCCTGCGACTCGCTGCGATTCTACCTCTGTTATCCGTACTTCCCGTGCTCGTCCCGCGCTGGTCGCCGGCACAAGCGGGGACACCTTCCCGGTTGGAGACGAAGTGGACTGCGGAAGACATGATTGCGCCGGAAGACGCCGGCCAGTTTCGCATCTCGCCCGATAGCCAGTGGGTGGTCTGGGTAAAGTCGATCCCGGACGCCGATAAGGATGAGATAGTTTCGAATATCTACCTCAGCAGCCTGAGGGAAAGGAAGGAAGTGCAACTGACGCGCGGACCCAACAAGGACATGAGTCCCAAGTGGTCGCCGGACGGCCGGCTGATTGCCTTCCTCAGCGACCGCCCGCTGCCCAAGCCTCCCGGCAAGGAAACTCCGCCCGCAGCAGAACTCTCCAAGACTCAGCTCTGGCTCATCAACCCGTTCGGCGGCGAGCCGTGGCCCCTGACACGCTCGGAGCGGGGCGTCAAAGATTTTGCCTGGATAGACGCGCAAACCATTTTGATCGCGGCGGAAGAGGACCCGAACCTCTACGAGCGCACTCTGAAGGAAAAGAAGGACGACTCGCGCGCCATCGAAGACGTTCCGCACACGCCTCCCGTCCGGCTGTTCAAGCTCCATGCCAAGACGGGAGACATCACGCGCTTCACCACGAACGACGACTGGATCGACAGCGTGGACGCCTCTCCCGACGGCAAGTGGGCGGTGGCCGTCCATCAGCGCAGCCTGAGCTACGAGTTTGACCAGAAGGTGAAGCCTGTGACGTTCCTCTATGATCTCGCCAGCGGTGAGGGCAAACGGGTCTTCACCGAGGCGCAAGTCATCCCTTCCGAGATCCACTGGGCGCTCGACAGTTCCGGTTTCTTCGGCATAACGCCTTATTCCACGCATCCGGTTTACCTGATGGCGACAGTGAACCGGCTCTACTACTACGATCTTCGCGTGGCGAAGGCAGAGAAGGTCGACCTCGACTGGGAAAACGAGCTGGGCAATGATTCGTCGGCAACCTACACTGTGGCTCCCGATGGATTCGTGGCGCTGCTGGCAGCGGGCGCGCGATACAGGCCGGCGCGCTACACACGGGAGGGCGACACGTGGAAGCGCGCCTGGCTCGCGGGCGAAGATGCTGATCACCTTCAGACTCTGGTGCTGGGCCGGGACGGAAAAACTCTGGTTTACCAGGCGAGCAGCGCGAGCCGCCCGGGGCAATGGTTTCGCAGCACACTCGACGGTGCGTCGCTTGCCGGCCGCGACCAAATCACCGATCTGAATCCCAAGTTCGGCAAGAAGACCGCCGCTCGCGCCGAAGTCGTCCGCTGGAAGGGGTCGCTGGATGAAGAAGTCGAGGGAATCCTCTACTACCCGCAGAACTACGAGTTGAGCAAGAAGTATCCGTTGGTTCTGATGATTCACGGCGGGCCACTCGGCGCCGACATGGATGCGTGGGACCAGGAGTGGGCCTACCCGATCAACCTTTACACCCAGCGCGGCGCCTTTGTGCTCAGGCCGAACTACCACGGCAGTGACAACTACGGCCTCAAGTTCGCGGAGTCGATTGGAGGAGGGAAGTACTACGACTTGGAAGTGCCGGACATCGAGAAAGGTGTAGACGCGCTCATCGCGCGGGGCCTTGTGGACCCGGGGCGGTTGGGGACAATGGGCTGGTCAAACGGCGCTATCCTCACCATCGCGCTAACGGTTAGAACCACGCGTTACAAAGTAGCTTCGGCCGGCGCGGGTGACGTCGAGCAGGCGAGCGACTGGGCTTACACGACATTCGGCGCGGCCTTCGACAATTACTATTTCGGTGCCGCTCCCATCGACGATCCGCAACTGTACATTCGCAAATCGCCGATGTATGAATTCAAGAAAGTGCGCACGCCGACCATTGTGTTTTCCGGCACTGAAGATCGCGCGGTAGGACACGCCCAGGCGTGGCAGCACTTCCGGACTCTCCAGCAACTGGGCCAGCCTGACGTGCGCTTCGTGGCCTTTCCCGGCGATCCGCACGGCCTGCGGAAGATTTCCCATCGGCGACGCAAGGTAGAAGAAGAGCTGGCGTGGTTCGACAAATACCTCTTCAATCCGACGGCGGAAAAGAACGAGGCCTTCCGCGACGATTCGCCACTCGCTGAGCAACTGAAGCGGCAGCGGTTCAAGCGGCTGGGGTCGAACTACGGCATGCAAGTGAAATCGACTCTGATCCCGGAGACGGTTCAATTCCAGGGAATGGAAATCAGCCGCTTCGAAGTGACCCGGGCGCAATTCGCGGCCTTCGACAAGAATTACCCCATCGAGCCAGGCACCGAGAACTATCCTGCGAACGGGGTCTCCTTCGCGCAGGCTCAGGCGTACTGCCAGTGGCTCAGCCAACTGACCGGTGAAGCCTATCGGCTGGGGACCGAGGCGGAAATGGAGTCCGTTTACAAGAGTGCGCAGGGCACGGAAAACACCCTGGATTACTGGGCAGGCTACAAGCCGAACCCGGATGATGCCGCGCGGCTGCATGCAAAGATGAAGGAGCTTAAGGGCGAGGCGCCGCTGCTGAAAGAAGTGGGCAGCTTCCGGGGCGCGGGCGAGGACGAACCGGTGTTCGACCTGGGCGGCAACGTGGCGGAGTGGTCCGTCAGCAAGGACGGCCGAGGTAAAGCCCTCGGTGGCAGCGCGGACCAGGCGGCCGATCCCAAAGCGCGCGGCGCGCAACCTGCCCCGGCTTACATTGGCCTGCGCGTGGTGAAGGGCGCAGGGCGCGCAACCCGTCGGCTGACGGGCCACCTGCAACCAGCATAGAGACGTTCCGGCGGAACGTCTCCTTGCCGATGAGACGGGCTAGTGGGCTGTCCTGCTCGTCATCAGCAGGCTGGGGTTTCTTTTCGCCTGCGGTGCACTCCTTCTGGAAGCGCACCCGGTTCTCGTAGCGCAGGTCCCGCTCTCCGGACCTGCGGCCTTTCATCTGTACAAAAAACAGCCGCAGGACTAAAACACGACCCTGCGCTACCTGGGCTTCGCGGCCGGCTGCTTTTCTCTGGGTTTCTCGAGAACAAACAAAATTGCCTGCAAGGCGAACCCCACCAGAAATCCCCACATCAGGTTGGTGGTGGCAAGCGAGACCACGCCGACGCATGCGGCGATGAAAAGCAGCGGGAGGCGTTTCACGATGTCGCGCAGATAGGCCGCGTGCTGGATGCCCACGTAAACCAGGAAAATTCCCAGCACAGCCGTGGGAATGAGATTGAGGACGCCCACTGCGGCCCGTCCGAACAGCGCGAGCAAGAGGCAAACGCCGCCTATGACATAACTGGACTTGGGCGTGCGCGCGCCAAACTTGTAATGCGCCGTGATCCCGCCCGAACCATGACACAGTGGCGAGCCCATCATCATCGCGCTCGCCAAGTTGACGACCCCGAGGCTCAGACTCAACCCGCGGACAGTAACCCGGCGGGCCTGGGGTCCGTAGAGGATTTGCGCAGTATTCTCCGTGGCGACGATGGAGTTTCCGAAGGTCAAGGCGAATTGGGGGACAACTAGCAACGGCAGGACGCGCCAAAGCTCGTCGGCCTTCGGGTGCAAGAGCTGGAGCGGCACAGACCCCCAGCCAAGCGAGGGCAGGTTCCCATAGTGGGCCGCAAGCCCTAGCGCGACCCCGGCAGCGAGCAGCACCAGCGCGGCTGGAAAGCGCCGCGATCCCTGAAGCAGCGCCAGGACAACAGTTCCGCCCAGAGCAATTTCCCAGGCGGCAATCGACGTCCCGCCGGCCAGCACCAGACCCGATTGAGGGCCGAGCATCAGTCGCAGTCCCTCGCGCGCCAGGAGAAGTCCCAGGCCCAATTGAATTCCCCGGACAATCGGCAGGCTGAACAGTCTGGCCAGCCACGTGGCGAGGTTGGTCGCACCGATAATTAGCAAGAGTATTCCCATCAAGAGCCCAGCGCTGGCGATGGACGACGGCGGCAAAGACATCGCCAAGGCGATAGCGGCGACGGCCTTGAAGGGCTGCACCGCGATGGGGATCTGGAAATACCAGCCTGCCAGGACATACGTGAGCCCCGCGGCCAGAAACACCGCCGTAGGATTCAGGTGGTTTAGCGTGATGAGAGCAATGGCGATGGGATACAGGACGCCAATGTCGCCAAACGCACCCGCGACATCGAGCCGACTGAGCGGCCAGGCGGCGACACGCTTCGAGGTGGACGTAGCAACGGTGGCCACAAGCTGGTGTCTGGCTTCCGAGTTCCGACGGTCAGGGGTTCGGAGCTAACACACCGGGCAACGTGGGGCACCGGAGGAATTCATCGCTGGCTGTTGTCGCTGGCGCGCCGTCCCACACCTCAGACGGCCTAAATAACCAGCCGCGCACCCGTGAGCCCCAAATGGCGATCTGTTGACCAGCAAACTGCGAGCCGCCGCTCGTCGATGATGACCAAGCCGTGCGCATCGGCCAGCGTAAGCGGCTGATCGCCGAATTTCTTGACCAGGCGGCTCGTCTTCCTCAATTCCTCGGCATCAAAGGGCTGGATGGCAAGGACCGATAGATCGCCAATGAAATTGAGAAACTGGATCGCCCGGTTTTGGTCGTACCGTCGCAGAAACCAGCCATGTCCCTCAGCGACAACCAAGGCGGAGGTTACGAGCCGAGGCGGACTCGAAAACAGTCTCCGAAATAGAGGATGGTAGCTGTCGGACCGGTCCAGGAACGCAATCAGCGCGGAAGTATCGACGTAAGACTCAGTCTTTGGAGCCATACACGAGGTCATCGATCGTCTGGCTGGATCGCGGGTTCCCTGATTCGACGAGTCCCGCGTATCGCATCCAGGCTGGTTCACCAGGGAGCGGGAGCACGCGGCGAAGCGCTCGGCGGACAAACTCAGCCACTGAGATTCCCAAGGCTGCCGCCTCCTTTTTGGCCTGAGCGTAGTCCTGTTGGTCGAGGCTGACTTGCGTTCGGATCATGTTATCGCTTTCCCCATATATGATAACACATGCCGCGCGGGGACATCGCTTTCTGATGTCGGCGACCAGGGAAGCGGCGGGAAGACTCGCGGTTCGTGGCCCTTCACGGATTTTTCTATCCGGGCGCCAGCAAACTGCCACACCGGGACTCGCGGAGCTCGAACTTTACCTCTCATCCGGCGACTAGGGCGATCCGGTCTCTTTGCCCGCCCACGTCGAGTACCACATCACCGCCGCGACGTAGAGACGCCCCGGTGGGGCGTCTCAAAAACGAGACGTTCCACCGGAACGTCTCTACAGGGGCGGAAGCGCCCCGCAGACCGGGGTTCTCCCCTACCCGGGGCCGGGGGGGTACGCCGGCAAATCCGGGGGCCGCGGAGGCAGCTTCACGGGGTGCTCCTGAATTTCCTTCATGACCAGTTCAATTGCTTTCTCGAGTTGCGGATCGTGTCCCTTCATCACCAGATCTGGCCGGTTATCGACCTCGATATCCGGAGCGACGCCACGGTTCTCGATTAGCCACTGGCTGTCCAGGCCATAGAGCGAGAATTCCGGACGCGTGATATACCCTCCATCCATGAGCGGGATGCCGCCGCGGATGCCGCGCACTCCGCCCCAGGTCCGCATGCCGACGACCGGGCCGAGCTTGTATTTTTTGAAGTAGAACGTGAAGAAGTCGCCGTCCGACGCCGCGTATTCATTGGTGACGCACACCAAGTGGCCGTGGAAGACCACGTCAGGGATCGTGCCGGGCTCCCAGTTGCGGGCGGAGTCCATCCCTACCAGGACGCGCCGCAGGCGTTCAAAAATCAGTTGATCCACGAATCCGCCCCCGTTGTAGCGCACGTCGAAGATGAGGCCTTCCTTGCGAATTTGCGGGAAGAATTGCTTAACGAATTCGTTCAGCCCCCCGCCGCCCATGTCCGGGATGTATACATAACCGACGCGCCCGCCGGTAGCCTCCTCAATTTTCTTCCGGTTCGTGGCAATCCAATCGAGCTCGCGCAGCTTGAATTCGCTGCCGAGGGGTTTCACCACCACGTTTCGCGCGCCGTCTTCGCTGGGCTTCGAGTTAACCGTCAGCGTGACGTTTTCGTTGGCGGTGTCGACGAAGAACTGGAACGGGTTCTGCGGGACGCGCAGCGCCCGGCCATTCACTGCCAGCAAATAGTCCCCTTCCTTCACGCCCACGCCGGGCTCGGTAAGCGGCGAGCGAAGGGCGGCGTCCCAGTTCTCTCCGGGGTAAATCTTCTTGACGCGATAGAGTCCGTGTGCCGCATCGGCTTCCAGGTCGGCGCCCAGCACGCCCACGTTCACGGGCTTGAGGTCAGGATAGTCGCCGCCTCCTACGTAGGTATGGGAGGTTGAGAGTTCCCCTACCATTTCACCCAGGAGGTAAGTCAAGTCGTAGCGGTTCGCCACATGGGGAAGGAGCGGAGCATACTTCTCCCGCTCCTTGGGCCAATCCACGCCGCTCATGGCAGCTTCAAAGAAGTAGTCGCGCTGCTGTCGCCAGACTTCATTGAACATCTGGTCCCACTCGGCTCGCGGGTCCACCTCCATGCGCATCGATGTCAGGCTGAGCGCTCCGTCTCCGACTTTGCGCGGTTCCTTATCCGGGGGCTTGGCGTCTACGATGCCATAGATCCGGCTGCTGGGTCCTGCATCTTCTTCTTCCTCCCCGCCTGCTCCCGGAGTCCTGGGCGCCGAGTAGAGGAGTTTTTTCCCATCGAAGGAGAGCGCGTAGTGGTCCGCTTGCGCCATCAACACGCTGTCCTTGCGTTCCTTAAGGTCATAGATGTGAATGGCCGGTGTTTCACCGGGCACCGGACCCGAAAGCCCCTCGACCGGCATGGTCACGTAGAAGATATAATCTTTTGACGCGTCCAGGTGCCCTGCGCGAGTCGGCGGAATGGGCAACGCCACCACGCGGTCGGCGATGCCGGCCAAGTCGATGCGTAACTCCTTGGGCACCTCCCGCTCTCCCGGTTTCTCTTCTGCCTTCTTCTCTTCTTTAGGAGTTTCGGTTTCAGGTTTCTTCGCGCCGGCTTCGTCGCTCTTGGGAGCGAAGGGGGAAGGGAGGTCGGCCCGCAACGTCACCACGTAAACTCGCGTCGCCTTGGGGTTGGCGAACTCCATGTCGAAGACACCCAGCACTTCGTTGTAGTCGCGGTTGGAGACGAAATAGAGGTATTTCTCGCCGGGATCAAACGCCGGGTTCCAACTGTCCGTAAAGCTGCTGGTCACGGGCGTGATCCTACGCTCGGCAAGGGAATAGAGGTAAATGACGTTATAGAAATTCTCCGCCGCTTTGGCGTACGCCACCCACTTGCTGTCCGGCGACCAGGCATATTGAGTGATCTCGCCATACTTGCCCTGGTCGATCAGCAGGGGCTGCTTCGCTTCCAGATCGACGTAGTAGAGGCGCACAGACTTGTCCGCGAAGAGCAGCTTCTTGCTGTCGGGTGACCAGACCGGAGGCAGGCGAAACATTTTGCCGTCCGTCGTGATGCGGGTTTCCTTGCCCATGCCGTCTTGCGGGACGAGGTAGAGTTCGTCTTCCCCGGTGCGGTCGGAGAGGTAGGCGATCCATTTCCCGTCGGGCGACCACGCGGCGTACTTCTCGCGGATGCGTGGCGTGTGCGTCAGGTTGCGAATACTGCCTTCCTTGGCAGGGACGGTGAAGATGTCACCGCGCGCCGTGAAGACGCCGCGATTACCTTCGGGCGAGAGGTCAAAGTCCGTGATGAACTTGCTCACGGTCACCCAATGCTTGCGCGCCTGATCGCGGTCTCCGGGCAGGTACACCGCGATCTTGTGCGTCCCGCCCGTGGCGGGATCGAAGGCGTAGAGATACCCGCCATTCTCAAACACGATCGCATCGGGGCCCAGGCTCGGCCAGTTTACGTCGAAATCCTTGAAGCGAGTGAGTTGACGGGTTTGTCTTGTCTTCAGGTCATAGCTGTAGAGGTTCATCCGATGTTCGGGGCCGCGGTCCGAGCCAAAATAGATAGTATCCCCGTGCCACATCGGGTAGGTGTCTGTGCCGGGGTAGTCGGTAATCTGCTCATAAGTGTTGTTCTTGAAATCGTAGATGGCGATGTCCTGCGCCATGCCACCCATATACCGCTTCCAAGTGCGGAAATTGCGGAAGATGCGGTTGTAAGCGATTTTGGTCCCATCGGGCGAGAAAGAGGTCAGCCCGCCTTTATCGATGGGGAGCCGCTCAGGAAGGCCGCCCTCGATGCTGACGCTGAAGAGTCGGCCGAACCAACTGTTGAAGGTATCGCGGCGGGAGAGAAACAGGATGCGCTTCGAGTCCGGGAACCAGGTAATCACCATGTTGTTGGGCCCCATGCGCTCGGGGACACCCGTCGGGTCCGGCAGGAAGGTAAGTTGCTTGGGTTCGCCACCCGCGGCGGGAATGATGTAAACGTTGAAATTGCCGTCATATTGGCCCGTGAAGGCGAGCCACTTGCCGTCGGGCGAGAACTTGGGGAAAAGCTCCAGACCCGCGTGGGTAGTAATCCGGCGCGCGATGCCACCAGAGCTTGAGACTAGCCACAGGTCGCCGCCATAGCTGAACACGACCTGGTCTTTGTAAATGTCAGGAAACCGCAGCAACCGGCCTTCTTGCATCTCTTGCGCTAGAGAAACAGAGGCGCAGCCCAACACGCAAACTGCCAGGAGCTTCTGCATAGAAGACATGGGTTACCCCCAGTCAATTCGCCTTTGCAGGCATTTATGAGGAATCATTTCCCAAAACCGGGAGCCATTCTAGTGCCGTTCCAACTATTTTGCACTATTTCGTGTCGACGAGCGGGGCGTTTTTGCCAGATGCCGCCTTCCACATTCCCAGCGACATCAAGTTGGAACGGTACTAGCAGCTTTCGCCGCCTAAAGAGATGGGGATTGGCGGGGCATCTCTGTCCCCTTGCGGCAGCGGCGACTGCGCCTAAAGCAAGGTGGCGCAGCGCTGTTCTATAGCTCTGCGGGAGCGAGGCGAGATGCCGGTGCTACGACGGGAGCGGTCTTGTGGCACGGCCATCTTGGCCGTGACCGGTCACAGCCACGCCGCCCGTGCTACGCCCGGGCGCTGGCGGGGCGGCTTGCGGCTTTTCACACCATCCCCATGCTGCCTCCAGTCATTTGCCACAATGACCAAAGTTGTCTTCATCTCCCGCTGCGCTGGCTTTGGGAAGACCGGGCGCATTTAACCTATTTGGTTGCTATGGGTTGCGAAACTCAATACCGTGGCGTTGGTCCACGAACTGTTTGGCCCGTAGCTTGCCCTAAATGCACAGTGCGAGGGACTTCGGGTCCTAGGAACCCGTCCAGTGACGGGTTGGGGGTTGGGGATAACGGAAATCGGACGAACCGGGATTCCCAACCCCCGTCAAAAAGCCAAGCGCAACGCTCGGTAGCCGAAAGTTCCTTCCGCAACCCAGGGCGAATCACCTAGAGGCGTGGCATGTCTGATATCGCACGGCTTTTTTGTTCCCTTCCTCACTCATGCATGGGCGGCCCTGGAAGCAAGCTTGTGGAGGTAGCCCCGCGGTCGAGACCCACGGCCGGCCGGGGCAGGTGGCCGCGTTACAAGTAGCACGGCTGGCCTGCCCGGACCTGTCTCGATTTCTTTTCGGGATGCATCGGGATCCCGCCCGCCCCGTTCCAACCTAGTGCGGTGCGGAATGGGCGGGGAGCAGAAGGGGGTTGAAACGGGACCCGTGGCAGATAAGTTTTACTGCAACCAGGCTTGAGTCGTGCGACGCTGATGGACACTACGAATCACAGACCGCGGCTCATCTTTTGGGAGGTGACGAAGGGGTGCAACTTGCGTTGCATTCATTGTCGCGCCACCGCTACAGAACTCTCATCACCATTTGACCTACCTACTACCAAAGCCCTGAACTTAATAGAGCAAGTCTCACAGTTAGCCCTACCAATCCTAGTTCTGAGCGGTGGCGAACCTCTCTTTCGCCACGATATCTTCGACCTGGCACGTTACGCCACTGAGCGCGGCCTGCGCGTGGCGCTGGCTACTAACGGCACCCTGGTGTCGAAAGAGATCGCCCGCAAGATCGTGGACGCGGGTGTGCGACGAGTTTCGATCAGCCTGGATGGGGCGGATGCCCCCACCCACGATGCCTTCCGCGGCATCCCCGGAGCCTTCGAGGCGGCGCTCGGCGGCTTCCGGAATTTGCAGGAGCTGGGCATGTCGCTCCAGATCAATATGACGATTGCGCGGCACAACGTGCACCAGCTTCCCGCGGTGCTGGAACTGGCCAAGCGGCTCGGCGCCGACGCGCTCCACACGTTTCTGTTGGTTCCGGTCGGTTGCGGCGTGGACATCGCTGCCGAGCAAATGGTGCCTGCCGATGAGTACGAGAAGATTCTGAACTGGTTCTACGACCGCGCGCAGGAAGGGGAGATCGAGCTGAAAGCCACCTGTGCCCCCCACTATTTCCGCGTGATGCGGCAGCGCCGCGCCGCGGAACGGCGTGCGGCTACCACGGCTGGCGACAGTTCGGGGCCGCCGGGCGCCGGCAGCCAAGACGACAGCATCGCTCCGACGGAGATTACTATGCCCGGCTCAATGGGCATGGCGCTGCCCTTCGACAGGCTCAGGGCGGTGAGCGAAGTCGAACCGCGCCCCCACGCCGCGCGGAACGCGGGCGGCCATCCGGGGGGCCTCCAAGCTATGACCAAAGGGTGCTTGGCGGGCACTGGCGTGTGCTTCATCTCGCATCAAGGCGAGGTCTATCCCTGCGGATATCTTCCGGTTTTGGCCGGTGACCTGCGCGAACAGTCGTTTGCAGAAATCTGGGAAAAGGCGGCCGTCTTCCAGCAGCTTCGGGATACCACCAACCTGAAAGGCAAATGCGGCTACTGCGAGTTTCGCAATATATGCATGGGCTGCCGCGCGCGCGCCTACGCGGCAACGGGCGATTACCTGGAAGAGGAACCATTCTGCATTTATCAGCCTCGGAAGGCGGAACCGAAGCTGCGCGAGCAGGAGGTGGGCCATGTGGCAATTCACTGATTTGGTTCGAGGCGGGGAAATCGTCCGCGCGGTGAAGCAAAAGTTTCCAGAGACTGAGCCGGTGATTGAAAAGTTCGGTCTCCGCCCCTCCTGCTACGACTGCTCACTCGAGATGGCAGCGCGCAAGGCCGGCACCCCCTGCGACGATTTACTCGTGGAAATCAACCAGGCGATTTACAAGCAGCGGGGCGTGACCGCCTAAGCGTGGCGGCGGCCCTTTGGAAATCTCCAGCACAACCCCTGCTCTCCACACCCTGAGCTCTGCGCAGCGGCGCCTGCTTGTTTGGCCCCGCGCTCCTTCGCGGCTTGGCGTGGTTTTTCCGACCCGCCCGCCCACGCGAGATCCATCGGCTGGAGTGGCATCAAAGAGCCGCAGACCCACAGAACAAGTCTGCGCTACTTGTACTTTCAACCCCTCCCAGCCAAGCTCTCCCTAGCGCGACTCCTCATGACATGAACGGGGCACCGATTGCGGTTCTGCCGCTCTCTGGCACCCAGGGGGTAGCGCGCACCTACTTTCTAGGTCCGCGGCTTGTCCCTGGGGTGGCACCAAAGAGCCGCAGACCTACAGAACAGGTCTGCGCTACTTCTGCTTTCAACCCCTCCCAGCCAAGCTCTCCCTAGCGCGGACTCCTCATGACATGAACGGGGCACCGATTGCGGTTCTGCCGCTCTCTGGCACCCAGAAACCATGAAAGTGGGCGAGCGTAGAAGGAAGGGCGGATCGCACACAGTGGGACCCGCCATGAGTGCCCCTCACCCACTCCCGCTTTGCGCGATCACTGTCTGTCCGTCAGTTAACGGACAGAAGGTTCGGGTGAAGGGGGAGTACCGGTAGCGGCGGGCATTGGGGGCGGGGCGAAAAGCAAATCCGACACGGAGTTGGAAAACTTGGGAGACCCTGCTAACTTTTTAGCTCTGCCATAGTCTAACTAGGCCAAGGAGGCAAGCGCGTGCACCAAGACGAAATCCCTCCCGGAACACTCTACCTGTTGATCCTCAAAGCTCTGGCTCGCGGGGGCGAACTGCACGGGTACGAGATCGCCAACTGGATCGAGCACGTTTCCGACGAGGTACTCCAGGTGGAGGAGGGCTCTCTTTACCCGGCGCTGCAACGCATGTTGATCAAGGGTTGGGTGACCGCGAAATGGGGTGTGACGGCCGGCAACCGTCGTGCGCGCTACTACTGGCTCAGCGCGCTGGGGCGGAAACAGTTGGAGGTTGAGGTCTCGCAGTTTGAGCGGGTGGTACAGGCCATTACGCGGGTCATTCAGACGGCGTGAACGATTGAGCGATTGAGTGATTGAACCATTGATTCATTTACTCATTGAAGGGGCCCGTCGGGCGACCAAGCTGGATGCGACGGTGGCGCTGCGGTACGAATAACGAAACGCGAAAATCGAAATTCGAAACTCGAAAGAGCGGATACCGAGTTTCGAGTTTCCAGTTTCGAGTTTCGATGCTCGGCCAACGGATCAGTTGATATGGACTGGTTTGGGCAACTTGGCAGGCGGTTGTTGATGCTGGTGAGGCGCAGGCAGTTCGACCGCGACCTGGAAGAAGAGATGCGCCTGCATCGCGAGCTGCGCGAGCAGGAACAGATCGCGCGTGGCTTACCACCGGAGGAAGCTTATTACGCCGTGCAACGCCGCTTCGGAAACGCCTTGGTCTTACGAGAGGAGAGTCGCGACATGTGGGGATGGAATTGGCTGGAGCACCTCCTGCAAGACGTTCGCTTCGGTCTGCGGATGCTGGCCCGCAATCCTGGTTTCACAGCCGTAGCGGTGACCACGCTCGCGCTCGGCATCGGCGCCAACGCCGCGATCTTCAGCGTGGTGAATGCCGTCTTGCTGAAACCGTTGCCTTATGCCGACCCTGATCGTCTGGCAGTCATCTTCGTGACGGAACCCAGCGCGCCTGGAGGGCTGTTCCCCGCCACCGGCCCAGACTTTCACGACTGGCAGGTGCAGAACCATGTGTTCGAGGGTATGTCCGCTATCACCGGCGCCGGCGCCACGCTCACCGGTGCCGGCGAACCGTTGCAGCTCCGTGGCCTCTCGGTTTCGCCCAACACGTTTCAGCTTCTCGGCGCGCAGCCCCTGCTGGGCCGGAGCTTTTCATCGGACGAGGGTCCAACCGGCCACAATCACGTGGTCATCTTGAGCTACGGACTGTGGCAGAGCGCCTTCGGGGGGCAGAAGAGCATCGTAGGAAACAAGATCGCGCTGGATGGCGAGGCCTATGAGGTCGTGGGCGTCATGCCCATGGATCTGAGATTTCCGAGCGTCTGGGGGAGCCGGCCGCAATTCTGGACGCCCATAACCTTCGACGCACCGAAATGGAAAACAGATCGAGGGAACCACTGGTTCTGGGTGCTCGCACGGATGAAGAAGGGCTTGGCGCTCACCGAGGCCGCCGCCGAGATGGTGACGATCTCTACCCAGCTCGCCCAGCAGTACCCGCAGACCAACACGGGCGTGACCGCACGGGTGAAGAGCCTGCACGCGGAGCTTACCGGCGATCTCCGCGAAGTTCTGTGGGTGCTTTTCGCCGCGGTGGGATTCCTGCTGCTGATCGCCTGCGTGAATGTTGCCAACCTGCTGCTCACCAAATCTGTGGGCCGCCAGCGGGAGGTCGCCATTCGACTCGCCGTCGGCTCGGGAGCCCGCCGCCTGGTGCGCCAACTGCTCACCGAGAGCGTGCTGCTGTTTCTGTTGGGCGGAGTCGCGGGCTTGATCGTGGGCCTTGCCGCGCTACGCCTTCTCCTCCACGCGGCACCCACCGGCTTGATCCCCGAAGTGATTTCCGTGCACCTTGATTCCCGCGTCTTTGGTTTCACCTTCCTCGTCGCGTTCGTCACCGGGACGCTTGCCGGGCTCATTCCCGCGTTGCAAGCCACGCGGGTGAGCTTGAGCGACATGCTCAAGGAGAGCGGTTCCGCCGTGGCGCCGTCTCACGGGCTCTCGCGCGGCCTGCTCACGGCTGGGGAGATCGCCATTGCTCTCGTTATGCTCGTCGGCGCGGGTCTTGCCACTCGGAGCCTGGTACGCTTGCTGGGCGTCCAGCTCGGGTTCGATCCACGCCAGGTGGTGGCGGCACGCATTTCCCTGCCGGAAGCGCGCTATCCGAAAGAACCCCAGCAGAAGGCGTTCTTCAGAAACCTGATCGAGCGCATTCAGGCCTTGCCGGGAGTTGTCTCCGCCGGCGCGACCACGGAACTGCCGCTTGAGGGAGGCAGCAACGGCCCTGTCGTCATTGAAGGCCAGCCAGCACCCAAGGATATGTGGTCGAGTCCCCTGGTTGAGTCGTGTACCGTCACACCCAACTACTTCCGAACCATGCGTATTCCGCTGCTGAGCGGCCGCGACGTCGCCGAGACCGACACCCCCGATAAGCCGCCCGTCTCCGTCGTCAATGAGACCATGGCACACCGCTTCTGGCCCAGTCAGGACGCCGTTGGCAGGCGGTTCAAGAAGGATTCCGACCCTAAGGCCAAGTGGATCACCGTCATTGGTGTCGTGGGCGATGTCAGGGAATTCGGTCTGGCCTCGCCTCCCATTCCCGAAGCCTATTATCCCGAGTCGCAGGAAACGAGGTCCGAATTGGCCTTAGTGGTGCGTGCCGCAAATGACCCGCAAGGACAGGTGTCCGCCATCCGCAACGCGCTGCATAGCCTGGATAAGGACTTGCCGTTGTACGGCGTCCAGACCCTGCCGGAGATGGTCTCGAACTCCTCGCGCGAGAGGCGCTTCGTGGTCCTGCTGCTTGCGCTGTTCGCAGCCGTGGCTCTGGCGCTCGCTTCGGTCGGCATTTACGGAGTCGTGTCTTACTCCGTCTCCCAGCGCACGCGGGAGATTGGCATCCGCATGGCATTCGGCGCCGAGGTCCGCAATGTTCTGGGCATGGTGCTGAGTGAAGGATTGCGCCTGGTTATCGCCGGTGTGGCCGTGGGACTGTTGGGGGCATGGGCCCTTTCTCGTTACCTCACCAGCATTCTCTACAGCGTGCGCCCCACCGATCCGCTGACCTACGTTCTGGTGGCGCTCCTGATGACCGCCGTGGCACTGCTGGCCTGCCTTGTTCCGGCGCGCCGCGCCACCAGGGTCGATCCTATGGTGGCGCTGCGGTACGAATGAAGCCATCAGCAATCAGCCGTCAGCGGTCAGCTAAGAGCGAGTGGCCCACCAAGCAGTAGCTGAATGCACAAGGCCGAAGCGGGTGATCGGTGATTGGGTGAGTCGGGAGCGCAGGGCTCTTGCCTGGGTTGCCAGCCGCCGAGACGGCGTCGCGCAACGTGTAGCGCGGACCTGCTTTGTAGGTTCGCGGCTTGTCCCTGGGGTGGCACCAAAGAGCCGCAGACCTACAGAACAGGTCTGCGCTACTTTCAACTACTCCATGCCAAGCTCTCGTTAGCAGTTCCCTCCCGGCACGGCTGCGGTCTATTCGGCTCCGGCTGGAGTGCCGAGTTCCGGGGAGGTCATCGCAAAAACCCATCGAGTTGGAGGCGCGGAGGCACTGGCGCGTTCAGGGGCGCGGGCTTCTGACCTGACCGGATCCTGTGGTGCGGCGAGCGCGGGGTGCGAAGTAGCTAAGCCCCCAAGTGTTGCCAGTACGGCGGGAACGTAGCGGCGGGTCTCCTCGGGAAGTGCGGCGCGGCGGCGGAGCGTCCAGAAGTCGCGAGTGCGCAGGCGGCTCAGAGAACGCTGCACTCGATCCTCTCCGGCATTATAGGCGGCTAGGGCCAGGGGCCAATCCCGAAATTGCGCATGGAGCGTTTTCAGGTACCGGGCCGCGGCAAAGGTGGACTTCACCGGATCGGTTCTTTCGTCGCGGAGGGCGTTCACCACCAGCCCGAACCTTCGGGCCGTCCCTGGCAGTAATTGCCACAAGCCGCGCGCGCCTTGGCGCGAAAGCGCGAACGGGTTAAACCCGCTCTCGACGGCTGCCACGCCCACGAGCCCTGCCGGCAATCCCTGGTCGCGAAGGATGGCAGCAAGCGCTGGTGCCCAGGGCGAATCTTTATGACCTGTGAGCCGAGTGAAGGAAATAGGTTGGGGCAGCATCCCATCAATGCCTGCCTTGGGTGTGACGGGCAGGACCGGAGTGGCGGGTTCTCGGGCGGCGCTTAGTCGCGCGATGTCCCGGTCGAGCCGTTCGTTTAGGATAACCCGCCAGGTGTCAATTCCCAGTTTTGCCGTTTGAGCACACAGCGTCGCTGGGACCAGCAAGCAAAGCAGGCTTGTGACCAACGTCTTCATTGTTCCTGCACGCTTTTCATCGCTTCAGCGAAAGTCAAGACTCGCCCACCGTGTTGTTTCCGGTAGTCTTCCGCCTCCGATCGCGTCTTGAAAGCCACGAGCGTCGGCAGGCAACGGTCGTAGGCGCGCACCGCAACGCCCTGTGGTTCACGCTCCACGGCACGATCCGGCCGAGCGCTGAAGCCATGTCGCCAAACTGACAATGCGGCATAGGCCACACCGGCCAGGGCCAAGAGCAGGACCGCGACTTCGAGCTTTGTCTTCGTCACCCGTTGTCTCCTTCCTCGGTGTTCCTAGCAACTGAGCGCCTTCACACACATTTTCTTGTCTGAGGTCCTGGACCTGCATCGTTCCTTTGCTTCGGTGGAGTTGTCATCCTCATCGTTCCCGTACGCTTTCCCGCGCCTCGGCGTAATTGAGCAACCGTCCTCCGTGTTCAGCGCGATACTTGTTAGCGCCGTCTTCCGTCGCAAAAGCTACGAGCGCCGGGGTGCATCGGTCGTAGGCCAGTTGTGCTGCGCTCTCAAGTTCCTTCCGCTCCAACGGCTGAACGTGTCCGCAGTACACCTCGTTTCCGCCTTCGACGTAGGACGCTTTCTCGGCAGGAATATCTGCTCCGGTATAGAAGTCCTTGGCGAAGGCCGCGTGCACGTTGCCGGGATGATGCAAGTCGTAGTGGATTCCACAACGAGGACAGCACGCAGTCTCGTATCCCTTGGCCAGCACAAGCCGGTAACCCATCCCTGCGTGGACTGGGCGTTGACATACCTGGCAAATCTGGTTGCTGCGTTCTGCCTCGCGACGGAGGATCACAGTGCCGACCAGAACTGCGAGCACTAATATCGAAGCGCTAAGGATGAGTCTTCGGACCACCGTCCACCTCCTTTTAACTATGTGCTCGGTGGCAGTTCAGGTGCCTCAGCTACCTTCTTGACCCAGAAGTGCCAGCGCCAGATTTCATAAATGGCCGGGTAAACCGCCAACTCCATGATGAACGAAGTGAAGATCCCGCCGATCATGGGCGCTGCGATCCGCCTCATCACATCGGCCCCGGCTCCTACTGACCAGAGGATCGGGACCAGCCCCATAAACATCACGCCGACGGTCATGACCTTGGGACGAAGCCGTTTGACGGCGCCATGGATAATTGATTCGCGCAGGTCGGCCAAACTCTTCATCTTTCCTTTGGCTTCCATTTCGTGATAGGCCAAGTCGAGATACAACAACATGAAAACACCCGTTTCGGCATCTACACCCATCAATGCGATCAGGCCAACCCAGACCGCGATGCTGGTGTTGTACCCGAGCAAGTACAGAAACCAGATAGCCCCAACGGCTGAGAACGGAACTGCAAGGAAAATAATCAGTGTTTTCGCCGCAGACCCTGTGTTGAGATAAAGGAGCAGAGCGATGATCAAGAAGGTGATGGGCAATATGATGGCCATGCGCTCCTTTACCCGCTGCATATACTCGTATTGCCCGCTCCAGACCAACGTGTAGCCCGGAGGCATTGTCACCTTTTCGCGAATGGTTTTCTTGGCGTCGTTGACGTAACTCCCGATGTCGCGGCCCGTGACGTCCACGTACACGTAACCGCTTAACCGTCCGTTCTCGTCCCGGATCATGGAGGGACCTGAAACCATCTTTACATCCGCCAACTGGGCCATCGGGATCTGAGCGCCCATCATCGTAGGAACAACTGCGCGATTGAGCTTGTCTATGTTGGACCGAAAATCCCGCAGGTAGCGGACATTAACGGGGTACCGTTCGCGGCCCTCGACAGTCGTGGTGATGTTCTCTCCCCCTACCGCCGACATAATGACGTCTTCCACCTGACCGATGCTCAAGCCATAGCGGGCGAGTTCCTCACGCTTCAAACCGAAGTCAAGGAAATAACCGCCTGCAGTGCGCTCGGCATAGACAGAAGTTGTCCCAGGCACATCCTTCAAAACCATTTCGATGTGCTCGCCGATTTCCTGGACTTTACTGAGGTCGGATCCCATAATCTTGATCCCCACGGGCGTTCGCACTCCAGTCGTAAGCATGTCCACGCGGGCTTTGATAGGCATGGTCCAGGCGTTCGATACGCCGGGGAATTGCATGGCCTCATTGAAACCGCCAGGCCCGTAGATCAGCTCTTGAGTGGTTTTGTGTTCGGGCGTTACCCGCCTGAGGATTTTCCTTAGCCACTCCGGCGCCCAGGAGGAGTACCAACGTTTAACCTTCGGCCACTCCATATGGGGCTTGAGAACCACAACAGTCTCCATCATTGAGAACGGAGCAGGATCTGTAGCGGTCTCGGCTCTGCCTGCTTTTCCGAATACTCGTTCCACTTCCGGGAATGATTTCAGGATCTTGTCCTGAACTTGAAGAAGCTTCTGCGCTTCAGTAACGGATATTCCGGGTAGTGTGGCGGGCATGTAGAGGAGCACGCCCTCGTCAAGCGGTGGCATAAACTCTGAACCCAGGCGATTGAAGATCGGGATTGTGAAGGCGACCACCAGTGCCGCCGAGATCACAACCGCCCATCGATGCCTCAAGACGAATTCCACAATCGGATGATAGATTTTCATGAGCGGGCGACTGATCGGATGGTTTTCTTCATTGTGGATTTTCCCGACCCAGACCTTGTTCACGATCCACGAGATCCAGCGCGGCCGGAACTTGTAGGGGTCCATGCGCATGAGCAGCATCAACATCGTGGGCCCGAGGGTAATCGCCAGCACGGCGGCGATGCCCATGGAAAAGTTCTTAGTGAAGGCGAGCGGCTTGAACAGGCGTCCTTCCTGGCCAGCGAGAGTGAAAATGGGCATGAACGCTATCGCGATGACAAGCAAGGAAAAGAAGCTCGGCCCGCCGACCTCTTTGACCGCGGTAATAAGCACATCCCTGTAACTTCCTGGCCTTCCTTCAGCTTCCCAATGTTCAAGTTTCTTGTGGGTCTGTTCGACCACCACGATACTCGCGTCCACCATGGCTCCGATGGCAATGGCGATGCCGCCCAGCGACATGATGTTCGAGGTGAGGCCCATCGCATGCATGGGTATAAAGCTGAGGATGACCGCGATGGGAATGGTAAGGATAGGAATCAGTGCGCTCGGGATGTGCCAGAGAAATATGATGATCACAAGGCTGACGATCGCGAGTTCCTCGATTAATGTGCCCTTGAGTGTTTCGATGGAGCGCTCGATTAAATCCGATCGGTCGTAAGTGGTAACGACTTTGACGCCGGGAGGCAAAGAGGGCTCAATCTCCTTCAACTTGGCCTTGACGCGGTCGATCACCTGGAGTGCGTTCTCGCCATAACGCATGATGACGACGGCGCCAACCGTTTCTCCTTGACCGTCAAGCTCAGCGATGCCGCGACGGATGTCGGGGCCAAGTGTCACAGTCCCCACATTCTTGACGAGTATGGGCGCACCGGTGTCCGAGTTGTTCGCGAGTACGACATTCTCGACGTCCGCTACCGACTTGATATAGCCCCGCCCTCGAACCATGTATTCGCGCCCTGAAAATTCGAGCAGGCGTCCCCCGACGTCGTTGTTACCCTGCCGGATGGCGTCAGTGACCTTATCGAGCGGGAGCTTGTAGGCGAGCAACGCGTTGGGATCAAGATTCACTTGATACTGGCGCACAAATCCGCCGATCGGCGCGACCTCGGCAACTCCCGGCACCGACTGCAAGGCATAGCGCAAGTACCAGTCCTGGTATGTCTTGAGCTGGGCAAGGTTGTTTTTGCCGGTCGTATCGACCAGCGCATATTCGAACACCCAGCCCACGGCAGTTTCATCTCGAGCCAGTTCCACCTTCACCCCTTGAGGCAATCGAGGAAGGATGTTGCTCAGGTACTCGAGGGTTCTTGAACGAGCCCAGTAGATGTCGGTTCCATCCTCAAAAATGATGTACACGTAGGAGTAGCCGAAATCCGAAAAGCCTCGGATGTCCCGAACCTTAGGCACACCCAGCATAGAGGTAATGATCGGGTAGGTGACTTGGTCTTCCATGATGTCGGGGCTGCGGTCCCAACGGGAGTAGATGATGACCTGGGTGTCGGAAAGGTCGGGGATGGCGTCGAGCGTGATGTTCTTCATCGAATACAGGCCGCCCAAGACCGCCAGGCCGATGACGAGGAGGACCGTGAACTTGTTGTGAGCGCACAGTTCGATAATGCGATTGATCATTGCTTTAAGCCTCTACTAGGTCTTACATCTTCATGCCGGGCATGGTTTCCTTTGGCTTCGGTTTCTGTTCTTCCATCTTCGTCCCCGGCTTACTTTCCTTCGGGGCTTCCTTCTGCCCTTCGATTTTCATTCCCGCCATGCCGGCCATCTGCCCCATCGCCGTTTTCAGACGGCTTTCAGAGTCCACGAGGAAGTTGCCCGAGGTGACGATCTTTTCGCCGGCCTTGAGCCCACTGAGGATGACCACGCTGTCGTCAATCTTCGGCCCCACTTCCACTTTTCGGGGTTCGAAATACCCGTCTCCGCGGGCCACGAAGACGACTTGTTCCGTGCCGGAATCCAAGACGGCGTCTTGTGGGACGACGAGCCGGGTGCCATAGTCAATTTGCAGTTGAATATCCGCATACATATCGGGTTTGAGCTTAAATTCAGAATTTGGGAAATCGAGCCGGACTTTAAGCGTCCTGGTCATGGTGTCCAGCTGGGGGTAGATATAGCTAACTTTTCCCGCGAAAGTCTCACCCGGGTAATAGCTGAGAGACATGATGGCCCTCTGCCCCAACCTCACATAGGGCACTTCATATTCGTAGACTTCTGCATTAGCCCATACTGTCGAGAGGTCGGCGATCGTGTACAGATCGGTGTCGGCGGTTACGCGCACATTCTCGAAGGCTTTACGCTCCAGGACGAAGCCATTGACGGGCGAGTAAAGCGTAAGGTCACGTTTCACTTTACCGGTCTTTTCCACTTCTTCAATCTGTTCGTCAGAAATGTCCCAGAGTCTGAGCCTTTCACGTGTGGCATCGAGCAAGGAACTTGCACCCCGAGCGGCTTCGCCATAAGGTGAGTCACCGAGATATTTCACTCCCCGCTTAGCAATGAGGTATTCCTCCTGTGTTGAGACGAGTTCAGGGCTATACACCGTGAAGAGGGGTTGGCCTTTGCGAATAAGCTGGCCAGTGAAATCTACATAGACCTTGCTGATCCAACCGTCGAACTTCGTGTGAATGTGCGTGATCCTGGTTTCGTCATAGGACAGCCGACCGACGGCCCGGATTGTTCGCACCAGCGGACGCAATGCGGCTTGACCGTATTGCACACCAATGAGTTGCTGTTTTTGCGCAGTAATCTGTATGGTGCCGGAAGGCATCTCTCCCTCTGGACCACCGCCCTCCGCATAAACGGGAACCAGATCCATACCGCAGTCCGGCGCCTTGCCGGGCTTGTCAGATTTGAAAGCGGGGTGCATGGGATCTTGCCAATAGAGGATTCTCCTCTCACCAGTGGAAGAGCCATGGCCCGAACCATGGGCCTGCGGAGGGTCTGCTGGAGCCGAGGCCGTATCCCTGGACGCCTGAGCACTGTTGCCCCAGATTGATGCGAGAGCAACTCGAATCTGTTTGTGGTAAACGGAAACCCCGAGGGTGAGCCCCACCACCGTTACAAGGGCGACTCCGGTTATCTTCTCTTTGAGCATGGTAACCTCACGGACAGAATCATTGTGTCAACTCTTGGCCCACCAGCACTTCCAACTGAGCCAGGGCAATCTGGTAGTTGGAAAGCTCTTGGTAGTAGTTGATTTCGTAATCGAGAATGGTCTGGAAATTGGCCAGCATCGATAGAAAGTCGAGCTTGCCGACTTCGTAGCTCGAAATCGATGAGTCCAAGGCAAGCGAAGACTGGGGGACAACGGCTCGCGAGTACAAACGCGCCAGCTCTTCCGACGCCTTGGCCGCCAGGTATTGTTGCTTGACTTCGAAATTGACCGTGGTCTGGCGATCGTCCAGGCGACGTCGGGCCCCGATCATCTCCTCGGTGGCCTCGATTACGCCTTCGCGTTGCTTGGTTTTGTAGAATATGGGGATGTTCACACCCACGGCGAAGCCGTGCATATCGGGCATCAGTGGACGCTGCTGGTACATGTAGCCGACACGGAAATCAGGGTCGTAATCCTTGCGGGCCAGGTTGACGGCGAGCCGGCTTCGGTCAATCATTCTCTCTTCGCGCTTCAAGCCGGGGTCGTTCTGCCGGGCCATTTGGTAAATCTCGTCAAGGGTGTAAGGGAACTTGGCCTGCTCGAAGGTGGCCGGAGGAGGCAGCGCGGTCTCGGGATCCTGATTGAGGAGAGTATTCAACCGCACTTTGGCGGTCTTCTCCTCCTGCTCCAAGACCGTAAGACGCTGAAGGAGTCGGGACTGCTCCACCTGGGCTTTGAGCACATCCTGTTGGATTCCCATCCCAACCTTGTAACGCACCTCCGCAATCCGGGCGAGCTTGTCCAGGAGATCCCGATTTTTCTGGGTGATCTCAATCGCCTTGTGAGCGCTGAAGTAGTTGTAGTAGGCAACCTTGACGTGGGAAACGATCTCGCGGCGAGTATTTTCGTAATCCCACCACGTGGATTCAGCCTCGCGATCAGCTATTTGCCCGCGCAACTTCAACTTCCCCGGGAAAGGAATCTCCTCCATCACGTTAATGCCCCTGTAACTAGAGGGATCACCTCTTTGCACACTGAATGGCGCGATGTTCCCTGCCCAGCCTGCGGTGACGACGGGATCGGGCAACGTCCTGACCTGAGGCACTCGGGCGCGTAGGGCCTGAACTTGCCGCGCCGCACTCTTGATGGCCGGGTTCCTGTCCAGAGCCTCGCGAACCAGGTCTTGCAACGTGACGGCAGAGGGTTCCTGGGACGCAGCCGCAGCCACAGGGTCGGTGCTGGAAGCGGTCATGGTGACTTTCACCGCCTCTTCCCCTTTTTGTCGGGACGTGGGAGGAGCCTGAGCCCGCGCCACTCCCGCGAGCAGGGAAAACACCATTAGTCCCATGCTGATTAAACGCATTGAAACTTGGCTCACCTTCCTCATCCCATGCTCCGTGTTCGGTTCGAAAGGGATTGTGCGAGGGACTTCGTGGATTAACTCAGGTCGACTCATGCTGCCGTTACCCACCATCGTTCTCGACCCCATCTGGATTCTCACGTTCCCTCCTGTGATCTCAAATTGCGCGTTCCGGTCACAACTCCGCCGTTGATCATCATCTGCTGCTCTCGGGTTGCGCTTTTACGCTTCCGCGCAGATCCTTGACGTTATGGTCATAGACTTCATCAGTCAGTCGATCGTACAGCCCCGGTGGAAGTGGCTGCTTGAGGTCGAAGGAATAAGTCTCGCGATACCCGAATACAATTAGGTGGTAGCGGTCCTGATTCGTTATCGTCTGAATGTCGGCCCAGCGCCAGCTCCGGCTGTCCTGATCACCCTTAGTCACGTAATCAATGCCCTCCTCGCGGAAGCGTAAAATCCCGTTGCTCTTGGTTCCTCCGAACCCCGTTCGGTGGTGGGCAGGGAGGGTCGCGATGCTGGAGGCCTCCGGCTGGGGATTTCCGTTGCGCACGGGCCTACCTACGCTTTTTACCAATTCTGCGGCCACCGCAGCGGGCAGATCAGTCCCGAGATCAAAACGAAATTGTTTAGTTCCGGTCCGGAGCCGTCCGCGCTTTTCATACCCCGTCACGGTTATCCGGCGCGCCTGGATGTATAAGGTTTGGATCTCAACAAAGGGCCATCGAATCGAGCTTCCCTTATCCGGTCGGAACTCGACGCCTGCGCCATCAATAATCAGTGTTCCAGTCACTTTTGCCAGCAGACCACGGTGAAGCTTCGCCGAGGATCGCCAACGGAGGGAAGTTGCAGACTCTTGAGGACGAGAAATGGACGCCGAGTTAATCCCTAGCGCAGCCTGCGGGACGCACGCGCGCTTGGCCTGAACAGCTCGCCTGGCTGCCTCAATTTCCGGGTTCCGCTCCAGTGCCTCCCGGACCAGCGAACTCAGATCCAGAGCATGGGCAGGCCCGGGCACCTGCGCACGCTCAGCCTCACCCTCCGAGAAAAGCGGAGAGGGCGAAAGCAGCAAAAAGCCAAGCATTACTAAGAGCAGATTCCTTAATTTCATGATGGACTCTCCATCCCGGTCGCCGGACGCGACCAGCGGCAACGCATGAGGACTAGATGGGCATTTTACCCATTCTAAGTCCCGGCGAGCAAACGCAGATGCCCACCGAAAACCGCGCGGGTGCAGGACGGGATGGAGAGTCTTAGATCAGGAGCAGGCAGGTCTGAAGCAGAGGACTGAGGGGAGGCGATACCGGGTGGGAAGTCTCGGACCAATCAGGCGCAGCCGCGAGAATGGCAGGGGCTACCCCGACCGCAGGGACTTTCACGATACTTGAGATTGAATCAGATTGCTCGTTTGCAGTCCTAAGCTCGCAAACTGAGGCCTGGTAGCCCAACGCAGCAACTCGGCAGCAATCCGGAAGGGCCGCAGGACTGGGGAGTGATTTCCGTTGAGGCGCCGGGCAGCAGTCGTGCATAGGCTTTGTAAGCGGGGCGCAAAGACCACGCAGCCCGGAAAGCTGGAGCACAAGAACCGCCAAGAGCAAGAAGGCAACTCGCCTCAAATTCTTGACCTCACCGGACATTATACCTATGTCCTAGAGGCTTGGCAAGCGCTTTCCCCAAGCGCCCAATGGTCGGACCTGATTCGTCCGGTGGGGAGGTGCCCCTGAAGAATGTCAGCCAGAATGCCGATGACGTTTAGTCCTAGCAGTTGCTAGAGCCGTTGATAAGCCGAGCGCCGAGAGATTTGCAAAATTCAGCGACGTTGTTGGATTGAGCGGCGACTGTTGCGGAATTTTGCGCCGTGCGCTGAGGATTTCAACGATATTGAAACAATCGGGGGAAAAATTCTCAAGGTTCCCTTTCGGGCGTAGAGACATTGATCTTGGGGGACAAAAACGACGCCGACATATTGGACTTGCTTGCATGACAATAGATACGCTGAACCTAGCCACCGTAATCACCCCCCCCTCGCGTTGCCGCGCATAGCTACCGGCTTTCGGGTCTTTATGTCCACATATCTCATCGCTGTCGATCTGACTGACCTGTTGACGCAAGTCTCTGTCTGATGGAGTACGGGGATTCTGTTCGGTGACACGTTGGCAGGGTGGTTGCTAAGTGCCTCTGTCCAGGTTTCTCTCGGCGAGGCTTGAATTTGCGAAGGTAAAGGGGACGCACATGACGAGACGCTACGGCAATCTCAGGACGTGGGTGTGGATTCTTACCGCTTCTGGGATTTTCACCTCGGGAGTTAGCTTCCTTCTCGCCCAGAAGCAGCCTGCCGCGAATGAGCCCACCTCAGTCTCCTCGAGACCGCCAGCCGAAGGCAAGGCGCACGCCGATGCTCAGATGGGAGCCGCTGGCGATGCGGCCAGACCGGAGGCAGCCAAGAAGCCGGTTTCTGCTCTTTCGGCTCACTCCGGGTTTTTCCTGATAAGCGCGAACCTGCGGACTGCTGATCAGGACAAACCCGCGGCCGCAGCACAGAGTGCGAAAGCGCAACCACCGGCGATGGGGGACGGGGACTACGTCGGGACAGAAACTTGCCTGGGCTGCCACGAGGATCAGCAGAAGCGTTTCAAGAACACCGTCATGGGGAAGATCTACGCCCATCCCCGGACGGAATTAGAAAAGCGTGGTTGCGAATCCTGTCACGGGCCTGGCAAAGTCCACGTCGAAGCTGGCGGCGGCAAGGACACCATCCCCCTCCGCTTCGGCAAGGATTCCAACAACTCGATCGAAGAGCAAAACGCCGCTTGCTTAGCGTGCCATTCACGCGGCAACCGGCTGTTCTGGAAGGGCAGCCCGCACGAATCGCGCGCGATGGCCTGCGTGGACTGCCACCAAGTGAAGCAGGAGCTGCAGGTCTTGCTCTCGTCCGACACCCGCTACAGCGCTCCGCTGACCGAGAACAGGGGGGTCAAGAAGGCGCAGCCAGAACTCTGCCTGCGGTGTCACCAGATGCGCCGCGCGCAGTTGCAGCGCTCCTCGCACATGCCGTATCGCGAAGGCAAGGTGACGTGCACGAGCTGTCACAACCCGCACGGCACTCCCAACCCGAAGCAGCTGATTCAGAGCACGATCAACGAGAACTGCCTCACCTGCCATACCGAGCGCCGTGGTCCTTTCCTGTGGGAGCACCCGCCGGTGATGGAAAACTGCGCCAATTGCCATGAGGCGCACGGCACCAACAACCCGCAGTTGTTGAAGGTACGCATGCCTCGCGTGTGCGATAGCTGCCACGTCACCAGTCGTCACCCAACTACCCCCACACTCCTCAACGCCGTCCGGGATTTCAACCGGGGTTGCACGAACTGCCATTCGGCGATCCACGGATCGAACCATCCCTCCGGGAACATGTTCCTGCGCTAGGAAGGAGAGAGCAATGAAATTGATGAGACAGCCTACGATACTTGTACTGCTACTGCTCGCGCTGCTGTTCGTCCCGAGTCTGCTGTTCGGACAGGAGCAGCCCGCACCGCGTGGGAGCGTCGAGTTTGGAATCCGGCATGTCTGGGGCGATGTGTATGGGCGCCCGGATCTTCCGTTTAACCCTGACGTGATCACTTCGAAATTCAACGAATATGGCGACCGCAGGAGCGGCTTTTTCATTCGCAAGTTCTACATGAATTCTGACAGAATCCTCGGCTCGAAGAACTATATAAACCTGCAGTCGCAGAGCACCTTGTACAAGAACCAGAGCTATCTGGGTACCCTCGGCCAATACGGCAAGTTCCAGGTCCAGTTCCGCTATGACGAGATACCGCACATCTACACCAATACCGCTCGCACGCTCTACACCCAAACCAGCCCGGGCGTGTTTACCCTGCCTCTTGCACTGAAGACCAGCCTGCAGACCCAATCGTTAAGCGCCAACAGTCCTGCCAAGAATCTGCCGTATTTCATGGCTAGTCAGGTGGTGTGTGGTATAGCCATACCCCCGGCAACCCAGCCGCCGTCCTGTAGCGAGCAGTTCATTACTCCGTCGATCTTGCGCAAGGCCGGAACCGGAACGATCAGCTATTACGCCACCCCGGACTGGATTATCTCCGGCATGTTCTCGCGAGAGAACGAGGTCGGCAGCCGGCCGATCGGGCTGATCCTTAACTCCAGCCCGAGCGCAAGTGCTACCGCCGGCGCTGGCGCCGAGTTGCCGGAACCCATAGACTACTTCAACAACACGGTCAAGGTGGGCACCGAGTACGGCAAGAAGGACTGGGGCGTGCAGCTCGGCTATCTGGGATCGTTCTTCGAGAATAACGTCGGTCAGTTGGTGTTTGACAACCCGTTCCGCGCCACAGTCGAGAACGCGAGCAATCCTCTTACCGGGCGCATGGACCTGTATCCCAACAACCACGCGGACTACTTGAACTTTGCGGGTGCGTTCGACCTGAGCAAGTACCTGCGCTTCATGGCCAGCATCAGCCCGGGCTGGCTGAGCCAAAACGACCCCTTCCTGCCCTATACCACTAACAGTGCGATCAATACCTGCGGCGACGGTACGCAGCCCTGCTCTTCGCTGGGGGTACTGCCGGCTGCGAGTCTGGACGGCAGCAAGCAAACTCTGGCCATGAACTACACACTCGTCACCTTGCCCTGGAAGAAAATCCAGGTGAAGGGTGCCTACCGCCACTACGACTATAACAACAACACGCGAGTGCACGACTTCACGCCCTCGCAGGGTGATGTTAGTCTCCCCAGCGTGACCAGCCCCACGGAAAACAAGCCCTTCGGCTACAACAAGAAAAACCTCGAACTGACCGGCGACTGGTTCTTTACCAAGAGGAGCTCTCTAAAGGTCGGTTACGAAGGTGAATGGTTCGACCGTTCGCATCGCGACGCGGCGCGCTCTTTCGAGAGCTCGGTCTTCGCCGATCTGGACCTGAGCCCGCACAAGGACCTGCTCTTCCGGCTTGCCTACCGTCACCAGGATCGGAAGCCGAACGTGTACCAGGACGAGGCCGCCAGCGACCCCACGACGGGTCTCCCGGTCGAGTGCACCTCCACGAGCAGGGTTTTCACGGAAGAGCAGCGTTGTCATCGCAGATTCGACGAGGCTGCCAGGGTGCTGGATCGTGCCGATGCCATGGTGGAGTACGATGTGCGGAAGTTCAGCTTCGACGGGGGCTTCCAGACGATCCAAGCCGACAGCAACCGGCTTGGTGGCACCAATAGCCCCACGCCACTTAACTTCCTCACGGGCGCCGCGGCGACCACGGGACCCTACTACCTCTATGGGGGGTTGAAGGACCTCTCCTACATCTACACCTTCGATGCGAGCTACGCGCTTTCGACGGCGGTGTCACTGTTCGCCGAATATACGCACGAGAGGTACTACAAGAGGATGATCTCGCGGAGCCGCACGCCCGCTTCGGGTGCGCAGACAATTCTGACCTGCTCGGGCTGCGACACCGCCAATAATGATTGGGAAAGCACGTACCACGACATCTTTGATACCTACGCCGCGGGCGTGGATCTGTATCTTGGGAAGAAGGTCTACCTGACGACGTACTACTCTCTGGCGGCAGGTAAGGGCAATGTCTTTTCGAGCGCGCTTGGCGATCGCACCATCACTACCGGCCCCAACACGTTCGCCCTTACCGGAACCAGCGCAGCTCAGAACTACCCGGAGACGACCACGCGAATCCACGAACTCGGAGTCGTCTTCAAGTACAAGCTCACGAAGAACATCATGCCGAAGGTGGAGTACCGTTACCAGCAGTTCGACAACAGGGACTACCAGACTTCGGCTATGACTCCGTACATGGGTTGCATAGGCACGACAGCGGCACCGGTTACGGGCTGCCCCAGTGCGACTGCGAACGTTGGAATACCGCAGCCCAGTTCCTTCTATCCGGGTTTCGTCGTCGGCGATCCCTCGGCGGCCAGGTACATCTTCCTGGGCGTGGATCAGCCTTCGTACCGGGTCCACGTCTTGACGGCCACCGTCGAAATCCACTTCTAGCCCGGATTTCTCATTAAAAAATTGAAAAAGGCTGTCTCTTCTGGCATAAGCATTTTGGGAAGAATAACTTGCGCCAGAGAA
>Ga0315279_10000831_pt1 | contig 55902 bp, 53 predicted proteins | sample YL17G06_20_MG_FD_203694 | JGI IMG/M metagenome (GOLD analysis project Ga0315279, IMG submission 203694) | Sediment microbial communities from Yellowstone Lake, YNP, Wyoming, USA - YL17G06_20 | ecosystem: Environmental > Aquatic > Freshwater > Lake > Sediment | place: USA: Wyoming | collected... | reverse complement strand
GTACATCAGCTATTACAATAACAAGAGAAGGCAGTGGGATTTGAAAAAGATGACGCCGGTGGAATATAGGAATCATCTTTTGAGTCTAAGCTGTTAAAATAGTGTCTACTAAACGGGGTACACATCACCTATCAGTGTCTCATTTGTCTCATTTTCCGTTCAAAACCCAAAAAAATGAGACACGAGCCCCCGACCGAGACGCGTCATTTCTCAGCCCCGAAAACGCCCGAAATCTCCCTTAAAATCTCGGTTCCAGACTGAGGTTGCGAACACTTCGACTCGCTTCGGAGTTCGGCTGAGCTCACTCGAAGTCCTCGCTCTGTGCAAGCCACTTCAACAAGCTCAGTGCAAGTATTTGATGAGCGAGGCGAAGTGTCCTGAATTTATTGAAGGACAAATCTATGTATTACCTTTATATTCTTCTTTGTAAAGATAAAAGTGTTTATACGGGAGTCACAAATAATATAGAGAGGAGATTTTCAGAGCACAAGAATAAAAAGGGTGGACATTATACTGGAAGCCACGGAGCAATAAAAATTCTTTACAAAGAAGAATATTCTACATTAAAAGAAGTATTGAAAAGAGAAAAGCAAATTAAAGGTTGGCGAAGAGAAAAGAAATTAGCTTTAATTAAAGGAAAAAAGTGAGAACCATAGCCACCGAATTGTCCCGCCGCAGGCGGGAGCAATGTCCTTCGGGCAACTCTTCGCTTGTCCCGATGAAAGAGGGAAATCCAAGCCCCACAGCTAGCTGAGCGCGGTTCGAGAAACTGGAATAGATTAAAATTTTTTAGAAAAAAATATGAACTGGGAATTTTTAGATCACAATTTTTGGCAGACCTTAGTTACACTTCTTACGTTAGGGATAGCTATTTGGATAGCAAAAGTTCAAAATAAGATAAGTTCTTCAATTTTTAGAACACAAGATGCTATAGAGCTCTATGCAAGTTCAGCTTTGAGGAAAAATCAGAATAGCGATGGTAAAACAATGTCCGAAACTCCTTTAATTTATATTCAAAATGTTGGTACACGATTAATTTACCTTGATCAATATAATTTTAATGGAAGATTGTATAAAACCGATGGTCAAATTCTTCCATCAACTTATTCTCAAGCTTTGAACAATTTTTATTGGATAGAATTGCCAATAAATGGAGAAAATCATGTATCCTTAGAAGTTTTTTATCACGATCAAGAAAAAAGATATTGGAGCTCACTAATAATCGCAGATTTTAAAAATGGATTCTGGAATATTAAAACTTTGCCTCGTAAGTCAGTTGGTGAAGAACTAGTTACATAGCCCCCGACCGAGCCGCGTCGTTTATAATCCCTAAAAACGCCCGAAATCCCCCTTAAAATCTTGGTTCCAGACCGGGGCACACAGTTATTAAAAATCGCCAACCAGGCGGTTTTTTGATAGAATAAAAAATATGATAAAAGCAGTGATATTTGATTTCGGTGAAGTATTGATAGGAAATGGGTGGGAAATAACATATAAGCAAATTGCCAAGAGGTTGAAAATTTCTGAAGAGAAAGCTAGAGACATTATGAGACCTTTAGAAAGAAGATGGAGCAAAGGAAAGATTAATGAAGATTATTTTTGGAGAAGCCTAAGTAGAAAAACAAACGTAAAGATAGATCCCAGATTTACGAAAGATTTATTTTTCTTGAATATGTTGAAATATACTAAAGATATTACTGAATCTTGGAAGATTCTAGCCGAATTAAAAGCTAGAAGGGTTCGTTTAACTCTTCTTACAAATATTATTCCTCCTCATATTCGTGCTCTCAGGGAAAGGTTCGCTAGGCTGAAGAAACTAGGTTTTGAATTTTTCATCTGTTCTTCCGAAGTTGGTTTTAGAAAACCAGATCCAAAGATTTACAAAATCGTTCTCAAGAAACTAAATCTTCTCCCCACTTTTTTCGAGCCCATAAATATTTATGAGCTGGAAAAACCCCAAAAGCAGCCTAAGGCTGCTTTTGGGGTTTTAGTAACTCTATCCAATCCAGGTTAATTTAGCTATAATTAAACTACTTTGGGATTATTATATGAAAAGTTTAATTTCAAGGTTCTTGAGCGAAGCGAAAGGTTCTTATTTCTGAAAGAATCAAGGTTCTTGAGCGAAGCGAAAGGTTCTTATAATGAATGCAGCAAAATAATCCTAATTTAATCGTTTTTTAATCTGTACGGTTTATAAATACTAGTACTAGTAAAATATTTTTATGAAAGAAGTTGTTCTTGAAGTTAAAAATTTAACTAAAGATTTCGATGGTGAGCTAGCAGTGGATGGTATTTCCTTTGGTATTGAGAAAGGGGAGATTTTGGGTCTCTTGGGGCCCAACGGAGCAGGGAAAACCACAACCATTATGATGCTTTTGGGTGTTACAAAACCAACGAGCGGTGAAATTAAAATTTTTGGTCTCAATCTTGCAACTCATCGTCAGGAAATTGCTAATAGAATTAACTTTTCCTCTCCTTATATCTCTTTGCCCGATAGACTGACGCCTTTTGAGAATCTTTATGTTTTCGCGGCTCTTTATGGGATTTCCAATCCGCGAGATAAAATTAGGAGGCTCCTAAATGATTTTGATTTGGCTGATATGGAGAATGAATTAACGCTGGAATTATCTTCGGGTCAACTTACCCGGCTTAATCTTTGCAAAGCCCTTTTAAATGACCCTGAGCTTTTATTTCTAGACGAACCAACAGCTTCTTTGGATCCAGAAATTGCCCTAAAGATACGTGATTTATTATTTAAGATAAGAAGAGAAACGCATATTTCTATGCTTTATACTTCTCACAACATGGAAGAAGTTAGCCGAATGTGCGACCGGGTCATTTTCTTGAATAAAGGCAAAATCGTTGCTTCTGACACGCCCTTAAATTTAACTCGGATGATCGAAGATTATTTTTTAACCATAACTTTTGATGCTCCTTTGGAGAAGGTAAAAAATTTTGGTCTTAAGAAAAAATTGGATTTTGATATTCCTCAACCAAATATTTTAGAAATTAAAATTAAAGAAAAAGATGTGGGTCCAATACTGACTCAATTAGCGAGGGATGGAATTGATATTTGCAACGTGGCTATTAAGAATCCTGATTTAGAAGATGTCTTTTTAAAAATTAGCAGTACAAAAAAATGAAATTCTCTAGAATTAAAGGTATTTTACTCCAAAATTTATTTTTTCTTAGGCATTCTTTTGAAGATATCATCGATACCTTTTTTTGGCCGACAATGGATGTGATAATCTGGGGTTTTATGACTGTCTATTTTGCTTCATTGCGGGGACCGGTTGCAGGCGTAGTTTCATTTTTATTGGGAGGATTAATTTTATGGAATATCGTCTGGAGGGCGCAGCAAGACATATCTTTTGCCTTATTAAGAAATGTCTGGGACAGAAATATCCTCAGTCTTTTTGCCAGCCCTTTACTACCAAGTGAATTCATTATCGCCACCATAATACTGGGGTTTCTGAAAATAATTTTGACACTTTCTTTTGTTTCCCTCGTGGCTTATTTCCTATATTATTTTAATATTTTTTCTTTAGGTTTTTATTTGCTACCTTTTTTCGCGGCACTTATCGCTTTTGCCTGGGCAGCCGGAATTTTCATCACCGGATTGATTATTCGTTTTGGTATGAGAATTCAGAGTTTTTCCTGGAGTTTGATTATTATCTTGCAGCCTTTGTCAGCTGTTTTTTATCCAGTATCGGTTCTCCCGGCAATTTTACAAAAAGTGGCCTTTATTTTGCCTACCGCTCATATTTTTGAAGGTATGCGTCAGGTTTTACAAACTGGTAAAATATCGCCAGAGCATCTTATTTGGGCCACGGTTTTTGATATAATTTATCTTATTATTTCATCGGTATTTTTTGCTTTCATGTTCGAAAAAGCAAAAGAAAAAGGGAAGCTGGCAAAAGCCGAGATGTAGCTTTATTTTTAAAAATGGAAGAAAATATTGTTATATCAAATCCTAAAAGATTGGCAGAAATAAAGAAGTCAATTTCAAAAGGCGGGGCCGAAGATTTTTTTGTTTTGTCTGATTTCGATCGGACGCTGACAAAGGCTTTTATTGATGGAGAAAATATTCCTTCTTTTGTTTCAATTTTAAGGGACGGCAATTTTTTAACAGCTGATTATGCCGAAAAAGCCCATGCCCTTTATGATAAGTATCGTCCGATTGAGATAGACGCAAAGATGGGAAAAACAGAAAAAGAAAAGGCAATGCAGGAATGGTGGAATGCCCACTTTAATTTATTAATCAAATCGGGATTGAATAAAAGAGATTTGGAATCGGTAGTTAATTCTGGGAAAATGAGGCTTAGAGAAGGTTTTGAGGAATTCTCTGATTTTTTGAATAAAAAAAATATCCCGCTGATAATTATTTCCTCTAGCGGTATTGGTGACGAAATGATATCTTTGTATTTGGAAAAAGCAAAAAAACTATATAGCAATACTTATATTTTATCCAATTCCTACGAGTGGGATAAAAATGGCAAAGCTGTAGCAGTTAAAAAACCGATTATTCACGCGATGAATAAAAATGGGGAATTGGTTAAGTCGCTTCCGATATTTAAGGATATCGAAAAAAGAAAAAATATTTTACTTCTAGGTGATTCTTTAGATGATATTAATATGACAAGAGGTCTCGATTACGAAAACTTAATCAAAATTTCATTTTTGAATGAGAACATAGAAGAATGTCTTGATAAATATAAGGTTGTTTATGATATAATAGCTTTAAATGATTCTTCAATGTTTTTTGTGAATAATTTGCTAAAAGAAATAATAAAATAAGAATTATTAGCGAATATGGAAAATAATATCATTCAGGTTAAAAATCTTACAAAAAAATTCGGTAATTTTATAGCTGTGGATAATATTTCTTTTGAGGTCACCCAAGGAGTAATTTTTGCTTTCTTGGGTCCAAATGGGGCAGGGAAGACCACTACTATAAAAATACTGACAACCCTTCTTAATCCGACGGCTGGAGACCTAAAAATCAATGGCCATGATCCTGTTAAAGAAGAGCATGAAACCCGGAGTTCATTTGGTATTGTTTTTCAGGATCCCAGCTTGGACGATGAACTTACGGCTTACGAAAACATGAAACTTCACAGCGTGCTTTATAACGTTCCGAAAGAAATCAGAGAATCAAGAATTGAAGAATTGCTGAAATTTCTTGAGTTGTGGGACCGAAAAAATGATTTTGTGAAACACTTTTCGGGTGGGATGAAAAGAAGACTGGAAATTGCAAGAGGTCTTTTGCATCATCCAAAGATTTTGTTTTTAGACGAACCAACTCTGGGTCTTGACCCTCAAACGAGAAATCATATTTGGAATTACATGCAGAACTTAAATAAAAAAGAAGGTATTACAATATTTTTTACCACCCACTATATCGAAGAAGCAGAAAAGGTGGCCCAGGAAGTTGCTATAATTGACCGCGGCAAAATTGTCGCTCAAGGGACACCTGCTGATTTAAAACAAAAAAATAATGCGGCAACTTTGGAAGAAGCATTTTTAAATTTAACGGGTCGAAAAATTCGCGATGAGGAAGCCGGCGCTATCGATCATCTTCGGATGCGCCGCAGAGTATTTCATAGATAAAAATTAACAAAAATAACAAGATATGCTAGAAACAATTTACATTCTTTGGCTAAGACAAATAAAAAGATACTATCGCTCCAAATCCAGGATTATCGGTTCTCTCGGTCAACCCTTGCTGTTTTTGCTGGCTTTCGGATATGGGTTTGGTCCTATTTTTCAGAAAGCAGGAGAAGGTAATTACATTGAATTTCTGGCTCCGGGCATTATTGCGATGAGTATTCTTTTTACCGCCACTTTCACCGGGATCGAAATTATCTGGGATAAGCAATTTGGATTTTTAAAAGAGACGCTTGTTGCACCGGTCTCGCGTTTTGAAATAATGCTGGGCAGGACTTTAGGAGGAGCAACGGTGGCTGTTTTTCAAGGTCTTATTGTCTTGGTCATCTCGCTTTTTGCCGGATTTAAAATTGAAAGCACCGGAATGTTTTTGACTGCCTTATTTTTTATGGCTCTTATTGCGATATTATTTACAGCTTTTGGAACATCAATTGCTTCGGTTTTAGAAGATATGCAAGGATTTCAGCTGATAATTAACTTCTTAATAATGCCGCTTTTCTTTTTATCGGGAGCTTTATTCGATGTTCAGGATTTATCGCCAACTATGGCCTTTATAACTAAAATTAATCCTTTGGCTTACGGAGTCGACGGAATTCGAGGTGCACTTACAAGCAAGCTTGTCTTTGGATTTGCCAAAGATTTTTTGGTTTTAGGCGTTTTAGTGGTAGTATTTATGGCTATTGGTAGCTATCTTTTTGATAAAATCCAGATATAATTTGATATAAAATTATATAAAAAGCAAAAAAGCGGGCTAAAAGCCCGCTTTTTTGCTTGACTAGCTATTTTGTGTTAAAATAAATGGAATCTCGACCCTCGATATGGGTTCGAAAAGAGGAATTTATGGATTTTTTGTCAAAAAAACAAAAATTGATATCCCTAAAAGAAGCAGCAAAGCTGACTGGTTATGCTCCAGATTATATTGGCTCTTTAATACGGAAAGGGAGGATTAATGGTAAAAAAGTTTATTCTGGGGTATGTTGGATGACGACCGAAAAGGATTTAAAAGAATACCAAGAAAAAATCGAAACTCAAAAAAAGAAAGCCACAACGAAGTGGAAAATTATTCAATTTATTTACGATGTTTTTCCGCCAATCAAGATGTCAGGAGAAGTGAAAGAGACAACGAAAAAGATAGCAGGAATTAAGCCGTATAAATCGAAAGGAGAAAAAACTTTTTCTTTTTCTTGGAGACTATTCTTGTTATTAATAATTTTTCTTTATCTCGCTGGTATTAGCCCATTGGATATTTTTAATAAAATAGTTGGCGCTTTAACTGAAGAAAAAAATACAATAAGTTTATACTCCACCACTTGTAACGGTGACTGGCAAAATCCTCAGAATGCCCAGGGCCAACCGGAAGTAGATGCTTCCGGAGACTTGGGATCTTTTTACGAATCAAACTCGGCAGTTTATAAAAGTGGATCAGCAAATTTGATATGCCAGAATTTTGGAAATAGTTCTGGGTCTAATCCTGGAGAATCAGGAAATTTAAAAATTCAATCAGCTAAAATTAAATTTTCTTTTGCCATCGGGGAAAAGAAACCGGACTTAGAAATTCCTCAAAATATAGATGGGGGATCGACACAAAACGAAAGCGTGCCTGAAGCTTCGCCAAGCTCTGAACCACAATTGCCTCCTGCAGAAACTCCTCCTGCAGAAACTCCTCCTGCAGAAACTCCTCCTGCAGAAACTCCTCCTGCAGAAAATGCTCCTTTAGAAATCACGCCGTCAGTGACGGGACTAATCAAAAAAATAAAAAATTTTTTCAGCACCGCTACAGTTAAGGCTCAAGAGGGAGACAATATGATATTAGAAAATAAGACCGATCCGATTGAGACGTCTAGTCCTTCTAGCGATGAAACCGTACCAATAAATGAAAGCTCTGCCACCGAGCCAACTAATGTTTTAACGCCATCCATTGATAGCAAAATTGTAGTTTGGTATTCCTTGGATAACGAAATCTGGTTGCAGTTAACTACTATTTCCGAACAGCCTCTATCCAATTTTTTAAATGGCGGTTATTTTTCTTTTGATGCTCCGTTTTTAAAAAATTTTGAAGATTTAAAAAATCTAAAAATAAAATTTGAAGGAGTGATAGGGGGTGAGACAACCAGCACTGCTTACTTAGATAGTGTCTGGGTAGATGCTAGCTATGATTCTGCGGATCTAGAGCAAACAGCCAAAGAAGAAGCACAAACACTAAATAATCTTGAAATCAAAGATAGCTCATTAATCATTCCCGATTCCAAAAATCAGTTTTCAGTTAATGACGAGCCGACTTTTAACGTAACCGAGCCTGAAATGAATGTTGACGACATTATCTCTTCTGGAAAAGGAGAAATTATATCAGCATCAGCAGATTTTCAAACCGACAATGAAAAAGACAATTCGGTTAATGTCGGAGAAAAATACTTAGGAACGGCGGAAAATAGTTTGTCAAAATTAATTTCCGGATTTGCCGATAATAAAAAAATAAAGAACCAGAAAGACAGTTTGAGCGCACAGATTCTAAAGACTGATGGCTCGAGCGCCGGAATTTCGCCAGAAATCAGCCCGATTTATAAAGATGGAAAGGAAAGTTTTGAAATAAAAATCCCAAAATCAAAGAGTCGAGAATTTCAGCCAGGCTTTTATAGATTAAAAATAAAGCTTGAAACAAAAGACAATGTTTTCTTTTCGGAGCAAGATTTCGCCTGGGGAGTTCTGGCTATCAACACCAATAAATCAATTTATTTACCTGGAGATAAGGCTTATTTACAAATGGCAGTCTTGAAAGAAGATGGACATACACTCTGCGATGCTAATTTAAAATTGGAGATAATTTCTCCTAATGGAGAAACAAGTTATCCTGAAGTTCAAAAAAGCGGCGAATGCGGACAAGATAATGTGACCAATAAGCCAGATTATTTTGCTTATTATCAGGTTGATAGTATTGGAAACTACCAAATGAAGCTTCAGAATCTGGATAATGGTTATGAAATAAATGATTCTTTTGAAGTTCAAGAATCTGTGCTTTTTGACATTGAGAGAATTGGGCCAACCAGAATTTACCCACTAGCAACTTATGAAATGAAAATAAAAATAAAAGCCAATGAAGATTTCAAAGGAGATGTAAAAGAATTAATGCCTGCCGGTTTCCAAATTCTAAACAATTTTCCTGATAATTCTAATTTTCAAACAAGCGATCTTGATACAAAAATTCTCGGTTGGCAGGTTGAATTTGAAAAAGGAAAAACTTATGAATTAAAATATCAATTTGATGCTCCCGATGCCTCACCTTATCTCTATCAATTGGGACCATTGGAAATTAGCAATTCTTCAGCAGGTTCAGAACAACTTTTTCAAGAAGCAAGACAATGGCAGATTGCCGCCGATGCTTCAAGTGGACCAAATAGCACGACTTTGGCTGTCAATGATACTGGAGTAGGAACTGTCGCCTGGACCACTGTTACAAACGTTTATAGTTCCGATACTAATTATGCCACGGCAGCCCTAAGTAATTCCATTTCTAATTATATTAAAGCCACCACTTTCGGTTTTAGCATACCCGCCGGTAATTTAATCAATGGTATTTATGTGGAGGTAGAATTGAAGGCCTCACTTGTCAATAAAATAAAAGATTATAAGGTAAATATAGTTAAAGGAGGAGCTATTGGTACCACCAATCGTGCTTACTCTGACACCTGGGACACAACCGAAGCGTACATAGGTTATGGTAGTTCTGTTGATTTGTGGGGTGAGACCTGGACACTAACTGATATCAACGCCAGTAATTTTGGAGTAGCATTTTCTGCTCAATGCTCTGGTGTAGGTTGTATAGCTACCGCCTCTGTTAACCACATCCGGATTACTGTTTATTATTCTCCTGTTACTGTTTCTGGTAATGCCTATGCTGACGAAGCGACAACAGCTTGGGTTCCTTGTGATGGATCAACTGCCAATATCAGTTTAGTAGTTAACGGCGGAACAGCTCAAACAACCTCTTGTAACGACTCAACCGGTGCTTATTCATTTAGCGGAGTAACATTAGCGGCTAATAACCCAGTTTCAGTTTTCTTTAATGCAACTGATAAAGGAGCAGCTGTAACTGTGGCGGCTGACAGTACTTCCAGCATTACTCTTAATCCAAGGAAAAACAGGGTTTGGGTCAAGACCGAAGGAGCGGTCGCCAGCATCACTAATACTAATCTTGATACTTGTGATAAAAATGTTACTGGATGCAGTAATGTTCCTTATTCTGTTGATAGCGGAGTTTTAACTATTGACAGCGGAACAAAGATAGTTATTGAAACTGGTAAAACTTTTGCCCCCGGTGGAAATATTACAGCTCCAGCAATGGAGATTGTCGGAACTTATACTGCTAGTTCTTATACTTTAACGCTTAGTGCGAGCGGGACGAACACGACTTGTACTAATGATGCCGGAACGGTTATGCCCCTCTGTATTAATGGGGGGACTTTTAGTTATGATACTTCAAGTGTTAATTTTACTAGTACAGCCGATACTTATATTGCCGCTACTACCTATTATAATTTATACTTTTATCCTACACCAATCACATCATCGATTGCTTATACTGCTACCGGAGCTATTACCGTTACTCATTATTTAGATATGTCACCCTTTTCAAGTAGTGGTACTCCTTCTTTGACATTTAACTTAGGCGGGACATTTACAAATAGTGCTACTACTCGGATTAAAAGAAGTGGGGGCTCGTGCACTGCAATATTTGATACAACTGGCAGTAATTATGGCATGACTACGGCTGGTCTTACTGTGAGTACAGGTGGTACTTTGAATGCTAATGGTTCAACTATCACAATAACTAATTCTAGTTCTCCTTTTGTTCTTACCGGAACATTCAATGCTCAGACTTCCACTGTTATTTACACCGGTACTAGTGCCACCAACATCAAGGCTACTACTTACAATAATCTTAATCTCGGAGGTGCTGCCACCACCACTACCTATACTGCAGCCGGCGACATCACTGTTACTTCTGTCTTAACTATTGTTTCTTCTTCTGGCGCCAACACCTTTGATGCTTCCACCAGAACCATTACTTTGTCTGGCACTGGCACTCCTTTTATTATTGGTACCAATGGAGTTTTTACTTATTCAACCTCAACTATTGTTTATTCTGGCGCTACCACTCCCACCAATGTTACTTCCACCACTTACTACAACTTAAATCTCGGAGGTGCTGCCACCACCACTACCTATACTGCAGCCGGCGACATCACTGTTACCTTTGTCTTAACTATTGTTTCTTCTTCAGGCACCAATACTTTTGATGCCTCAAGCAGGACTATCACTCTATCAGGGATAGGAACACCTTTTGTTAATAATGAAACCTTTACTCCTTCTACCTCAACTGTTAAATACACTGGAAACGATAGCACTAATATTACTGCCGCCTCCTACAATAACCTGGAACTTTTGCCTTCAGCTAACTTAAAAACCTTCACTTTGGCCAGCGGTACAATAAACACCAATGGCTATTTAACCATTGGTAATGGAACAAACACTGGAACAATAACAGCCGATACTAATGATCCAACCTTAAATGTGGATGGTGCTTTCACTATTGCAGCCAGCGGTACATTTATTGCCTCAAATTCTGGAACCCCTGGAACTTTTACCATAGCTGGCAACTTTTCTAATTCTGGCACCTTTACTCATTCTTCAGGAACCGTTACTTTCGATGACGTTAGTAAAACAACGATTTTCTCAGGTTCAACTACTTTTTATAATTTTACTTGTAACACTGCCTCCAAAGCTCTAACCTTTACTGCCGGTACTACCCAGACTATTGCTGCCGGAGGAGCTCTAACTTTAAATGGCCAGGCTTGTAATACCCAGATTGTTCTTCGTTCAAGTTCTCCAACTAACGTCTGGAACATCAATGTTCCAGCTCCGGCTACTGTTTCTTATGTTGACGTCCAAGACAGCACTGCTTCAGGTAGCGCCATTACTGCCAACAACTCAACAGACTCTCTTCGCAATACCAATTGGACGATTAACGCTTGTGGCATTACTATTTCTGGTAATGTTTATAGCGATGAAGCATCAACTAAATGGCCACATTGCGATGATTCAACTGAAAATATCAGTCTGGTTATTAATGGTGGAACAGTTTCAACAACCCATTGTCATTCAGCTGACGGCTCTTATTCATTTACCGGAAAAACAGTTGCCACTGACCAAGAGGTTGCGGTTTTTATGAATGCCACCCACAAAGGGATAGCAGCAACCGTAGCTAAAGATGCCAGTACTGCCATCACTTTAAACCCGATAGAGGGCCGAGTCTGGGTGAAAGAAGAATCAACCACCAATATCACTAACACCCTTCTTCATAAATCCGATAAAGCCGTCACTGACTGCAGCAATGTTCCATATACAATTAGTGACGTCACTAACGCTTTAACAGTTGATGATACCTACAAAATAGTTATTGAAACCGGAAAAACCTTTGTCCCAGACGGGAATGTGACAACGCCGGCAATGGAGATCATGGCTTCCACTGCTACATATACTGCCGGCTCCTATACCTTGACCTTAAGTTCCGCTGGTTCTGGCACGACCTGTACTGCTGCTGCCGGAACCATGATGCCTCTTTGTATAGTAGCTGGAGGAGTTTTTACTGCCAGTACGGATACGGTTATATATAGTACAGCAACCGGTAGTCTAACCGTAGCAGCAGCGACTTATAATAATTTGACTTTGAGTAATACGAGCGGCACGGATACGGCTGGAGGCGTTATTACTGTGAACACTGCTCTTACCACTACCTCAGGCGGCACCTTGGATATGGATACTTTTCAGCTGCTTGGCGTCTTCACTCCAACCAATGGCGGTACCCTAAAAACATCCAATGCAACCGCTACCCCAATTCCCGCAAGTAAAACCTGGGCAGGCACCGTAGAATATGGAGTTGCTGGCGGCGGCCAGACAATAGTTTCAGAAACATCTTACAATAATTTAACTTTAGATAATACCAGCGGCACTGATACTGCTGGTGGCAACTTGGTAGTTAATGGCACCCTGACCACTACTGCTGGCGGTACCTTGGATATGACCGCTGCCTATACTCTATCAGGTACATTAGGGACAATCACCAATAACGGAACCATAAGCACGGCAGTACCAACTGCAACCAGCGCTGTTCCAATTCCGACAGGAAAAAGCTGGGGTGGAACAATAATATATGCTGCAACAGCAGGAGCGCAGACTGTCGTTGCCGGTACATACAATAATCTAACCTTGAGCAATACCTCAGGCACTGATACAGCTGGTGGAGATATCACTGTTACCAATGTTTTGACTACCACAGCTAGTGGCGTTTTCGATGCTTCCGACAAAACTATTACTTTATCAGGAACCGGCACCCCATTCGTTAAAAACGGAACATTCACCGCTAATGCTTCAACTGTTAAATATACCGGAGATGGCGCTACCAATATTACTGCCGCTACTTATTATAATTTGGAACTGAGCCCGACAATTACTGATGATAGGGTTTATACCGGAGCTGGGGCAATCACAGTTGGAGGAACGCTCAATATAAATCCTAGCGCCACAGCCAAATCTTTAACTTTTAATTTAGGAGGCACAACATCAGTCACAGGCGCAACAACAATTCAGAGAAGCAGTACCGCCACTTCAGTTTTAGATACAACAGGCAGCAACCATTCCTTTACTACTGGAAGCCTTACTATAAAGGGTGGAGGAACCTTAACCGGGAACGCTTCAGCTTTGGATTCCAATGGCGACGTTACGATTGAAGCCAGCGGAACTCTTACCAGCAATTCAGGAAACTTTAATGTTGGAGGTTCTTGGTTAAATTCAGCAACCGGAACTTTTACTCATTCTTCAGGCACTGTTATTTTTGACGCTACAACAACCGGGAAAACTATTTCTGATGGAGGTGATGCTTTTTACAATCTTCAGTTTACTGGCGCTAGTGGTGGCTGGACTTATACTGATGGTGCTTCAACCGCTCCCAACGCAACAACAGTTAATGCTTCAAGCGGAACCGCCACTTTTATCAATGCTAAAACAGGAACCAGTCCGACGGTTTCGGCCGGCACCTTGAACGTTGATTGGTATTTGGGAGTCCATGTGGCAGATGCAGTTACTACTACCACTCATATTGATACTGGGGACGCCGATATTACAATTTCGGAAAAAACCGGCACTCCTGCTTCAACTGTCTGGAGATATAGTGGCGGTTGGGGCAGTGGGGCTGCTTCTCAAACAACTGGGACTGATTCAAACGGAAACAATCCGCAGCCGACATCAACTGGCGCGATTTTAATAAGAGAATATTCAAACATCAGCGGTGCCACTACTTACTATTTATACAATCTCCATATTGCCTGGCAGAGTACTTACGGTGAATACGATTATTATTCTGATTATGGAAGTAATTATTTAACTTCCACTGCTAATAGTGGAGCTAATAAAGATGCAGTAATTGGCGTTGATTGGTATCGGGCGACTGTGGGAACAATGAATGCTGTTGGGACAATTAATGAGCCGCCGACTACTGGTTCTTGGTATTGCGGGATGCTTGCCGGTCTTAGTGTTTCTATTGATTCCTATTCTGTTAATTTAGGCACGATTACGCCCGGAGCTGCTCCTACTGATGCGACAAACGTTTTAACCATTACTACTTCGGCCACCAATGGCTATGTCGTTACTGCCTGGTCAACTCAAGCTATGACCTGTTCAGATGCAGGTACTTGCGCATCTGAAACTATTTCTGATTGGACGGGGACAAACGCCAGCCCAACCACTTGGTCTTCTGGTTCTTATGGTTTTGGTTATTCAACAAATGATTATGCTCTTTTGACAGGTACAGCAGATCGTTTTTCTGGTCCAAAATTTGCCGCATTTTCCCATTCAGGTTCTGGTGATCTAGTCGCTGACAGGTCTTCTACTGAATGCCCTTGCTCCAGCCAGCAAAATACTATTACTTATCGAATTGCTGCCTTGCCAACTCAAAGAGCCGGGCCTTATAGTACAACTATTGTTTACGTCGTGACATCTCAATACTAACTATGGATTTTAATAAATTTCCAAAAATTTCTATTAGATTAATATTTATTTTTCCACTCCTATTATTATTTGTATTTATTCCAATAAAAACTAAAGCTGAAGAAGGTATTAGATTATTCCTGGCACCAGAAACTTTTGAGCTAGAGGTGAAAAGGGGAGAAGTATTTTCAAAAAAAATAAAAATTTTAAATCAAAGCGGGATACCTGTACCAATTGAAGCAACAGTAACTAATTTTGGCGCAGAAGAAAATTCAGGAACCATAACTTTTTTTGAAGAGCCAACAAAAAGAGTAGGGGAAGAAGATGATATTTCTTTTAATCCCCGGAAATGGATTAATATTGAAAAACCTAATTTCATTTTGGACTCAAAAGAAACTGAGGAAGTAAATTTTTCCATTAATGTTCCAGAAAATGCCGAAGCCGGCGGACATTATGCAGTAATTTTATTTGAACCGAAATTGCCTTCTGTTTATTTTGAGCCAGGGGCAGCTTTAAAAACTATTCCCAAAATCGGAGTTTTAATTCTGTTTTCTGTTGAAGTGGAAGGAGTAAAAAGAGCAGATAAGCCCTTGGTAATTTCTGAATTTATCATTCCAGAAGAATTCCATCTTCAAAGACTAGAGAATTTATTAGCTGATATTTCGGGTCTATTTCAAAAAGCTAGCGCAGAAGAAAAAGTAAACTTTTCCATTGTGGAAAAAAGCGATTTGCCTTTTAGTTTAGGAATTAAAAATGAAGACATTTTCCACATAAAACCAGAAGGAAAATTATCAATTCTGAATAGCCATAATAAAATAGTAGGGGAGACGGAAATTAAAGAAATAACTATTCTGCCAGGTAAAACCAGGAAATTACCTGTTGAATTTAAGCCTGATTTGCCCGAGAAATTAACCAAATACTTGCCCGCTTGGTTTTCCAGTTTTATCTCCCAGAATTTGCTCTTCGGAAAATATAAAGCTCTCTTGTCTTTAAAAGTTGAGCAAGATATAATAAATAAAGAAATTGAATTTTTGGTTTTTCCCTGGAAATTTTGGTTATTTACATTACTATTACTTTTACTCATTTTGATTTTTGCTGTAAAATTAAGAAAGCGGATTAAATTAGCATTTTCAGTCTTATTTAGAAAATCTTGATTATTGATGGGTTGAACGGGAAGGGCGATAATAAAAGAAGATAAAGAAATAGTTATATGATTTATGTCTATGTTCTTTTAAGTTTGAAAGATAGGAAATTTTATACAGGTTATACTAACAATCTGCGAAGAAGATTTTATGAACATAAAAGAGGAGCTGTATTTTCTACCAAAAGTCGTTGTCCGTTAAGACTGATTTACTACGAAGCTTGTTTAAATACAGAAGATGCAAAAGAAAGGGAAGAATATTTGAAAACTGCTTGGGGTAAAAGATATTTAAAAAATAGATTAAAGAATTATTTTCAAATTCAAACCCCATGAGATAGAGCTCGTTTAGCTCGCTATCTCACGGGGAAAGGTCGATAAATAATATAGAAATAAATTGAAAAAAATAGAAATTTTTAGAAATTAAAAAATGCCAAAGATAATAAAAAAACACAGTAAAACGGCTTTGGTTTTAGGTTTGATTTTAGCATTGATAGCGATGTATGAATTGATACCATTGGTAAAAGCAGCAGAGTTAACATATGAAAGTGATACTCTATCTGACTCACGACCATCGGAAATTTCAAAACACACAGTTATTTTCAAAGCGACAACAGCGGTTCCGCTTTCAGGCCATGTAATTATTGATTTACCAGATGCCTTTGTTACACCGGCTATGGATTATACTGATGTAGCAATTTATTTTGATGCCGATAATCCGCCAATCACTGAATGCGTTATGGCAGCTGCTTGCGATGCTACTAAATGTTGTGCAACTATTACTGAAGCTACTGATTTAATTGATATTACTTTAAAAAGTGGGGCGGGAATTACGGCCGGTCATTATGTCAAAGTGGTCATTGGTGATGGAGCAGCTGGTGGTTGGGAAGACATTACTAACTCGATAGCAGGAGTTCAAACCATAACTCTTACAACTCAAACTGCCGCTGCGGCAACTATTGACACCGGTACGCTAAAAGTAGCTGTGATTTCTGGAGTTGCAGTTACAGCAACTGTAGCCGAAACTTTGACTTTCACGATTGCGGCTGTAGGTTCGAGCCAATCTGTTAATGGAGCTACCACAACCGTAGCCACAACCGATGGAGTTTCTGTTCCTTTAGGGGCGCTTTCGGTATCGGCCAATACAATTGCGGCTCATGATTTAGCGGTTACTACCAATGCCACTAACGGCTATACTACAACGACACAATATACCCAAAAACTAAGAATAGATGCCAGCAATGATATCGACGATCACTCCGGATCAAATGCTTCACCGTCAACTTTTTCTGGCGCTGCTACTGAAGCCTTTGGTTATACAACTAATGACGCGACATTAGGAACAGGAACCCCTGCTCGATTTACTTCAAGCGGTGGAAACAAATGGGCCGCCTTCACAACCTCACCCTTAGAGGTGGCTTACAGCGCTGGTCCTGTTACTGCTGAGGCGACAAGAATAGGATATCAGGCTGGAATTTCAGCAACTACATCAGCTGGAAGCTATTCAACTACTGTTATCTACATTTGTACACCAATCTACTAATTGGTAGCGATTTAGTAATGAGCGATGGGAAAGGAGTTTTCGGCTAACTCATTGTTAGGTTTTATTATGAAAGGAGCAAAACCCGTAATAATTCTCATTTTGGCAATAGGAGGGTTGATTTTGGCTAATTTGGTTTCTGCTCAAACAATAGGGATTACCATTTCCCCCTTAACCTTTGAATTGACGGCGAACCCCGGCGACACAATAACCAATACTCTTAAGGTTTATAACCCTACTGACAGCGTGATTTCAATCAAAATGGAAGCCGAGGATTTCAAGCCAGTTGGCGAGACAGGAGAAGTAGCTGTTGCTCCAGAAGAAGAAATAACCTATTCTTTAAAAAGATGGGTAAAAACTACACCTACTGAATTTACATTAGAGCCCAAAGACCAAAAATTTGTTGATTTTGAAATTTCGGTTCCAGAAAATGCTGAGCCGGGCGGAAAATACGGTTCAGTTCTAGCTTCAATCACCGGAACAGTAGGAGAAGGAATGACTGGTGCCGCCGTTGCACAAAAAGTAGGAGCTCTGCTTTTACTAACCATTTCTGGTGAAACAAAAGAAAGTTTAGCTATTAAAGACTTTACTACGCCATCCTCTTTTTTTGAATATGGACCAGTGCTATTTTCTCTGAGATTTGAAAACACTGGAACAGTTCATGTCAGACCCAAAGGATTTGTAACAATTACCAATTGGCGAGAAAAAAAAGTAGCTGATCTTGAATTTTCCCAGTCAAATGTACTTCCTGGAGCAATAAGAAAGATTGAAACCAAATGGGACAAGAAATGGCTTTTCGGAAAGTATACAGCCATGATAGTCGGGAGTTACGGTATCGATAATCTCCCTATAAGCTCAGAAGTTTTAACTTTTTGGGTTTTTCCTTGGAGAATAATACTTGCAATTTTGATAGTTTTGATATTAGTTTTACTTTTCTTTTATAAAACCAGAAAGAGATGGCAGCTGGCTTTGAGGATTTTGATAAAAGGGGAACAAAAATAGAAAATAGAAAGTAGAATTTTAAAAATCGTCCTATCGCGGGCGATTTTTATTTAACATTTTTTGTATTATAACAACGAAGTTGATATATCGAGAAAAGCTCGTTATAATAAATAAATGAAAGCGGAGAAAATCTTTTTGATTTTATTCTTGGTAGTGCTTATTTTTTCTTCCCCCTTTTTTATTTCAAGTTTATCCTGTAATCAGAACAGCGATTGTCCCTCGGGTTATACTTGTAGTAATAATATTTGTTCTCAGGTGGGGCCGAGAATAACCGCTACAGTTGAGAAGACTGGCGGCGGTGGCGGAGGGGGCGGAGGGGGTGGTGGAGGAGAAACAAATGTAGTTTTTGAAGGCAGAGCTTATCCAAAAGCTTTTATTACTCTTTTGAAAAATGGGGCAGTAACAGCTACTTTTTTTGCCGAAAATTCAGGTTTGTTCAAAAAAGAATTAACTGGTTTGTCTGGCGGAACCTATAGTTTTGGGCTTTTTGCCGAAGACAGTGAAGGACGAAAATCAGTTACCATGAGTTTTACAATTGGTATCTTAGCCGGCATGACTACTACTATTTCCGGAATTTTTATTTCGCCGACAATTTCTTTAACTCCAACTCAGGTTGAAAAGGGTCAAAACGTAGATATTTATGGCCAAGTTTTTCCTGAAAGCAAGGTTAACATATTCATATCTTCAAATGAAATTGTAAAAGAAGTTCCAGCTACAAAAGAAGGGAAATGGACTTATAAATTAAACACCTCTTCCTTAGAAGAAGCAGAACATCAGGCAAAATCAATGGCTCTTTTTGGTGCCGGAGAACAAAGCCAATTTTCCCAAACACTTTCATTTTTAGTTGTAAAACCAGGAACTAAAGTTTGTAAGGGGGCAGATTTGAACTTTGATGGTAAAGTTAACATCATTGATTTTTCAATTTTGCTTTATTTTTGGAACCAGACCAATCCATCCAACCGTTGCGCTGATATAAACTTTGATGGAAAGGTTAATATTATTGATTTTTCAATAATGATGTATTGGTGGAGTAAATAACTAGAAAATAGAATTTAGAAAATAGAAAGTAGAAGTTCAATGAAAATATTAAATAATTTTACAAAATGATTAAAATTAAAAAGATTATAGTTATTTTTCTGTTTTCTATTTTCTACTTTCTATTTTCTGGCTCTGTTAAGGCTGCCACTTTATTTTTGCTGCCACAGTCAGAGGACGTTTTCAAGGGAGATTCTTTTATTGCGGAATTAATAATAGACACAGAAGGAGAAAATATTAATGCCGCCAATGTTAAAATAATATTTCCTAATAATCTTATAACAGTGAATGATTTTGAAAAAGGTGGTTCAATTTTTACGCTATGGCCAGAAGAGCCGGATATTAAAGATGGAGAAATTTCCTTTTCAGCTGGAGTACCAGGTGGATTCAACGGGGAGGGGTTAGCGGGAAGAATTATTTTTCAGGCAAAAGAAATTGGAAAATCTAAAGTAGACTTCAGTGAAGATACCGTGGTTTTATTAAATGATGGCAAAGGTACTCCAGTTAACTTAAAATTTTTAGAGGGAAGCTATGAGGTTTTAGAAAAATCGAAAGACTTACCAGTAATTTCTTCATCGACCAATACGGATCAAAACAAATGGTATAAATCTTCCACTCTTTATCTTCATTGGGATTTAATTTCAGGAGCAGAATATAGTTATATTTTAAGCAAAGATCCTTCTACAGAACTAGACAGTATTCCCGACAAGCCAGAAGGAGAATTGCTTTGGATGGGGGATATTAAGTACGAAAATTTAAAAGACGGGATTTATTATTTTTTTCTTAGGCAGAAATTGCCCGAAAAAGACTGGTCAGGAAAAGTCACCTTTAGAGTAATGATTGATTCGACGCCACCGGAAGAATTTAAACCAGAAATTGCTGAAATTGAAGGAAAAAAATATTTGGTTTTTTCAACAACAGACAAGATTTCCGGAGTTGACCATTATGAAATTGAAACTTACTATCGAGGGATAGCTTTATTTGGGACGGTACCAACAACTCAATGGAAAGTAGTAAAGAGTCCTTATCTATTAGGAGATCAAAACTTAAGTAAAATTTTTGTTAAAGCAGTGGATAAAGCGGGAAATGATCAGGTTTCTAAAATAATTCTGCCCTCAAAACCGTTTCCTTACTATATATTAATCTTAGGTTTGATTATCCTAGTAATATTCTGGTTTATAGTCAGGAAAATAAGGAAAACTTCAAAGAAAGAGAGTAGTCAAAATAGCTAAATTTTTAATATGAAAAAAGTATTTATAATTTTATTTGTTTTAATACTTTTTTCTTTGGTTTCAACTACCAGTGTTCAGGCAGGCAGTGCTTCTTTATATCTTTCTCCGGCCTCGGGCAGTTTTTTTGTTGGAGGCACTTTTGATGTCTCTGTTTTTGTTAATACCGGCGGAGAAAATATTAATGCCGTCGAGGTTAATTTAAGATTTGATCCGGCTAAAATTCAGGTTGCCAGTCCGACAGCCGGAAAATCTTTTATTGAGGTTTGGGTTTCTCAACCGACTTTTTCCAATACCAAAGGAACGATGTCTTTTATTGGAGGAGTGCCCTCGCCGGGAGTTAATACTTCTGCTGGTCTAGTTTCCACTGTTACTTTCCGGGCAATATCTCCGGGAGAAACCCAGATTACATTTTTAGATTCTTCTAAAGTTTTAAAGAACGATCCTCAGGGCGTTAATATTCTAACCTCAATGAATAGGGGAGTCTATAGCCTTTTAATTCCTCCGCCTGAAGGACCGAAGGTTTTTTCTTCAACTCATTCAGACCAGAATAAATGGTATAAAGACAATAATCCCACTTTTTCTTGGGATAAAGAAGAAGGAGTGACAGAGTTTAGCTTCACTATTGATCAAGATCCAATGGGTGTTCCCGACAATATTTCTGAAGGAGACAGAACTTCTGTTTCTTTTTCTGAAATAGGGGACGGAATTTGGTATTTTCACGTAAAAGGAAAAAAAGCCGATATCTGGGGAGGAACCAGCACTTATCCAGTTAAAATTGACACTACACCCCCGGCTAGCTTTGAACCAACTATCCAACCTTCAGAGAAAACAATTGAAAAACAACCTTTAGTTTCTTTTTTCACTACTGACGCCGCCTCTGGAATGGATTATTATCAGATAAAATACATTGACGTAACGCCGGAAAAGGCACAAGAGGAGGCCGGATTTTTTACCGAAGCCACTAGTCCTTATAAACTTCCTGCCTTAGAAGCTGGAAAATATTTAGTCGTAGTCAGAGCTTATGATGTAGCTGGTAACTGGAGAGAAGGAAATGCAAAAGTTGAAATTTTACCAAAAGAGCTTTTTTTTACAAAAGACGGCATTAATTTTCGCGGATTTTTAATTCCTTGGTGGGTGCTGATTTTGATTTTGATAATAATAATTTTACTAATAATAATCTCAATCTCTCTGAGATACAGGAGATTAAGAAATCAAGAAAGAGAAGAATTGGGCGATATCGGAAAGAGGTTAGAGATGATTCCGAGAGATGAAAAAATAAACAATAAATGAGCTCCTCAAATTTTAAAAAATCTTATCAAATAGCCCTTCTTGTTTTTTCCATTTTATCTCTTCCGCTTTTGGCCAATGCTCAGAAAGCTTCATTTAATTTAAAGCCGGCAACAGGAAGCTTTACTGTGGGCTCAACATTCTATGTCGATGTTTTAATTAACGCTGAAGGTATTGCTATTAACGCGGCGCAGGCAACTATCTCTTTTTCTGCAGATAAACTAAAAGTCGTTGAGCTCTCAAAAAAATCTTCAATTTTTACCTTATGGCCCGAAGAGCCTGTTTTTTCCAATTCCGAAGGAAAGATTTCTTTTCTAGGGGGACTGCCTAGCCCGGGATTTATCGGGGACGCTGGAAAAGCTATTTCCATTCTTTTTCAGGCTAAATCAGCAGGTCAGGCAACCCTGTCTTTTTCAGGAGAAAAAATTTTGGCCAACGATCCTTATGGCACCAACATTTTTTCTTCAAGTCAGCAAGGTAATTATTCTATAGTTGCTTCTTCTGAATACGTTCCTCCTGTAGAGGAAGCTCCTCCTCAATTGCCAGGAGCTGACACTGAACCACCTCGTCCTTTTGAAATAACCATTGATAATGAAGGAGATCCAACTAATCCTGCTCCGCTTTTATATTTCCAGACCAAGGATGACAAATCAGGAATTAATCATTATGAAGTTAAGATTGGAGATGAAGAAATCATAAAAGTTGAAAAAGGAAAAACTATTCCTTTTCGCCTCCCGCTTCAATTACCTGGCGTTTATACTATTATAGTTAAAGCAATAGATAACGCTGGAAACTTTACTGAAAGCAAAACCGAACTCAGGATAGAATCAATTGCCGTACCCAAAATAACAGTCTGCCCGGCGGTTTTTAAATCAGGAGAGGAAATGCTATATACGAGCGGTACGGCTTTGCCAAACACAAAAGTAATAATCTCGTTAGTAAAAAATGAAGAGCTGGTAAAGGAGTGGGAAATAGTCAGTGATGCGGAAGGAGATTGGTCCTTAAGCAAAGAAGGTTTGTTTAAGTCAGGAAATTATAAAATTATATCAAAAATAAAAGATGGAAGAGGAGCGGAAAGTTTTGCTTCAGATCCCTGTTCGGTAAAAATAATCTTAGGTGGGATTTCAATTGGACCCTGGATATTAACTTACAAAAATCTTACATCTTTTGGCTTAATTCTATTAATAATTCTTCTCATTTTAGTTGCCTATCTTATTTATAGAATTCGGAGAAAGAAAAGAATTATTGAAATAGAGACCCTGGATCTGAAAAAGAAATTTTATAAAGAATATTACGAATTGAGAATAGGTCTTGAAAAAGAACTCAAAATATTAAGAAGTATTCAGACAGAAAGAGAGCTCAATGATAAAGAGATTACTCGCCAGCAAGAGCTTCTTGATGATCTGGCGGATGTAGAAAGAGTGATACGGGTAGAGCTGAAAGATATCGAAGACGCAAAATAAATGCAGTTAGTAATTAAATTCCTATTACTTTATATATGTTTGACGTTAAATTTCTAAGGGGTTAAACTAAATTAATGATTAAGAAATTAAAAGAAAAAAAATTGACACCTCTGGCAGAGATTCCTGTGCATAAAATAAAGATAAGGGTAATTGGTATCGGAGGCGGTGGAAGTTCTATTGTTTCAGAAATAGCTTCGAAAATTTCTTCTTTAGGAAGAGATAAGATTAGTTTTATTGCTGTTGATACCAATCCTCAGGCTCTGAAAAGACTTAATTCAAAAGTTTCCCGTTTTTGTTTCGGCGAAAATATAACTCACAGTCTGGGAACAGGCATGGATCCTGAATTAGGAAAAACAGTTGCTAAAACTGAGAGAGAAAAAATAAAAAAAATATTTCAGGGAGCTGACCTTTTTATATTAATTGCTTCTTTGGGCGGAGGAACAGGTTCAGGGGCAGTGCCAGTTCTGGCTAAAATTTCAAAGGATTTTGGAAACCTGACTTATGGGATTTTCACTTTGCCATTTAAGTTTGAAGGGGAAAAGAAAATGGAGATTGCCAGAGAGTCTTTAGAAAAATTGAAACCGCATGTCAGCGCGATTAGTATTTTGCCAAACGAAAGAATTTTTCAAATTATTGATAAGAAAACTCCTCTAAAAACAGCTCTTTCTATTTTAAACAAAAGCTTAGCCGAAAGTTTGGAAAGCCTGCTTGAACTGGCGTATTTACCGAGTTTAATAAATATAGATTTTGCTGATATAAAAGCGATCCTAAATTTCGATCCCTCTTTTAAAAAAGGAAAATTGGCTTACCTTAGCACCATTGAGATAGAAGGCAAGGACAAACTAAACCAGGCGATAAAAAAAATAATTTCCAATCCTTTATATCCTTACGGTATCGAAGGGGCAAAAGGTATTCTATTTGACATCACGGGAGAAAAAAATATTTCTTTAGCTGAAATTTCTCAAATCTCAAAAAGTATCTGCGACATCGTTAAAGGCGAAGCCAAAATTATTTTAGGAGTTTCACAAGATGCAAGTTATAAAGATAAGATAAAAATAACTTTATTGGCGACTGATTGCAGGTCCAAGATTTTTCCTTCAGAAAAAATTATTGAGAAAATAAAATTTCAGCCGCAGATTTTGAAAAAAAAGATGATGAAGAAAATCAACAAGAAACAGGCAGGCACGGAAGATAAGAATAAAAGCAAAAAAAGATTTACAACACCGCAAAAAAGTACTACAACAGGAGTTCAAGCAAAAAGAGAGGGTGGGGCTAATCTTTCCAGCGATAATAAAACTTCCCAAAGTGCAGATTTTAAAATTAGAAGGAATGCTCTCCAGATAAAAGAAACTGTTAAAAAAGAAGAAGAAAATAAATTAGCTAAAGAGAGGTTCTGGGAAATACCTGCTTTTTTGCGAAAGAAAAATAAAAATAATAAATTTACTTTGTTTTAATCAAGTATGACCAGTAGAGGAATTTTAAACAGTTCCCCTGGACTTTAATCGGGAAAATTTCAAAGAAATTTTTTATTTGAAATTCTCTTAAATGGTATGGAAATAGACATTTTTAAAGGAACAAAAGTAAAACCTGAAAACAGAGTTAAAAAAGTTGTAATTCCTATCGCCGGATTAGGAACGAGATTTTTACCTCTTTCTAAGATTTTGCCCAAGGAATTATGGCCACTGGTGGATAAACCCGTTATCCAATACATAGTTGAAGAAGCTAAAAATTCAGGAGTTTGCGATATAATTTTTGTGATTTCTCCGGAAAAACGGGTTGTTCTGGATTATTTTAAAAAATACTATCTTCAAAAGGCGCCTCATTTAGAGAAAACTTTGAAAGACAGGAAAAAACAAGGGTTGCTTAAAGAATTGGTTAATCTGGAAGAGTTATGCCGCGACCTCAATTTTTCTTTTGTTTTGCAAAAGAAACCCCTGGGTGACGGCCACGCCATTCTGCAGGCAAGAGATTTGGTAGGAGATGAGCCTTTTGGCGTTTTGTTTGGTGATGACATTGTCGATTCAAAAGTTCCTTGTCTTCTGCAACTCGACAAAATTTTCAAAACTTGCCAAAAACCAGTTGTTGCTTTACAACGTGTGCCCAAGGAAAGGATTTCTTCCTACGGTGTGGTTGGCGTTGAGAAAATTGCCAATCGCTTATTTAAAATAAAAAAGTTCGTTGAGAAACCTGCTCCCGAAGCTGCTCCTTCTGATTTAGCGATTGTGGGAAAATATATTTTGACACCGGAAGTTTTTGATTACTTAAAGAAAACTAAACCCACTAAAACTGGAGAAATAATTCTGGCTAATACTTTTGCCAAGATGATAGAGGATGGTAAAATGATTTATGGTTATGAATTTGATGGGGAATGGCTGGAGTGTGGCACAAAAGATGGTTGGGTTCAATGTAATTTTCAGGTTTCACTCAAACACCCGAAATTCTCTTCCCAGTTAAAAGAAATTTTAAAAAAAATTAAAATATGATTGAAGTCACAAAGGATATTTTAAAAAAAGTTTATCCCGAAAGGCCCCAGGACAGTAAAAAATATGATTGGGGTTTATTGCTAGTTATTGGAGGATCAGAATTTTACTCAGGATCTCCGGCCTTGTCGGCCCTAGCGGCATTTAGGGCTGGGGTTGATATGGTCAGGATTATCGCCCCGAAAAGAGCAGCTGATATAGCTGCTTCTTTTACGCCGGATTTGGTAGCTTATCCTTTAGAAGGACCGGAAATAAAAAAGACGCATTTAGCAACTTTGGTAACTCAGACCGAATTAGCAAAAAGTGTATCATCTGGGAAAACGGCAGTAGTTATTGGCGGCGGCATAGGAAGGTCAAAAGAAACGCAGCAAGTTGTTCTGGACTATCTGCAAAAAGTGTCAGTGCCAGTAGTTGTTGATGCTGACGCTATTCACGCCCTTTCGAAAAATGCAGATATAATTTCAAAAAGACCGTTTCTAGTCACGCCTCATACATATGAGTTTTTTATTCTGACGGGTAAAGAAGTGTATAAACTTTCTTATGAAGAGCGGGCCAAAATAGTTCAGGAGGAAGCAAAAAGATTAGGAACTACCATTGTGTTAAAAGGCAGAACCGATATAATTTCAGATGGAGAAAACATTGCTTTTAATAATACCGGAGGGCCGTTTCTGGCAGTTGGCGGAACTGGAGATACTTTAGCTGGAATTGCCGGCGCCTTGTTATCAAGGGGTGTTTCTCCTTTTGAGGCAGGTCAGGCCGCAGCCTATATTAATGGTTTAGCTGGAGAGATTGCCGGGGAAAAATTTGGTGATGGCCTAATGGCTACTGATTTAATTGATTCTATTGTTGAAGCACTTAAATCTTAAATAAGGCAAAAATGAAAAAAGGTTATTTTTTAGTTTTTCTCACAGCAATTATTTCTGGTTTTTCTATCTTTATTAATAAATTTGGAGTTTCTGTTATTAACTCCAATATTTTTACATTTTTAAAGAATCTGGTTGTTGCTGTTTTGCTTTCAGGTTTATTAATTTTATTTAAAGATTGGCAGAAATTTAAAAAATTAACAAATAAAGACTGGTTTTTATTAATATCTATTGGTTTAGTTGGTGGAAGCATTCCCTTTTTGCTTTTTTTCAAAGGGCTTTCCTTAATTAATGCTGTTCAAGGATCTTTTTGGCATAAGACCATGTTTATATATGTAGCAATTCTGGCAGGAATTTTTTTAAAAGAAAGAATAGACAAAAAATTTCTATTAGGAGGATTGCTTTTAATTTTAGGAAATTTAGTTATCTTAAGAAAATTACCGATCGTAATAAATACGGGAGATGCTTTGGTGATTTTAGCCACCATATTTTGGGCAATTGAGAACATAATTTCAAAATATGCTTTAAGAGAGACAGAATCGCGAATCGTTGCTTGGGCGAGGATGTTTTTTGGTTGCCTTTTTATATTTCTGTTCTTACTGACCACAAACCAATTAGGGCTAATCGGGGGTTTAAGCTTTAAACAAATAAGCTGGGTTTTAGTTAGCGGTATTTTGCTTCTTGGCTATGTTATAACTTGGTATGAAGGATTAAAATTTGTCCCTGTCTCACAGGCAACAGCGATCTTAATTTTAGGTTTGCCGATAACAACCTTCCTGTCACTTGTGACAGGAGGAAAGGCCGATCTTCAGGAAATATTGTCAGGTATTCTAATTATCCTAGGAGTGGTGATCGTCTTAGGCCTAAAAGAAGTTTGGCAACTAATCAAGCAAACAAAAAAGTTATTCTATGCTTTCCGGACTTAAATTAGCTAGTCTCTATGGGATTTATCCTCACGAGCTTGGTTTTTGCGGGCCTCAAAAAAAATCTACAAAAGGGGCTCTTTTTGATTTTGTTTCCGGCAAAAAAGTTTCTTCAAAAAAAATCAGAAAAATTCTGGAAAATTTTTCAGGAGCCTACCTTTATTATCGTTTAATTGCTAAAAGCAACAAAATTAAAGATCCTTTTGATGAAAAAGTTGTTAAAGCTTACTGGATAGGAAATAACTTATTAGAAAAAGTGAAAACTAAGGATTTGAGAAGAATGATTGCCAGAGATTTTTCCAAGCCAGGTCTTTTATCAAAAAAAGCTGCCTTAAAGAAATCCGAAGAAATTTCCGAAGGTTCAAAACCGCACCATGGTTTTCATGTTCTGGTTATAGGTTCAGTCACTGGTAGAATAAATTTAAAAGGAAAATTATTGGATATCTGTAGGGTTGGCTGGGGGAAAGTTATAAAAGAACCAAGAGCTAAGAGTCAAGAGTCAAGAGTATTAATTAAATGCCAACCTTTAATTAAAAAAAATAAAAAATTAAAAATGGGTGAGCCGCTTGAAAAAGAAATTTTTTGGGACAAAAAATTAATTCCAGAAATAAAAATAGGGGATTGGGTTTCATTTCATTGGAATAGCCTAGTTCAAATATTAAATAAAAAAGAAGTAAATAATCTGAATAAATACACCAAATCAACTTTAAAATTATTGAAAAATAGTTTAAAATAGATAGAAATATGAAAAATAAACCGAAAGTTGCCTTTTTTTCTTTGACTTCTGATGAAGGTTGCCAATTCACTCTTCTTGATTTGGGAGAAAGATTTTTTAATCTTCTAAAAAAAGTAGAGCTTATTGATTTTTCTTTAATTGAAGAAACGCCATTTCCGCAAGGTGTACAGATAGATATTTCATTTATAGAAGGTAATCCCATAGCAAAAAATGAGGTTTCCCTCTTAAAAAAAATAAGAGAGGAATCAAAACTTTTGGTTGTTGTTGGGAACTGTGCGGCCATGGGCGGAATTCCAAAAATCAAGAACTATCAAGGCAAAGAAAAAACAATCCGCTATATTTATAAAGAAATTAAAAATATTCCGAACCCTGAAGTTAAAAGAGTAAAAGATTTCGTTAAAGTTGATTTTACTATTCCTGGCTGTCCGATCAACGGAGAAGAATTTCTGAAATGTGCTGAAGATTTAATTGCTGGAAAAATTCCAGAAGTTTGTCAAAGTCCGGTTTGCAGTGAATGCCCAAAAAGAGGTACTAAAGATTGTTTTTTAGCCAGAAAGAAAATTTGTTTTGGTTTAATTGCCCGATCAGGATGTAATGCTGTTTGTACCAGAGGAGAACTACAGTGTTTTGGCTGTCGGGGATTAATAAAGGGCGCGAAAGTCAAAAACCTTTTGGAGTTACTTAAGAGATTCGAGGGAGAAAAAGAGGTTGAAGCAAAACTGGAAATCTTCGGATTAAAAGATGATGTCAAAGAACATTTATAACAAAGAATATTTATAATCATAAATTATATGACGAAAATCATTATTCCACATATTCATAAAATAGAAGGCGAAGCCGGCTTTTGGGCAGAAGTGACAAAAACCGGAGAGATTGAACATTTGAAGATAGAAACTTTAAAGGGGTTAAGACAGATTGAGGGAATTTTGGTTGGAAGAAGAGTTCAAGAGGTGCCCTTAATTGTTTCCAGGATCTGCGGTATTTGTCCTGTTGTCCATATTTTAAATGCCTGCCGGGCTTTAGAAAAAGCTTTAGACATAGAAGTTTCAAAAGACATAACTTTACTTCGCAAACTGTTTTTAGCCAGTCAGATAATTCAGAGCCATACCCTGCATTTATTTTTCCTATCTTTGCCTGATTTCTTTGATATAGAGAATGATTTGGAGTTAATGAGAAGATTTAAAAAAGAAACAAAGGCGGCTTTAAAAATCAGGGATTTCTCATTAGAAGTGACCGATATTATTGGTGGCAGAAAAGTTCATCCAGTCACTCCAAAAATAGGAGGATTTTTGCGATTGCCGGAAGCCGAAGATTTTAAAAAGGTTCTGAAAGACTATTCTGAAATAATGGATTCTGCCCAATTTTTGGCTAAAACTTTTGAGAATCTGTCTTACCCAGAATTTTATAGGGAAACAAATTTTGCCTGCCTTAATCCGGAAAAAGAATACACTTTCTTGCAGTCAAGTTCCATCATAATCAACAACAAAAAAGAGACAGTCGAAAACTTTTATTCAAAGGAAATCGAGGAGGATTTGAAGAACCCGCCGGTAAAAAGAGTAAAATACCACGGTCAGACTTATATGTTAGGCGCAATTGCTAGAATAAAGAATAATTCCCAGTTTTTGAATCCTACAGCTAAAAAATTATTTGATGATTTTAAGAAAAAAAATAAACTATCAGATAATAAATTTTTCGGAAATATTTACCACAATTTATTCTGTCAGGCAGTTGAAGTTTTGCATTTCTTAGAAGAAAGTCAGAAATTAATGCAAGAGATTGTAGAGAGGGGTATTAAAGAAGAAAAGACGGAAATTCAAATCAGAGAAGGTGAAGGAATAAGCGCTATGGAAGCTCCGAGAGGAACACTTCTTGACCATTTGGCCATAGACAAAAATGGCAGAATCTCAAGTTGTGACATTATTACCCCTACTGCCCAGTTTCTTGCTAATATAGAAGAAGACTTGAAAATTCTTTTACCCACGATTTTAAATCTTTCAGAAATAGAGAAAAGAAGAAAGATCAGGGCCTTGATTAGGATTTATGACCCCTGTATTTCTTGCGCAATACATTAAAATAAAAATATGTACGATTTGATTATAATCGGCGGCGGGCCGGCAGGAATGACAGCTGGAATCTATGCCGCCAGACAAAAATTAAATACTTTGCTGATAACGAAGGAGTTCGGCGGGCAGATGACTAAAAAAGCAGTGCCGATTGAAAACTGGCCAGGCGAAAAACAAATTTCCGGCTTTGATTTGATTCAAAAATTTAAAGCCCATCTCGAAAAGTTTAAGATTGATATTGAAAAGGATGGAGTGGTAAAGATTGAAAAAAATAATGGAAATTTTAAAATCGCTACCGAGAAAGGCAAAAACTTTGAATCAAAAACTGTAATTATTGCTTCGGGGAACGATCCCCGGCCATTAAAAGTTCCGGGAGAAAAAGAGTTTATCGGAAAAGGAGTTTCTTATTGTCCGACTTGCGATGCTCCAATGTTTAAAAATAAAACAGTGGCAGTAATTGGTGGAGGAAATTCTGGATTTGAGACCGCCATTATGGCCAGTAAGTGGGCAAAGAAAGTTTATATTTTAGAATATGGACCGGAGGTGAAGGCAGAGGGAGAAAATCAGGAAATAGCTAAAAAAAAAGGTAAAATTGAAGTGATTTTGAATGCTATGATGAAAGAAATCAAAGGCGAGAAATTTGTTAACGCAATAACTTTTCAGGATTCAAAAACAAAAGAAGAGAAAAAAATGGATGTGGAGGGAGTTTTTGTAGAAATTGGCTTACAGCCCTGTTCTTCTTTTGCCAGAGAACTTGTTGAATGCAGTGAAAGAGGAGAGATAGGTATTAACCCCGAAACATTTGAGACAAAAACCCCGGGCCTTTTCGCGGCCGGAGATGTAAAAAAGGGGAAGTATAAACAAATTGTTATAGCTGCCGGCGAAGGCGCCAAGGCAGCTTTATCCGTTAATGAATACTTAAAAAAATTAAAATGAAAATAAAATCAATAAAAGCCAGAGAAATTTTAGATTCTAGAGGCTGGCCGACAATAGAAGTCGCTTTGACGACTTCTGACTGTTGTTCCAAAGCCGCTGTTCCATCAGGGACCTCAACCGGAAAGTACGAAGCCCTGGAATTGAGAGATGGGGGGAAAAGATATTACGGTAAAGGAGTGCAAAAAGCCGTAAGTAATATTAATAAAATTATTGCCCCGAAAATTAAAGATAGAGATTTCACAAAACAAAAAGAAATTGATAATTTTTTGATTAATCTTGATGGGACCAAAAACAAATCGCGTCTTGGGGCAAACGCCATTTTGGCAGTTTCTATGACTGCTTGTCGGCTGGGAGCTAAACTAAAAAAATTACCACTTTATAAATATATCGGAAAGGTTTTTAACACTAATCTTAAACTGCCTAACCCTTGTTTTCTGATGATAGAAGGCGCTCTTCACGCCGGAAATTCTTTGGATATTCAAGAATTTATGATTTCTCCTCGTGGAAATAATTTTAAGGAAAAGCTCAGGGCTGGAACTGAAGTTTATCATACCTTGGGAAAAATTTTGGAGGAGAGTTACGGAAAGGCGGCAACCAATGTCGGTTTGGAAGGAGGTTTTACTGCTCCGATGCTAAAGAAATCTGGAAAAGCCCTGGATTCGATCACAAAGGCGATTAAAAAATCCGGCTATCAGAAAAATGTAAAGATTATGCTGGATGTCGCCGCTTCCTCGTTTTTAAACCTTGTTGTTTATAAATTCGAAGGCTCAGCTTTTTCAAAGGAAAAACTTCTTGATTTCTATCAGAGACTGATAAGCAGATACCCGATTTTCGCAATCGAAGATCCATTTTCCGAAAACGATTTTGAAGGTTTTGCAAAAATAAATAAAAAATTGGGTAAAAAAATTTTAATAGTTGGAGATGATCTTTTGGTTACAAATTCTGAAAGAGTAAAGATTGCCAAGGAGAACAAATTATGCAATGCGATGATTTTAAAACCAAATCAGATAGGAACTATAACCGAAGCAATTGAAACCGCCAAATTAGCGAAAAGTTTCGGTTGGAAAATAGTGGTTTCACACAGGTCTGGTGAAACTACTGATGATTTTATTTCCGATTTGGCGGTTGGAATTTCTGCTGATTTTATAAAAACCGGGGCACCGGCGCGCGGCGAGAGGGTGGCAAAATATAACAGGCTATTGGAAATTGAGGAAGAGTTAAGAAATGAATAAAACAATAATAAAAATTTATGCCTAAATTATTTTTATTAAGACATTTAAAATCGCAATGGAATCTGGAAAATAGGTTTTCGGGTTGGGTAGATGTTCCTTTAATGAAAGATACCGAAAACAGAGCTAAAGAGATTACCAAAAAAATATTTAAATTCAAGATTGATGCTATTTACTCTTCTCCTTTATATAGAAACCAACACACCGTAGGAAAAATTTTGGAATTTGCCAATAAAAAATATCCTATTTTTATTCATATAGACAAAGGAAAAATGAGAGAGTGGGGAAATTTTACAGAATTAAACAAAAATTATATTCCTGTTTATCTCTCGGAAGCTTTAAACGAAAGATATTATGGAAAATTGCAGGGTCTAGATAAACAAGAAACAATTAGAAAATATGGTGAAGAAAAAGTTCACTTATGGCGTAGAAGCTATAACGTTGTCCCACCTGGTGGAGAAAGTTTGGCCGATGTGATAAAAAGGACAACGCCATTTTACAAGAAATACATTGAAAAAGATCTAAAAAAAGGAAAAAATATTTTAGTGGTAGCAAGTCACAATTCTTTGAGAGCAATACTAAAATATATTGAAAAAATATCGGCCGGTGATATTATCGACGTTGAGATACCATTTGCTGGTTTAGTAATATACGATTTGGCTAAATCACTAAAATTGAAGAGTAAGACAATAGTCTGATTTACAAATTTTTGTTTTTTTTGATATAGTGAAAAAGTTCACTAAAAATAATTTCTAAAGAGGATGAAAATGAAAGTTTATTGTCCAAGAAGAAGAGAAAAAATTGAAAAAGAGGAATATTGCTTTTCTCGTGAGGAGAATGATCCAGTGTTAGGAATTTGCAAAAGAAAAGCTCCTAAATGGTACTAACGGCCAAAATTCGGCCGCATTTTTTATTATTGCTTCTTTTGATAGTAGATGGTATTATTGATAATATTAAGATATATTAATTAATAGCAAAAAATATGGAAAAAAAATCTATATTGATAATAATTTTAGTAATTATCATTATCGCCTTAGTGGGAGGAGGGATTTTTTATTTTAAAAAACAAAAAAATACCCCTAATTCTTCGGCCGGAGTTCTTTCTTCTCAAGATGCCGGAAATAAAGCGATTGATTATATAAATAAGAATCTTTTGCAAAGTGGATCAACCGCTTCTCTAGAAAGTACTAACGAAGAAAACGGGCTGTATAAAATAACGATAAAAGTATCACAAAACGGCAAAGATCAATCAGGCGTAGTTTACGCTAGCCGTGACGGCAGTCTTTTATTTATCTATCCGCCTGTTGATATGAAAACGGAAATACCCAAACAGCAATCAGCTAAAAACGATAAGCCGGACGTGAAACTTTTCGTAATGGCCTTTTGTCCTTATGGAAATCAAGCTGAAAGCCTGATTAAACCTGTTCTAGATCTCTTAAAAGACAAAATAACTCTCAGCCTTCATTACATTGTTTCAAAAGATGCTAGTGGGAAATATTCTTCTCTTCACGGGGATCAGGAATTGCATCAGGATGTTAGAGAGCTTTGCGTTGCCAAATATCAGAACGATAAACTGTGGGATTTTGTATTAAAGATAAACGATAAATGCACCGCTCAAAATGCTGATACTTGTTGGGAGCAAGTAGCCAAAGACTCAGGAATTGATACCCAAAAAATAAAAGATTGTCAACAAAATGAAACTGACACTCTTTTAGCTGGAGAGGCAGCGTTAACCGATCAGCTTAAGGTTTCGGGCTCTCCCACTTTGTTTGTTAATGGAGTAGAGTATTCAGGAGATAGAACCGCTGATGGTTATAAAACCGGCATTTGCAACGGATTTAACACCGCGCCTCAAGAATGTAATCAAACGTTAAGCAGTAATGGTGGAACAGTACAAGGAGGTTGCGGCCAGTAAAAATTTCTATGGTTGGAAAATTACCTAAAATAAGGATTTTCTCAACTCCCAGTTGCCCTTATTGTGTTACTTTAAAGGAGTTTTTAAAACACCACGAAATTGAATTTGAGGATATTGACGTTTCCAAAGACGAGAAGGACGTAGAAGAGATGATTCAGAAATCAGGTCAGATGGGAGTTCCAGTTATTGAGATCGGGGATGAAATCATAGTTGGTTTTGACAAGGAAAAAATAGTCAACGCTTTACATATAAAAGAATAAATAATAAGCAAAAAATTATGGTCAAAATTGCGATAAACGGTTTTGGTCGGATTGGCCGGCCAGTATTCAGAATAATTTTAGATAAACACCCGAACCTAGAGGTGGTGGCAATTAATGATTTAACGCCGCCAAAGACTTTGGCCCATCTTTTAAAATACGATTCAGTTTACGGAATTTATGACCGGGAAATTAAGGCGACTGATAATTCTATTTTTGTAGACGGAAAAGAGTATAAAGTTTTTGCTGAAAAAGATCCTTCAAAACTGCCATGGAAGAATTTAGATATTGACGTTGTATTGGAATGCACTGGTCAATTTACTTCAGCCGAAGAAGCCAAGGTGCATATAATTGCTGGAGCAAAAAAGGTATTAATTTCTGCGCCAGCCGATGGTACGCCTTCATTTATTCTCGGGATCAATGCTGAAAAATATGATTCAAAAAAAGATAATATTGTTGACATGGGTTCTTGTACCACAAATTGTTTAGCGCCAGTTGCTAAAATCCTTAATGAAAATTTCAAGATTCTAAAAGGTTTTATGACCACTTGCCATAGTTATACTAATGATCAGAGAGTTTTAGATTTGCCCCATAAAGACCTAAGAAGGGCGAGAGCCGCCGCTATAAATATCATTCCGACCTCAACTGGAGCAGCAAAGGCAATTGGGAAAGTATTGCCGGATTTGGAGGGAAAACTGGACGGCATTGCTTTCAGAGTTCCAACTCCGACAGTATCAATATTGGACCTCATATGTATAGTAAAGAAAAAAACAGATGCCAAACAGGTTAATGAAACTTTTAAAAAAGCAGCAGAGACAAAAGAATTTCAGGGAATCTTCAAGGTTGAAGAAGCTCCTTTGGTCTCCAGCGATTACATAGGGAATTCTTATTCTTCAATTGTTGATGTCGCTTTAACCATGGTTAAAGATGATTTAATTAAAGTTGTGGCTTGGTATGATAATGAGTTTGCTTACGCTTGCCGTTTAACAGAATTCGCTGAATTTATAGGAAATAGGCTTTAATTTTTTAGAGAAAGCGCCATCCCCTCGGGGATGGCGCTTTCATTTCCCTAATTTTCGTTATATAATAAGGGATATATATAAATATTAATTTTTTTATAAAAATATGATTAAAAAAGGAAACTTATACTTTCCGACAAAAGAAATAAAAGATAAAGCCTGGGTAAGTGATGAAAAAATTTACCAAGAAGCTCAGAAAGATCCTGTCAAATTTTGGGAAAAACTGGCAGGGGAAATATACTGGAGGGAAAAATGGGGAAAAGCATTTGAACATAACCCGCCTTATTTTAAGTGGTTTTCGGGAGGAAAGCTTAATATAGCTGAAAACTGTCTTGACCGAAACTTGGAAAAAAGGAAGGACAAGGTTGCCTTAATCTGGGAACCAGAGCCTTTGGAAGAAAAGCCAAGAGTTCTGACTTATTACAATCTGTATTGCGAGGTAAACAAATTTGCCAATGCCCTGAAAAAATTAGGAGTGAAAAAGGGCGACAGAGTGGGAATTTATCTGCCGATGATTCCGGAGGTCGTAATTTCAATGCTGGCCTGCGCCAGGATTGGTGCGGTTCATGCAGTGGTTTTTTCCGCCTTTAGCCCTAATGCTTTAAAAACCCGGCTTCAGGACTCTGGAGCTAAGGTCTTGATAACTTCTGATGGTTATTTCAGAAAAGGTGAGGCGATAAATTTAAAAAATAATGCCGATGAAGGAATAAAAGAAACTGAAGTTGAAAAAGTTGTTGTTGTAAAAAGGACAGGTAGCGAAATAAATTTTGAAAAAGAAAAAGATTTCTGGTGGTACGAGTTAGTAGAAAGAGAATCAACTGAATGCAAGTCAGAGATTATGGATTCAGAAGATCCTCTTTTTATTCTTTACACGTCTGGCAGTACCGGAAAACCCAAAGGATGCCAGCACATAACTGGAGGTTATACTGTCCAATCTCTTTGGACAACGAAATGGATTTTTGATTTGCACGATGAGGACACTTTCTGGTCAACAGCTGATATTGGCTGGATTACCGGGCACACTTACAGCTGTTACGGACCACTTCTGTGCGGTGCGACCTTCGCAATTTTTGAAGGTTTGTTAATTTGGCCAACTCCTGACAGGTGGTGTCAGATTATTGAAAAACACAAAGTCACTGTTTTTTATACCGCCCCGACAGCCATAAGAATGTTTGAAAAATACGGAAAGGAAACTTTTGAAAAATACAAATTTGAGAGTTTAAGGCTTTTAGGCTCAGTTGGTGAACCGATAGATGAAACTGCCTGGAATTGGTATTTTCAACAAGTCGGGAAAAGCAGATGTCCGCTAGTTGATACTTGGTGGCAAACAGAAACGGGCGGAATTCTGATTACTTCCTTGCCAGGCCTAGGGCCTTTTAAAGCTTCTTTTACCGGTCTTCCTTTTCCACCAATCAAAGCTGAAATTTTAAACGATAAAGGTAAACCCTGCAAAGCCGAAGAAGAAGGAAATTTGGTAATTTTACCTCCATTTTCACCTGGATTATTGCGTGGAATATACAAAAACCCTCAGAAATATCTGGAAACTTACTGGAGTCAGTATGGAAACAAAATTTATTTTACCTCAGATGGTGCTTTTAAAGATAAAAACGGTCTAATAAGAATTATAGGCAGGGTAGATGATGTGATAAAAGTGGCTGGTCATCGAGTTGCTACTGGAGAAATGGAAAGTGTTGTAAATTTACATCCTAACATTGTGGAGTCGGCGGTGGTTGGGATACCAGACGAAATAAAAGGAGAGGTTCCAGTTGCTTTTGTTATTCCGAAGGCTCTAAAGCCGGGGCAGGATTTAAAGACTGAGGTGGTAGCAAAAATCAAAAAAGAGATAGGTCCAATTGCTTTACCAAAAGATGTTTATATCGTTGAAGACTTGCCAAAAACAAGGTCAGGAAAAATAATGAGAAGAATTTTAAGAAGACTTTTTACCGGCGAGGAATTAGGCGATCTTTCAACGTTGGCCAATCCCGAAAGCGTTGAAGGCGTAAAAAAAGTTTTAGCAAAATAAAATTTATTAATAAAATAAAGGGTATTAAACCCTTTGATGCCTGCGTCGCTCGGAAGTAAAACTGCAAGCACTTTTACTTCTCTTGCTATCCTCGGCAATAAAAAATATATGAAAGAAAGAGAAAAAAAATTAGTTCTAAAATTCAATGAAATTTCAGCCAAAGACGTTCCTCTGGTCGGAGGAAAAAATGCTTCTTTAGGAGAGATGTTCAATCAGCTAACCCAAAAAGGAGTAAAAATTCCTGATGGTTATGCCATAACCTCTGAAGCTTTTTGGTATTATTTGAGGTTTAACAGAATCGATAAAAAATTAAAAGAGATTTTCAAAAAAATCAACCGAAATAATCTAAAATCTCTTCAAGAAGCAGGAAAAGAAGCTCGTCAATCAATCTTAAATGCCAAATTTCCTCCTGATTTGGAAAAAGAAATTCTGGAGAATTACAGATGGCTTTCAAAAAAATATGGTCAAAAAGCGACCGATGTCGCGGTGAGATCTTCGGCAACTGCAGAGGATTTAGCCGATGCTTCTTTTGCCGGCCAACATGAGAGCTTCTTAAATATAAAAGGAGAAAAAGAGGTGCTAATTGCTACTAAAAAATGCATTGCTTCTTTATTCAACGATAGAGCTATTACTTACCGAAGAGAAAAAGGATTTGATGATTTAAAAATTGCCCTTTCTGTTGGTATCTTAAAAATGGTTAGATCTGACTTAGGTTCAGCCGGAGTAATGTTTACTCTTGATACTGAAACCGGATTTCCAAATGTTGTCTTAATAAACTCAATTTGGGGAATAGGCGAGATGATAGTTAAAGGGAAGATTACGCCCGATGAGTTCTATGTTTTTAAACCCACGCTAAAAAAGGGTTTTAAATCAATAATCATTAAAAAACAGGGGAGGAAGAATATAAAATATATTTACTCAAAAAAAGGAGGACTAAAAGAAGTGGATGTTCCGGTCAAAGATCAGATTGTCTACTCTATAAGCGAAAAAGATGTTTTAACTCTGGCTAGATGGGCCGTAATTATTGAAGAACACTACAAAAGGCCACAGGATATTGAGTGGGCGAAAGATGGTTTAACAGGGGAGCTGTTTATCGTGCAATCAAGACCTGAAACAATTTATGCAACTGCAAAAATGAAGGTATATGAAGAATACAAGGTGACAACCAACAAAAAACCACTGATAAGCGGTATTTCAATTGGTAACAAAATCGGACAGGGAAAAGTTCGAGTTATTCCAGAAGTTGCCCAGATTGGTCAGTTCCAAAGGGGTGAAGTTCTGGTGACAAAAATGACTGACCCCGACTGGGTAAGTATTTTCCCTTTGGCTTCAGCAATTGTCACCGATGAAGGTGGAAAAACTTGCCACGCAGCAATTGTTTCTAGGGAGCTTGGAATTCCTTGTATAGTAGGAACAAAGAATGCCACAAAAGTTTTAAAAACTGGAGACACGATTTCTGTTGATTGCACTCAGGGGTTGAATGGAAGAGTGTTTCCGGGGAAAGTCCCTTTTAAGATCATAAGATATGATTTAGCCAAAATTCCGGCAGCTAAAAAAAATCTGAAAACAAAAATAATGATGAACATCGGAGCTCCGGAGATCGCTTTTAAAAATTCATTTTTACCGAATGATGGAGTAGGTTTGGCCAGAATTGAATTCATTCTAGCTGAAAAAATAAAGATTCATCCCTTAGCCCTATATCACTTTGACAGTTTAAAAGATAAAAAACTGAAAGCAAAAATAGAAGAGTTGACCTTTGAGTACAAAAATAAAAAAGATTTCTTCGTTAAAGAATTGGCTGAAGGAATGAGCCAGATAGCTGCTGCTTTTTATCCAAATCCAGTTATCGTCAGAATGTCTGATTTTAAGACCAACGAATACAAAAATCTTATTGGTGGAGCAGGTTTTGAAGGAGAAGAATCGAACCCAATGCTGGGATTTAGGGGAGCTTCCAGATATACTGACTCCAGTTTTAAACCGGCTTTTGAAATGGAATGCAAGGCCTTAAAAAGAGCTAGAGAAGAATTCGGGCTTAAAAATATCTGGGCCATGGTGCCTTTTTGCCGAACTGTGGATGAGGGGCAGGGGGTTATTGAGGTGATGAAGAAAAATGGGTTAGAAAAAGGAAAAAACGGTCTGAAGATTATTGTCATGTGCGAAATTCCGTCAAACGTTATTCTAGCTGATAAGTTTTTGCAAATATTTGACGGCATGTCTATCGGATCCAATGACTTAACTCAATTAACTTTGGGATTGGACAGGGACAATGGTACTCTTGCTTATATCGGAGACGAGAGAAATCCAGCGGTGATGGAACAGATAAAAAAGATTATAAAAATCTGTCGGGAAAAGGGAAAATATATTGGAATTTGTGGGCAGGCTCCCTCTGATTTTCCTGAATTCGCCGCCTTTATAATGAAAGAAGGGATTGGTTCTATGTCTTTAAACCCCGACACTGTGGTCAAGACAATCTTGAGTTTAGCTAAAATTAAAACTAAAAAATAAAATAAAAATTAGATATGAATTTATAAAATAACCGCATGCTAACGCCAAAAGAAAATAAAATCTTGGAGAAAATACTGTATGACGAAAATGAAAATCCTCGTATGCCCAAATTTCCTATAACCCCTACCTTTAGAATAAATATTCCCGGTTTCTCTAATATTTGGTTAAAAGATGAGAGCAAAAACGGCATAACAGGCACCCAAAAGGATAGAATGTCTTGGGAAATAGTAATGGCTTATAAGGATATTTTGCTTACCAAAAAGAAAAACCAGATAAAAACATCACTTCCTCACATGTCAATAATAAGCGCCGGAACAGCGGCGCTTGCTATTCAATATCAAATGAAGAAATACGGCTTACCAGATCTAAAGGTTTTAGTAGATAACAAAATAGAAAAAGAAATTTTAGATAAACTAAAACAAATAGGATGCCTGATTTATAAAACAAATCTTTCAAGGAAGTGTTTCAGTCCCAAAGAAATACTGGAATTGACCGACAATAAAGATGGGTTTGATATAACTTCTAACCAGGCTTTTTTTAAAAAAACAAGGTCCTATGATTGGTTAAGTTACGAGATTCTTAATCAAAATCCCGAATATGTATTTATACCTTATGGATCTGGAGAGACATTTGAAAATATCTTGAACACAAGCATTAGGGTCGTAACTTCGAAAGAATACAATGAGGTATTTGATGGTGAGGTAGAAATTTTGAAAAAATGTAATTTTGTGGGTGCAACTACTAAAAATCATAAAACGAAAGCTACAAAACTTTACTCGTCCCATCTTCCATTTATACAATTTCCAGAAGAAACAATAAAACTTCACATTTATAGAGGGCATTGCGGTAAAGAGACCGGAGTATACCATCTTGAAGAAAGCTTTTTAGACAAAGCAATAGAATTTGCAAAGGAAAACGGTATAGAAGCTGAACCTTCTGGGTTAGGTGGTTTGGCTTTATTTTTTCAAATTAAAAGCAAGATACCTAAGGATAAGAAAATAATAATATTAAATACTGGAAAAACAAGAATGCCTAAATTTGATTAGCTTAAATTGATCACTTTGATATTTTAATCAAAATCATTATCAACCTAGCTAAAATCAAAAAATAAGTTATAATAAATAAGATAAGTCTTTGAGTATCTTTATGAACTTAGATAATTACTTAGAGAAAAATGGTCACTCCAAAGAATTGCGTGATTTGATTCAGGTTGTTGTTAACCAAATTCGGTTGATCAAAAGTGAGTTTTTAGGTGGCGATAGGGAAGCCAGTACTTATAACATTTATGGAGAGAAACAAATTAAGCTAGATAAACGAGCCAATGAGATATTGCTGACGGCTTTTCGTAACTCGAAACTGGTAAAACAAGCAGGTAGCGAGGAAGAAGAAGAGGTACTCCAAATGGATTCTAAAAAAGGGCACTTTGGAATAACCATTGATCCTCTTGACGGTTCATCGCTCATTCCCACTAATCTCGCTGTTGGAATTATTGTCTCTATTTACGAAAATGGCGAGATAATGAGCGGGCTCAAAAACATTACTCAAGCTTTCTATGTTTTATTAGGGCCTCTGACTCTAATGATTTTTGCTGATACAAACGGAGTATCACAATTTGTTTATAATGATAAGGGCGTTTTCGATTTAGTAAAAGAACATATAATGATTCCCGAAGGAAAAATTTATTCTCCGGGCGGTCTTAGAAAAGAATGGACATATGCTCATCGTGATTTTATCCAAAGTCTAGAGGAAAATGGTTTTAAGCTTCGATACAGCGGTTCTTTTGTGCCTGACTTTCATCAAGTTTTAGTCTATGGAGGTATTTTTACTTACCCAGCTCTTATTAATGAAGCTAAGGGGAAACTTCGTCTGCTTTTTGAAGTAGGACCTATGTCTTTTATTGCTGAGAAGGCAGGGGGAGTAGCTACTGATGGCCAGAATCGCATTCTTGATATTATTCCCAGCGAAGTTGACCAGAGGACTCCATTGTACATCGGGTCAAAAAAATTAATAGAAAAAATAAAAATTGGGGAGCTAAAATAAAATGGGATTTTTTAATATTGAAAAATTTATTTCGGGAGTATTAGAAATTATTTCTGATAGACAAGTAAAAATAATAAATGAAAATAAATTAAGAAAAGAGTTTATTGATAAATTGGTTTTTGAAACTACTTTTAATCCAGATAAGGAAGCTGTGGAGAGGTGTCGGCAGTTGATAAGAAATATTGCCAATAATCAGGGAATCATTTTGGGTTCGGTCTACGAATATTATAAAAAGAAGGCGCGTGATAATAGAAAAGTTACTATCCCGGCAATCAATGTGAGGGGTATGGCCTACAACACAGCGCGAGCAGTATTTGAAGCCGCGAGAAAGGATAAAGTAAATTCTTTAATATTAGAGATTGCTAAATCAGAAATAGAATACACAGACCAGAGACCAGCCGAATACGCGACCAGCATTTTAGCCGCAGCAATAAAAGAGGGCTATCAAGGCCATTTATTTTTGCAAGGAGATCATTTTCAGATAAATGCCAACAAATATAAAGAAGATCCGGTAAAGGAAAGAGAAAACATTAAGAGATTAATTCGCGAAGCGATAGAAGCCGGATTTTATCAAATAGATTTAGATATGTCTACTTTAGTGGATTGGTCGCAAACAGATTATGATGCTCAACAAAAAACTAACTATAAAGAAACAGCTTTTTTAACTGCCTATGTACGAGATATAGAAAAAGAATTTGGGTTAGACAAACTTGGTATTATAATTAATTTAGGAGGTGAAATAGGCGAAATAGGTAAAGGAATTCAGGGAAGAAATAGCACGGCTGAAGATCTTAGGGCTTTTATGAAAGGCTATCTTGAAGAACTGGCCATTTTAAGCAAAGAAAGGGGGCGTCAGTTAGAAGGTATCACAAAAATTGCAGTCCAATCTGGAACTCAGCATGGCGGAATAAGAGATGAAAAAGGGAACTTGATTAAAGGAATAAAAGTAAGTTTTAATACTTTAGCCGAGCTTGGTAAAATTGCTAGAGAAGAATACGGCTTAGCGGGTGTGGTTCAACATGGTGCTTCTACCCTGAACCCTTGTTGCTTTGTTCTGTTTACTGGCCAGCCGTCTCCAAAAGGTTTTGAGATTTCTGAAGAACTTTTAAGCAAGGAGAACGCCAAATTATTAGCAGGAAATCCAGTTGCGGAGGTCCATCTGGCAACCGCCTATCAGGATACTATTCTTGATCATCCTGTCTTCCCAAAAGAATTGGCTGAAAGGATAAAAAAATGGGTTCTAGAAAACCATTCTCCAAAAGAAGGAGAAGATCAGGAGAAGGCCTATATAAGTAATCGGAAAAATGCCTGGGGTCCTTTTAAATTCGAGCTTTGGAGCTTGCCTTCGAAAATCCAAGATGCATTGCGGAAGACTCTGGTTAAACAATTCTCAGAGGATGTATTTAAAAATTTGGGTATCAAAAATGTCAGTTTTTTTTGACACCAACATCTTGCCTTTTTTTAATTTTTGATGTAATTTAAAACTACAGAGATTTATTGTTAAAAATAAATCTTATGAATAAAAAGGATACACTATTTGCCATAATTCTGATTTTCCTGATTTCGTTTATTTTCTGGCATTTTGGCAAAAATTTAAAAAGATACTGGACTTCAACGGCGTTAGCTTCAGTTTCGGTTCTCACCCAAAAGAATGAATATTTACAGGGAGAAAATTTAAAAGTTAAGATTACAAATAAATCAGGTAAAACATTTTGTTTCTCCACCTGCTTTCCTTATCTTCTTGAAAAAAAAGATAAAACCTGGGAAAGCCATAAATATGTCGAGTGCAATCAAGTCAATATTCACGACAGCTGCATTGAAAATGAAAAAACAAGAGCATTCGAATTAACCCTGCCAAAAGGTATCTCAGGTCTTCATAGGATAGCGATTCCCGTTTGTAGTGATTGCAAAGAAGGCATACCATTTAAAGAAGAAGCGAAATTTTATTCAAATGAATTTGTAATTAAGTAATTAATAATAATTTTTTTAAAATATGGCGAAGATAATCCAAGAAAGAGAAAAATGTATTGGCTGCGGTTCTTGCGCGGCTTTGTGCCCAAAATACTGGGAAATGGCTGAAGACGGAAAATCAAGATTAAAGAATTCAATACAAAATACAGAAGGAAATCATGAGCTGGAAGTGGAAGAAATTGAGTGCAACCAAGAAGCAGCCGATGCTTGCCCAGTACAGATAATTCACATAGTTCAATAATCGGTAAAATAGTCAACAAAAACAACCTTTTAGTTAGAAAATATTGTTTTTTTTGTTCTCTATTATTTGTTAATTAAATGTTAACGTTATCTGCAAAAATTAGAAAGGATATAAAAAGGAAGGTTAGGGAATTGAGAAATAGAGGTATTATACCTGCTGTTTTGTATGGTCCAAAAACAAAAAACACTCTGTTAGAAGTTAATACTAAGGAGTTTGAAAAAATATTTAAAGAAGCCGGAGAAAGTTCCCTTATTTCTCTTGATATTGAAGGAAAAAAGGAAAAAGCCATTGTCCTGATACACGATCTAGAACGAGAATCTCTGACGGGAAAAATAACCCACGTTGATTTTTACCATCCCGCACTCGATAAAGAGATTGAGGCTCACGTTGCTTTGGTCTTTGAAGGTGAAGCTCCGGCGGTCAAGGAATTAGGCGGAACTTTGGTTAAAAACTTTTCTGAAATTGAAGTCAAAGCTCTCCCGCAAAATCTTCCAAAAGAAATCAAGGTTGACGTTTCGGTTTTAAAAACTTTTGAAGACAGTATTTTGATTAAAAATCTGCCAATCCGTCCTGAAGTTAAGGTTTTGAAAAAACATGCCGAGGAAATTGTCGCCTCAGTTACTCCTCTGGAAAAAGTTGAAGAAGAATTAGAGAAGCCAATTGAAGAAAAGGTAGAAGAAGTAGAAAAAGTAGAAAAGAAGAAAAAAGAAGAGGAAGTGCCTGAAGCAGAAGGAGAAGTTAAAGAAGAAAAGAAAGAGCCTGATAAGAAGGAACAAGCTAAAAAATAAATTTATATATTTAAACTCAAAAAGCGCCGAAATTCGGCGCTTTTTGAGTTTTTCCAGCTCACAAAGATTTACAAGCTTGAAAAAAAAGGGGGATTATTCGAATACTTTGAAGAATTCTATTTTTTCTTTTTTAGTAAGGGTTCTATATCTTTCAAACCTCATATTCTCACTCGTTGCTATGCTTGCGTCGCATGGCTGTCTAAAAATGACGAATATCCCCTCAACCTCAAACCGCTTTCTTTCATTTTTTGCTTTCTGAGATTCTGCTTCTATTACTCGTTTAAGTTTCGCTGCTAGTTCAGATGGAGTGTGCCCTCGAATGTCGCTGAAGTTGCCGATATTTCTAGTAATAGGTTCAAAGCTTGCGTCGCAGTATTCCCTTACATCATCCTTATGGAATGTTGTAATGCTCACATATACCAAAATCTTCTTCATTTTTTACCACCTCCTATTCTTAGATGGTTAACTAGCTACCAGTCACTGATAACCAAGTAACCATCTAAGATTCCCCCATGTATTTCTTAAAGAACTGGTCAATTCTCGTATTCTCTATAATATCACCAAATAAATAATTTGTCAATAGTGAAAAGAGAATATTAGCCTGATATAATAAAAGGTATTAAACCTTTTGTCCCTTATTTGCGTTATAATTAGATATGATTAATAGGAAAAACCTTAGGTTAATTCTGCTATTAGTTTTGATTTCGCTGCTTTTTGGATTTGTTAATTATAATAAAATCTTTGCTCAGGAGACGCAGGGGACAGAGGAATGCGGCACCAGAGAAGAATGCGAGGCGATACTAAAGCAATACGAAGATGAGATAGCCAAATATGAGGCAGATATAACCACGACCCAAAAAGAAAAAAATACGCTCTCTAACAAAATATCTATTTTAAAAAATCAGATAAAAAAATTAGAGCTCCAGATTTCTCAAAGTGATTTAATGGTAAAGGATTTGACGCTACAGTTAAAAGATACCGAAGGATCCATCGAAAAAAATTCTTTGAAAATCGAGGAAAAAAAAGATAATTTAGTAACGATTTTGCGGTCAATTTACGAAGAAGATCAGAAGAATCTAGTTCAGATTTTGCTTTCCGAGAATCAGCTTTCCGGATTTTTTGATAATCTAATGAGTCTGGAAAACCTGAATTACAGAAATAAAGATTTATTAAAAGAGATAAAAAACTTAAAAAATTATCTAGAAGACCAGAAGGTTGCGCTTGATAATGAAAAGGGAGATCTAGAAAGTCTTATGGAAATGCAACAGCTACAGAAACAAGAAAATGAGGCTACTAAGAAAACACAGGAGAACCTCTTGGAAATAACAAGGGGCAAGGAATCGGAATATCAAAAGCTTCTTAAATCAAGTCAGGAAAAAGCGGCTCAAATCAGAGCCAGGATTTTCGACTTGATAGGCATTCCCCAGGCCCCCACTTTTGGCGAGGCCTACGATCTATCAAAATACGTAGAGGAAGCAACAGGAATAAGACCCGCTTTTTTACTAGCGGTTTTAACGCAAGAATCAAATATCGGGAAAAATGTTGGTCAGTGTTTCCTAACTAATACAACAACCGGAGAAGGAGTAAGGATCCAAACTGGAAAAAAGGCAACTAAGACCATGAAACCGGGTCAAAACATCACTGCTTTTTTACAAATTGTGCAAGAATTGGGAAGAGATCCTCTAAATACTCCAGTTTCTTGTCCGATGAGTTTTGGCTGGGGAGGAGCAATGGGGCCTGCCCAGTTTATTCCTTCAACCTGGATGATTTATAAAGACAGGGTGAAGGCCATTACTGGAACCGCTGATCCCTGGAGTATAAGAGACTCATTTATTGCTTCGGCACTTTATCTGAAAGACAAAGGAGCTAGTTCTCAAAATTACAAAGATGAATGGAATGCTGCGATAGCCTATTTTGCTGGCTATGTTAATTTAAGATATAGGTTTTATGGAGATTCAGTTATGTCTATGGCAAGTAAATATGAAAGCGATATACAAGAAATTGAATCAAGTCTCGGATATAAAAAATAGATTAGAAAACTAAAAACAGCAACCGCGTCGGTTGCTGTTTTTAGTTTTCTTTAAGATTATTTGTTAAGTCTTCTACTATTGAATCAATTTTTCCTTCCAGGATTTCTTCGATATTGCTCCAATTTTTTTTGATTCTGTGATCAGTTATCCTGTCCTGAGGAAAATTATAAGTTCTGATTTTTTCGGCTCTTTTTGCCCAGCCGATCTGGGCTTTTCGATGCCCGGAAATTTTTGTTTCTTCTTCAAATTGTTTTTTCTCTAAAAGTCTTGCTTCTAAAATAGCAAGGGCATTAGCCTTATTCTGTGGTTGGCTTCTTTCGGTTTGAGAGGTAACTACCAATCCGGTCGGCAAGTAGGTGATTCTTATGGCGGACATAGTTTTATTCACATATTGGCCGCCAGGTCCCGAAGCGCGGTAAGTATCTATTTTTAAGTCCTGGGGATTTATTTTGATTTGGGCTTTTTTCGGTTTTTGTAATACGGCAACTGAGACAGTCGAGGTATGAATTCTACCACCTTTTTCAGTTATGGGTATTCTCTGAACTCTGTGAACCCCGCCTTCAAACTGCATCTTTGGGAAAATATTGCCATCGCTTAATTCAAAAATAATTTCTTTAAAACCGCCTAATTCAGTAGTTCTTGAGTCTAAAACCTTCAGTTTCCATTGCTGGAGTTTGGCATATTTTGAGTACATTCTGAAAAGATCAGCCACAAATAAACTTGCTTCTTCACCTCCTGTTCCTGCCCTTATTTCCATAATAACGGACTTAGGTGTTTCTGTTTTTTCGTCGCCTTTTTCCAGCAAATCTTCAATTTCTTTTTCTAATTCAATTTTTTGTCTAGAAAAATCATCTAATTCTCCTTCTGCCAAGCCAGATAATTCCTTATCTTCTTCACTCGAAATTATAGATTTATTTTCGGCGATTCTGTTTTTCAGTTCCTTTAGTTGTTCAACCTTTTCCAATATTTTTTCTAGATAGTTTTTCCTCTTATTTAGTTCTTCAGATTTTTCCCAATCAGAAATCAGCTCAGGACCACTGAGTTGCTGGACTAAAGAGTCATGCTCCTTTTTTATAATCTCAAGATTTTTTTCGTTCATTAGAAAATGAAAGCAAAGAAAAATCTAGGCCTTTTTTGTCTTTTTCTTTATTTCTTCCTTTTTTGCTAATCTTTTTCTGAATTTATCTACTCTTCCTGCAACATCAGTCATTTTTTCCTTTCCGGTATAAAATGGATGACATTTAGAACAAATCTCAACTTCGCTGAATTCTTTTGTTGACCCAATGGTCATGATATTCCCGCAGGCGCATCTTACCTGGGCTTTTTCGTAATATTTTGGGTGTATATCTTTTTTCATAAGGGTATTTTAGCATGTATTTAGTCAAAAATCAACCTTTTAGCTATTGGGCTTGCCTAGAGGTTTGCTATATGATAATATAATATCATTGAACTTATGGTAAAAGAAGAAAAATCAAAAATAGACTTTAATATTAATGTTGGCGATATGGAAAAACTTGGTGTTCAGTTTGGCCACAGGACTTTTAGAATTCATCCCAAAATGAGGCCATATTTATCGGGAACCAGGAACGGTATTCATATTATTGACTTATTAAAAACAGCTGAGAAATTGCAAGAAGCGCTGAAATTTATCTATAACACGGTAGCCGAAGGGAAAATACTTCTTTTGGTAGGAACAAAAATCCAGCTTAAGGATTTAGTAGAAAACACTGCTAAAGAATGTAATTTGCCTTATGTTTCAGAAAGGTGGCTTGGAGGAACCTTTACTAACTTTGAAATAATGCGAAAAAGGATTGAGCACTTCAAAGAAATTGAGAAGAAAAAGAAAGAGGGAGGCCTGGAAAAATACACTAAAAAAGAAAGGGCAAAAATTGATAAAGAGCTTCAGGAATACGAGATAAAATTCGGAGGCATTAAGAATATGGATAAGCTACCCGATGTGGTTTTTATTTTAGATATGAAAAAAGATGAAATAGCAGTAAAAGAAGCAAAGATGAAAAATATAAAAGTGATCGGACTTAGTCACACCAACACAAACCCCGATTTAGCTGATTATCCTATTCCGGCCAATGATGATGGGCGCTCTTCTGTTGAATACATTCTAGGAAGGTTAAAAGAAACAATTTTAGCCGCAAAAGAAAAAATAGAAACTAAAGAACAAAAAGCAGAACAGAAAACAAAGGACAAAAAATAATAAAAATTGTTTAATATTTATTGTTAATTATTTATGGTTTCCATTGAAAAAGTAAAACAACTTCGTGAGGAAACTGATGTTTCAGTGACCGAATGCAAGAAAGCCTTAATTGAGGCCGAAGGGGACCTAGAAAAAGCAAAAGAAATTTTAAGAAAATGGGGCCAGGATCTGAGCGGAAAACGGGTAGAAAGAGAGGTGAAGCAGGGAATAATAGAGGCATATATTCACCCTAACAAAAAAGTTGGGGTTTTAGTTGAACTTCGATGTGAGTCGGATTTTGTGGCTAGATCAGAAGACTTTCAGAAACTGGCTCACGAAATTTGCCTGCAGATAGCGGCGATGAAGCCATTATTTTTGAAGCAGGAAGTTATTCCTGAAAATTTTCTAGATGGAGAAAGGAGAATCTATGCCGAACAATTTAAAGATTCTGGGAAGCCGCAGAAAATAATTGATCAGATTATTGAGAATAAATTAAAAAAATACACAGAAGAAATTTCTCTTTTATCGCAACCCTGGATAAAAGATGACAGTAAAACTATAAAGAATCTAATTGATGACTATATTGCAAAAACTGGTGAAAATATAGTCTTAAGGAACTTCTCAAGATTTGAGATTTAAATAAAAACCTCTAGAATATGTTAGAGCTAATCGCTACAATTGTTTTTTTAGGCAGTGTTTTGGGAATAGTTTTTATTCTGATGAGAAAAATTCCGATTTTAGCCGAGATGCCGGAAGTGACGGAAGGGCAGAAGAAAGAAAGTTTGCCTTCTAAGATTAAAAAAAGATTTAAAGACCTGCCTTTAATCAGAGATATTTTTTCTGGAATTCTTTTACAAAAAACACTTTCTAAAATCAGAGTTTTGACTATTAAGGCAGAAAGTAAGACAGCCGCTTGGCTTCAAAAATTAAGAATAAAATCGCAGACAGAAAAAGGCAAAGCAAAAGACAATTATTGGACCGAAGTAAAAAACGAAGTGAAAAGTGAGGAAAAGAACAGTTCGCAAGTCCCGCCGCCCGGTCATCAAGAGAAAAAGGTTCAATGACTTTGCCGAGGTAGCTCAATGGCAGAGCAATTGTTTTGTAAACAATAGGTTGGGGGTTCGAATCCTCTCCTCGGCTTATTAATTTTTAAAATAAAACAGAGGAGGTGGTGAGAACCCCCTCCCTGAATTCCGACCCCGCTCTTTTTGTGAAAAGAGGGGGGGGAGGGAATGTCCTTTAACTAAAGGAAAATTTTGATAAAAAATAAAATTTAGCTCCCTTACGACCTAAAAATAGGTATGAGGGTAAACCAAAGTTGAGAGAAGTCTATGAGAAAAATCAAAACTCCGAAAATTAAAAAATCTGATTTAAAACTTATTGGAAAAAGGATAATTTTGCGGCCATTAAAAATATCTGATGTCAAAGATATTTATTTTAATATTCAGGATAGGAAAATTGCCGAGAATACTTCGCTAATTCCTTGGCCTTACAAATTAAAAGATGCTAAGGATTTTATTCAAAAAAAACAAAAATCTTATCAGAAAAAGTCGGATTTTGCTTTTGGGATTGAATTAAGAAGTAAAGAAGAAGTTATCGGATGTATAAGTCTTGATAAAGTTAATTTTGAGCATAAAAATGCTGAAATCGGATATTGGTTAGGACCAAGATACTGGGGCCAGGGGATAACTACTGAAGCAGGAAAATTGATTTTGAAATTCGCTTTTAAAAAAATAAAACTTCACCGGGTTTATGGATTTGCTTTTAGTGACAATCCAGCTTCACAACAAGTTTTTAAAAATCTTGGTTTCAGAAAAGAAGGATTTCTACGTCAAACGCATTGGAGATTCGGACGCTGGAGAAACGATGTTCAGTATGGTATATTAAATAAGGAATTTTTAAAAAATAATTAAAAAATAACCAGCACCCTGCGCCCGTGGGCGCAGGGTGCTGAAATGAAATATGTTTTCTTTTTACTCAATTTTTTTCGATCCATTATTGAAAGAAATCCGGCTTTTTACCTTGGACTTCGCCGAGGTGAAAAAAGGAGATAGGGTTTTGGATGTCTGTTGTGGCACCGGAGATCAGGCGTTTTACTATGCCAAAAAAGGCGCCAATGCCTTTGGAATCGACCTTAGTCAGAAGATGATCGCATTCGCCCTAAGCGAAAAGCAAAAGAGAGGGCTAAGTAATATTGATTTCAAGGTTGCTGACGCAACGGCTCTGCCATTTGAAGATCACGTTTTTGACATGGCTTCGATTTCCTTGGCCCTGCATGAAATAGAAAAGGGAAAAAGAGATGCGGTTATTTCTGAAATGAAAAGGGTCGTGAAGAAAAATGGTTACCTTATTTTCATTGATTTTAAAGTCCCTTTCGTCTCCAACACCGCTGCCCGCATGATAAAGCTGGCGGAGTATCTGGCCGGGAAAAACAACCGCGAAAGTTTCAATAACTATATAGAAGAAGGGGGAGTGCCGCTTCTTTTGGGACGAAACAATTTGAAGCAAGAAAAAATAGCCTATTTCAAAGATGGGCTTTTGACGATAATAAAAGCGAAGAACGTATAGCTTGGGCCAAAATTAAAATGTCTTTTCTCACGAAAGAAATAAAAATTAAGTGGTGGCTGGTAATTTTAATTTCCATTCTTTTTAGCCTTTTAGTTTTATTATTAGAAATTCTGATAATAAAATAACCAATCCTGAGTATTAACTATTAACAAAATCACAAAAATAGTCTAAAATTAAAAAAGAAATATTAATCAAAAACAATAAAAATATGATGCTCCAAAAATTAAAAGAAGCCAGACCATTAGAAATTTTTGTATATGCAATTGCAGCCTTTATCGTAGGTGTTCTTGTCCGAGTATTAGCTAATCTGGTTTCAATATTATTATCACTATTATCTTTAGTACTGCTTTTCTGGGCGATATTTAAGTGGAGTAAGGAGAGAAAATATGGCAAAGGAATGGAAAATGAAGAGATTAAATCTGAAAAGCCAAAAGTAGAAACCGACCCAACCTCAATGGGCGATAAATCCAATAAATAAGACACATGAACAAAATAATTTTAATTATTGTTTTATTAATCATATTAATACTTATAATTTTTGGGATTTATTCTGTTTTCCACAAAAACAAAGAAAAATCAAAAATAAATCCTAAAAACTATGAAATTCAGGGTATGAAAGTTGAAATTTTAAAAGAGGGGACAGGAGAAACTTCAAAAAATGGCGATAAAGTTACTGTTGATTACGTAGGAACTTTGGAAAATGGTACAAAGTTTGATTCAAGTATTGATAGAGGAACTCCCTTTTCTTTTACTATAGGAGCTGGTGAAGTGCTAAAAGGTTGGGATCTGGGAGTTGTAGGAATGAAAGTTGGAGAAAAAAGAAAATTAACAATCCCTCCCAGTCTTGCTTATGGAGAAACTGGTACTCCAGGAGGACCTATTCCGCCAAATGCAACCTTGATATTTGAAGTTGAACTTCTGGGAATTAATCAATAATTCTTCCTATTCAGTTTATAATCAAAAATCGCTCCAGGCCTGACGGCTGGGCGATTTTTTGGTAGAATAGAGGATATGGAAATTATTATCCTAAAAATTGGCGGGTCAGTAATCACAAATAAATTCAGTAAAAAACCGCGAGTCAACTTTAAAAATTTAGAAATAATTTCCAAAGAGATAGCAGAGGTTTATCATTCCCAAAAAATATCTTTAGTGTTAATACATGGCGCAGGTTCTTTCGGGCACGTAATAGCAAAAGAAACCGGCATAGATAAGGGTATAAAAAACGAAAACCAACTCAGAGCATTTGCCGAAACTCAGAGATTGCAGAATAAATTGAATTCGATAGTTACCCAATACTTGATCAGCAAAAATCTACCAGCTTTTCCGTATCAGGCTTCGGCTAGTGCGGTTATGAATTCTGGAAGATTAACCCAGATGGATATTTCTACCTTAAGGGGGCTTTTGAAAATCGGAATGATTCCTGTTTTATACGGTGTCCCTGCTTATGATGAAAATCAGAAATGCTCTATACTTTCTGGAGATCAGATAGCTGGCTTTTTAGCCCAAAAATTAAATGCGAAAATAATTATCCACGGAACAGACGTGGACGGGATTTATGACGAAGACCCAAATTTAGATTCCAATGCTGTTTTAATTCCGGAAATAAATGCAAAAAATATTGATCAAGTAAAAAATTATTTAAAAGGACCAAGACAAATTGATATAACTGGGGGAATGATTGGAAAAATTTCAGAAGTTATAAAAAGTGGAGTTAAGGGGCAAATTATTAATGCTCAAAAACCTGGTAATATTCGCAAGGCTATAAATGGAGAAAGAATCGGTACGATTATTGATATTATAGTGGATTAATTTTTTGAAATAATCAAAAAAGAATCAAAAACAGGGCTTAGGCCCTGTTTTTTGCAATAATAATTGTTTTACCAATTATCTCTTCCTCTTCCGGAATCTCTTCCACGTCCGAATCCTCTGCCACCTCCGCGGTTGAAATCTCTTCTTGGAGGGCGAGCTTCCATTGGTCGGGCTTCCGCTACGGTAAGAGTGCGTCCTTCCATCTCTTTGCCATTCCAAATTTCAATACCTTTCTTAGCCTCTTCTTCGGTGGACATTTCCACAAATCCGAATCCTTTTGAGCGACCAGACATTTTGTCCATAATAATCGTTGCTGTTTCAACAGTTCCGGCCTGAGCAAACATTTCTTTCAGACTATCTTCAGTCGCGCTGTAAGGCAAGCCGCCAACGTATAATTTTTTAGCCATAATTTACTATTTCCTTATATGAATTATGATTGTAAGTCGACTCTTTCTCTTTTTGATTTCTACAACTTATACTAATTCGCATAAGGAAAGAGAAAACCTAATGAGAAAGCTTACATCTTTAGTATACTCTATTTTAGAATAAGAGTCAAGAGAAATAGTCTAATTTCATATGGCGTCTAGTGATTTTATTTAATATTTTTGATAGAATGAAAACGTGAGCATATTGTTAACAGGCATTCTCGTCTTTGCTGCGCTCGTATTTTTATACGTGCTTTTTAGATTTATTCAGGACAAAAATCTGAGACATCTCGCCAGAGAACATGAAACGCACGCCAATCATTATGAGGAAAAAATAACCAACAATCCGCATCATATTAATGTCATGGCAGAAAAGGAAGCGCTTAAAATAATGAGAAAAAGGTATTTGCGGCTAGTTGAAAAATTTAAAAAAGACCCAAAGATGCTCGTCGAAATTACTAGAGACTGGGAACATTATGCGCATGCAATTTTTGATTTTGTGTCTGAAAAAGCAGTTTTCGAAATTGATTCTGAAGATCATTTTGGAGATCCATCGGCCAGAGAGAGGTTCAGAAAAAGAGTTGCAGCTTCAATAATTCAAAAAGACAAAATAGAAGAACGATTCTGTAAGTTACTGGGAATCAACGATATATCGATAAAATATATAAAACTCCGTGCTTATGAAAGAGAGGAATGATTTTTAGATAATTTTTCCGGGATGGTGTAGCTATTGACAAGACTTTTTAAAAGAGTAAAATAGAGGTAGAAAATTAATTAATCTTAAAAACATGATTGGTGGAGGAACAGAAGGTTAACAAAGCGTAAAATAAAAAAGACATCAAATAAAACCGTGAAGGTTTCTGAAAAGTTGGATGTCTTCACGGTTTTATTTTCCGGAAAGAACTTTGAAAATTTACCCTGTTAAATTTTGAGCCATTTCGCAAAAGCGAAATTATTTAACAGGAACAATAAAAAACCAGGAAATTAGTTCTTCGATAAACTCAGAATTGATACTGAGCGAGTCGAAGTATGTTAGTTTCTGAAAGTTGTCCCGAACTAGTTTTGACTTTTGTCAAAACACATTATTTTTGAGGATTTGATCCTGGTCCAGGATGAACGCTGGCGGCGTGGATAAGGCATGCAAGTCAAACGGTTCTTTGCCCGCAAGGGTGAAGAGCAGTGGCGAACGGGTTAGTAACGCGTGGGTAACGAACCCAAGAGACGAGACCAACCCATCGAAAGGTGGGTTAATGCTCGATGGCCCCTGTGAGTAGTAATATTTGCAGGGTAAAGGAACTCGCAAGAGAACCACTCTTGGCTCGGCCTGCGTCCTATCAGCTAGTTGGTGAGGTAAAAGCTTACCAAGGCTATGACGGGTAGGCGGTGTGAGAGCATGACCGCCAACAAGGGCACTGAGACACGGGCCCTACTCCTACGGGAGGCAGCAGTCGAGAATATTCGACAATGGGCGAAAGCCTGATCGAGCG
>Ga0315279_10000830_pt1 | contig 55929 bp, 48 predicted proteins | sample YL17G06_20_MG_FD_203694 | JGI IMG/M metagenome (GOLD analysis project Ga0315279, IMG submission 203694) | Sediment microbial communities from Yellowstone Lake, YNP, Wyoming, USA - YL17G06_20 | ecosystem: Environmental > Aquatic > Freshwater > Lake > Sediment | place: USA: Wyoming | collected... | reverse complement strand
ATGGTGCAGCAGGCCGTCCAAGTGGATCCCGTTCCGTACCAGGCAATTGTCAAGCATGTCCGAGACCATAGAAAAGCCCACCACAATGTGTAGGGGGTACTTGAGTCAAGTAAATACCCCCTTTAGGACTTTTCTTATATGGTACGTAAGGCAGGTCAAGTCAAAACGTGTTTTTTTGTCGATGATGAGCTGAAGGTGTGTCAGGCAGTCGCAAGAACACTCGGGCAGATTGGCCTGAAAGTCCGTTGTTTCACCCGTCCAATTGAGTGCTTCGAGCAACTGCGCCGCCGATCATGCGATGTGCTCATTACCGACCTGAAAATGCCTCAAATGGATGGCATACAACTACTGACCAGGGTCAAACGAATTATGCCTTCCTTGCCCGTTTTAATCCTAACCGGCTACGGCGATATACCCACAGCGGTTAGAGCTGTAAAACGGGGCGCCGCGAATTTCATCGAAAAACCCTTCTCTAGAGAAACTTTGGTTTCGGCTGTTAAATCCGTATTAGGGCAGATTACGCCTTCCAAAACGAAACGCAAATCGCTTACTCAGACGGAAATAGCAGTTTTGCGGTTGATTTTGCAGGGCAGGGGAAACCACGAAATAGCCTTTCTGCGTAAGCGTTCCGAAAGAACCATCGAATGGCATCGGGCTAATATAATGCGCAAGCTCGGGGTCAATAATGTGGTAGATTTGGTCAAAAAAGCCATCTCGATGGGGCTTAGCGACTGAGTTACACAGAAAACCAACAGGCTGCAAAACTCTCTCCGAAAAAAATTTTTGAAAAGCCCGTACTTTCCACAGTTGTTTTCAGAAGCAGACTTTTCCTACAATACGTACAGTTGCCAAGCAACGACAGTGAGGAGCGGCTAGAGAAGGGCCAATGCTCGGAGTAGACTGACTAAGGGGGGTGTCGTCGTTTTCACGGGCACCGCTGTAAAGCCGTTGCCTCGCTGGTTAGAAGCCTTCTGCAAAATTGCAGGTTAGGCCTACTTTGACAAGAAAAAATGGTTTTTTGTTTTTTTCTTGTTAAGCAGAAAACTGTTCTCTGACAAATAGTTAAGCGATTATTTAAGAAAATCAAAAGGCAGATTTCCTTAAATAATATATGCCTAACCTGCAATTTTGCAGGACTCATGGATGGAAAGGAGGGTTTATTAGGGTATAGTGAATAGGGTATAGCGTTTAGCCCCCAGGTTTATCCTGGGGGTCTGTTAGCGCGGGCGTTCCGCGGCAGATGATCGATTATCAATGAACATTGAACACTGAACGCCGAACAATGAACAAAATTAGTAACATTTTTCGGAGGAAATTCAAATGAATAGGTTAATAACAATTTGTGCCACATTAGTAATTCTTATATGCGCAAGCAGTGCGATGGCGAACATCACGATCCCGAACGGAACCCTGACCATCCCTTGGAACAATGGCACATGGCCCGCCTTCCGCTACGCTTACTCCATCAGCGGCACTCCGATCAACGCACAGGACGTACCCGAGGCCCACGTTACCGGGACCGTCACGGGTTACAGCCTCCCCGCCGTCAACAACGGGTGGTTCACGATCGGCCTGATCACGAAGTCGGAGTTGGACCGCAGTGATCCGATCAACGACGCGTACGGGTTCAACCAAGCCGTCTTCATGATGGGAATGAATTCAGGAGGAAGCCCGAACGTCTTCAATGTCATGCCCTCCGACTATGCTGGCGACTACGCAGGCGGGGTTGGCCAAGCACAGAGCATCGGGAGTTCCTTCACCTTTGATCTAAAGTTGGCCCCCAATATTGGGGGAACTGGAAGCACGGCGTACCTGTCCGTGAATGGCGGCGCCTACGGCACCGGATTGACCTACGGAACGGACAACTGGAACAATTACGGATATAGCTTCCCGGCGGAGGACCTGTCTGAGGCATACTTGATAGCCCAGATTTTTGGGCAGCCGGGGGTCCCGACCTCCTCCGTTTCCTTCGAGGACGTCACGGCCAGCGTCATTCCCGCCCCCGGTGCAATTCTGCTCGGCAGTATCGGCGTGAGCCTTGTCGGCTGGCTGAAAAGACGAAGAATGATTTAGGTCGTATATCGTATGTCGTAGGTCGTATTTCGTAATCCAGGGATGGGTCTTACAATTAACTGCATGGGGCTGTGAGTTGAATTCTTGCAGCCCTTTTTGTTTGGCATCCTGCACGAGATCTGATAAAATTCACTTTGTAGATGTAATTGAAAGGCACAGCGAATGAAAAGGTTCTTTACTCTTGAATACTGGCAAGATGACGGTTGGTTTGTCGGAAAATTGAAGGAGATTCCAGGCGTCTTTAGCCAGGGCAAGACCCTCGATGAACTGAAGGAAAATATTATTGACGCATACCGCATGATGCTCGAGGAATATGATACCGCTGATAAACGCACTGGCTCAAAATGCACGGAAGTGGGAGTTGAGGTGTGAAAAGAAATGCCCTGATAAGGGAACTTGTCAAAAGCGGTTGTTATCTGAAGCGGCACGGCAACAAGCACGATATCTATGCAAATCCCAAAAATGGCAGGCAAGTGCCTGTTCCAAGACATTCAGAAATAAAAGACTCTCTAGTTCGACTAATCAAAAAACAGCTCTGGAGCGGAGGATGAAGACTTCGTTAATTCACAGGACCGGGCCGAAGTATTTACCCAGGTACTTCGGCCCGTGCCTTTTTACCCGCCGTATCAAAAGGCCTGCGTCAATTTGTCTGCCCATTATGATTGTGTTGTTTATCTAGTCAATTGACTAAGCTCGGTTTATCTTTTAGACTTGTGCCCGGCGTCGCCTCGCTGAAACAGCCAGGTAGTCAAAATTAAAAGGTGGTGCGTTATGGGCAGCAAATGTAGTAAGTCAGTTGGCATATTGCTCCTTGTGGCAGCGGTCTTCTTTTTGGTCAACGCCGGCTGCGTCCGAGGCCAGTTCCGTGCGGCAGTTGCTATCCGCGACGTGACTCCCGATCCACTTCTGCCTGTCTCAGGCGGCATTGGCCCTTCTGAACCTGTCACGCGAAAATTCGCCAGACTAACTGTGCGAGCGCTGGTGCTGGAAGGCTCCGGCACACGCGTCGCAATTTGCAGCACCGACTTTCTTGGTTTTCCAAGCGCGCTCTGTGACCAGGTTCGCAAGCAAGTACAGGGCATCCCGCCGCAGAATATCCTTATCGGCGCTACACACAATCACAGCGGCCCGGATTGCTACGGATTCCCGGATCGAAGCGGCAAGACTGCCGCCGACATCAAATATCTAGAATCGGTTTGCGCGAAACTCGCTGAGGCAATAAACGAAGCTGTCGCCGGGCTACAGCCTGCAACGATTAAGATTGCCACCGGCAGGGCGCAGGGCAAAATAGCGTACAACTATTACGCAGAGCAATTGTACGACCCTCGCTGCCATGTAATGCAGATACTTGACGCGAAGAATAAGCCTGTTGCCACGCTGGTCAATTACGCCTGCCACCCTGAAGTCATCGGGCCGGAGCAGGGCATTTTGTCGCCCGACTTCGTAGGCCCCCTCTACGATCGTATTGAACAAGCCGGCGGCGGCATTGCCATCTTCATGAACGGCGCCCTTGGAGGAATGGTGACGGCTGACTGCAGAGGCCCGGACGGTAAAGACATAAGGACATGGGATGAGTGTATCCGCATCGGCCAACTTCTTGCAGACGAGTCGCTTCGTATTATCGCCGGTGCGACTATCCAGAAGAATCCCGCCCTATTCTGCGGCAGTACCACAATCGAGCTGCCTGTCGAAAGCGAAGTCATCCGCTCGGTGATTAAGCTGTCGCCATTGGGTTTCAAACTGAATGAAAGGGGCGCCGTGGCCACACAAGTTAACGTGGTGAATCTCGGAAACGCTCAGATTCTCACGATTCCCGGCGAAGCCCTACCCAACATTGGCTACTACCTCAAGCGTAAGATGCACGGCGAACACAATTTGCTTTTTGGTCTTACCAACGATGCCTTCGGCTATATTCTGACGAAGGTCGATTGGAATAGTTTCGCCCGTTATGACTACGTAAGCAGAACTTGCCTGGGCGAAATGACGGGCGAAATCTTTATCGAGCACGCCCTGAGATTTGTAAACCAGTGCCCTCGTCCTACAAATATGGCTGAGAACGAGAAAAGGAAAAAGGCTTTATCGGAACCGTAGGTTGCTGGAGTAACATTAGCCACAATTCGTTTGACATGTGCCTGGCTGTTTGATATGATATTAGCGTTGTGAGTGCACGCAGAGCGGCTTTCGCTACGAAGCCCCTGCTCCAGTTTTGCGATAGGAAGACGCGGGGGCACATCACGGCACTTCACAAGGTGGAGACAGGGTGATGGCACGCTGGTTATCAGTCGCCTATGTCTCCTTTTTTCTGCGCCGGCTGATGTTGCCTATTGATCGCTCGATTGCGGCCTGACGCCTTAATGCCGCGGCGCAGCAACTCCGCAATTTTAATTTTTGATGTTTTGACGTTTGATTTCTCGCTGGGTCCAGCCAGGCGCGTTTGGGTTTAATCTTACTTTACGCCCGTGTACCACCACTTAGGAACATCGTCGCCGGTAGTCTCTTCAAGAAGCGATACGTGTCCGTCAAGCCATAGAACGTTCGCCCTTCCGCCGGTTCTAAGAGCTTCATTGATCCTCATATTATGTCTAAAGATGCCCGGATAGAATCTCGCCCGGCTGCCTCCTTGTCGATAGTGCGTTAGATTCATAGTGCCAAGGCCGGTATTATGAAACATGTCGCGGGCACCTTGTTCCATCCGTGGTTCAGCGTGGTCGTGAGCTATAATAAACTTTGACTGATCCCGAATGTCGGTGGTCTTTAAGAGTTTGAACTGTCCACTCTCGGTGCGACTGACATATCCATTCAGGCCGAACGCCGCCTCTTGAATTAGCATCGGATCAACAGAATATATTAACTCAGCGACCTTCCTGAAACTGGGACAGCCGAAAACTTTAGTGTCTCTGATGTAATCCTTGTAGGCAACACCCCAATAAGCGTCTCCGTCAGTTGTTCTCCTAAAATTGCCCGAGGCGTCGTACCAGAAAAACCCATTGGTTGTGTTGGTATTAGCCATCACGTAGTCATTATCCTGCAGGTAAAGAAATATGCCCATCCCCACACTTCTCAGGCTCGCCCTGCAGACTGTCTCGCGTGTACTCTCTTTGGCCTTCCTCAGAGCAGGGATGATGATAGCCATCAATATGGCAATAATAGCGATAACCACCAATAATTCTATCAAGGTGAATCCCCGGGCCATTCTCCTGATGTGCCTTGCCTCGCTATGATCCATCTGGTGGCCTCCCATATATCTGCCAACCACAGCCGGCTAAGCCAACAATCCTCCTGAAGCTGATAGCTCCATATTCCACAATCACGTGATGCAGCAGGAATCCGGAATCAGTTTTTACGAAGCGGGTCATAGTACCGTTTGGGAAAATCATCGCCGGTTGTCTCTTTGACGACACTGACATGGTAATCCAGCCACAACATGTTCAGTGTTCCCCCAGTTCTGAATTCATCACTGGATCTCATATTATGCCTAAAGATCCCCCTGTACCAATCCTGACGGCCCCCCGTTCGATACTGAGTCAAATTCATTGTGCCGGGACCGTTATTAAAGAGCATATCGCTGACACCGTTTTCAATCCTTGGCTCAATATGGTCCTGACATAGAACAACCTCTGTGGGAGTTCGTATGCTCGTGGTCTTTTCTCTGTCCAGCCAGCCGTTGAGAGCAAACGCTGAGTCGTAAAACACCTTGGGATCATAACCATACAGTTTAGTGTTTATCAGTAATTCAGCGGCACTCTTGAAACTTGGGCAGCCAAAAACCTTTGTGTTCTTTACGTAATCTATATAGGCCACACCCCAATAAGAGTCATCTTCATCATGTCTATAAAAAGTGCCATTTGCATGTCGCCAGTAGTACTCATTACACTTACTGTCGCTGTGTGGAGCATATTGATGACAGTTAGCCATTGCAAAATCATTGTCTTGCAGATAAAGGTAGATAATGAGCCCCACCTGCTTCAAGTTTGATCTGCAACTGACCTCTTGTGCTTGTTCCTTGGCCCTGCGCAGAGTAGGGATCAATATTGCCATCAATATGGCAATGATAGCGATGACCACTAATAGTTCTATCAAGGTGAACCCCCAGGCTCTATTGCTTATGCGCCTTGCTTGGTAATTACTCATCCGTTTGCCTCTCACATATCTGCCTACTGTAGCCGGCTAAGACAGTAATTCTCTGAATCTGATAGCTCCATAGCCTATAATCTGGCGGTGCTGTGCATGCCGCGATGCGCCTATACTACTAAACAATTCTGCAAAATGCAACTGTGTAAATGCCATTTTTCTCATTTGACCGTTGGCAGAAATCTGCTTTTTGAAGAAAATTCGCTGCCCAATGGTTCTAAAGCAAGCCGTTAAATCTGTCGATTTTTCCATTATACGGGCAGAATCTGTGGGAGAACCGATAATGGATGATGCCAGAGAACGCAGAATAGAACCAAGATTACGCTATCAGTGGCCTATCTGGTTTGCCGAAGACTTTGCCAAAACGGTTTCCCAGGGCTTGATGGTCGACGTTTCCAGTGGGGGCATGGCTTTTACGTGTGATGTCCACGAGAGTTGCCCGCAGCCGGGCCAACGGCTAATCACGCGCTTTAGCATACCACGCCTGGAAGCAAACGAGTTCTCAGATATGACCAGCTTCACTCGCACTGCACGGGTTTGCCGGGTTGAGAAAATAAATCGTTCCTTGTGCCGCGTTGCGGTTCAATTTGACGAGCCCCTTTCTCTAAAACCCTGCGAGCAAGCCAGCATTGATCTGATGCGAAGCCAGAGTCCAACGGCCTGAAGGTTGAAAGCAACTGTATCTACCCCAACAATTCGCAATCCGCGGTCATTCTTCTTCGACCGAAAATATTCTTCTTTGCCCTTGCAATTCTTAAGGAAAATCGCTATTTAGTGCTTGCTCTGCCGGACATGCTGGCAACAGCATACAGACTACAAGAACAGGAGAACATTATATGTCCAGAGTATGTTATTTTACAGGCAAGCGAACAGCAGCAGGTAGAAAGATCACCCGACGTGGTAAGGCTAAATATCTTGGCGGCGTGGGCAGGAAAATTACCGGCAACACCAAAAGGAAATTCAAGCCTAATATACAAAAGGTACGGGCTGTTGTTGACGGCAGAGTTACCAGAGTCAAGGTCTCGGCTAAGGCCATTCACATGGGGCTCGTTCAAAAGCCGCCTAAGCGAGATTATAAGCCCGCCGAAAAAAAATAGGCCAGCCCCCCAGTAGAACCGGGGGCTAAATAATATTTAGCCCCGCGTTCCTTTGACCTTGCTCAGGACAGGTTTACGCGGGGTCCCGCGAGGCCGGCTCTGCCTCGCTTTTTGGTTTGAACAGTGGTTGAAAAATGGCAAAAGAGATTGACCAGAACCAGGTCAGAAAAGTCGCCAGGTTATCGCGTCTTGACCTGACGAACCAGGAGCTTGAGGAATTTACCGGCCAGCTACGCGCAATACTCGATTATGTGGAAAAGATGAATGAGCTGGACACCGACAATGTTGAGCCTCTGGCACATTGTCTGCCAATTGCCAACGTTTTGCGGGAAGACGAGGTCCGAGAGTCGCTGGGGACCGACAAGACGCTGGCAAACGCCCCGCAGCGGGATGGAGAATTTTTCAAAGTGCCGAAAATCCTGGATGATAGTTCCGGCTCGTGAAATTTACTGGCAAGCAGATTTGGAGGTATCTATCAATGAAAGCAGTTCATTCGGCATTGTGGGTGCTATTTGGCCTGTTTTTGGTGGGTTGTGCGAGTGTGGAGAAAGTTGAAATGAGGTCTGAATCCGTTTTGCCGCCCGGCCAGCACGCCCAGGCGTTTGAAAAGACGATAACTAAGACTTTAAGCTGCAAGTATTTGCTGTTTCTGCCGGAAGGCTACGGGCAGAAAAACCAGCGCTGGCCGCTGATTCTTTTCCTGCACGGCGCCGGCGAACGCGGCGATGACCTGGAGCTGGTGAAAAAGCACGGCCCGCCCAAAATCGTCGAGCAAAGAGAAGATTTTCCATTTATTGTTGTTTCTCCCCAGTGTCCAGGCGGCTCCTGGTGGACAGACGAAATTGAGATGCTTACAAGCCTGTTGGACGAGGTCGTAGCCCGGTATCAAGTTGATACAACGAGAATTTATCTGACCGGTCTGAGCATGGGTGGGTATGGCACCTGGTCCTTGGCTGCTGCGCATCCAGAGCGTTTTGCTGCTATTGCGCCGATTTGCGGCGGCGGCAAGCGGTTTATGGCCGGCAGCCTTAAAAACGTGCCCGTCTGGGCTTTTCATGGCGCCAAAGACAACCTCGTTCCTGTAAAAGAATCCGAAGAAATGGTGCAGGCCATCAAAGCCGCCGGCGGCGATGCGAAGCTGACCGTTTATCCTGATGCCGGCCATGATTCGTGGACGGCCGCATACAATAATCAGGAGCTTTACGACTGGTTTCTTCAGCATCGCAAAAGTAATAAGACAAAATAGTACGTGATCTTCTGCAATGGAGCACTTAACCGCGATAGAATTGCGCGAAAGCATATCTGCCCGCCAGATAAGCTGCGTGAACGTGACGGAGGAGGTTTTCCAACAGATACACAAGCTCGATCCTATCATCGGTGCCTATATCAGCACATATCACGACATGGCGATGGAAAGAGCCGCAGATATTGATACGCGGATAGCATCCGGTCAAGCCGTCGGGCTGCTGGCGGGTATTCCGGTCGCTGTAAAAGATGTCATGTGCACCACCTTTGGAGCAACAACCTGCGCCTCGAAAATACTGGAGAATTTCCACGCACCTTACAATGCTACGGTAGTGGAAAAACTGCTTGCTGCCGATGCCGTGATAGTGGGTAAGGCGAATATGGACGAGTTTGCCATGGGCTCAAGCACGGAGAACTCTGCCCTGAAAAGAACTGTCAATCCCTGGGATACGAGCCGGGTGCCGGGCGGAAGCAGCGGTGGTCCGGCAGCAGCCGTGGCTGCGGGGTTGTGTTACGCTGCTCTTGGCTCGGATACCGGTGGTTCAATTCGCCTGCCGGCAAGCTTCTGCTCGGTGGTCGGCCTAAAGCCGACGTACGGAAGAGTCTCACGATACGGCCTTGTCGCCTATGGTTCGAGCCTGGACCAGATCGGGCCTATAACCCGCACGGTCGCCGATTCGGCACTGATGCTGAACGTTATAGCTGGGCATGACCCTTCCGACAGCACGAGCGTGGACGAAAAGACCGCACCTATTTGCGATTATCTTGAAAAACTCGATGAGCCGATAGAGAAACTCCAGATAGCGATTGTGCCGCAGTTTAACGCCGGTGCCGACCAGCAGGTACAGAACGCCCTATATGAGACGATAGAAGTATACAAAAAGCTGGGCGCCCAAGTCATAGAAGTAGATATGCCTTATCTGGATTACGCAATAGCCGCTTACTATGTAATAGCTACCGCTGAAGCCTCGAGCAACCTGGCTCGCTACGATGGCGTCCATTATGGTTATCGCAGTGACAGAGCCAGAGACTATATCGAGGTGTATTCCAAGTCGCGGGCTGAGGGATTCGGCAAAGAAGTCAAGAGACGGATAATGCTCGGCACTTATGTTCTTTCGAGCGGCTATTATGATGCGTATTATCTAAAAGCGCTCAAGGTCAGGAATCTAATCCGCGGTGATTTCGCCAGGGTCTTCAAAGAGTGTGACTGCATCCTGATGCCGGTTTCAGCGACGACGGCTTTCAAGATGGGCGAAAAAATTGACGACCCTCTTACCATGTACCTGTCGGATATTTACACGATCGGGGCTAACTTAGCGGGCATCCCGGCCATCAGTGTCCCGTGCGGCTTCGACCGGAATAATTTGCCGATCGGCCTTCAAATACTTACGCCGGCTTTTAGCGAGGATAAGTTGTTGCGGATAGCCAGGATGTTCGAGGCCCAGACAGACTGGCACAAGAAGAAGCCACCGATTGCCAATGTTTAGCCGTCGCCGAGGCGGCGACGACCGTATGTTTAGAACCAACAAATGAGCGAACTGAAATATAGAGTCGTTGTCGGCCTGGAAATACACGTGCAACTGTGCACCAAGAGTAAGATGTTCTGCAGTTGTGCGGTGGAGTTTGGCCAACCTCCCAATAGTAGGGTCTGTCCGGTCTGCCTGGGTATGCCGGGCGTGCTGCCAGTAATGAACAAGCAGGCAGTGGAATACGCTGTCCTGGTAGGCCTGGCACTTAACTGCAAAATATCGCCATTCACCAAATGGGACAGAAAAAGCTATTATTATCCTGATTTGCCGAAAAACTACCAGATAAGCCAGTATGATCTGCCCCTTAGTACCGGCGGGTTTATCGAAATACCGCTCGAGTCCGGCAAGACTAAAACGATCAGGATAATAAGAGCCCACCTGGAGGAAGACGCCGGCAAGAATCTGCACACAGCCGGCAATTTTTCGCAGGTTGATTTGAACCGGGCAGGCACGCCACTTTTGGAGATTGTCACCGAGCCTGATATGAATAGCGCCGCTGAAGTCCGAGCGTTGGCAGTGGAACTACAGCGAATGGTCAGATACCTGGGCGTCTCCGAAGCGGATATGCAGAAAGGTCACATGCGTTTTGAGCCGAACGTCAACCTGATTATTACTAAAGACGGCATCGAATACAAGACGCCGATAGTCGAAATTAAGAACCTCAACAGCTTCCGAGCGTTGGAAAAGAGCATCGATTATGAAGTGAGCCGGCAAATTGACAAGTTTTTGGAGACCGGCAAAACACTGGAAACAGGCAGCAAATCCACGCGAGGCTGGGATGACGTCAAAGAAGTGACGGTGCTGCAAAGAGAAAAAGAGGAGGCCCCCGATTACAGATATTTTCCCGACCCCGACCTTGTGCCGGTCCAGTTATCGGAGGAATGGCTCGGAGAAATCAAGTCGCGGCTGTGCGAGTTGCCCATCAGTAAGCAGTTGCGTTTTGTCAACGAGTATAATTTGAGTGACTATGACGCCGGCGTTGTGACTGCCGAACGCTCGACCGCTGAATTTTTCGAGCAGGCTGTTGCCGCCGGAGGCGAGCCCAAACGAGTATGCAATCTCATAACGCAGACGGGCCTTAAAATAGCCAATGAAAAAGGATGTAGCATATCCGATTTGGGCATAAAACCAGAATATGTCGCCCAGTTGGCAGGGATGATTCAGGCAGGTACTATAAGCGTTACCTCCGCCGCACCTATATTTGGCGCAATGGTGGGGACCGGCAAAAACCCGGAAGTCGTAGCAAGGGAACTTAACCTGATTCAGAAAAGTGACGCTGGTGAGCTGGAGGCGGTAGTTGACCGGGTGCTTGCCGAAAATGCCAGGGCGGTTGAAGATGTAACCGCCGGCGGCAAAAAGAGCAATAAGGCTCGCAGTTTTCTGCTCGGCCAGGTCATGCAGAAAACCAAAGGACGGGCGAATCCCAAAATCGTTTCGCAAATCCTGGCACGGAAACTTGGATAGGGTGTAGAACCTGTGGTAAAATCGCAGGCGATTAGCCACCGGACCTGTGCCGGTGGCAAGCCCTGCCCACAGGTGGCAGGGCTAAACAGGGGACACAAAATGAAGATAGAAAAGAGCGGTAATATTCGGAAAGCTCCCGTAGAGGCTGAAGGGGCGAAAGATGTGGCCATAAGGTGGCTGATTTCTAAAGATGATGGCGCTGAGAATTTTGCCATGCGGATGTTTGAATTTCAGCCTGGCGGCCACACGCCGCTTCATACGCACCCTAACGAGCATGAGGTGTTTGTGCTTGAAGGGCAGGGTACTTTTGTGTACGAGGGTCAGGAGCATCACTTCGAAGGCGACTACGTGATATTTGTACCTGGGGGTAAAGAGCACCAATTCAAAAATACCGGAAAGTCGATTCTGAGGATGCTTTGCATCATTCCGGCGTAAGAATTTTCCTGATATTCCGACAAAAAAAGCTTGACTTTAGGCGTTGCAGCCTGAGAATCATAAGCAGGGCATCATAGCGGTATTTCAGGAAGAGTGAAGGTGTGAGCAGACCGGGCTCGAAGTGGCTGCACCTGGGGGTATCGTCGGCACTGCTCGTTACAAGGAGGCCGAGCAATGCAAAGTTCCAGCGGGGGAAAGAATAGGCGCATCAATGAAGTTCATGCGGTGCGCCCGGGCAAGGCGAAGCTGCAAGCCCTTACCAAGCAGGCCAACCAGCGCAGCAAGGAAGATTGGGAAAACACGTTCAATGCCATATCTGACTGGGTTGCGATCACGGACCTTCAAGGCCGTATACTGCGTACCAACACAATAGCGGAGAAGTTTACCGGCGTAGCGCCGTCTGAGATAGTTGGCCAGTCCTGCTGTAGGTTAGTTCACGGCTCAGAGAAACCTATCCCAGGCTGCCCCCTGCAAAAGATGCTCCACACTCGTCGGCGGGAGAGTGCAGAACTTCAGGTGGCCGGTAGCAACCGTTGGTTGCTGGTTACCGTTGACCCGGTGGTTGATAACGGAGGAAATCTCATATCTGTAGTGCATGTCGCCCGCGACATCACCGATCGCAAAAAGGGTGAAATCAGGGAAAAGCTTGCCCATGATACGCTGGCTTTACTCAACGGCTCGCAGGATACAACGGCTACTATTGCCTCTATCTTGCACCTGATTAAACAAAGCATGGGTTTTGAGGCTATTGGTGTCCGCCTGCGCGAAGGAGAAGATTTTCCTTACTACGAAACTAAAGGTTTTTCTGAGGATTTCGTGCTTCAAGAGCGGTATTTGTGTGCCCGCGACGACAAGGGGAATATTATACGCGACATAGAGGGGAATGCGCTATTAGAGTGTATGTGCGGGAATATCCTTTCTGGCCGGTTTGACGCTAACCTGCCGTTTTTTACCGAGAGTGGTAGTTTCTGGACCAATAGCACCACGGACCTTCTGGCCTCGACCACAGAAAAGGAGCGCCAATCACGCACCCGCAACCGCTGCAATACCGCAGGCTACGAATCCGTGGCGCTGATTCCGCTTAAGGCCGGCAGCAGCGTAATAGGGCTGTTGCAGATTAATGACCGTAAACGCGACTCTTTTACGTTGGATATAATTCATTTTTTTGAGGGGTTGGGCGCCAGCATCGGCATCGCGTTCTCGCGCAAAAAGGCAGAGGAGGTGCTGCGGGTGGGCGAGGAGAAGTACCGTCTCCTCTTCGAGAACGCAAATGATGCCATTTTCCTCCATGAGGTTTCGCAGGAGGGGCCAAGAAAAATTTTTGCGGCAAACGGAGCGGCCTGCCGGATGCTTGGCTATACCCGGGAAGAACTCCTCAGGATGACGATTGCCGATATTGACGTGCCTGAACAGACGGAGAAGATTCCTGCAATTCTTGACCGGCTCTTCTCGGAAGGGAACGCGGTCTTTGAAACCGAGCACGTGCGGAAAGATGGATCCAGAGTTCAGGTTCTTGTCAGCATACGCACCTTCGATCTTCATGGCACTATGGTAATGCTGTCAATTGTCAGGGACATCACCGAGCGCAAGAAGGCGGAGGAATCACTGCAAGAAAGCAAAGAATTCTCAGAGAATCTTATCGCTTCTATGAGGGATGGTTTCTCCGTCTTGGACAATAATGGCTTGCATATCCAGGTCAATCCTGCACTATGCCGGATGACTGGCTTCTCAAGGGAAGAACTTTTGGGCACTGGTCCCCCACATCCATATTGGCCACAAGAGGAATATCAGCATATACAGTCGGCTTTCCAGAGAACTTTGAAAGGCGATTTCAACGATTTTGAGCTTGTTTTCAAACGCAAGAACGGTGAGCGGTTCCCCGTAATTGTTAGCCCGTCCTGGATAAGAGACGAAGAAGGAAACCCGAAAACCTACTTTGCGACTTTTAAAGACATCACCGAGCGCAAGCGAGCAGAGCAGTTGCTGCGAAAAGAAAGGGATAGAGCGCAAAAATATCTCGATGTCGCGGGCGTTATGTTAATAGCTATCGATTCTGAGCAAAGAGTCGGACTTATAAACAAAAAAGGCTGTGAGATTTTAGGTTACAAGGAAGAAGAAATCCTCGGCAAGAATTGGTTCAACAATTTTCTCCCGGAACGTGCCCAAAGAGAAGTGCAAGCGGTTTTTCGGAGGCTGATGTCCCAACAGGATGCGACCGTGCCCGAACGCTACGAGAATCCGATCTTGACTAAGAGCGGAGAGGAAAGACTGATGGCCTGGCACAATTCAGTGCTGCGAGACGATGCCGGCAGAGTTATTGCTGCTTTGGGCTCCGGAGAAGACATAACTGAGCAAAGAAAGGCCGAACAAAAATCTCTCCAGTATCAGTCGCAGCTTAGATCAGTGGCTTCGCAGTTGACGGTTGCCGAAGAGCGGGAAAGACAGCGGATCGCTACCGAGTTACATGACCAAATCGGCCAATCGCTGACCATTTCCAAAATCAGAGTCGACGCCCTGCATCAGTCTATGAAGACCGGCGAACATGCCAAAGTCTTGGAGGAGGTCTGTAACTGCCTTAGCAAGGCCATCGGTCAGGTCAGGTCGTTGACGTTTGACCTAAGCTGTCCTATGTTACACCAGTTAGGTTTTGAGGCTGCGGTGGCTGCCTGGTTAACTGAACAAGTAGAGGCCAAACACCATATCTCCACGATATTCGAGGATGACGAACAGGCCAAGCCTCTGGATGATGATGTTCGCACGATCTTGTTCCGAAATGTACGAGAATTGCTCATCAATGTTGTCAAGCACGCAAAAGCCCATAACGTGAAAGTCTCTGTTCAGAAAATCGGCAACGAGATACAGGTTACTGTGGAGGATGACGGTATTGGATTTGAGCCTGCTGAATCGCTGGCAAAGGCCGCCAGAGAAGGTAAATTCGGGCTTTTCAGCATTCGTGAACGATTGGAACAGTTAGGCGGTCGTCTTGAAATTGACTCCAAGGCTACCCACGGGTGCAGGGCGACGATGACGGCACAGCTAAAAAAAGAAGGGGAAATCAACGATGGAAGAATCTAAAGACTTAGTTAGAAAAACGGGAATCGATGCATTAGACAGTGTGTCCTGGGGGACGCACTTCTCCGCGTTTTACCAGAACAAGGAAGACCTAATTGAAATTCTTGTACCCTACTTCAAAGCCGGATTAGAAAATAACGAATTCTGTATGTGGGTTACTTCAGAACCTCTCAGCAAAAAAGAAGGCGAAAAAGCAATCAGAAAAGCTGTGCCCAATTTTCATGAATACCTAAAAACAGGACAAATAGAAATCCTTCCGTACAGCGAATGGTATCTTAAAGACGGCACATTCGATCCGCAAGCCGTTTTAAAAGGATGGATTGATAGATTCAATAGAGCCCTGACCACAGGTTACGCGGGGATGAGGGTGACAGGTAATACGATGTGGCTTGAAAAAAGACTTTGGAGAAGTTTTGCGGATTACGAACACGAGATAAATGAATCAATCCGCCGCTATCGGATGCTTGTGCTTTGTACGTATTGTCTTGAGAAGTGTGGACCGCTTGAAATCATAGATGTGGTGAACAACCATCAATTGGTTCTGGTTAAGCAGGAAGGTAAGTGGGCGCTCACCAAAAACGCGGAGCGCATGCGGGCGGAGCAAAGGGCTATGAAATACCAGGAGCAGCTTAAGTCTCTGGCTTCCGAATTGGTACTGATCGAGGAGCGTGAAAAACGCCGCATCGCTAAGGACCTGCAAGATTGCATAAGCCAGACTCTGGTTATCTCCAAGATCAAGCTGGATGCGCTTCGGCATTGTGCGTGCGGCAAAGAGCTTAAGGATGCATTGGCGGAAATCTGTAACCATCTGGGCCAGACTGTTGAGCAGACACGGTCGTTGGCGTTTGACCTGAGTTCGCCCATACTACATGAGCTGGGTTTCGAGGCGGGTGTGGCCAACTGGCTATCCGCAGAAATTGAGAAAAAGCACGGAATCCGGACTGAGTTTGAAGATGATGGCCAGCCCAAGCCACTGAGTGATGATATTTCTTTGCTCCTATTCCGAGATGTGCGGGAACTGCTTAACAACGTTCTTGAGCATGCAGACGCACATAAAGTAAAGGTTTCTATCCGCAAAGTCGGTCGCCAGATATGTGTCAGTGTTGAAGATGATGGAGTAGGGTTCGACCCCGTAGAAGTAGCAGCAAGGGCGGCTGAATTTGGGCTTTTTGGTATTCGTCAGCGCCTGGATTGTTTGGGGGGACATCTTGAAATTGAATCCAAGCCCGGCCACGGGTGTAAGGTTACGATGAAGGCACCGCTTAAACACGATGGAACTTAAATTGGGTGGAAAGTATGAAGACACGAATTCTCTTGGTTGACGACCACGCAGTTGTCCGCGAGGGTCTGCGCAGCCTGATTGAGAAGCAGCCGGATATGGAAGTGGTTGGCGAGGCCGACGACGGGCGAAAGGCAGTTGAGCTTGTGCGGGAACTTCAGCCGGATGTGGTGATTACCGACATAACCATGCCGAATCTCAACGGGGTCGATGCCACCCGGCAGATTATCCGAGATTTTCCCCAAGTCAAGGTGCTTGCCTTGTCAATTCATTCCGACAGGGCATTTGTCGCCGACATGCTCAAGGCTGGCGCATCCGGCTATGTTCTAAAAGAGTGTACGTTTGACGACCTTGTTGAGGCGGTACACGCCGTAGCTGGCGGCGGCACGTATCTCAGTGCGAAAGTTGCCGGTGTGGTGATCAGCGATTACGTGAAGCGCTTATCTGCGACGCCTGCGACGCCTGCGTCGCCTCTGGAGGCCCTCACAGAAAGAGGGCGTGAGGTGCTTCAGCTCGTGGGCGAGGGAAGGAATACCAAACAAATAGCGCGGGTACTACACATAAGCATCAAGACCGTCGAGGCGAACCGCCACAAGATAATGGAGAAGCTGGATGCTCACAGCGTGGCTGACCTGGTGAAGATTGCTATCCTCGGAGGGTTGGCTTCTCTTGAACGGTAAGGCAGAAAAGTTAAAGAAAACCTCGTCATTATGCCGAAACATATGTAATTAGATTATACTCGACTCAGAAAATGGGGGTTTTAGTACGTCGAAGTAGTGTTTTCCTGGGCTGATAGTAGGGATTCCCTATTTGGCTTATAGTCTTTGGCAGGCTCAAATTCAGGGATTTCCTACCTATGCACTCTTGCCAATTCGCCTGATAATAGCGGCAGTATCGGGTCTGTTAGCAGGCCCGATGGACCTACTGGGGGAACGGAGGGCGAGAAGAGCTAAGAAGTAGCGGTGGCCAGTTGTAATTGGGGGGCGCCAGTCCCGACAGGTCGGGATTGGCAGGCTGCCTCGCCGAGGTCTCTTCAGGAGCGTATGTTATGGTCGGGCCATCACGATCTCAGCGTTGCCTGGGACTAGCTCACCCCCTAACACTGCTACAAACTGGCCATCCAGGTTTTGGTCTGGTTCAATGGGTCTTTCTCATTATAGTCCCACTTCGTGACCGCTTCCCGTAGCGATTCGTTGCCACGCCCCGACAATTCGGGCCCCGCAATAACAAGTCCCTGCCACAGAATCTGGTCACACACAGTAACGCAATGTGACCACCCTCTCCCTGGCAATTCCGGCAGATGCGGTTTATAATGTAGGTGTCAAGCTGCCTTATAACAACAGTTTTGCAAAAGTTCAGTTATAACGGCACGGCGGTCGCTGTGTATCGGCTGCTGAACGGCAGATTTCTACCGAATTAAAGAGGGAGATAGATTATGAAGAACCACAGACTTTCAAGAAGGTCTTTCATCCACGATACTTCGATGCTGGCCGCGGGAACAATCGCAGGCGTGTTGGCCAGCCAAAGGCCAGTTTTGGGCAAGAGTAGCAGTTCGACCGACACGTCGAAGATCCTGAATTACAACCCCCAAATGCGCTACCGTAGACTGGGCAAGACGCAGCTTATCATCTCTGAGATTGGGCTAGGAGGGCATTGGCAGGCTCCGTGGAGAGACCAAAGCGGCGGCTGGTGGTGGGGCAAATTCGTAAATGAGGAAGTCCCCGACGATGTCGCCAAGAACCGTACCGAGGTGGTCTCCAAAGCGATAGACTGTGGGATGAATTATCTGGACATCACGGGCGCTGAGGAATGCCTGTGCTACGGTGCGGCACTAAAGGGTCGGCGAGAGAAAATGATTGTCGGTGCGGACGATTCTAAGCTGTGCCCCCGGCACGACCAATACTGCAACGTTGAGGCTCAACTCTACAATGTGGAAGAATGCCTGCGGCACATCGGGACGGACTACCTTGATATATGGCGCATTCAAGCCAAGATGGATGGCACCAATACGGATGCTGATGTGGAGGTGATGATTGAGGCGTTTGAAAAACTCCATAAGCAAGGCAAGGTCCGGCATCTTGGCATCTCCAGCCACAGCCGACCCTGGGCGCAGCACGTGATTGAAAAGTACCCCCAGGTCGAAATGTTCATCTTCCCTTGTACAGCCAAGACAAAGGAAAAAAGCAACCCGCCAGCTAAGGATAATATCGACGAGGTCAATGCCGGTTACGGGCCTGAACATAAGAGCATTTTTCAGTCGCTTCGGCAGCAGGATGTGGGACTAATAACCATAAAGCCATTCTTCGGCGGCAGCGTTTTCAAGACCCACGGCAAGGCAAGGTTGGGCGTTGGCAACAAAGAGGACAATGACTTGGCCTTACTGACGCTTCAGTGCATCCTTAATCTGAACGATGCCGTTACGGCTGTGATACCGGGGCTTTCGACGGTCTATGAGGTTGAGAACGCCGCGCGAGCTTCGTACACGCGGGCCCTTGCTATGATGCCCGCAGATGAGGCATGGCTTACGCGGATTACTGACCAGCACTGGGCGGCGATGCCCAAGGAATATACCTGGCTGCGCGACTGGGAGCTAGTATAGAACAGGCTGGCGTTTCGCGGCAACTGCGACCTCCGCGTTCTACACTGTGACAAATACAGCTTATCCATCTTAACATTGACTTTGGCTTTGATTGGCTTTGTTTTCACCAAGTGTCCAATTCGATATTTCTCTCATAATCCCTTGTAACAATGCGGTTTAGGCTAATTCAAGCTTCTTTCAAATTGGCTTTGTTTTTTAAAATCGTGCTCTTTGATTCGTCTTGTTTCGGATTTAGTGTTTCGTGCTTAGGATTTCCGGCCAAAGGCCGGCCATTGGCTTTGTTTTGCATGATTTAGTAAAAATGATCGCCCTCTTCTTATCATAGACCACGGATTCCGCGGATTTCACGGATTTGGCGAATGTGTTTATGTGATTTCTCATTTACCCATTTTCTCATCTACTCATAAGCCTTTGGCTTATTTGTTCGGTACATATTATACCCAAAAATGGCAAAAAAACAAGCAAAATCCTTTCTCGATCCTCGATTCTTGACACTGGTTTGCCCTGAGAAGTCGAAGGGTTGATTCAACTGTTCTTGATATTTATATGCTTGTGGTGGATTAAAGCCCTGCGTCTTGGCCGGGGTTTTTTTTGTTTGGCTGGTTATCAAGTTTCTTCAACAGTTATCAACGGCCTTAACTAAAAACAGCATTTCCCAGGCATATCGCGGGTTGGCTCCTCCAAAGATGAGTCAAAATGCAAATTATATTTGAGAATAAAGAACAAAAAGATTATACTTGCGTATATGTAAATTACATATAGATGTATTTTATCAAAAGGCAGCTAAATATGTTTGAAGGCAGCAGGCTTGCGAAAAAATATAAGATAAAAAAGTGCGAATGCCCCAGCGGAAAGATGACACGCTTCGTTGAACCGTGCGTATTGTTTTTTTTGTCGCAACAGGATTCTTACGGATACGACCTAATGGCAAAATTAGAGAATTTCGGGTTTCCAAAGGCCAATCCTGACCCTGCGATGGTGTACAGAACACTTCGCTACCTGGAAAAAGAAGGATTTGTGGTATCGAAATGGGACACTAAAGGAACTGGGCCAGCAAAAAGAAATTATAGTTTGACGCAAAAAGGAATCGGTCTACTTCATCTTTGGGCAGAAAGCATTGTAATGCGAAAACAAGTTTTAGAGAAATTCATAAAACAATACAGACAACATTTTAAAAGCATAAGGTAAAAGCGATGAACACAAAGCGACTATTAAGTATTGGCTGGAAAATAGCTCTGGTTTTATTGATAGCATTGATTGTTGTTTATCGCATCCATTTTGCTCCTATACCGGTTGAATCCTGTGCTGTCAAGACAGGCAAGATTTCTGCGGAAGCTATGGGGACTGGAACGCTTGAAGTACGCGTGCGTGCAACAATCAGCCCAAAAATTTCCGGGCGCATTGCACAAGTCCTGGTTGACCAGGGCGATAAGATAATCAAGGGACAAAAGCTTGTCATTTTGGACGATGAGGAGCTGCGGCAGCAAGTGGAAATGGCAAAGGCAGAACTGTCGGTTGCCCATGCCGGTGTGGAAAAGACCGTTTCAGGAATAAAAAGTGCAGAAGCCACGGAAAAAGAAGCAAAGGCATCCTATGCCAGAATCTCGCAATTAGCACCTTCTGGTGCTGTAAGTGTGGATGCTCTTGAGAAAGCCCAGCAACAGATGGAAGTTGCGCAGGCAGAATTAAATCGGGCACAAACTGCAAAAATCGAGGCCGAAAAACTTGTCATCAAAGCCGAAGCTTCTCTTCAATTTGCTCAGGCACAATTAGCATATACCGTAGTTTGTGCGCCTTTCGATGGATTAATTGTCAGGCGGAACCGCGAGCCTGGTGATGTAGTTGTCCCCGGCAGCATGGTTTTAGATATGATTTCGCTCGACGAGCTTTGGATATCCGCCTGGGTCGATGAGACTCTGCTGAATCAGTTGGAAGGCGGACAGGCTTCAAAAATAGTGTTTCGCTCCGAACCTACAATAGAACTGCCGGGCAAAGTCGTTCGGATTGCGCCGCAGGCGGACAGGGAAACAAGAGAGGTGCTTGTTGATGTTGGGATAGATCACCTGCCGAAGTTATGGGCTATAGGGCAGAGAGCTGAAGTTTATATAGAAACCGCCCGCAAGGAAAATGTGTTTGTGATTCCTCAACGTGTCGTTGTCTGGCGGCAGCAACAACCCGGTGTTTTCGTGATAGATAACGGAAGAACATACTGGCGTAAAATCACTTTGGGGATACAAGGGAAAGAGAATGTGGAAGTGGCTAAAGGATTGCAGTTGGGCCAAGCTGTTTTAATTCCGGGTTCTAAACTGCCCAGAGATGGGCGAGCGGTAAAGGCAATAACAAAATGAATCTGGCAACAAAAGACATTAAGCACAACTTCGGACGTTTTGTTCTAACTTCGGCAGGCATAGGATTATTATTGATGGTGGTAATGGGAATGGGCGGTATCTACAGAGGCATAGTTGAAGACGCCATCACGTTAGTTGAGCGCATCGGGGCTGATTTATGGGTGGTTCAAAAGGATACTCGTGGGCCTTTTGCTGAAATCTCCCGCATACCCCGTGATTTGGAAGATCGTGTTTTGACCGTTCCGGGCGTTGAATCGGCACACGGATTCGTTTCTCATACGGTGCAGCGCGATTATAAGGGTAAGCCCCTGCGTCTGACCATCCAGGGATTATCATGGCCACTTGACAAAGGCCTTTGGCTGCCGAAAGCAGCGGGGAGAGGCTTAACACAGGCTCATTATGAGTTAGTGGCCGATAAATCATCCAGATTGCAGGTGGGGGATAAGCTCGCACTGGGAAAAGAAATCTTCACGGTGAAAGGGCTGACAAAAGGCATGATCTCTCAGGCAGGCGACTCCATGGCGTTTATGACATTGGATGATGCACAAGCAGTTCAGTTTGACCTGTCGCCGGAATCCATCCGCATTGAGAGAATGGCCCGCGTAAATCGTTTATTCAATATCGAACTCGGCCAAATCCAGCCGCAAATGAGCGAAAGGGCTGGTGGTCCGAGCTCGGGAATACCCGCTTTGGGCACTTCTATGGTTAGCGCTGTTTTAGTCAGTGTTAAACCCGGCTACAATATTGAGGCAGTTGCTAAACATATTGATGCTTGGCCGGATGTCTCGGTCTATACAAAGGATGGCCAAAAACAATTGCTTCTGCAGGGTCCTGCTGACCGTGCCCGCAGGCAATTGGGTTTATTTCGCAGGCTGCTGATTATTGTTTCGGCCATAATTATGGCATTGATTCTTTATACGCTTACTCTCGATAAGCTGCATGATATTGCCATGCTGAAGCTCATAGGCGCAAAAAATTCGGTTATGCTCGGGCTTATTACGCAGCAGGCGATATTATTGGGAGGTATCGGTTTTTGTATTGCATATCTTTTAGGGCAATGGATATTTCCATATTTCCCACGGCGAGTAGTATTGGTGCGGGGCGATTTGTACTCTTTGGTGATAATTGTATTCGTTATTTCAATTTTAGCCAGTGTATTGGGGATTTGGCGTGCCATACATACCGATCCAAGTGAGGTACTGTCATGAGCCTGTCCAATAACAACCCGGCTCTGCAAGCCGCAGGGCTGACAAAGATATACGGCAGTGGGCATACAGAAGTTGTTGCCGTCCGAGATGTTAGTCTCAGTGTGTCGAGGGGCGAAATCGTCGCTCTGCTTGGGCCAAGCGGCGCCGGTAAAACAACCCTGCTTACTTTATTGGGGCTTATTCGCCCCCCCAACACGGGGCGGATTTCGATTGACGGAACATTGGTTTTTAATAACCACCAGGCACAAGTCGATGTCCGTCGTTTTCGTCGCCAGAAATTCGGTTTTGTCTTTCAAAAGACCAACCTTATTCCTTTCCTTACCGCTGCCGAGAACGTTCGTCTTGCGATGGAGATAGATGACCAGCCGGCGAAGGTCTCACGGAAACGCGCAATGGAACTTCTGGAATATCTTGGCGTGGCAGAAAGAGCCCAAAATCTGCCAAGCATGCTCTCCGGCGGCGAGCAGCAGAGGGTGGCAGTGGCGCGAGCTTTGGCCAATCGTCCAAGCTTAATTCTTGCCGATGAGCCGACAGCCGCTCTTGACAGTGTTCACGGCTGGCAGGTGATGGAATTGTTTGCCAAAGTTGCTCACGAACAAAATGCCGGTGTTATTGTTGTTACACACGACCATCGGGCATTGGATGTATTTGACAGAACATTGGAAATGGAAGATGGACAATTACGAAAAAGTCACAATTAAAAACAAACTAATGTTAAAGGTAACGTTATTTTTTTGCGTACTGGCAATAGCAGGATGTACCGTCGGACCTGACTATCATAGGCAGGATGCAAACGTGCCATTGTCCTGGACAGGTACAGCCCACATAAAAGCCACGCCATCTTATTCAGAACTTGCCCACTGGTGGACAGGATTTAACGACCCTAATCTTACCTCTTTGGTGGAAAGAGCAATAAATACGAATTTGGATTTACTCCAGGCGCAGGTGCGAATGCGACAAGCCAGGGCAGCCAGAGGTATTGCAGCGGGAGGTTTATGGGCGACGGCTGATGCGACAGGCTCATACACGCGTGGTCGAATCCCGATTTTGGGTAATCCCGACGCCCCAACACGAAACTTGTTTCAAACCGGTTTAGATGCCACATGGGAACTTGATGTATTTGGCGGCGTTCGGCGCAGCGTCGAAGCAGCCGATGCAGATGTCCAGTTTGCCGTTGAAGACCATCGAGATGTTCTGGTAACGCTTATTTCCGAGGTTGCGCTCAATTATATCGAACTTCGCGGATTTCAGCAGGAAATCGTCATTGCCCGAAACAACCTTGAGGCCCAGCAGAAGACCGCCGAATTAACGCGTAAAAAGTTTCAAGGCGGGCTTACAGACACCTTGGATGTCGCTAATGCTGATGCGCAAGTAGCGACGACAGCTTCTCAAATACCACCACTGGAAGCAGCGGCTCAACAGGCGATTTATAATTTAAGTGTGCTGCTTGGCCTGGAGCCGGCGGCTTTGCTGAAAGAACTGTCGCCAACAAATTTTATTCCTACAACTCCGCCGGAAGTTCCAATTGGCATTCCATCCCAATTGCTTAGGCGTCGCCCTGATATAAGGCGTGCCGAAGCCGCGATACACGGCGCCTCTGCTCGTATAGGCGTAGCAACGGCCGACCTGTATCCGAAGTTTAGTCTGACAGGTTCATTAAACTTTCAAAATGACCAGCTTCACGGACTAATCAATTCAAAAAACCGCTTTTGGACCGTCGGTCCTGCGGTGGACTGGCAAATATTCAGTGCCGGTCGTGTCCGTTCCAACATCGAGCTTCAAAAGGCACTGCGGGACGAGACGGTGCTTGCGTATCAAAAGACGGTGATAACTGCACTTGCGGATGTTGAAAACGCTTTGGTGGCTTATGCCAAGGAGCATGAGCGTCACAAGGTATTGGTGGATGCGGTAGCCGCTAACCGCAAAGCCGTTGACAGTGCTACGCAGCTTTATACGCAGGGTCTCACTGACTTTTTGAATGTGCTGGTTGCTCAGCGGTCACTGTTCGCTTCAGAAGATGCATTGGTGCAAAGCACCCGTAACTTATCGACCGGTTTGGTGGCCCTCTACAAAGCCCTCGGCGGCGGTTGGGACAGTGAATCTGCGGACATTTTTTAAGCAGAAACAGTAGTAATTCTGGGTACACCATAAAATGGCGGTCCGTTAAGAGTCTTCGATTGGTCTTTCTTGTCCGCTACAACAGGCATCATTGTAGTTATTGTCTGAAAAGGCAAGAAAAAAGTGCGCAAGTGCATAAGGAAAAAACAGGGTCAGGAGCATTTTGGGGTCGGTCAATCTGCTTTGGGCTTGTCTTTCCAGATTCTGTTTTCAGTTCCTGCCAGTAGCCTTTTTATATTTTCGCGGTGCCGAATGATGACCATCAGCGGTATTGCGATTGCCGCGATAAGCAGCGGCCAGAGATCGGTGAAATTCCACGCCGGCAGCAGGCTTACAGCTAAGATCAAAACGATGGGAAATGTGACAGATGCAACGATGGAGGCCAGCGAGACGTGCCGCCATACCAGAACAGTCGGCACCCATACTGCAAGGGCAGCGGCGGCACAAATTGTGAAATACGGCCAAAGGCCCAATGCCACGCCCAGGCTTGTGGCGACGCCCTTGCCGCCTTTGAACCTCAGATACACAGGGAAGATGTGACCCAGGATTGCAGCGCAGCCGACCGCCAGCCACAGCCACAAAAATTGACAATTGACAATTGACAATTGAAAATTGAAAATTTGTCGCGCGGCGAGCATCGGCAGCAGGCCCTTGAGCATATCAAGACCGAAGCAAAGGTATGCCCAGCGTTTGCCGAGGGCCCGCGCGACGTTCGTTGCGCCGATATTGCCCGAGCCTATGGAGCGTAAATCTTTGCCGTGTGCTCTGGCAATGACCACGCCAAACGGTATCGAGCCGAGCAAATACGCCGCCATAACGGTTATTGTGAAAGTTGCGTACATTGTCTGGCACTCTTTTTTTGGGATATACACTCGTAGACAGATAACATCTCTTTTGCAACCCGCTCGACCGAAATTTCTTCTCTTAGGTTGTCGGCAACGATCGCCTCTGCGGCTTTCTGGATGTTGTTTCTATTTGTGAAATGGCTAATGGCGTCGGCCAATTGAGAAACGTTTTCAAGGCTGTCGATGACTTTGCCGTGACGATCATTAACGAATAGGTCGGTTGCGCCGTTGAATCTGGTGGTAATTACAGGCACCCCTGCGGCCAACGCCTCCAGAATAAACCGCGAACATGGGTCATAAAAAGTGGGCAGGACGGCGACATCACTTATCGACAGAAGCTCATCGACCTGTTGGACGGGCCCCAAAAAGATAATTTTTCTGTGCACATCGAGTTTTTCGGCAAGCCGATAGTATTTTCGCGTTCCGCCGCTGCCAGCTACGATTGCATAAGCGGCGTTCGCGGTTCGCCGGCGCGTTGCCAGGTGCATCGCTCTTATCAGAGGTGCTAATCCTTTTAGTCTAAAATTATTAGCGACAAATAAGAATAAAACAGGCTTCTTGGTTTCTTTTATGCCCAGGCGGGCCAGTATTTGCCAGCGGAGTCTGTCTGTCTTGGTTGCGTTGAGTTTGGCATTTATCCTTATGCCGTTGGGTATAACCACGATGCGCTCTTGAGCGACGGCATAATGCTGCTTGAACTGCTCGGCAACGTAGTGCGAGATTGCTATGATTGTCGGTCCGTTGGTCTGCTCGCACAGCCTTCGTTCCGCCCGCATAAGCGCCGTGCGGCGGAGATTGGCAAAAGCCGTGTGCTTTTTGTAGGATTCTATCAGCGGGTTTTGGTAGCTGGCGGCATTGCGGAGAATAGATTCTGCATACGTGCCTCCGCGCGGCTGATAAACGTCGGCAAAGTCAAAAGGCAGAACGCTGTGAATTACATCGTAGCGGTTTTCTGACAGATGTTTGATCAGGGCTTTTGCGAAAGTACGATGACAAGTTCGCCTTCCGGATTTATTGCCGCACAAAATGTGGACATTCTCGGTCTGCCTTTGGCCTTTCGCGGCAAGTAGCGTCACTTCGGCGCCGAGCACAGATAAGGCTGCTGATAGCTCCAGGACAGAGCGTTCAGCTCCGCCGAGGGCTGCATCTAGTCGCTCTATTATGATGGCGATCTTTTTGCCCATCGCTCCATAGTACCGCAAGTTTGTTCAGCTCGCAAATGGTGCGCTGCTGCCGTGCCTGGCGTTACGGCGTGCCATCCGCTGTGCTTTGCTCAGCACTTTCTGGATAAATGACTTATCCCTGGTGGCGAGCCTATCGGCCTGAGCATATCCCAGATAGAAACGCAGCCGGTCCGTCCCGGAGAAGTACCTGCCTGGAGCTGAGTAATATAGCTGGGCGATGTCCTTTATCCGAAATCGCTCACGCCAGATGAGTGGCTTAAAGGCTCGCGCCAAATCTATCAGATAAAATGTACCTGAATCATCGTAAAATATGTGCGAAAAATAAAGGTCCCGATGGCGATAATTTGTCTGGTGGAATTTTCTTATAAAAGCCGCCAACCCGGCAATGAAATTTCGCCGCAGCTTCAGTTTTTCTGCCGTCACCGGGCCGGTAAAAAAGGCCGGCAGTTTTCGCTCCAGCGATTCGGCGTTTGGTATTTTCTCAGTGATTATGAAGCTTCTTTTCTCAAAGAAAACGCCTATTTGCTCGCCGTATGCGACAGTCTTTGGCGTATTTACACCTGCTGCCGATAATTGGCTTGCCGAGGCGAATTCCGCCAATCCGAAGCTCATCCGGCTGCGATGCGACAGCCAGTTCTTGAGCTGGACTAAGGCCGGCGGCCTATCGTAGCGTTTCAAGAATAGTGTCGTCCCCGGCGAATCTGTCTCAAGCTGCAGGCGGCAACGGAAGCCGGCGAGATTCTTTTTAGCAAGATCTTTGCCTGCGCTGAAAGAAAAGACAGCCTCGATGGAGGTCAAGCCAAGTCTTCCAAAAAGCAGCACGAAGTCCGCATCGACGAAAAGCGATTTGGAAATCTCAACGAACCGTTGGCCAGAGACGGTCGGGCGATTATGGTTCACGCTGTGGATCATCGTTTAGGAAATAATCGGAAATGACGCCCATGAATGGATTATATTTCACGGCATAATGTGACAATCCGTTTTCGCGGTGGCGGCCAGAGTATTCCTTGTCTTTTCCCAGTAGATTAGGTCCCACCTTGTTCCATTGGTCTTCGTCCATCGCCAGGATCTCTTTGATTTTTTCAGCGTAAAACCCAGCAACGGGAAGGTCCGAATAGGCGTTGACAAACCACGGCATAATGCGGCCGATTTTCTTAAGCAATAGGTTTTGTTCGGGGCCGAATTCCAGACAGGACTCATCCGTAAAGTTCTTCAGTCCCTTCATTTTCTGCAAGTTTATATATCCGCCATCCAGGCTTATTTGATGCGCCTTTGTTCCGGGAAACGGAAAGAAATACGTCCAGCGGAATCGGCCCGGTTTGGCTGCGGCCATAAGTTTAATTGTTTCAAATACGTCCTGGCGTTCTTCGTGCGGGAAGCCGATTATCAAAAAAACTGAGCTGTGCATCCGGTATTTGCCCACCGTCTTTATCGCCTCTATGATTTTTTCGTTGGTCATGTGACGATTCAGAATCTTGCTGCGAATTCTCGGACTGCCCGACTCCACGCCAAATTTGACAATTTTGCAGTTGGCCTCTGCTAAGTAGCGTGCGCACTGGTCGTCGAAGAAGCCGACATGTGCATTGACAACAAAGGGAATGCTGCAGATTTTCCTGTAGGCCTGGCAAAACCGCTTTACGTAGGACTTGTCGAACGTGAACAGGTCGTCATCGAATATGAACATCTTGATATTGTGGTAGGTCTTTAGTAGATATTCAATCTCCTGAATTACTTTATCAACGCCGAACTGCCGGATATAATTAAGCTGCCTGAACGTGCAATTGAGCTCCTTTCTATAGGACTCGACCATGACGTGATTAAAGCAGTACGTGCAGAAGAACGGGCATCCTCGTGAAGCCATCAGGCCCACCCATCCGTTTTTGGCATCGATCATTTTCTGAAAATCCATGCTGTCGTAATCTTTCGGAGGCAGCCACGTCACATCAGGCAAGTGCCGGACGGGATTAATTTTGACCTGGCCGTTATGGGCAAAGGCGAGGTTTCGCACATCCTCCACGTTCTCTCCGCGCTGAAGTTTTTCGACGAACTCTAAAAAGGCTTCTTCACATTCGCCGCGAAACACATAATCAAATAAGCCGGTTTGCAGGATTTCTCGTACGCTGACAAGAGCATGAATGCCGCCGAGCACAAAGGGGATAGACAATTTACGCCTCGCCCACGATGCCAGAGTTTGTGTATACGGCCATTGATTAGTTACCACTGAGAAGGCGAGGATGTCCGGCTTTTCCTTCAGCAGACGGGCGGTGAATTGTTCTTCGGTGGGCAGCGGCGCAATGTCTTCACAGAGCTGCCAAAAGCCCACCTGATGGCCGGCTTGTTTCAGAACGGAGGCCATGTGGGCGACGCCATAATTAAAGCCCAGTTGTGAGCCGGCCGACGGATAGATAAAAAGCACCTTCATAACGTCTGTTTCTTAAGATCGCGCACCGGTTTTGGCAAACCTAAGTCGGTATCAAGAATTCTGAATTCTGTTTTCTGTCTTCTGTCTTGTTTTTTGGGTCTTTCCGCCATGATCCGCGAGATGACCTCACTTGTATTGACGTTCTGGGGGTCGGTGAGCGTGTCAACGTGCACGATTTTATGCTGCGTTTTTCCACAAGCGCTCCAGCGCCTGACAAAGTTCATATCGTTGCTGCCTGCGAAAATAGTTACCGCCGGCGTTCGGACAGCGGCGGCGATGTGCTGGCACGCGGAATCGTATCCGATGAATTCGTCGCACTGGGCGATCAGGGCTGCAATCTCGCCAACGCTGCATCCTATTGTAAGTAAGCCGTGCGGGAAACTCGGGTATTCTGGATCGTCAAAGCTCATATCGGCTGTGCTGACACCCCGATTTTTTATACTATCCAGCAATGCAGCCGATCGCGAGAGCTCATCCTGTCCGAAACCTTTGTCCAGCAGCACTACGGTCTGGGGGGCGTTCAGGATTTCTCGCAACAGATTTTGCTCAAAATCCAAGCCCAGCCTTTTGCGTGGATTTGTCCCAACGCCGAAGTTGACGGCAACAAGCTGCCTACATCCTGCCGAGCGGAGTAGCGCCGCCAGTTGTCGCGCTTTAAGGCTTATCGACGGGATAGTCCAAACCTCGGGGTAGCAAAACTCTGATACGCCAAAGACGCTATCCATCCAGCGATTTGCCAGTTCCGCCATACGGGCGTCCCTCGCGGATGCAGCGCACTGGCGGCTGTTGAAAAATAGATAATTGTCTCGATGCGTTAGCGGCAAAACGCCGAGCTGGGAGATTCGGGAGTCCGGATCGACCAGCAGCGTGCGGTCTTCCTGGCCAGGCGGCATTTCGTCGGCCAGAATATCCAGGGCGGCGTGCCAACTAGAGAAGCGTTCAAATAGTCCGCCGCTGCGAGCGTAATCAAGCGGGCAAACTCGGACGCGATTATTTCCGCCAAAAACACCCCGCAGTTTACTGCTGCCTATAACGACGATCTCTGCCTGGGGGAACATCCTTGTAAAACGCTGTATCATTACGCTCAAAATGGCAACGTCTGCGCCGATAGTCACGCGCGATAGCAAGACAATCTTCCCCGGCGGATTGGTACTATTGTAGCTATAGCGATGAGTGTGTACGAAAATTGCCCGCTCGTAAAGGTGGTCGGGCGAAAGAATCCCGAAGTCGGCCATCGCTCTGTCAAGAGATGCTCCCTGGCGAGCGTTTCGGCAGTAAGAGATGACCTCAGACATAACCCGGCAGTAGACTTCCACGGGCACATCTTCAAAATCATCGCACAACTTTTCAACTATGATTTCAAAAAGAGCCGACGCCGCCGGGTTATTCAGCTCCGTATCCGGGAATGACGTTGCCATTTCACACAGTAGAGTTATATATCCCGGCTCAAAGGCGCCGGTCTGGTAGTACCGGTCTACGAAAGATAGGGCAACCTGCCGCGACAACCGTAAGAGGGCGTCCTGCGGGCAAGAGTCTTTTTTTATGCTAAGCCATTTCTTGCGATATATGGAGAGCTCCATATTGTTTGCACTCTTTCAGAAGTTTTTTTGCCGCCGAGAAAACTTCGCCGGGCGTTATCCTGGTCATGCACTCGTGCCGGCTTGGGCAGACTTTCTTGTGGCAAGGCGAGCACGGCAGCTCCTTTCTAAGGACGATTGTGTGCTCCAGATTGCTGTTGGTATAGCGAGGATCGGTCGGCCCCATAATGACTACCACCGGCACGTCAAAGGCCACCGCGTAATGGCGGGGGCCTGTGTCATTTGTAATCAGCAGGTTGCATCGCCGAACCAGCGGCTTCAAAAGCTCCAGGTCAATTCTATCTTGGCTGGTATCAATAATTTTAGCGCGACTTTGTCCGATAATGGTCTGTGCAATATCCTCTTCACCTGGCCCACAGAAAAGTAAAATGCGGGCACCGAGGTGACTTTCGCACAGCTCAGCCAGTTCGGCAAAGTTTTCAGCGGGCCAGCATTTTGAGCTTCCAAAACTCGCCCCTGGGTTTATGCCGATCACTATGTCCTCTTCATAGATGCCGTACTTTCGGATTAACGATTCTCCGCGCCTGAGGACTTCTTCACCGATGAAAAGCCTCGGTTTTACTTGCTCTGCGGTTTTGAGCCCCAGCCAGCGGCAGATTTCAAGATAATACTCGGTCATAGGCAGCGGCTGGATGCCGTGATTGTCCCGGACTGGCTCAGGTCCGCCGCACAGAAAGACGCCTCTAAAACTGCGGCGATAGCCGTAAATCTCTTTTGCTCCGCCCAGCCAGACTGTCATCGCCGAGCGGACGGAGTTCGGCAGTATAATGCCCACATCGCCTGTGTATTGGCGTATCCGTTTTGCCGTCTGCCAGATTCCGTTCCAGGATTTGTCCTGGCAATCAATCAGCGCGTCGAACCAGGGGCCATCCCTGACTATGCCGTGGGCCTTTTTTCTCAATAGGCCGACAATTTTTGCCTCTGGGAAACTCTCCCGCAGACAATCAAACGTCGGTGTGGCCATAACTATGTCACCCACCCAGTTTGGGCAGCGGATGATGAGTGTCTTAATACTGCTAAGAGGCTTTTCCATCGCATTATCTAACAGGCGTCTTTTCTTGGTTGCGCGAGCACTACTTTCGCCCCTGCATCATGTAGAAGGTCAGTGACATCAACTGCAGAACCGCCGCAAATCCGAGCGCTACGGAGACAGCGTTGCCTCGGCCGGTCGGGCTGGTCAAAAACCATATTGCCATCAACAGGCAGAATAGAACGAGGATTTGCACGATTCCAGCCAGCAGCCTCATTATGGAAAATTCGCCGAACATCTCGGCCCTTTCCATTCTTTTTAGCTGTTCGAGAATGCTGCTTAATAACTGCTCGCTCTTTTCACCGGTGATTTGCTGCTCGGCAGCCGCTACGCTTGCCTGTGGTGGAGGTATCTGTGGCTTCGGCTCTTCCGGCGCCGGTGGCTTTTCTTCAACTTCTTCTATAGGCTGCCGAGTATGGTTTTGGACGGCTGACTGATTCTGGTTTTTCATTTCAATACGCGAACCGTCACATTTTTTTATGATGTTCACGGCTTCTTTCATATTTATGCTGGTGTAATCGGGCTTTGGCCCTGCCGATGAAGGTTGCAGGTCGGCTTGTTTGGGATGCGAAGGTGGCCTTAATAGTATAGTCCTGCATCCGGCTCTTGAGCCGGCTTCGGTATCACTATCGCTGTTGCCGATCATCCACGATTGGCCAAGGTCGATATCCATCTGTTCGGCGGCAGCCAGCAGCATGCCGGGATTTGGCTTTCTCCAGTTGCTCTCCTTGCGGTACTTGGCGATAACGCCGTCCGGATGATAGGGGCAATAATAAATTCTATCTAAAGTTGCTCCTTTTTCCGCCAACAGTTCCTGTAAGCGGTCGTGAATCTCATCGAGGGCTTCCTCCGTGACGATGCCCCGTGCGACGGCTGATTGATTAGATACGACCACCAGCTTGTATCCGAGGGTCTTAAGCTCCACCAGCGATTCAGGGACGCCGTCCAGCAGTTTCACTTGGTTCGGGTCCTTGATATAGCCGGGGTCCTCAATCAGAGTGTTGTCGCGATCTAGGAATACCGCTTTCTCAGCCATACCGAGATTACCCTATTTCTGGTCTAACTATTCGCAAAACTTTGTTCCACGAGGTCGCAAATTATATGGTACGCAAGCTGGTGCATCTCCTGGCTTCGGGCTGTCGAGACGTCATTAGCGCAAAAACAAACGTCGGCGATCTGTTCGAGCTTGCTGCCGGCCCGCCCCGTGAAAGCCAATACACAAGCCCTTTTTTTCCTGGCCATCTGAGCGGCGGCAATAATATTCGGCGAAGTACCGCTGGTCGAAAACGCCCACAGAACATCGCCTTTTCTGACCAGCGCTTCCACCTGCCGGGCGAAGACCTGCTCGTAAGAATAATCATTGGCAATAGAGGTTAGGATAGAAGTATCGGTTGACAGCGCTACGGCAGGCAGTGCCTTTCGCTGCCTGTTGAATCTGCCGACCAATTCGCCGGCTATATGTTGAGCATCCGCCGCTGAGCCTCCGTTGCCACACAGATATATGGTGCCGTGTCGCTTTAATGCTCGTATTATTGCCTGGGTGGCGGCGGCAATCGTCTCAAGGGCGTGCGCTTCAAATTCAGCGAGCATTTTCTTATGCGTTTCAATCGCGGCGGTAACCTGCTTTTTTATAGTGTTCTTCATAATGGCTGTTTCTGCAACGCCTTTATCTTTTCGATAGTTGCTGTTGAGCTTTGGCCTTGAACAATTGGCGCGAGAACAACTTTGCCGCCGTATGATTCGACGAACTCCCGGCCAACCACGCCCTTTTTAGCCCAATCCTGACCTTTCACCAGTACGTCGGGTTTCACTTTTTTGACTAAGCTGAGCACGCTGGGCTCATCGAAGATTATGACGTAGTCCACAGACTCCAGGGCAGCAAGAACGGCGGCTCTGTCATACTGATTATTTATAGGCCGTTCTGGACCTTTAATAGCCTTTACGGAACTGTCGCTATTCAATCCGACTACAACGATGTCGCCTTGCTGCCTGCATAGCTTAAGAAGCTCAATGTGCCCCTTGTGCACGATATCGAAACAGCCGTTTGTAAAGACGATAATCTGTTTTTGCCTTCGGTGCCACGACAGCTCCTCGAGCAGCGAGTCGATTGGGCGTAACTTATCTGCCGTACCCCGTTCCACACTCGAGCTTGTTTTTATAGACTTGAAGGCCTTCTTGCTACGGTTCATCGCGCAACGCCTCAGTTGACCCATATACGTTTCACGCGGGTCCTTTCTTCTTTGTAGGAATTTTACCCGCAAGCGTGCTTTCAATCAAGTCTCTTAGCTTGTCCTCTCCGCTTATGAATTTAAGCTCAATATTCAAATACGCAAGGGGCATCTTCTCTCCTAAATCGCCCAGCCGGACGATTTTGGTCCAATCCTTGTGCGTTGTAAGGATCAGCTCTGCCTTGCCGCACATCGCCTGTTCATAAATACTGGCAACATCATCGGAATCATAATAGTGATGGTCATCATAGACCCTGGATCCGACGACATTGCAGCCGAGCATGTTGATCGTGTTCAGAAATGCCTGTGGATTACCTATACCGCAGAAGACGAATACCTTTTTGAGCTTGAGGCTTTCCAGATTGATTTCTTTGTTCTTTGTGGATTTTGCGCAGATAGGAGCATGGATCGACCAGGCGATTATCATATTAGGGTTAATCTGCTGCAGTTTCCGTTCAAGCTCAGCCAAGCCAGATTCTTTGATCTGGTCGCACCTGGTAATAACGACTGCGTCGGCTCGGCCAAGTGCGGTGACAGGCTCTCGAAGCAGCCCTGCCGGAAGTAACCTGCCATAGCCAAAAGGTCTTGTTGCGTCAATTGTCACAATGTCCAGGTCTCTTGCCAGCCGCCAGTGCTGAAATCCATCGTCCATAATAAGTACTTCTGCACCGAATTTGTTCACCGATTCAGCCGCCCCCGCGAGCCGGTCTGGATTTACGATTACTTTGGCTTGTGGACATCTTTGCGAAAGAATTGCCGGCTCATCGGAATAGTCTTGAGTTTTGAGTTTTGAGTTTTGAGTTGCCTTGTAGCCGCGAGTGAGTATCGCACATTTGTAGTTTTGAGTTTTGAGTTTTGAGTTTTCAGTTATCTCCTTGTACAGCCAGATTACAAGTGGCGTTTTGCCCGTTCCGCCGACCGTTATGTTGCCGATGCTTATGACCTTTGCGTCGGCGCAATGAGTCTTCAAAAGTCTTTTAGCGTACAAAGAAGTTCGCAACCAAATCGCGGTTGAGTAAAATATCGCGGCACCCCCCAAGAAGGAGCGCAGAATCGCAGCGCTCAGTCCGCTTTTTCGACCTGAAATAAGTTGTAGATAACCTTCCTGATTCAAGCGAGGAGCCTTCCGAACCGGCGGCGAAATCATTACAAAACCGCGAAATGCTTAGCCGCGCAGTTTACTGCGGGGTCATGCCTCGACTTTTTTGATGATCGCGTCGGCCATTTCTTTTGTGCCGACTGCCGTTGGGTCGTCGCGGTCTTCTTTCAAATCATAAGTTACATTTTTGCCATCGGCGATTACCGCGGCTACCGCTGCTTCGAGCTTATCGGCCTCGGGATTCTTCACGATATGCCGCAGCATCATCACGCCGCTTAGTATCAGGGCGGTGGGATTAACCCTGTTTTGCCCTTTGTATTTTGGGGCGCTGCCGTGAGTTGCTTCGAAGATAGCAGCTTTCTCGCCGATATTCGCTCCGGGGGCTACGCCCAGGCCGCCGACCAGCCCCGCGCATAGATCGCTGACTATGTCGCCATACAGATTTGGCAGCACGAGCACATCGTAAAGCTCCGGCTTCTGAACCAACTGCATGCACATATTGTCGACGATGCGGTCTTCAAATTTGATGTTCGGATATTGTTTTGCGACCTCGCGACTCACCTCAAGCCACAAGCCATCCGAGAATTTCATAATGTTGGCTTTGTGAACGCTGGTTACCTTTTTGCGTCCCATCTTGCGAGCGTATTCAAACGCAAAGCGGACAATGCGTTCGGTTGCCCTAATCGAGATGGGCTTAATACTTATGCCGGAGTCGTTGGTAATCTTTCGCGTGCTGTGTTTATTTAGCCAGTTGATGATTTCAGCCGTGTCGTCTTTTCCTTTTTCAAACTCAATGCCGGCGTAAAGGTCCTCGGTGTTCTCGCGTACAATTACAAGGTCGATGTTGGAGTATCTGCTGCGCACGCCCTTATAGCTTTTGCACGGGCGCAGACACGCATATAGATCGAGCGTCTGGCGCAGGTGCACGTTTATGCTTCTGTAGCCTTTCCCGACCGGCGTGGTCACAGGGGCCTTCAGGGCGACGCCGTTTTTCCTGATAGACTCGACCGTTGTCTCTGGCAGCGGAGTCCCCAGCCGTTCCATCACTTCGACGCCGGCTTCTGCTATCTCCCAATTGATGCCCGCACCGGTTGCGTCGATGCACCTTCGCGCAGCTTCAGCAACTTCGGGTCCAACTCCGTCGCCCGTAATTAAGGTCACAGTGGGCATTTATTGATTCTCCAATAATCCCAAAGCGATAATGTTACCAGTCAACTGCAGGTATGTCAATGTTGCCGAATAAGAACTACGTGATACAATGGCGGCGAATGAATCGTATCAGAAACAGGTTATCTTTATCGCGGCGAAAGTTTCTATTGAAGGAGACAAAACCAATGAGAGTTGCTGTAATGGTTTCTTTAATGAACCTCGCGCTGCCATTGGCACTCTGTTTGGCGGCGCAGCCGGGTGACCCACTGAATGTCGTGCCGTTCGGCCAACTCAAGACGTGGGACGCGCAAGGCAGAGACTACGGCGTCATCTGGGAAGACCCCAGGGACATCTTCCGTGTAGAGGTCAAATTCGCGGACGCTAGAACCTTGCCCAATCCGAACACCATTAGGCTGGAATACTGGCAGTCATCGTGGCCCCGGCATCGGATACCGCGCGACAGTCCATCGGGAGCCGGCAGCTCGGGTTGGCTCAATGTGGGCGACTGGTTCCAGGGCAAATGGCTAAAAGCCGACACCAATCTCGATGTCAAAGCCGGGACATATACCTTCACCTTTAATCCGGTTAATGCCAGCGAATTCCCGGATATGAAGGATTTTACGGCCCGCTATCGTTCAACGTTGAAGCTGCGGGTGATTGCTGATGAGCCGCTGCCGGCGATTGAAGCCTTGCAGGCTTACACCGATTCGGTCTGGGATAGGCTTGAGTTTGACGTGCAGTGGGGCGGAACCGCCGGCCAAAGCGAGCAAAACTGGGGCGGACATTTGGAGGCTTTCAATGGTGTGGTCGAGCGGATTGAGTCAATTTCGTCCGCCAGCAACGTGAAAGTCGGCCCCGACCGAAGGTGGACGTCCATGGTGCACGCCGGAATGGACGGCATCCGCAGTAGTATCCTATACGCCAAGCCCGTTGGCTATAATTCCTTCGATGAGACGGTCGTGACTGTACGGACTGCCTGTGAGACATTTTCTTTTGCCGCATCAGACCTTTTGAGGTATGGCCACATATTCTTGCCCGATTTCGGTGTGATTGTTCGCAAGTCGGGCGATAAGGTGACATACGCTGAAGCAGAACGGGCATGGAAGGAAAATCGCCTCAAGAATATCTACGCCCGGGTGAATGAAGTGCCTGAGCAGACGCTGACGGGCGCGTGGAAGGATGTCCCCCAGAAAGAGCCTCATTATATACCGCTGGGCTTTGAGGGCGGGCGGCAGTATTTCGGCCTGGAAGCTGATGGTAGTGTGTTCTGTCGGCATAATTGGCTGGCCCGCATACCAGGCAAAGACACAAAACGCTGCCTGTATGACGGAGATTCGATCCAGTATGCGTTCGGCCTATCCGGTGCAAAGTTGGTCGAGCGGCACACCCTCGACGGCTGCCTGCCGATGATGGTTGCTCAGTGGCAGCGAGAAGGGGTTCGGTATCGCCAGACCGCTCTTGTGGTTCCATTCGATGGTGTGCCGAAGCCGGGCGAACGAATCTATGCTGACAATACACTTGTATTGATGACGCGATTTGAAATGGAACGGGCCGGCGATCAGAAGGCCGAAGCGACACTCGATATAGAGGTTGCCACCAGAGCGGCTGAACCATTGGAGCTGGATGGGGGGCTGATATTCGTTCAAGGGAGCAAGCCCAGGCGATTGCGGATGCTTGTTAGCTCGCCCGGTACGGCAGCGGACTATCGCCTGGAGCAAACGGGCAAAAAAGTCGTCTATAGTGCAGTTTTGACCGGAGATAAATCAAAGCGGATAGTTGATATCGCCATTCCGTTTATCACGCTGACGGAAGAGAAAGAGTGGGAGAAACTTCGCGGGCTGCGCTTTGAGCAGTGCTTCGAGGCCGTGCGGAACTACTGGCGGCAGCGCGTCGCACAAGGGGCAAAGATATTTACGCCCGAGCCGATGACAAACGATTTCTACGCCGCTCACGTTTCGCATTTATTGCTCAATACCGACCGCGAAGTGGGCGAAAGCACCCGTTACGTGGCGCGGGTAGGGACATTCTCGTACGGGGCGTTCAGCAATGAGTCCTGCATGATGGTCAGCGACCTCGACCGGCGCGGCTATCATAAACGGGCGGAAGAAGCACTGGAAACCTGGCTGCACTACCAGAGCACAGTCGGCTTGCCGGGCGACTTCTCAAGCAAGGAGGGCCAGTTCTATGGGGCAGGGGGGTACGAAGACGGCGACTACAACCAGCACCACGGTTTTGTGCTATGGTGCCTGGGCGAACATTACTGGTACACCCGCGATGCCGACTGGCTCAGGCGGGCGGCGCCTAATATCGCAAAGGGCTGCGAGTGGATTATCCGCGAGAGGCGGCGGACCATCGCCGAGGCTGAAAAGTCGCCGATACGGGCGATTGAGAGAGGACTGCTGCCGCCCGGCGTTCTGGAAGATATCAAAGACTGGCGCTGCTGGCTTTCGACAAACGTGTACTCCTGGTTTGGGATGCAAAACGCCGCCGCAGCACTGGCAGATGCGGGATTACCGGACGGTAAGCGCTTGCTGGCAGAAGCCCAGGCATACCGCAAAGATATTCTGGCAGCATTTACTGAGGCGATGCGGCGCTCGCCGGTTGTTCGCTTGCGGGACGGCAGTTGGATTCCTCACATTCCGCCGGATGTGCACCGGCGAGGGCGAACCTTCGGCTGGATTACCGAAACGCTCGAAGGCCCAATCCATCTCATTCGCACCGGCTTGCTCGATCCATGGGACCGGATGAGCACCTGCATCATCAAGGACTTCGAGGACAATCTCTATATCTCCGAGCAGTACGGCTATAACCTTACGGGCGAGGATTTCGAGCGATACTGGTTCGGTAGGGGCGGCATATCAATGCAGGCGAATTTGCTGTGCAACCCGATTCCGTATCTATTGCGCGATGAGCCGAAACATTTCTTGCGCGCCTATTTCAACGCCTTTGCGGTTAGTTATTGGCAGGATACACGGATGATGACCGAGCACGCGCTTCCCAACATCGGCGACTGGCGTGGCGACCATTATAAATCTTCGGACGAAGCAAATTCCACTTTTTGGCTGCGAATGATGTTCATCCAGGAACGTGGTGACGAATTGTGGCTCGGCGCGGCTGTTCCGCGCTATTGGCTGGCCGATGGCAAGACCTGTGGCATAGAAAACGCCGCAACGTATTTTGGCCCGATGTCGGTCAAGTACGAATCCCGCGCCGCACAAGGCCGAATCGAGGTGACAGTGGACCCGCCTCGCCGCAATCCGCCGAAGAAAATCTTCATCCGTTTCCGCCACCCCGAAGGCAAGAAAATCACCCGCTGCGAACTGAACGGCAAACCCCACGCTATCTTCGATGCCGAAAAAGAATGGGTTGTCCTGACCGAGTGTCCGAAAGAAACAAATCGTATTGTCGCACATTATGACTAAACCGACGGCAGGAGGCAGTTTTTCGCTGCCCAAGACAACAAGGATCCATCGACTGTGAAGAGATAATAGCCTCTGAAAGATGGGCAACTTCTAATTGGGAAAGGCACGCAGAAGATGAAGACATATAAGCAGGCTTTTTGTGAACTTGGACAAGCTGGTAGGCTGGCGTTGATTCCATTCTTCGTCATCGGGGACCCCGATTTTGACACAAGTCTTGCGATTGTGAAGACTGCTATCGATGCTGGGGCGGACATCCTCGAGCTGGGCATACCGTTCTCCGACCCAATAGCAGATGGGCCGACAATCCAGAAGGCTGATATCCGGGCGCTGAGAAGTGGGATGACAGTGCGAAAGGCCCTGGAATTTATTCGCAAGGTCAAGGACCACAAAGACATCCCCATCGGATTACTGATGTACTACAACCTAATTTATCAGTATGGCATAGAGAGTTTTTTCCGAGATTCCCATCACGCTGGGGTCAACAGTGTTTTGGTGGCTGATTTGAGTATCGATGATGCCGACGAGATATACGATGCTGCCCGCTCGGCTGGCCTGGATACGGTTTTTATGGTTACGCCGAACACCGCCCCGGAGCGGATGAAGCAGATCGCGTCCAAAACAACAGGCTTTATCTACACAGTCTCGCTTTTAGGGGTTACCGGTGGCAGGGAACAGCTCTCTGATTTGGTTGAAGGACTGGTCCACAAGTTGAAACAGGTTACGCCCGTGCCGGTTTGTGTGGGCTTTGGAATCAGCAAAGCCGAACACGCAGCCGCCATCGCCCGGGCCGGGGCTGACGGAGTAATAATTGGCTCGAAAATAGTGGACCTGATCGAGCGAAATCTTTCCGACAAAGAAAAAATGCTGGCCGAAATCTCCAGTTTTGTTGGTGAAGTCCGGTGTGCAATCGGGAAATGATGGGGGAAACCGCCAAATAATTTGTTGGCTGAATTTCAGTAGTCTTTCATGTGTCTCATCCATTGAGGCCAGTCTTGCGGCCTGACGCCTCCGGCTTTGGTCCAGGAACCTGAGGTGTCGAACTTGCGGCTCCATTTCAGCGTCCAAAGCTGTTTCAGTCCGATCTTCCGAACCGACCAATCCAAAAAGAGGGCGTTCACGAACCCATCGTGGCGGTCGATGCAGAAAGAGTCCATATTCTGTCCCGGCCAAATGCTCAAGTCCGGTGCATCTTCGTATATAGGTGGGTGAGCAGAGGTATCGGGCCATGCACCGGGCCGACGACTATCCAGCAGTACCGGTATGTTGTCTGCGCTCTTCTGATTGATGTGCTGCCATGCAGCTTCGGCCAGATTTCTCGGAGCGCCGTAGTTCATAGCAAAGCACCAGCCGTTTGAGCCGTAGCTGCCGCATCGCCGGAGGTGATTGGGGCAAATCCAGGCCTCGAAAGTTCCAACCTGCTGTGCGAATCCGAATTTTCGCGCCATCGGGCAGAGGAAATGCTCCGTGAAAGCACCGCCGTAATATAGAATTGGATCAGCCGGACACTCCCAGCGGTGTTCTGCGTTGGCGGCAAAACGCCCTCCGTCGTCTGCGATGCGCGTCTCAAAAACGAGGCCCCACTGGTGCAGGTTAGCCTGGCAGACAACGGCCTTTGCTTGTCTGCTGGCTCGCTGCAGACTGGGCAGCAATATCGCCATAAGTAAGGCGATTATGGCAATTACCACCAGAAGCTCTATTAGTGTGAAGGCTTTTTTTCGTCGCATAGCCGGCACTGCCGCTTCGGCCTGAATAGCAGTTTTTAACTGACGCTCTTGGTCAATTATAACCCGGCGCCGCGTGCCAGGGCAACCCTATTCGGGCGAGAATCGTTAGGCTTTGTCCTGGTAGCTTGGCGACTTTTTTGGCTTTGACGCAATAAAACCCTACGTATTTGCGTCCCCCTTGTAGTAAGATGTATGTGCGGCCCAGCGGAGAAAGTCCGCGTTGGTCGAATTTAACACTTTCGCTTTTTGGAGGATAGTAATATGAAGAGGTACTCAATCCTAATGGTCGTGGTCTTGATGGTTTTGGCGGTAGCCTGGACTGCATTTGGGCAGCGCGAGGGCCAACCGGCAGAACGTCCAGGGTTCGGGCCTCAAATGTCCGAGGAGGAAAGGGCCAAGATGCGTGAACGTTGGCAGAACATGACCGAGGAAGAAAAGGAGAAGTTCAGGACCCAAATGCGTGAAAGGTTCGGCGCCGCAGGTGCGATGTTCGGGCGTGAAGCCCAACTGGAGGCGATCAAAGCCATCGAAGAGCAAATGGCAAAGCTGAAGGCAGGCATGCAAGCCCCAGGCCCTGCACCGGGCACGTCATTCCAGAACCTCTCTGAGGAAGAAAAAACCAAGTTAAGAGAACAGTTTACAAAAGCCCGCGAGGAAAGGCAGAACGCGATCAGGACGATTGTCGCCCAGATTGCCAGACTGCAAGGTCGAGTTCAGCCGCCTGCGGAAGGTGAACAGTTTATCATAGTGAATACTGCGGATCTGAAGGCCATCCAGGAACTGGCGGCAAAAGAAAAGGCCAAGGAAACGGCTGACCGTCTCACGGCGCTCGTTGAAGCGGGCCGGAGAGGGTTTGGATTTGGCAGGTTTTCGTTTCCGGGCGGGCCCCCAGGCCAGCCGGGCGAGCGAGGAACCAGGCCAGAGCCGCAGCGAGGTGCGGGTGCTGCCGAGAAGCAGCCATAGCGAAGTTTGGAGTGCCTAAAGTGAGCTAAAGTAAAGAGTTATAATTTTAGGCACTTTAGTCACTCCGCATTTTAGGCACTCCACAGTCAAATGCTGGCTCTCACTGTGGGAGCCAGTTGAGTTGCAGGTCAGTAACATACTTTTGGAGGTCAGTAACTATGAAAAAGTACCTAGCAGCAATTGTCGTCATCGCAGTAGCCTTGTCGATGGCCTGGGTCACATTTGGCCAGGAACGAGGCACGGGCAGAGGCACCGGCGCCGGAGGCGGTCGCGGCGGCTTCATGTCGCTCGAAGACCAACAGAAAGTGATTGAGGCGATCGAACAACAGATTGCCAAGCTCAAAGAAGGCCTCAAGGCCCAGCCAAGGCCGGAGGGATTTGCGAACCTCTCTGAGGAAGAAAAGACCCAGTTGCGGGAAAAGTTTATGAAGGCCCGTGAAGTACGGCAGGCAGCGATCGGAACCATTCTGGTGCAGCTTGCCAGACTGCAAGGCCGAATGCAGCCGCCGGCTGAAGGTGAGCAGTTCATCATAGTCAACACTGCCGACTTGAAGGCCGTTCGTGAGCTGGCGGTGAAAGAGAAGGCCAAGGAAACCGAAGACCGTCTCACAACGATGATTGAAAGGCCCACGAGGGGATTTGGCGGCAGAGGCCCTGGTGGCCAGCCAGGCCAGCGGGGCGAAGGAACCACGCCAAGAACTCCGCGACGTGCGGGGGCTACAGAGAAACAGCCGTAGAAGTAAAAAGACTTTGGCAGGAGCCAGAGTTTAGTGTGAGAGCATCTTGACGGCACTAAATCCGCCATATGTCTGGCGGATAAATCATACCCGCCAAAGTGAAACTATGTGGGGTGAGTTGCTCCGGTATCTACCGGAGCAGCTTTTTTTATGCCTGATGCCTGATGCCCGATGGCCGCGGGAGCAGCCGCTGCCAAATCGAGCATCGAAAAGCGGGGATCGAGAAAACCTTTATTATCGCGACCTGCCACTTTGTACGGGTGTTTTTTTGTTTGCGTGCCTGTAGGAAAAGTGTTAGTCTGCGCAAAAAGACATGGTGTCGGCGTCAACCCGTTCAAAACGTAACGCCTTTGATTTTTGGAGGATAGAATTATGAGGCGGGACTTGATTCTAATGGTTATGGCCGTGGCAGTTCTGGCGATAACCTGGCCCACGTTTGCGCAGCGCGAGGACTTGCCAACGTTTCAAATGCTCTCGCCCGAAGAAGCAGCTAAGCTAAAGGAAAAATGGCCGAACATGTCCGAAGAAGAAAGGGCAAAATTCAGGGCTGAGATGCGCCAAAGATGGCAAAACCTGTCTGAGGAGGAGAAAGAGAAGTTCAAGGCCGGAATGCGCGAGCGATTTGGCGCCGGCAGGCTGGGCCCGGGCATGGGACGCGAAGAACAACTGCAGGTGATTAAAGTCATTGAGGAGCAAGTTGTCAAACTAAGGGCAGCCATTGAGGAAACGGCGCAATTCCTCTCAAACCAAATGACACCTGAAGCCTTGACACCTGAAGCCTTGCAGAAGCTCCGCGAGGAGGCCGCTGAGGAGAGCACCAAAATAAGGGAGAAATTGATGAAAGCCCGCCGAGGCCGACAGGAGGCAATTGCCGCGATAGAAGTGCAGATTGCCAAACTGAAAGGCGAAGGTGCTCCGATAGGACCGCCGCCCGGTGCACTGCTTGGCGAGCTGCAGGCTATCCGCAAGATGGCCGTAGAAGAAAAAGCTCAGGAAACAGCCAAGCGCCTCGAAAGGCTTATCGGCAAGTACCAGAGCGAATTGAAGACCAGGCCGCCGGAAGCACAGCAAGAGCCTCCAAGACCTGAGAGGCCACGCGGCGATCGGCCGGAAAAAACAAGAGAGGGCGGCGAACGCTGAAGCGAATTTTCAGTTTTCAATCATCAACTGACAATCTAGAAGGTTTTAGTTTCTGGAGGATCGTACCATGAACAGATATCTACTGCCAATGGTTGCGGCCTTGACGGTTCTGGTGGTGGCCTGGCCTGCTCTTGGGCAGGAAGAAAAGTCCCAGCCAGAAAGGAAAAGGGCGTTGCGTGCGGAGGCTGAAGAAGCCCTCGGACCAGCCTTTCGAGACCTTTCGCCCGAAGAAAAGGCTAAGTGGAAGGAAAAATGGCAACAGATGTCCGACGAAGAAAAGCAGCAGCTCAAGGCCCAAATGCGCGAGAAGTTGCAGTCTGAACGGCCTGAGCTCGACCGCAAGGCGGCGCTAAAAAATCTCGAAGACCAGATTGCCAAGCTGAAAACCGAACAGGAGCAGTATATCGGCGAACTGCGGGAAATCCGCGAGATAGCCGTGAAAGAAAAGGCTGCGCAGACGGTCAAGCGTCTGGAAAATCTGATCGCCAAGCAGCAGAAGGAATTCACAGGCAGATTGCAGGAGCTGGAGCAGAAACGGCAGCAGCTCCAACGGTCGCTGCGGGTCAGAGAAGCCAGAAAGCTGGCGGCGGAGCCGGCAGTCGAGCCGGCAGGCAAGAATGCGCCAGATTTTACCCTCAAGAGTTTTGACGGCAAAAGCGTGAGCCTTTCCGACTACAAGGGCAAGATTGTCGTGCTGGAGTGGTTCAACTTCGAGTGCCCGTTCGTTCAGTACCATTACAATAAGGCTACTACGATGATCGACCTGGCCAACAAGTACAAGGACAAGAATGTCACCTGGCTTTCGATGAACAGCACCAGCCACACAACTACGGAGGCGAACATCGAATTTGCTAAGAAGCACAAGCTGCCGTATCCGATACTCGACGATAGGTCAGGGCAGGTGGGCCATGCCTACGGCGCCGAGACGACGCCCCATATCTTCATAATAGACCGGAGAGGCAGCATCGTGTACGAGGGTGCTATTGACAATTCGCCGCTGGGCAAAACGCAGGCCGGCGAAAAGTTGATTAACTATGTTGACCAGGCTCTGGCGGAGCTTCTGGCGGGTAAGCCAGTCAGTACCGCAAAAACTAAGCCTTATGGTTGTACCGTGAAATACCCCCGATAAATAAAGCGAATGTGGGTCCCGTGGGTTCGCTTGACAGAGTCTGTCGTTAATACCTTTTTGAAAGGCGCAAAAATGTGTAGGACATGCGGATGCCAGTCAGGCAAAAAGACGGCGAAATCAGCAAAAGCCAAGACAAGCACCAAGAGTAAGGCTAAATCGAAAAAAGCATAGTACTCTCGGCTCAACAGTTGACTGCAAATCTCTTGCAGCCGGCAAGACCATGCGGGCACGAGACATCGCCGCTTTCGGGGCATTGGCTTGCCCCTGTGAAAGCAGAGGGAGGCGGCAGTCTCCTTGCCCTTTGGAAAAGGCCGGCTACTGCTTTATCTTGTAGATGTGCACCCCCAGCGGGCCAAACTCATCCGCAAACCAACCGCTGTCGGCTGTGAGCGTGCGGTCTTCGTCAATAACCTCGACCCTTGTGCCGCCCTTGAGTTCCTCTACCTCGATCCGAGCTCGGCTGGCAAGCTGTCGTGAATCGTAATTGACTGCAAAGAGGTAAGTGTAACCGCCCCACTTCTTGGCCAAGATGTCACCGTTGAGCTGATTCTCGAAAGCGACACTTACCTTGACCTGTGCTGGCTCAGACAGGATAACCGGCGCTAAGCGGGCAATTTGCTCGTTGATATCCTTCATCGCCTGGACGTTTTCAGGCGGCACACCAAACTGCCTGTACGCCGGTTTCCAGATGTGGGTGAAATATCCGATTGCGGTCGCGCCCCGGCAGATGGCCATCCAGACCTCGCCCCGAATGTGAGCCGGCGTCACGGGTTTTTGCCCCTCCAGCGGGCCGGTCCACTGGCTGCCACGACAAGTTTCAATCCAGACGTAGACAGGCTTACTCCCTGCGAGGTCACACAGCGCTGCCGTGCCATCGTGGACAAGATGTACCCATTCGGGCTTATTCCAACCATAGATAGGATATATATCATACCCGACGACATCGGTCGCTGCGACATACTGCGGGTAAAGATTGCTGCGTTCTTCTTCCGACCACTTTTTGAAGAACGGAAGAAAATAGCCCGTGACGGTCATAAAAACCGGGCGGGCGGGGTCCGAGGCTTTTATGCTACGATATTGCTGCTGTGTCTGGGCCGGCCATCGCCGGGGAACCTGCTTGGCCGGGCACAGCAGCACATTGTTGCCGTTTTTGTCGAATCCCTCGATCTCACCGATAGAACCCCAGACCTGCTCACCCGGATAAGTCGAACGGACTCTGCAACAAAACTCCCTGAACCGCGCTGGAGCTGGCAGGTCAACTTGCTGCTTACCTGCCTTGTTATCAAGTGCTTTTCGCACGATTTCAGTGCCGTCGGCCAAGAATGAAACATCTTTAACGACAGCCAGGCCTTCGGAGACGGTCAGCCAGACAGCCAGACTGTGCACCTCAACAGGCTGATTCAGTCTCAGCGTAAACTCCGCCCCTTGCAACGGGTCAAGGACCGACCAGCTATGGGTGACACCGTCAAAAATCTGCCAGAGCGGTGTTTTTTCATTGATCCGCAGACCCTTGCCGGGCACGATATTGGCATCGCTCCTCAAGGACGACAAATCGGGCTCATCGTCGTGGATGTACGCCAGAAGCGCCGGATTCCCCTTCAATCGTTCGTCAAACGGCATCACAGCGTAGAAGCCGGCTTTTCGGACCAGCTCCATATACTCGACTACATCCCTGGTGCCGCCGGAGCCCCGCCAGTACCCTGCTACCGTGTTGATTCCAGCCACACGAGCCGATGGAAAGTTTGCCGGATCCTGCAGCCAGATCATAATGGGAAAGAATACTTTGTGGTTGACGACAATAGCCCGATTTGCATCTATCCCGACAGTCTCAATCGGCTCAAGCCCCGTACCACCGGCGACGCCGATAAGTGCCGCCAGTAGTCCATATACACCTGCTGATCTCGTGCTCATATTCATCTCCGTTGGGGGTTCTTAACTGCCCGGTAGGGCGTCCTCAGACGCGACATTTCGCCCGCCCCCCGACCACGGCGAAGAATCTTTGCGGCTTCAAAATCAAAGGCAGGCCATTTTACTAACGGCCTGCCCGATCCAAAGCGCTGGCTCGTATGACTTGCTCGGGATAGAAAGAGAGCGTATCAGCCTATGCTATGCAACCACTCTCTTCCTGTAGAACAGGAACAAAATGATGCCCAAAGCAATCAGGCCGACCAGCCCGTTCTCGCCCAGAGCCGTAATCAACCCGGTCAGATTGGTGACAATCTTCCCGAAGAAGGGAACTGTCTCGCCAAACAGGATTTCAAATGCAATCCCCAGGGCGATCAGCAGTAGTGAGATTTCCGTAATCTCGCCCAGCCATCTCTTTATCTCTGCCAGAAAATGCATCCTTGTCTCTCCTAATTAAGTGCCGGTAAAATCGTGAAACCGAAACAGTATCTTGGCATTTTCTCGGCTCGTTGAGTCCGATTACTTTAAATTTGTAGCCAAAAATATTGGCACATTTTGCCGGCTACCGACGAAGGACACCCCCGAAGCCAGACACCAATCATACTCCAAAAACCGGATTTTCAGTACTGATAACCCCATATGTCCCCCTCCAGGCACTGCTTGGACCAACGGTTACTTCTGCCTGTCACCGCCGCTGTTCCACACTTACTCTCTTGGCCCGCTGCTCCCTCGACCCATGTCGGTACGCGGCTGGCCCTTGGGCCAGGAACACGCCAACCGAGCGTGTAATAACCTCCCACCCATTGTTAGGCAGCGGATTCAGCCCTGACTATACCAAAGGCCCTATTTTTGTTGTTAAAGTGGTGCATTTCCTCTTGACTTTGGATGTGAAAATAGGTTATAATTTTGCCATGCTCGGAGGAGTTTTATCGTTGCTCTTGCGTATATGCCTCATCGCAGCACTGTGGGCATTCGTCTGGTGTCTCATCGAGCCCAGAACGCAATTCATGCGCATACTCAGGGCGGCTTTGCTTGTGCTGGGTCTATTGGGTATTCTAGCCGCAATCCGGACCACCGGCAGCTGATTCGCCTCACCTGTGCTGACTACCGAAGCACCTTGATTCTTATGTTGCAAAATTCGACGTAGTCACCGTGTCCGCAAAAGCCAATATGACCTTCTTGCTGCTTTAGTCCCGGATGGTCGCGTTCATCTACGGTTTTGGGTCTACCCGCCTCATCGATGTCCGCATCGACAATAGTAGTGCTGTTTAGCACTACTGAGATCCGCCGGCCCCTGGCTATCACCTCTTCGGAATTCCACTGGCCAATAGGTTTGAGGTAGCCACGTTTGGCAGGAACCACACCGTAAATGGAACCGTGATACTGGTATGGCCTGAGGCCGCTGTACTTGGCAGCGGTGTCATCCAATATCTGAATCTCCATGCCGACGTATGCCGGGTCGCCTGACAGCGGGGCGCGAATCGCCAGGCCGTTGTTCGCACCGGGCGTTAGTCTGAATTCAAAACGAAGGACAAAGTCACTGTATTGATTGACTGTGTACAGATTGCCGCCGCCGAGTCTTGGGTCGAGAACTATCTTACCATCCCTGACAAGGTAGCCTTTGGTGCTGCCCGTCCAGCCGGTCAGGTCCTGGCCGTTAAATAAAGACACATAATTCTCAGCTTTTTCTTGGTCGCTGAGCCCTGCAGGACCGCTTTCTCGCGGGATTTCACGGATGAATACATTGCGAAAATATAGGGGGCTGTTGTGCGACTGCAGCTCTATCTGGCCTATGGAGTAGATCAGCTTATCCCGTTCCCAGTAGTTTTCCATGACCACATTGTCAACTACCAAGACATCATTTAGATACACTGTTACCAATTCGTTGATCATAATGATCCTGAACGTGTTCCATTGGCCGATTGGCCTGTCAGCCGGCTTCAGAGGCTTACTCGAACCTTTTTGGTTATTATACAAGCCGCCCGAACCGACCTCTGCACCGACGCCCCTATTCGCAGGGTCCCAAATTTGGACCTGGGGCGAGCCACGCAGATAAATACCGCTGTCGCCCCCGCTTTCGATCTTCCAATCCACCAGTAGTTCAAAATCGCCATATTCCTTTGCCGTGCACAGGCTATGTCCTTTGCCATCAAAACAAAGGACCCCATCAACTGCCTTCCAGTGTGCGCGCATGACCTCATCAGCCTTAGCTTGAGCGTCAGCAAGTTCCTGACGGCCCATGTTTTGGCGAGTTTTCGGATCGCCTACCAATCCCTTCCAACCCGTTAGGTCCTTGCTATTGAAAAGGGCCACAAAGCCTTTGGGCGGCTGATTCAACCCGCTCTGCTTTGCCTGATCTACCTGGGCTGCATACCCGGCACTTATGAAAGGAAAAACTGGAAGACCGATAGCTGTTAGCACACTCAGGACGAACACCACTTTCTTCATCTTATTCCCCTTTCACGACTTTCTGTGTCATTTCCCATCTTTTGAGCAAAAGAAACACCTACAACCCTTTGAATGACAGGAATATTATCTGTCAGTAGCCTTGGCGTCAATATATCATTGCCTGCAAATATCCTGCATCAGGGTTACAAAGAATCTGTGAGCACGGTTGCTCAAATCGCCGTTAAAAGGCCTATAATAACGGCATTGTTTGTCTTATTACACCTGATCAATCAAGAAAACCAAAGGTTTCGGCCGATCACCAAGAAAATGCTTGACTTTACGAACATCATAAGGTATGATACCAATATAATTAGTCGGCATCTGGGGGAATGTGGGGGTACAATGTTAACATCACCTACCGATTGCCACTCATAGAAACCAAGTTATTTGGAGGAGTAATTCGATGGTTAAGAAAGCGGTCTGTATTCTGACAATCTGTCTTCTGGTCGGGACTTCTGCCATCGCGGTTCCCACAGTCACAGTTAACCGCATGAACGGCTACTACAGCGGAAGTGGTGGGGAGTTCACGCTGACGCCCAGCCAGGAACTCAAAAACATCACGGTGGAGACAGGACCTTTTCAGACATTCTGCATAGAGAAACAAGAATACATTGGCATTGGTGGCACTTACGATGTGATGGTGAGCACCGAATCGATAGGTGGAGGTATTAATAAGGGTCCCAACGGTCCGTTGGGTGGCGATCGGCTCGACCCTATGACGGCTTACCTATACACCAAGTTCCGCGCAGGAACACTGGCTGGCTATGATTACAATCCCGCAAGTGGCCGGTCAGCCTCGGCTGGCGCTCTTCAGAGGGTAATTTGGTTCATCGAAGACGAGGCCTCTCAGACGTGGCTGCCTGGTTCGCTTGAGGACACATTCTACAGGGCTGCCCAGAACTCAGGCTGGACAGATATACGTAACGTCCGGGCATTGAACCTCTATGCACAAGGACACTTGGGGGACAAGTGCTACGCCAAACAGGATCAACTGGTGTTGGTTCCTGCTCCGGGTGCTATTTTGCTGGGGGGCATTGGCATAACTTTAGTCGGCTGGGTCCGAAGACGCAGAACTTTTTAATGTAAACCTTTTTGAATAAAAGGGGTGTGAAAAATGAAGAATTTAGTGACAATTAGTGCGATAGTTGTGGTAATGGCGATTCCGTGTACATCTTTTGCGGGGATGACAATTAACTTTGATGATCTCCCCACGCCGAACAGCGGAGCAGGCATATGTGATTGGGGTGTTGTGCCATCTAACTACATGGGTGCAACATGGACAGGATGGGAAGTTGCCAAGGGTAGTCCCAGTCCTGGAAAAACTTATCAGGGTGTTTACAACAACCATTACCTCTTTCCGAGCAATGGTAGGGCAGCTTACAATGGCGATAGCGGCTACCTCAATGTTACCGTGGTCAGTCCAGTCGCGTTCACTCTGGACAAACTCTATGTCTCATCATTTGCAATGAATGATGCGTATCAGTCTTGGTCCGCGACGTCTATGACAGTAACTGGTTACATAGGGGCCACAATGGTGGGATCAGCTACCTACAAGAACCTGCCCCCGAACCAATTCGTCGCATGGACACCCAATCTCGGTGGCCTTGTCGATAAGCTCGTAGTCACCTCGTCTGGTACGGGTAAGTACTGGCTGATTGACGATATCTCCGTTACGCCCATTCCTGCTCCTGGCGCTATTATGCTGGGCAGCATCGGCATAAGTTTGGTTGGCTGGCTTCGAAGGCGAAGAACACTGTAAGGGCCGCAAAACCTGGATTGATAAAAGGCTGCGAGCATCTGCGCAGCCTCTTGTTCCTGCCCAGGTCCTGCAAGGCACCGGCAGTTGATGTCCTCAATTACTCTGGTACAGCTCCAACAGCCTTTGCATCCGGGCAGCACTGTCGACCAAACCACCCTCACGATTTCGCACAAGCCAAAGACGCTTGTGCTCGCTGATTATCTTGGCCAAATCGACTGCCAGCTCTTTGCGCACATCGGGTGGAATACCGGCAATTTTCCCATCCGGTGTTTGCAGCCGGGCTATTGCCAAAGAGCACGCATGACGTAGAAGCCCGGCTGCGTTGGACACTTCATCAGCAACCTGGCCGGCATCCGGACGATCCATCCGGGCGCTGGCAAGTGGCTGTATGACATCCTCAATGTAATCGCGTGTTCTTTTCAGACGCTCAACTATCAAATTCGCATAAGGGCCGGAATGGATGGGGCAGTCAGGATTCTGCAGAATATAGAAGAGGATGGACTGGTTACCCAACAGCACGCCTGGCTCTTTGTAAGCATTGCCCAGGTCGCACACTATCTTTCCCATAACGGCAGCCTTGTCCTTGAATGCGTGGAGATTGAGTACCTCTGCAAGATTGCAATTTTTGTTGGTCTTTGTCGCCCAGCTCACCGCCGCTCCGTATGCGTATCCCGGATAGCACGCCGGTAGTGGTTGCCAGTGCCCATTGTCGCCCCAGTCAGTATTGAGGTATCCGCTGGCGCCGTGAGCCAGGCCATTCTCGGCTGCATTGCGGAGATTGCCGATCGCGTTTTCAGTCCTGCCAGCGATGCTGTTCCAACTGGACGTGCCCGGGCAAACGTAGAATGGAACCCCTGATGCGGCGAATTTCGGACACTGCTCCGCGAAGGGATGATCTGCCTCGTAGCCCCAGACCATTGCTGTCGCCCCGGCAGGAAGCTCAGGTATCAACTCCGGACTGCGCAATATGATATCGCCCCAAAACTGCATCGTGCGACCATGCTTTTGAACCTGCTTATGAATCTTCAAAAGAAAATCCAGGTACACCCTACCTTTGCCCAGCCTATCGCACATTTCTTTGCTTTTGGCCGAGCCCAAATCGAAGGTCTCATCGCAGTTCACATTGAAGTGCCTGCTGGAAAAATGCGGAAGAAGCTCATCATAAAGCTCGGCCATAAATTCTATTGACCCCGGCACTGCCGGACTCAAACTGAACGGGTAATCTTCGCGCTCAGCTAAATGCAGATACTCTTTGTGTTTCAGCCACCTCTCCAGATGAGCGAACGAACTCTGGTTTGGCACCAGCTCGACAAATCTTTCTCTGCAGTAAGCATCCAGGGCCATTATCTGCTCGCCGGTCATCGGGCTGGCGTTCTGCCAGACAACTCCGTGATTGCGATAGGCAAAGGTATGTTCGGTATAAAGCTGGAGCTGATTCACCTTCCACTGGCAGAGCAGATCGACCAGCTCATACAGTGTCTGCATCGTGGGAACCTTGTCCCTGCTGATATCGAGCAGCACACCGCGATTGGCAAAATCAGGCCAATCACGTATCTCGATGCACGGCAATTGGTTTGTCGCTGCCCTTTGTCTACAAATCTGCCTGAGAGTCTGTGCCGCGTAAAAAGCTCCCACCGGATCATGGGCTACTATCCGGATCTGGTCTTCATTGATAAGTAGCTGATATGCCTCTGGCCGGGAAATCTGCGATGCGTCAATTGTGACACTAGCGCCAATGTACTGCGCTCTACTTCCTTTCGCCGCAGTCAACTGCCAGGTAGGTCCCACTTGCGCCAGAGACTGCTGGATAATTCGTCCTATGTTCAACCGAATCTCCGGCGAATTCATGTCCAGGAAAATAAACCGCTCAGGCGTCAACTTGCACGTTCCAGGCAAGTAATTGACCTGCTGTGGTTCGGGCAGCAGAATAAGTCTCTTTGTACTGTCGGCCTCAGGTGACCGAACCGCTGCCGCAACCGGCCGCACCGGAAGAGCCAGGCAAATCACAGTCGTAATCATTGATGTCGCGACTACCATAGTCATGGCTTTATCTCCCACAACAATAAAGATGCCGCATTGAAAATCTCTAAATTCCAATTCGAAATTCTAAACTCCCACCGTGCCTTGTCCACCATTTCTTTAGGGCTTAATATTGATTGGGTGCATGTCAAGATTGTTGGTAAAAATTGCATACGAAAACGTATGTCATTTCGACCGAAGGCCCACTATGAGTGGGCCGAAGTGGAGAAATCCGCTTTGAAAGCAGACCTCTCCGCTCGGCCTTGTGGCCTCGGTCGAGGTGACAAAAGGCGACCCACTATTAAGGATTGTGATAATAGGCAGTGGACTAACCTCTCTTTACCTATAAACATGACATGCACCCATATTGATTTGTGTAGCTCGAATATGTTAGAATACTAATGTGTTTGCCGGATGGTTGATACTCGATTCTCAACGAGTACTGAGCGACTTGTATACCGGATCGAGGGCTCCAGCCTATGAGAATAGCTTTGGCGTCGTTTGTATTGATGACTTCGTTGGCTGGCTCTGTAACCGCAAGCTGCCCGCTGGGCGATGTGAATAAAGATTGCCTGGTCGATTTGCAGGACCTGTCGCTGCTGGCTGAACAATGGCTGACCCCTCCGGATAGCTCCGCCGACTTAAATGGTGACGACAGCGTCAATATGGTCGACCTCACTCTGTTGGCCGATAGCTGGCAGAAGGCCGGTATTGCCCTGGCGATTAACGAAGTCCTGGCATCCAATGCCGCGACTGTCAAGGACCCACAAGGCCAATATGATGACTGGATCGAAATCTACAACTACGGCAACACCGCCGTTAACGTGGGCGGGATGTATCTCACCGACAATCTGGACCAGCCCACGATGTGGCAAATTCCTGCCAATGACCCCGCCGCAACTACCATTCCTGCGGGCGGGTATCTGTTGATATGGGCTGACAACGATACTGCCGATGCCGGTCTGCACGCTAATTTCCAGCTTAGCACCAGTGGCGAAGATATTGGCCTGTTCGCAACCGATGGCAGCACTTTGATCGACACTATTAGCTTTGGCGACCAGAGGACGGACATCTCGTTTGGCCGATTCCCTGATGCGGGCAATGACTTGCGATTGATGGCCTTTGCCAGCCCCGGTTGGCAGAATGTCGGCGGCTATGAGGGTTTTGTTGATGACCCAAGATTCAGCCACGAACGCGGCTTTTATAACGAAGGTTTCTATCTCACCATTAGCACGCAAACCGACGGCGCCGTGATCTACTATACGACCGACGGCAGTGAGCCATACCAGACAGGAGGCCGATTTCCGACCGGCAGGGTCTACACCGGCCCAATTGCCGTGTCCAAGACCACGTATTTGCGGGTCAAGGCGATAAAGTCCGGCTGGCAGCCTTCCGGGACCGTGACCCACACGTATATTTTTCTTAAAGACGTGGTAAGGCAGTCCCCTAATGGTGACCCGCCAGGGACTGGCTGGCCCGCCAGTGGCGTCAATGGGCAGGTGCTGAGATACGGCATGAACTCCTACATTGTGAATCACGCGGTCTGGGGACCTCAGCTTGAAAAAGCACTGACCTCGATCCCTACAATGTCCATTGTGACGGATCTAGCCAACCTGTTCGCTCCCTCGAAAGGCATTTACGTCAACGCCAATCAGCATGGCATCGCGTGGGAACAGCCGATATCGCTGGAGCTGATTTACCCTTCCAGTCCTCAAGGCCCAGGATTTCCCGATTTGGTAAAGGTTCCTGATGGTCACGGAGGAATATGCTGGGAACTGCCGGCTGACATGCGGGATGGGTTTCAGATCAATGCCGGCCTGCGGATCCGAGGAGGGTACAGCCGCCAGGACGGTAATCCCAAGCACGCCTTCCGGCTTTTTTTCCGCGGCGAGTATGGCGATGGCAAGCTCAACTATCCGCTGTTTGGCAGTGAAGGCGTCGACAGCTTCGATAAGGTCGACCTTGCCACTGCCCAGAACTACTCCTGGAGTCTCGAGGGCAGTACCGCCAATACGATGTGTCGCGACATCTGGGCACGCGACTCGCAGGGGCGGATGGGCCAAGCCTACACCAAAGGCCGATACTATCACCTTTATATCAACGGTCAGTACTGGGGCATCTTTCTGACGCAGGAACGCCCCGAAGCAGCCTTCGGGGCATCGTACTTCGGCGGCGACCGCGAAGAATGGGACTGTGTCAAGGCAACGGGTCCCAACGCTGCCTACACTATTGAGGCTACCGACGGCAACCTCGATGCCTGGCAACAACTATGGGAATTGGGCAACCTCGTATATGGAAGTCCTGCCAGCTACTATCGTGTGCAGGGACTGAATCCCGATGGGACGCGAAACCCGAACTATCCGGTCCTGCTGGACGTCGACAACCTGATTGATTATATGATGACACTACTGTCCCGTTATAAGTTGAATAGTAACAATTGGTTATGAAATTCAAGGATTTCATTTTGCGACATATTTTTCGTAAGTACCTGTGAAATAGGGACTTTCTCGAAAAGTACAATGCTGAGAAT
>Ga0315279_10000829_pt1 | contig 55959 bp, 52 predicted proteins | sample YL17G06_20_MG_FD_203694 | JGI IMG/M metagenome (GOLD analysis project Ga0315279, IMG submission 203694) | Sediment microbial communities from Yellowstone Lake, YNP, Wyoming, USA - YL17G06_20 | ecosystem: Environmental > Aquatic > Freshwater > Lake > Sediment | place: USA: Wyoming | collected... | reverse complement strand
AGCGGGGATCTCTACAGGACTGTGTGGGGGCAGGGTGCTGCTGCCCCCTTCCCCCACCCCCCCTGCCCCCGCTACATTTGATCATTCTGTCTCTATTTTTCCTGTCTCATGACAGGGGTGCAGTCCACTACCAAATTCCCGAATTACCGGGGCAACGTCTGGCTACGCACTCGGAAGTTCGGGACTTGAGTAGCCCCGAATTCCCGAATTACGCAAGGGGTGAAAGATGGATAAGAAACTGCCGTTGATCTCAGCTGGGTTCGTCATGCTGTTTTGCAGTTGTGGACCGTCCCCCCAACCCTCCACACCTCCGGCTCCATCAACGCAGAGCGACGCACAGTCCAAAGCGGCACAGCGCACCCCCAAACCTGGAGCATTCAGCCGGGAGCAGTTGATCGCGGATGCCAGGCAGCTTGCAGATATCCTGGAAAGCGCTCATCCCGATCCCTACATCAACGGGGGAGGCCGGATCGCCTTCCATCGCCGGCTGCATCGCGTCTTGAACGCCATTCCCGATGAAGGGATGACGAGGGACGAGTTCTACCGTCTCCTGCGGCCTTTCATAGCCGGTGTCGGCGATGCACATACAAACCTCACGGGCGGCTACGAGGTGGATCGCCGGCGTCCTGGAGGCGTCCCCCTTCGCCTTGCGGTTGTGGAAGAGTCCCTGGTGGTTTCCGGCGTTGCTCAGCGGGCGCACCAGGACCTGCTCGGGGCCAGGCTGGTCTCGGTGGCAGGCGTGTCGCTGGCCGGACTTGTCGAGCGACAGAGGCAGTTGCGAGGCATCGACAACCAGTACCATGGGTTGCACGAGCTTGCCGAGCAGTCCCTGTGGTACGGACCGTACATGCAGGACTTGATCCCGGAATGGCAGGACACTAGCCGGGTGCGCGTGGAACTCAAACGCCCAAGTGGAAGCATCGCTGCAATCGAACTGGCTCAGCCGGCAACCCCGCCCTCCTGGATCACTCCCAAATCGCGTGTCCAATTGCCAGTTCCTGGTGATTCAGGTTTCCTGTATGCCTTCCTGAAAGCGCCCGCTTCGCAGAAGGAAATCGCCTACGTTCGTTTCACACATATGGTGGGCTATCGCGAAACCCGGGAAGGCCGCGATCCCATCCTGACAAAGCTTACCCGGCCTCCCTCTGCAACCGGCACCTTCCGGTCGATGGTCAATGAAATGAAAAAGCGGGGCACGGAGACTCTCATCCTCGACGTGCGCGGCAATCACGGCGGCGACTCCCTGATCGTGGATATCCTGATTTACTTCCTGTATGGCAAGGAGACACTCCTGAAGATGCAGGGATTCGGAACGGGGGAGAGCGGAGTGTTTCGATACTCCCGTCTCTACTTTGCCGATCGCCCCAGCCAGTCGCTCAAGGCCATTAATGCGGACCGGGTGGTGCCGCTGGTCGAGGGGGATTACGAGTTCAGTTGGTCGTATGTGGAGGGTGCGCCCATCGCCAAGCGCAGCAAACCGCCCGAAGAACCGCCCGGATTCCAGTATCTGCGCGCGTCCACCACGTTTCGCCCTGAATTCGAATCGGGCATTTATGGCGGCTACTATCATCCTCAGAAAGTGTTTGTGTTGTGCGATGCCGGGACGGCCAGCGCAGGATTCAGCGTAGTCGTCGGCTTTCACCGCCTCGGTGCGATCCTGGTGGGCACCCCTTCCTCGCAGGCACCGAATTCGTTTGGCGCCGCCCCCATCTGGAAACTGAACCACACCGGCATCGAAGGGACGGTGCCGATGATCGCTGCCACCCACTTCCCGGACAATCCCGAGAAGGCGCATGTTTTGCCGGTTGACGTCCCGCTGACCTATGAACGGCTGGTGTCGTTCGGCTTCGATCCTAATGCGGAGTATCTGCTGGCACTGGAACGGCGATGAAGGACGGCACATCTGGAGCCATAGGCCACGGCGCCCGGACATGGGGAGTGGAATCCGCTTCGACGTTTCCTTCCTCAGCAATTGCAACTTGAATAGTCCGGAAATCTCAATGCACAATCACCCGGTACTTTTCACATTAATTGGCGAAAACCCAAATTTCGCCGGAAATGGCTTATGACATCGACAGCCACTGGAACACACGATCCAGAAGCATGGTTGGATAGTCCGGGTCGTCGGTCCGTTCAAAGCAGATCTCTCACAGTCGGCAAGACCAGATTGTGCATAGGAAATCCAGGCCCCACGGATTGCCGTGCCATGGCATGCATGGCCTGTTTGCGCCCTGGGCTACGACCGCGTGCTCAAGGGGCCGGTTGAAAGGGTTGCGTCTCTTGCTTTACACCCAACGAAAATCGCTCGGACTCCCCGTCTGTAACCATGACAGGTATCTCGGAATCGGGAGAGTAAGCAGAGAGCTTTTCGATGAGAAGGTCCCCGTTATCCCGGCCTTCCGAGCCGGAATGGGCGTGCTGATGTTTCAGCGCGTCGAGTGTCAAATAAGAGAGATGCACCATCCCCGTTTTGGTGAACTTGACCAGGACCAGTCCTCGACCCTTGGTCTTGTGTCCATTCTTTGCCGATCTGACTATCGAACGCTTGTGCTCACGAAGAACTCTTTTCCGCATCCTTTCGAAAATCTCACCTGCCATAGATCCTCCTGGGCCGCCGAGGGGCCCCGGTTTCACTTCGGGTTAATGGAGATGCCTCCGGCAACTGAACTGCGACTGTGTCCGGAAAACTGCTCTCCTCGACTCACTCCAGATCTTGTCGCACCGGCCTCATTGTCCTCGACCTGCGCAACTCTCGTTTCGATCTCCTGCAACTTATGCTCGACCTTCGTAAGATCCGTATGCGCATCGACACGCCTTTCATCTCCAATCTCAGATTGCGCTTCGAGACGCTTGATTCTTCGCTCCAGCGCGGCGCGATCCACCATCCACCAAACGAAGACGATGAGCGGCGGAACGAGCGCGGCCAAGAGCCACCATGCCACGGCAGATCCACGGGCAATGCCGTTGTAGAGCGCGAAGAGCGCGATCGCTCCCCAAAGGCAAGCCAGGTAAATCCTGGGTGTTGTCATCGTACCCCCCTGATGCCTCTAAGTGCCGTTCGGCGCATGTTAGCTCCCCTCTTCGATTTGCTCGCCTTTAGGGATCACCACTATCCCCGATTCGCTCACGGTGAAGCGCTTCGCATCCTCCTCAACGTTGTAGCCGACCGAAAAACCTGGAGGGATCCTTACGGCCTTGTCGATGATGGCCCGGCGGATCTTTGCACGCCGCCCCACTTCCACACGGTCGAAAAGGATCGAATCCTCCACCAACGCGTAGGAATTAATGCGCACGTCCGGAGAGAGGATCGAACGCTCTGCCCGACCCCCGCTGATAATGCAGCCATTGCAGAGCAGCGAATCCAGGGCGACCCCTATGCGATCCGTTTCTCCGCCGGCAAAGACCATCTTTGCGGGAGGACGCGGCCGGGTGGCAGAGTGGATGGGAAAAGAGGTGTCATAGAGGTTGAATGCCGGATCGACCTTCAGCAAATCCATGCTGGCCTCGTAATAAGAATCCAGCGTGCCGATGTCGCGCCAGTAATTCTCCTTCTCATCGCGGAAGGGATAGGCGAAAACCGGTTTGCTGTGGACGAGGCCAGGCAGGATGTCCCGGCCAAAATCCTGAATGCTGTCGCTGGGGCTTCTTCCGGAAGTCCCTTGAATTAACGCGTCGGTTTCGAACAAGTACACGCCCATGTTGACCAAGGTGAAGCCGGGCCGGCCGGGGACGGGTTTTGGATTGTCCGGTTTTTCCTCAAAGGCCAGGATGCGATTCTGTTCGTCGATCTCCAGGACGCCCATCTGGCGCGCTGAGTTCAGGTCGCACTCCACCGCGGCAACCGTGACCGCGGCCCCCGTGCGTACGTGGGCTGCGATCATCTCGCTGTAATCCATCCTGTAAATGTGGTCGCCCGAGAGGATGAGAACGCGGCTTGGGAGTCGCTCCCGCACAATATAGAGATTCTGGAACACAGCATCGGCTGTTCCCTGATACCACGAACTTCCCGTCCTGAGCTGGGGAGGGACCGCAAACAGAAACTCATCGAAGGCGCTGGCGAAAATGTTCCAGCCCAGCCTGAGATGATCGTCCAGCGATTGGCTCTTGTACTGAGTAAGAACGTAGATGCGCTTGAGTCCTGAGTTGATGCAGTTCGACAGGGTGAAGTCGATAATCCGATAATGCCCGGCGAAAGGAACGGATGGCTTCGCTCGATCTCTGGTCAACGGATAGAGCCGCTCTCCCTGCCCTCCAGCCAGGATTATGGTCAGCGTCTCTCTAAGGACCTTTGCGACATTCAAGGCCTCCTCCCGACCAACTTCAGTTTGTTGGTACCCTTCAATCGGTTGGCGCAGGACCCCATTTGGGCCGGATTCTGCCCGGACGAATCATCTCCGCCTCCTTCTACGATTTTGTTGTCCGCCCAATCCTCACCGCATAATGCCATCATCCCAATGAAGCGTTCGACATTTTCACGATTCTTAAAAGGCCCTATATGTTGTCCTCTTCCATCGATTAGATAGATCATGGTCATATCTCCGCATTAGGTTCGGATCGCGCGAAGCGAAAATGCAAAGGGTCTCTGAGGTTCTGTAGTTCGCGGTAGTAATAGAGAGGAGCTGGCCGTTTCCCCTTAAACCTCAGCTTTCTCAAGAAACCGATTTCCTCCTCAGTCGCATCCCCGCTGAGGGAGGCGTTCTCCAGGAATTCCTTGAGCCCAGGCTCCTCGTCGAATTCCGGTTCTCTTTCCACAAACTCGAATCTCTGAGGGTGCCCCGGGCCCGCTCTTTCATTTAAGCGGATCTCAATGCCAAAAGTCGCAAGGTCGATGTCCCAGGATTCAATCAGCGGATCGAGGAAAGAAACGCAGTTTTCGATCGACACGTGGAAGACATCGGTATCCAACAACTCGAGGACGGCGACCCGCATCTCCTCATGGCTCCGGTTGCCGAGCCCAGCGACGAGGCGGAGCCAGCTTTCACTTTCCAATTCTTTTTTGGCGACATTCTTGATCACGTCCAAGAGGATCTGGGTTACCAGACGCTCGAGTTCGCCGAAGGCCTGCCTCTCGAAAATGGCACGCATCTGCTTCTGTTTGTCCGCGTTGCACTTGCGCAGAATCAACTCCCGAACTTCCCTGAACAAGGGCGCGGGCGGGTCGGCCAGTTTTTTCTTCAATTCTTCCAGGCGCTGCTGGTCGGCAAGCTTCGCAAGCTCACCGCTCGGCAGCTTCAGGAATTGTTCCATTTTGTCGTAAATGCCTGTGCGGTCAGTGGCAGGCGGTGTTTTTTTCCGGGTTAACAACTGGGATATGTACGATTCTGTAACCTGTGCTGCACTTGCCAGCTCTCTTTGCTCAAGACCTAATTGTTCGAGTCGGCGCCGTACCACCAAAGAAACATCCACCGAGGCTCCTTATGGATTAACTATCCTGGTTTATTACCGGGCGCAGTTATATTTATACCACACTACGCATTACCAAATCGCGTTAATTAACCATAACCGGTTAATTGTTTTGCCCTGTCGATTCACCCTCCGCGCCATAGGAACAGCGTTCGGTTTTCTGAAATCGAAGCTTCAGGGGCTGTGCTGGCGGATTAACGACAGATCAAGAATAGAATCCCGAATTCAGCAGCCGCGAGATTGAATACCCATCACATGCTGGAGCCTTTCGAAGCACCTCCTGATCGCAGCATGGGAGCGAAAGACAACTTCCATCAACTCCATTTCTACGTGGCAGATAGGACAAACGGGTCCTCCTGGACCGCGTCAAGAACCTGACCAGGGACATCATCGCCCGCTCGGAGACCTGAAGGAATGGCGGGATGGCCACATCTCGAGCAGCCAACCGCACGCTGTCTGCGTGATCGAGGACCGCCGCAGGGAGGCCTTTCCCAGCTGCTTGATTGTCCGGGCCCCGAGGGTCGCGGAGATCGCGACAAGGAGGGCCGATACCATCGACACCGCGCAAGCGAACGCGTGATTTGCGAGACGCGCACAAAAGAAACGATGAACGCCAATCCGAACCGAAGGGCATCAGCCAAATCCAAAGAAATCAGTCCGCTGCCCGCAGCTGCAGCCTCTTTTTCGAACATTTCCCCGAATTTTGCTTGCTCCTCGGACCTTCTCGGGGATATAAGTATCCGTCGTCTCTCTGCAGTTTGTATGTCGGGACGATTCTCCTTCTTGGGATTGTAATTCTCTCAGGGATACAAATATCCATAATCTCTCTGCACAGGAGGTCTTCCGCCATGCAAGGCCTCAACTGTCTTAGGGTCTTTCAGACCATTGGGGACACCTTCAACTCCCCACTTGAAACGGCCGAAATGCTACGGTCCGTATCCAGATCGATCGTTGAAAACCTATCCGCAAAAGGGTGCCAGTTTTTCCTGCTCAGCCGAGATCAGAGGCAGTTGGAGATCATGGCTTCTTTCGATCTGAGCGAAAAGTTCGCCATCCGTGGACCGCTGGCGGTCGAGGGAATTCTGGGCGACGTGCTCCGCGGAGATACGGTCTTGATTGCTGATTGCCAGTCCGATCCGCGAGTGTGCAGTTTCTCTGCCTATAAGGAAGAGGGCATCAAATCACTGCTCCTGATACCACTGAAGAGCCGAGGTCAAGTGATCGGATCGATGCACATTACGACCGCCGAAGAAAGGACTTGCTCCAGCGATGATTGGGAGATCCTTCGCGTCGTGGCTGCTCTTTGTACAAGCGTCATCCTCCACTCGATGTTCCAAAACATCCTCCACCATGTTTCAGAAACTGTTCCTTTATCTTTCGATATCCATGAAGTGTTGGAACAAATCGTTAGAGTGATTACAGAGGACTTGCGGTCCAAGGGATGTTTGATCCGACTGCTGGATCCGGAAACAGGAAAACTGAAACTATGGGCCTCTTATGGATTGAGCCGGGAATACTTGGATAAAGGGCCGGTCGATGCCGGCACGGCGAAGGCGGAAACGCTCGAAGGAAAATGTGTTGCCGTTTACGACGCCACGCAGTACTTGCAGTACCCTGAAGAGGCCAGGCGAGAGGGTATTGCATCCATGCTAAGCGTTCCGCTCCTCGTGCACGGGCACTCGATCGGTGTCCTGTGCATTTACACTCATAAACCGTATGAGTTTTCACCGGACGAGATCAATCTTATGAAAATGGTAGGTGAACAGTGCGCTCTCCTGATCAACAACGCCCGGCTTTACAGCCACATCAAGGAAAGATACGACACGCTGGTGGTCGATTTCCACAGTTGGTTCGATCGATTCTATGGGCGGGGAGGGATCGGAACAAAGAGTACTACTTGATACATGAGTCAGCTGAAGCGCCGGAGGATTCTGTCATGGTGCTCTGTTGCATGATGAACTGTAGAGGAAGCCTCCCTTCTAAGCGAAAGTCCACCCCAAAACATTCGTTTTCCGGGGAAATCTGACATGCTGACCATCCCAACCACGTGCCCTTTTTGCGCTTGCGGCTGCGGGCTTTACCTGCTGGCGAATAAAGGAGAACTGGTTGGTGTGGCGCCGAGCGAAACGCATCCGGTGTCGTTGGGAAGGCTCTGCGCCAGGGGTTGGGGTGCCCATGAAGCTCCCTTATGGGGTAGCCGATTGAGGCGGCCGCTGATCAAGCGGCACGGAAAGATGGAATCTGTTTCGTGGGGCGAAGTGCTTGATCACGTTGCGGGGCGCTTTCATGAGTTGATCGATGCCGGCAAGTCCGTTGGAGTGCTCGGTTCTCCCAGGGCAACCAATGAGGAAAACTATCTGGCCGGCAAACTTGCCAGGGCTGGCCTCCAAACCAACAACGTCGATTTCTGCTACCATTCTATCTGTCGCCCTCTGGTAGCAGGCCTTGAGGAAGTAACGCGCGAATATGCCGGCTCAATCAGCCTGAATGACATCGAATCAAGCGAAACGATCTTGCTGATTGAGAATGACCTGGCCAAGACCCACCCCCGTGCCGCTTTTTCCGTGATGAAAGCAGTGGAAAAAGGAGCGCACCTCATCACCATCGGCTACACGAAAACGCAAATGGCACGCCTGTCATCCCTCTACCTGGAAACTGCGCCCGGAAGTGAAGGCGAAGTGATCAATGGCCTTCTGGCCAGCGTCGTCCATTTAGGGTTGGAAGATCGAATATTGGTGGCGGTCCATTGTGAAGGATATGACGCACTACGGCGGGACTTGGGGCCGGTCAAGATGACCGAGAGCACGTGCCAGGCAGCCGAGTGGATCGCGCGTGCTAAACAGGCGGCCTTTTTGATGGCGCCCACCGGTGGGCAGGACGATCAGCCTCGAATGGACGCCGCTGCCTTCGCCACGCTCGCCGCTATCACGGGGCATCTGGACAGGCCGGGATCCGGGCTCTTGCTGCTTCTTGGGCGTAGCAACGTGCGCGGGGCCTGCGAGATGGGAGTCGTACCGGATCGCTTACCCGGCTACAAACCTTTCTACGACGGACGATCTCAGGAGCGCCTGCAGGATCTTTGGGGCAAGAAACTGCCATCGGCCCCCGGATTGGATGCGGAAAACATACTGCAATCTGTGAGCGGATTGATCGTCTTGGCCGACGATCCTCCCTCAGTCGTTCCGATGGGACAGCGGGCGATGGCTGCCGTAGAAAAAATCGAATTTCTGGTAGTGCTGGATGCTTTTGCCACCCCAACCGCGAAGGCGGCCCACACTGTTCTGCCGATAGCCAGCTTTGCCGAAACCGAAGGAACACTCACCAGCATGGAAGGTAGAGTCCAGAGACATCGTGCGGCCACCGATCCGCCCGGGGAAGCAAGAAATGGATGGCAGGTGCTTGCTGAGCTCTGCGCGAGGTTCAACATCGGTGTTTCATACAAGTCAGCGGGTGACGTCCTCCGCGAGATCGGGCAGGCTGCGCCGCAATATGCCGGCATAGGGCAACGCATGTCAGTTGAAGGGTGGGGCGGGACAGTGGTCGAGGACGCTGACCGGTGGAAGTTCATGCTTCGTGCCGCCGGAGTGGCAGCGCTGACATCCGCTGAGCGTCCACATGTGCTTGCACGTGATGGCGCTTTTGACTGGGGTCGCGACCCGCTCATTTCCTTTTCGCCGACGTTGAGTCGAGACCATCAATCACAGCGCAAACTCTTTCCGAATGGGTTCGTTGAAATGTGCAGGGAGGATGCGGACAAGCTCGGCGTGCGCGCTGGATGGCAGGTAAAGTTAAGCTCGGTTTATGGAGATGCTGTCGTTCCAGTTCAGGTAAGAACGGATCTCAAGCCGGGTGTGCTCCTGGTACCCTACGCCTTCCGAGATCATGTCGCCAACGTGTTGTGTACACGGCGTCTAGCGGCTGTAAAGGTAGAACGGGCATAAGATGCAGCCAATTGTATACACCATACAGAAACAAGAAATAACGAAATGGCTTGATCAGCTATTGGAAACGAGAGAGGTCATTGCTCCAGTTACGGGACATTGTGGTGATGTCATTTTGTCAACGATCAGTTCCCCGGCTCAGGTGCTCTGGGACTTCGGGAATTCGCTGCTTCCACCAAAGCAATTCGTCCTGCCTCAGACCGATCCCATCGTTGCGATCAGGCGCAATGGTCAGGGCTACGAGGTTGAGCCGATTTACGATGATAGCCACCGCATCCTCTTCAACGTACGCAGCTGTGATGTCAAAGGAATCGCATTCCTGAGTCGAATGCACGAAATGGAACCGGCGGATGCTTCGTACATTCGCCGTTCGAATAACATCACCGTCATCAGCTTGACATGCAATACCCCGTGCCCCCTGTGTTTCTGCGTATGTACCGATTCAGGGCCTTTTTTGCGTGAGGGGTATGACATTCAGTTGACGGATCTGGGAGAGAACTGTCTAGTAGAGATTGGTAGTGAAAAGGGGAAAGCTGCAGTATCAGGTGCGGCAAACCTCTTCCGCATAGCTACGGACGGAGAAGTCTCTGAACGAAAAAGGCTCGAGGCAACGGCGAGAAGCCGTTTTGCGCAAGAGACTTGCCATTTTGCCTCGGCCATGAGGCGAATTTCGACCGGGCGTGTGCAAGATGCGCTATGGGCCAAGATGAGCGACTGGTGCCTGGAATGCGGAGGTTGCAGTTTGATTTGTCCGACGTGCTACTGCTTCAGTGTAAGAGATCGGGATCGGGATGCCACGTGGATTCGCTGCCGTACGTGGGATTCCTGCCAGTATGCGGCCTTCACGCTGGAAGCTTCGGGGCACAATCCGCGCGAACAGCGTAAGGACCGGATGAAGCGACGTTTTCTCCACAAAGTAAGTGCTCAGTACTACCTGCGCGACGGCACGCTTGGGTGCGTAGGCTGCGGGCGATGCATCAAGGTATGTCTGGGCATGACGGACATGCCTGCAGTTGTAGACGCAGTCAGAAAGGGGAGATGGCATGAATGACATCTTCCTTCCACATATCGCACGCATAGTTGACGTGCGCGATGAGACGCCCGACACCAAGACGTTTGCATTGCGCTTCCGTGAACGGAAGAACTCAAGCGATTTTCAATTCCTTCCCGGGCAATTCCTGGAACTGTCCGTGTTCGGCTACGGAGAAGCTCCGTTTTGTGTCGCCTCGAGCCCGACTCGGCCCGACTCATTAGAAATCACTGTCAGACGCACCGGACAATTGACCGATGCGTTGCACAAGCTCGGAAACGGCGACGAGGTGGGCATACGCGGCCCATTCGGCAATGGATTCGACATGGAAGGGGCGCGCGGCAAGGACCTGCTGTTTGTGGGCGGCGGCATCGGACTGCCACCGCTGCGCAGCTTGATTTGGAATGTCCTTGATCAGCGCGACCGTTTCGAGAGAGTGACCATCCTGTATGGAGCCAGGACGCCGACGGATCTGGTTTACAAAGATGAACTCATGGAGTGGGAAAAGAAGCCGGATGTGGAATTCCGCGTCACGGTGGACCGGGCTGAGCCCGGTTGGACCGGAAATGTGGGGATGGTGCCGGTCTTGTTTGAAAAGACCACTCTTCGCCCGGAATCCACTCTCGCGTACGTTTGTGGCCCAGCGATCATGATCAGGTTCGTCGTCCAAGACCTCTTCACGCGCGGATTCAAAGAAGAAACGGTCATTTCCACATTGGAACGCATGATGCAGTGCGGTATTGGTAAATGCAACCATTGCGCCATTGGCCATCGCTATGTATGCCGCGACGGGCCGGTTTTCAACTATAAGGAGATCAGGGAGTTGGCAGAGTAGGGAGATGCTTGTCCACTCATCTCCGTGCCTGTTTCCTTTCTTGGGAACAACCCCAGACATTTGAGGAACAGGAACGGGGGCTTTACGGGAACAGGTGTTGCATCGCCCCTCATTTCCCTCTGAGCCACCAGTATGGATCTGCAAGAACAGCTTGCCACTCGGATTCAAGGCAACGTGGTGATCATGGGCATTGGCAATCCATGCCGTGGCGACGACGCAGCCGGGAGCCTTGTGGCTCGACAGATCCGCGATGCGCCTGGCGCGCGCGTGATCGACGCCCAGGATGTTCCAGAACACTACTTGTGCCTTGTCGTGCATCCGCAGCCCGACGTTGTCGTTCTGATTGATTCAGTTGAATTGGATTCCGCACCTGGCTCCGTCGCGCTTTTGGAGAAGGATCAATTGGCTGGTTACTGGCCGAGCACGCACCGCGTGCCAATATCCTTGCTGATGCACTGCCTCGAGCGGGAGACTAATGCCCGCATATTTCTGATCGCTATCCAGCCGCGCCAAACGGTTTTCTTGGGGCCGATCAGTGAAGAGGTCCATGCAAGCGTCGCGCTCATTGCCAAGGTGTTGAACCGTGTTCTCGAGATGCGGCGGCTGCCTGCTCATGTCGTATTCACTGACCAATCGAGAAGAGAGGTGCCCGCTTGATCACCTCAGTTGCAGTCCTTATCCTGATCCTGCCCGCGGCAGGAGCCCTTTTGTCCGCGGCCCTGAAAACAGGTGCTCGCCTCGCCGCTGTAGTCATTGCCGCAATTGTAACGGGCCTGGCTGTGTGGCTCTCGATATCCACCTACGGCGCAGCTTATGCCAGAATGTTGGGTTACCTTCCGTGGTTGCACGGTATCGTCGATGCGCCCATTTTGGGAATCTTTATCGATCCATTGGCTTCTTTGATGTTGCTGGTCGTGGTGCCGATCGGGTTCCTCACAGTACTCTACTCGACTTCTTACCTTACCGACAAAAACCGAGAGCACCCCGTGGGTAGTGAGCATTACGGCCGGTACTACTTCTGGCTCCTCTTGTTCATCTCCAGCATGGTGGGGGTGGCAATTTCGCCCAATTTCCTGCAGTTATTCGTCTTCTGGGAACTGACCACCTTGTGTTCATGGGCGCTGATATCTTTTCACCAGAGCGAGCGCAGCTTGCGGGCAGGATTTAAAGCCATATTAATGACTCACGTCGGCAGTGCCTTCTTTCTGCTGGCAATTCTTATTCTTTTCGCTCGCACAAGTTCGTTTGATTTTTCAGCTCTTGGCATGCTGCCTGATCATTTGAGGTCATGGGTCTTGCTCTTTCTCATGATTGCTGCATGGGCGAAAGCCGCGCAGGTCCCGCTTCAGACGTGGCTGCCTGATGCTATGGAAGCTCCGACTCCCATCAGTGCCTACCTCCACGCAGCAGCAATGGTCAAAGCCGGTGTGTTTTTGATGGCGCGGACCGTGAGCAGCGGATGGGCGATTCCGCCGGAGATTTCATTTCTCATGGCCGGCATGGCGCTGCTTACGATTTTCATCGCTCTGTCCTTCTATTTCATTCAGGATGACCTGAAGCGGTTGCTGGCCTACTCCACCATCGCTCATCTCGGCTACGTACTGCTTGGAATTGCCATAGGCGCCCTTGGATCGCCGATCGGTTTTCGTGGCGGTGTTTTGCACATCATCTGCCATGGCTTCAGCAAGGCAACCCTGTTCTTTTGCGCCGGCGCCATAGCCTATATGACCGGGTCTCGCAGCATATCGGCAATACGCGGATTGGGAAGAAGCATGCCACTCACTGCTACCGCGTTTTTCATCGGGATCCTGAGTGTCACCGGAGTTCCGCCGCTGGCATGTTTCTGGAGCAAGTTCATGATCCTTTCGGGCGCCATGCGTCTTCACGGTCCGATCGGGCCGATAATCCTTGCTCTCATCCTTTTCGAAACTCTGGTCTCATTCGGTTGGATGCTCTACATCGCGCAAAAGATCTTTCTGGGCGCTCCATCGCCGGTGGCTCAAGTCCATAGCGATCCGCCCTGGGCAATGAGCGCCACCTTAATAATCCTGATGATCGGCTGCCTGGCAGCCCCACTTATCGGCATGCCATTAGTGCAGTTGATGGGGAAATAGCGTGATCAATGCGGCTGCACACGTCGAAACCAGCATCGTAATTCTGATCATTGGGTCACTGGTAAGCCTGCTCCTTGCGCGTGATCGGAAGCTCTGTGGTTGGGTCAGTTTCGCTTTCGTTTGCCTGTCCTCGGTGTACACCTGGCTCGCTATGGTCGGAGCATTCATGGGGGCATCGTACGAACATACTATCCTGTCGTTGCCCCAACTGGGCTCCAGTCTGGCGCTGCGCGTCGATCCATTGAGCGCAATCTTCCTTGGTGTCGTTGCATTCATTGCACTCATGAGCACGCTGTACTCCATCCGGTACATGGAGCACTACGCGCATGACACGGTCGCGAAGTTCTTTCCGGTTCTTCTGCTATGCGTCGCCAGCATGATCGGGGTTCTCGTCTCCACGGACTTCTTGTTTTTCCTCGTGTTCTGGGAGTCCATGACGCTGACGTCATACTTCCTCGTGACGTTCGAGAGTGGAAACGCAGCGAGCCAGCGGGCCGGCCTGAAGTATTTCGTCATAACCCACGGCGCCACGCTGTGCATGGTTGCCGCTGCTCTATTGCTCTGGAAGACATCAGGCTCGTTTCATTTCGATGCCATGAGGCAGACTCTGGCAGAGTTGCTGAACACTCAACCCTTCCTGGCTCACTTGATCATATTTTTCTTCTTCCTGGGGTTTGCCACGAAAGCGGGAATCCTGCCAATGGGAGACTGGCTTCCCGACGCACATCCCGTCGCCCCTTCAGGTATGAGCGCCGCGCTCTCGGGTGCGCTGGTGAAACTTGGAATATATGGGTTGGTTCGCCTTTTCTTCTCCTTGCTGGTGCCATCGCCATCGCTGGGGACTTGGGGGATTATCCTGGCACTGGCAGGTACGGGGTCGCTTTTCGCTGGAACTTTAACCGCACTCCAGCAGACCGACACCAAGCGACTTATGGCCTTCCACACCATCGGGCAGATCGGCTACATCTGCCTCGGGCTGGGTGTCGGCGCCTATTGTCTCTCTAGGTACCCAGCTCTGGCCCCGATTGCTCTGGCCGGTGCGATTTTCCACGCTGTAAACCATGCGTGCTTCAAGTCGTGCTTGTTCCTCGGAGCAGGGTCGGTGCTTTACCGGACCGGCAAGCGCGACATGGACAAGCTCGGCGGCCTGGCTGGTTTCATGCCCTACACAACCGGCACGACAGTAATAGCATCATTGAGCATCGCCGGAGTACCACCCTTCAACGGGTTCGCCAGCAAGTGGCTAATCGTCGCCGGGTGCCTATTGGCCGGAATGCGATTCCCGTTGTTCCTGGTGCTGGGTCTTATAGCACTGTTCATTTCGCTCGTCACACTCGCTTCATTCTTGAAGGTGCTCGGATCAGTCTTTCTCGGCAGGGCTGATGAGGACATTAGAATACGAGAAGTACCAATATCAATGGTCGTGCCCCAGGTTGTGCTTGCAGCCCTCTGCATCCTGCTGGGCATCTTTCCACAGCTCATGTTGCGTTTCGTTGGACATGCTGTAGACGGTGTTATTGCCATCCCGGCATCGGGTGTGGTCGCGAACGGGATCTGGGGTGGCATAGTGCTGACCGATGGATCACCCGTCGCGCTCTGGTCGCCCCTCGCCATGCTGGCAGCCTTAGGGATCCTGGCGTTGATATCCTATAGCATCCAGCGTGCGGCCGGAGCCCAAGTGAGGTCTGTGCCAGTCTGGTACTGCGGGGAAGAACACGCTGCGGCCACGGTGCGTTACCCCGCCAGCAGCTTCTACCTGCCGTTCAAACATGCGTTTCATGGGATCTATCCAAGCGGTAAATTGCCTGTACCGAAATTCCCAGCCCGGCTCCGCCGCATGCTCGATTTCGACCGATGGCTGTATGCGCCCACGGTTAAAGTTGTTGAGACGACCGCAGATCGAGTTAGTAGAACCCATGTGGGAACCCCGCAAGTCTATCTTCTGTGGATAGTGATTGGCGCCATCATTGTGGCTGGAATCATGCTGTTGGTGACTGGCTGAGGAGCTGGCTATGACGAATACAGATCAACCGACTATCACGAAAGTTAAAGAGGTCATAGCCTCACGCAGCGACAATACTCCCATTTCAACAACTCAACCTCAGGCCGATACCCTTCATTTTGTGGTCGACAAGAGGGTAATGCGAACCATGGTCGATGGGCTTGTCAACGAGTTGCAGGCGCGCTTCATGGTTTCAGTGGGAACTGATAAAAGACCCATCACAGGCGATTTCGGAATCTTACATCTATTTTCTCTGGACCGCGCGAATCTCTATGTTCTGCTCGAATCCCTGGTTTCCGAAAGTGATCTGCGGATTGAGTCGATCACCCCAGTCGTCCCGGGCGCCGATTGGGCAGAGCGCGAATTCCGAGATGCCGTTGGAGTGCATCCGGAAGGGCATCCCGATCCGCGCCGGTTGCTCTTGGCAGACGACTGGCCCGAAGGCACCTATCCACTGCGAAGAGATTTTCCTTATAACTACCAGCCTCCGCCTGCTGATAATGTGCGCCCGCAAATGCGTGAACCTCCGGCAGGCGCAAGTGTGCTGCCGATGGGACCTTTCTTCCCTGTTCTGGAGGAACCGGCGTACTGGCGCTTGTTCGTCGAAGGCGAGACCATCGTTGGCTGCGATACCCGTGTTTTTTACAACCACCGGGGAATCGAAAAGCTCGGCGACAGCGTTTTGACCTACAACGAGATTCCCTATCTGGCCGAGAGAATCTGCGGAATTTGCGGATTCATCCATTCGACCTGCTATTGCCAGGCCGTGGAAAAGGCTGCAGGCATCGAGGTGCCGCGCAGGGGCAGATACATCAGAACGATCATGCTGGAGCTTGAACGCATCCACTCGCATCTGCTCTGGTTGGGCATCGCAGGGCACATCATCGGTTTCGATACGGTGCTTATGCAGACTTGGCGGATTCGTGAGCCGGTGATGTGGCTTTGTGAAGAGATCTCTGGAAACCGCAAGACATACGGAATGAATACCGTCGGCGGGTTGAGGCGCGATATCCCCAATCATTTGAAGCCAAAGCTCTTAGAGATACTTGCAGAGGTGTTAAAGGAGGCAACAGCGGTTCGAAATGCGATTGTGGGGGACACCACGCTGCATGCAAGGACCAAGGGCGTCGGCGTATTGACGCCCGAATGGGCCAAGAAGATCTGCGTAGTTGGCCCGCCTGCCAGGGGTTCCGGGATTGCAATCGATGCGCGTATCGATCACCCGTATGCAGCGTACGACGAAGTGACTGCCCGGATTGTCACGCAGGATGCGGGCGATACATGGGCGCGCGTGGTCGTGCGCGTCGACGAACTGTTCGAATCAATTCGGCTTGTGCGCGAGGCTTTGTCAGCGATCCCAGATGGTCCGATCTGCGCAGAAATCAAGGACGAAATACCGGCGGGAAGAGTAGGGGTGTCGGTGGTGGAGGCGCCCAGGGGGGAAGCAGTCCACTTTGTAATGACGGGTGGTGACAACCGGCCGTATCGGTGGAGAGTGCGAGCCCCGACCTATCCGAACCTGCAAGCTGTTCCGGCTATGGTCTTAAATGGAACAATAGCAGATGTACCGATCACCCTTGGGAGCCTGGATCCGTGCTTCTCATGTACCGAACGTCTCGAGACGGTCGATAGAAGGACAAACAAAGTCACGATTTATTCCTACGCTGACCTTCTTGAAATCTCAAGGGGGAAGATCCTATGCGGGGGTGCACCATGACGGTTCGGTTTAGTACGGTATTCCTGGTGTGCCTCCTGAACGTGATGCTGGCGCTATTCTTATCGCCGCTTTACGAAGGCATCCTGCGCAAGCTCCGAGCTGTCATCCATTCCAGAATTGGCCCTCCGATCACCCAACCATTTCTGGATCTAATGAAGCTTCTGGGCAAGGAAGACCTCCGAACCACTAACGGCTTCGCATATGCCATCCTGCCGGCTCTTACGTTGGGCTCGCTCCTGCTTCTCGCTACGCTGATCCCGATGGGAACTGCCGCACCGCTTGCATTCGCCGGCGATATGATCGTGGTGATCTATGTCGCAGCTATGAGCGCCGTACTGATCATGTTGACGGGATTTGCCAGCGCTAGCCCTTTTGCTGCCATCGGGAGCTCGCGCGAAATGATGATGATGCTGTCTGTCGAGCCCATCCTGGCAATTGCACTCTCCGTGGGCGCGTTCAAGGCAAAGACCTTGGCACTGGGCGGGATTGTCAACTGGCAGGTGCAGAATGGACCAACCATAAGTACAGCGATAGGCGGCCTGGCATTTTTCCTCGCTCTGCAGGCGCAGGCAGCCAAATTGCCGTTCGACATTGCAGAGGCTGATCAGGAGATTATGGGAGGTCCACTGGTGGAGCAAAGCGGTCCCAGACTCGCGCTCTTCCGATGGGCCATGTGGACGAAGCAGCTTGTCCTCGCTTTTTTGCTGGTTGAAGTGTTCTTTCCTTGGCCTCGCTTTGGATTTCATTGGATTGATCTGATCCTCACGATCGCGAAAGTGCTCGTCGTGCTTGTGCTTGTCGCTGTTATTGATGTCGTGAATCCGAGGCTCCGCATCGATCAGGCCATGGGTTACTTCATGCGGGTGGCGTTTTCGTCGCTGGCGGCCCTGGCATTTGCGGTGATTGGAATGTAGGAGGCTGCGGTGTTGCTGAGCAAGGTACGAGAAGCGCTGATATGCTTGAAAGCAGGGCGGGTGACGCTCGGATACCCGTTTGCGCCGCAAGAACCAAAACCCGGGTTCCGCGGCAAGATCATTATCGATGCCGATCTATGCTTCGGATGCGGCGGATGCGCAAACGTCTGCCCGGCCGGTGTGATTGTGCTGTCTGACAAGGAACAGCACAAGAGGGTGCTCGAGTTCTACTGGCGCAGGTGCACGTATTGTGGCAAGTGCGAGGAAATTTGCCCCGAGAAAGCGATCCGCCTCAGCCAACAATTCGAAACCGCCACGAACAATCCGCAGGACATGTACATGCGACTGGAGGTTTTCATGGGACCATGCCAAAGGTGCGGCAGGTGTTTCCTGCCTCCAACGCCGCTTGATCGGATGATGAAAACAGGCTTCAGGGATGGTTTGGAGGGAGGGAGGGCGTGAAGCAGGTTTACCACTATATCGATTCTTCGCATGGCTACCGTATTCCCAGGAACGCCGATCCTTGGGATCGTGAAAATGGACTTAATCGCGATTCGTCTACGTTTGCGCTTACCTCGATGTCCATATCCACTCTTCTTGTAACCGAGGTTTCGCCATGAATCCGGAAGCGCTGCACGCAAGTTTGATCGAGACTCTGAGCTTGATCATGGTAATCACGTCGGTGGCGGCGGTTGAGATGCGGAGGCTTAAGTTCTCAGTCGTCGCCTACCTGTGTCAGGCACTCCTGATCGTCGGCCTGCTCCTGTGCTTTGCTACAGTCAACAAGGCTCTATACTGGTGGGCTGCCACCGCACTCATTACGAAGGCGATCCTTACACCATGGTTTCTTTTCCGGGCGATCCGTGGCACGGATGACCGGGAATTGAAGCCGGTGATTGGTTTTGCCCCGTCGGTAATCATTGCGGCCCTACTGATGTTGGGCTTCTTCCGTCTCACACACGGCCAAGTCACACTTCTGGCACCCACCGAGATGGCGCAGTTCGGAGTCTTCAGAACGAATTTGGCGGTAGCGTCGACGGTTTTTGCACTCGGCTTGTATGCGGTACTCACACGGCGGGATGCGATCAAAACGGTGATTGGGCTCTGCCTGCTCGAAAACGGTGTACACCTGAGTTTGGTGAGCTTGGCTCCCGAGTTGCCGGAGACCGCACTCTTCGGCGTTGCAACGGAAGTTGTTGTGACCGTTTTCCTTCTCCTGTACGTGATCAGGGGGGTACGGCAGGAATTTGGATCGACAGATACGTTCAAGCTGCGGGAATTAAAGTGGTAAATGTGGTCAGACTGTTGGCGCAGGGGATGTAGATATGGCCGCACAGGTGTTGACAGAGACATCAATCCTACCGGCGATTACCTTCCTCTTGCCGCTGTTGACCGGCACGATAGTCTTCTTGGCAAGACGAATGGGTCGCCGTTTTCAACAATGGTCATCCGTTCTGACAGCAGCCCTTGTCACAGGCATGAGCGCTTGGATGGCATACAGGGTCCTGGGCGGGGTTGTGCTCACGACCTGGAGCAATGAGCTGCGAGTCGATGCCTTGAGCGCCTTGATGGTTGTCCTCATTGGAGGAATCGGACTGCTGGCATCGATTTACTCCATACCATACCTCGTTCAGCAGGGACTCATTCGGCGCGTGGGTGAGGACATTGCCGGGCGCCGGAGGCGTACATTCTATGGCCTCCTAATGTGGTTTCTCGGGACCATGTTGTGGGGGTGCGTGACCAATAATGTGATCATGCTGTACGTCGCCATCGAAGCTACAACCCTCACATCCGGCCTCCTCGTAGCCTTCTATTGGGATCGTCGCGCGCTGGAAGCCGGATACAAGTACCTCATGTTGCTGACCATTGGGATTACCTTCGCTTTGTTCGGCTGCGTATTGGTCTACGCAGGAGCGGCCGCCACGAAACAACTCGCCGGAGCGAATGCCCTGCTGATAAGCGACGTGAGGAACGTGGTCCAATTTATGCCGGGCGGCACTGCAGCGATTGCGATTGCGTTTCTGGTGATCGGATTCGGGACCAAAGCCGGAATTGCGCCGTTTCATCCGTGGCTCCCCGACGCGCACGCAGAGGCGCCGACACCGATCAGCGTGCTGTTATCAGGCGTGATGATCAAGATGGCGCTTTATGCAATGGCCCGCACGGTAAGTATATTCTACCCGGCATGGCCTCAGGTCACGATCTTCATGGTGGCTTTGGGCACTTTCACGATGATGCTCGGCGTCATCCTGGCTTTGACCCAAAACGATCTCAAGCGGTTGCTTGCTTATTCATCCGTAAGCCAGATGGGCTATGTGCTGGTCGGAATCGGACTTGGAACTTACCTCGGATGCTACGGCGGCCTTTATCACCTGCTCAACCATGCTCTTTGCAAATCACTGTTGTTCATGTGCGTGGGTGCAGTGATTTATGCAACCGGTGCTCGGAAAATAAGCGAGCTCGGCGGATTGAGAAATCGTATGCCTTTCACGAGCGCCTGTTTCTTTTTAGGGGCATTGGCGATCGCAGGTTTTCCACCGCTCAACGGATTCTGGAGCAAGCTGACGGTATATCTGGCGCTGGCAAGGGCCGGGCTGTGGTGGGCTGCAGTCATTGCCATTCTGGCCAGCATTATGACAATGGCCGTTATGGTCCGTGCGGGGTACCGCGTGTTTTGGGGAGAGCGGCGCTCAAGCAGCACTCCCGAGTCGAGCATAATCGAAGTGCCAGCGGTTATGTGGGTTCCCATGGTGATTTTGGCGGCATTATGCGTATGGCTTGGGATTGACCCCCAGGCGCCTTACCCGCTGCTGGATCGTGCGGCGGCGGTTTTGGCAACCTTGGCCAAGTAACTCGCTGGCATCAGTCTTGTTCCTTGCCAAGTGCCAAAAGCACCTTGCGGGACGCAAAGACAAAAACAATGGTTCGACTGCCGAGGAAATCATTTGTCGTGGGAAATCTTGCATTTTTGACTTTGCGTTTGACCTATTGCATTTGCCTGCCAATCAGCCGTTCGTGGCTGATCCGTTTGGCTGAGGTGCCGTCATGTTGAAAGATCTCTGTAAAAAGGCCTTTGGCAAAGCGCTTTGGGTGTACCATGCCAATACCGGAGCATGCAACGGATGCGATATTGAAGTCATCAACGTTCTCACTCCTTACTATGATGCTGAACGTTTCGGGATCAAGCTGGTGGGATCTCCCCGGCATGCAGATGCACTCTTGATTTGCGGGCCTGTCACACGGCAGGTTGCGCCGGCGTTACGGAGATTGGTGGAAGCTGTGCCCAATCCGAAGCTCACGTTCGCCATCGGTTCGTGTGCAACGGGAGGAGGTTGCTGGTTCGACAGCTACAACGTCTTGGGCGGTGCCGACAAGGCAATTCCGGTTGATTTTTACATCCCGGGTTGCCCTCCGCGACCTGAAGCCATCCTTTACGGAGTAGCTCTTGCATTGGGATTGGTGCCGAAAAAAGTGGCCGAGGAAATGCTAAATCAAGAGACGCTCGAGGAGCTGGCGCAGGGCAAATCAATCCGCGCCGGAAGGGCATGATGAGCAAGACGATTTTGGTGGTCGACGACGATCCGGCCATTTTGGAATCCCTCCGCGTTGTCCTGGAGGCGAACAGTTACATTGTAGCCACCGCCCGCAACGCGGAAGAAGGACTGAGAGTCTATAACGTGACCAGGCCGGACCTGATCATCGTGGACCTGATGATGGAGGAAATCGACGCGGGCGTCAGCTTTGTAAGAGAGTTGCGTGCCCTGGGCAATAGCGCGCCAATCTACCTGCTCAGCATCGTCGGCGACGATCTGTACACGACCACGGACTTTGGCGCCCTGGGCTTGACCGGAGTGTTTCAGAAACCGATCAACCTGGACGTGCTGTTGTCCCTATTGAAAACGAAGTTGAAATAGGCGACGGCCTCAAATCGCACAGGTCTACAAGTCAGCACATGGCGGTGGGGCACGGACCGAGATTTCGAGGATTGAGTCTTGAGGCCCATTACACGCAATCTACAAGAGCACTTGGCCTGGTTCATCGGGTTGCGCTGGCTGGCAGCAGGCGTGATCTTCTTAGGTGCTTTTGCCGCCAGCCGGATTGTTCAGGGCGAAGTATCCCTGCTCCCCGTCTATGCAGGAGGCTTTGCCGTTCTCCTCTACAACATCCCTTTCCGTTTCTATCTCTCCCGCGCCGAAAAGCGGTCGAAACCTCTGAGCGCGAATTTCATCTACCTTCAGATCGGGCTCGATTGGCTGGCACTTATATTCGTCGTGCATTACACAGGAGGCCTGCGAAGCCCGGCCACCCTCGCCTTCACGGCCCATCTCATTATCGGGGCCATTCTGCTGTCACGCCGAGCCTGCTATCTATTGGCTGCCTTCGCGTCATTCCTGACGGGAGCGTTGTTCCTGCTGGAGGAATTGGAAATCTGGCCGCTTTCGGCGAGCAGCCAGGTTCTGGCGGATCCATTGCGTGGCATCACATCGCCTCTAAACATCTGGATCGCTTTCGCAGTTTTCCTCGGCATTATCGCCTATCTGGCAACCTCGATTACGGAGCACTTACGGAAGAAGGAAGTTGCGTTGTTCAACTCCGAACGGGCCTTGGATCGTGCCTACCGCGAAATGGAGGCCCTCTATAAAATCGGTCAAGTCATCAGTTCTACTCTGGACATGAATGAGGTGCTGAGCCTGATCGCCGAGAATGCAGCCAGGCTGACAGGGATGAAAGCCTGCTCGATCCGGCTCTTTGACCGGAGCGGAAAGGAACTTAGCATCGGCGGCCACTACGGTTTGAGCCAAGCCTACCTCGATAAGGGGCCAGTAGACATCGAGAGGAGCCTCATTGACAAAGAGACGCTGGCGGGAGGCGTGGTTCAAGTGTTGGAGGTGGAAGATGACGTTCGCTTTCAGTACCGGGAAGAGGCCAAGCGCGAGGGGCTTCGCTCGATGCTTTCCGTCCCCGTTGCCGCCAAAAATCGGGTCCTGGGAGTAATCCGCGTCTACTCGGCAGAACCTCATCGTTTTTCCGAACTGGAGCAAAATCTTCTCAAAAGCTTATCCAACCTGGGAGCTTTGGCAATCGATAATGCCCACTCCTACGCTGAGCTTAAAACTCTAAGTGAGCAGCGGATTTGGTTCGCTCGTGTGACACACCACCAATTGCGCTCTCCGCTGGCTGGAATCCAAGGTGTTTTGGACGCTCTGCCCTATGCAGGTCAACTCACGGAAAAGCAGCAAGAGTTGGTGGCGCGCGGAAGCCGACGCATCTGTGACGCCTTTGATTTGATCCGCGATCTGCTCGATCTGGCAGCGGCTCAACGGCCCGTCGAGGAAGGGACCGGAGAGAAAGTCAACCTTGGTCCAGCCCTGGAAAAAACCTTGGAGCTAGCCCGAGAGCGGGTGCGCGGCAAGAACATCGAGCTGGAAGTGCACATGCCTTCGCCGGATCTTGCCATACAAGCCCAGGTGGGAGACGTGGAACGAATCTTCTCCAATCTTCTCGACAATGCGATCAAATACACTCCGGCTGGCGGGCGCGTCTGCCTATCCATCAGCGCCGATGAGAGCACGGTTCGCGCCGAGGTGGCGGACACTGGCATCGGAATCGATTCGAGTGACCACCAACGCATCTTCGAGGGCTTTTATCGCACCCCATCCGCCAAGACCACTGGCGAGGCAGGCACGGGATTGGGGCTTTCCATAGTCCGTCGGCTCTCGGAGCGGTGGAACGGCAGACTGGAACTCCACAGTGCCTTGGGTCAGGGGAGTCGCTTCGTCCTGACATTTCCCCGCCAGGAATGATCTGTTGGAGCAAGGACTCGAGCTTCACTTCAAGTCGAGATCTTGGCTCTCCGGCATCAACTGGCGGTCCTCCAAAGGGTCAACCGCAAACGACTCCCGCTTCGGACAGCGGATGTTTCTGGAAAACCATGTCAAGCAGTTGGTGTCGGTGGACTTCCTCGTGGTGCCGACGGTGAGTTTCCGGATCCTGTATGTGTTTCTCGTCCTGGCTCACGAACGGAGGCGCGTGGTGCATTTCAACGTAACGGAGCATCCGACTGCCGAGTGGACGGCAGAGCAGCTCGTGCAGGCATTCCCGTGGGACACGGCACCGCGGTACCTGCTCCGGGACCGTGACCGCATCTATGGCGAAACCTTCCGGATTCAGGCGGCGAACATGGAGATCGGCGAAGTGCTCACGGCTCCTCGTTCTCCCCGGCAGACACCATACGTGGAAAGGTTGATCGGCTCGCTTGGTCGCGAATGCCTGGATCACGTAATTGTCATGAATGAGTCCTCGTTGCGGCGGCATGTCGCCTGCTACCTCGACTGCTACCACGGCTCGCGGAGTCATCTTTCGCTCGGGAAGGATTCTCCCGACGGAAGAGCCGTCGAACCGCCGGAGCTGGGTCGGATCCTCGCGGTGCCCAAGGTCGGAGGGCTTCATCATCGCTATGAGCGGAGAGCGGCCTGAACTCCCGAGTTCAGCAGATCGCACCACTTCGAACACTCCTGCTGGCACGAGACCGTTCGAAGGAAAGACGAGTCCGTCGACGACGTCCGGCCTATCATCTTCCAGGCTCAAGAGAATGAGGAGTCCGTGGCTATTCGCCTGCGCCAAAACCAGCCGGGGCGAGCCACTCTGATCCAGTTCGACTTTTCAGTAAGGACAGTGTTCGGAAGCCGGAAAGGATCGCTGAAAGCAGCGCGATCACGACGTTATGCATGAACCGGGAGGCTATCAGGCTGATTCCGCAAGTGCAATATTTTCAAGCTGGACGAAGTTTTTGGTAAGCACACCCAACAGACGCGTCAGAATACCTTTCCCAGATGGAGATTCCTGAGGAACACCTCGACAGGCCAGACGTCCAGACCGTCTAAGTAATAGCTCCGCTCACCCGTGTAGACCCCGATCATTTTGTCCACCCTTATCCCTTCGAGTGTTTGGAGATCGCGCATCGATCTTTCCCACCGGCGTTCCCAGCGCGGAGATAACTTGACTTCCACGCAGACAACGTGCGCGGGTCGTCCCGATTGTTGTTTTCGGGTCTCGATGACGAAATCGATTTCGGCCCCGGCTGCGGTCCGATAATAGGCTAAATGGCGATGTTTTCCGGCCACGGAGTTGTACACCCTCAACTCGTGGTAGATCAGGGTCTCCAGGGACGCGCCCTTCCAGGCGCGATCCACGGGATCCCGCAAGAGCCCGGCTGCCGCCCGGGCAATGCCGGCATCCACCCAGAAGAATTTCGGGTGCGCCCCCTCACGCACCTTGAGCCCCGGGCGGTAGGGCGGGAGGAAATGGGCCAGGAGCGTGTCCGTCAAAACCGAAAAATACCCGTCTACACTGCTGCGAGGAATTGCAGCATCCCGTGCGACATTCTGGGCATTCAGTGTCTGGGCATTCATCTGGCCGGCGATGGCCAGAAATCGCGCAAACGGGGGGAAGCTGCGGATCACCCCCTCGGCCTGAATTTCCTCCTTCAAATAGGTCCCGACATAAGCGGTCAAGACGTCAGCTACATTGGATCGGTCGACCTGAACTATGGGAAGCATGCCCCACTCGAGCGAATACTCGCGGTTAAAGCTATCGCCGAGTTCCGCCGAACAGAACGGCTCCATGGCCAGCGTCACGGCGCGGCCGGCGAGCAAATCGGCGCCGCCCCGTTTTAGTTTGCGCGCCGAGGATCCACATAAAGCAAAACGCCACCGGCGCAACTCCATGAGCCGATGCACCTCGTCGAGGAGCGCCGGTATCTTCTGAACCTCATCGAGAACCACCCATGCGGCGGCGGGCCTCTTGCCCACCAAGGTCTCGAGTTTATGAGGATCTGCCATCAACTCCAGCTGAAGCGAAGTATCCAGCAGGTCCAGCATCAAAGCGTCCGGGAACGTCTGCCGCAGCCATGTGCTCTTGCCCGTCCCGCGCGCCCCAAACAGAAAAAAAGAACGCTCCGGAGGTTTTAAAAGTCGGCCGACCATAATATTGGATTATTGTGTTAATGATGTAAAATTGCAATGTAAAATTACATTACTGATGTAATTCATTGCGCACGCAAGTGCTTGTCCCTGCTAAATACTTCGTAGTAATTGAAATCGTTGCTGTTGCGACTTCGTGCTGCCACAGTCGTGAGCCATGCATGACGTGCTGATATCGCTGCTCGCCGGGCTTGCATCGACGTTAAGGACTCGAGCTTCACTTCAAGTCGAGATCCTGACTCTCCGGCATTCAACCGGCGGTCCTCCAAAGGGTCAACCGCAAACGGCTCCCGCTTCGGACCATGGACCGGCTCCTGTGGGTAACCCTCCTTCGCCTCTGGCCCGACTGGCGCAAGACCCTCATACTGTTCAAGCCCGACACGGTCATCGGCTGGCATCGAAGAGGATTCCGGCTCTACTGGAAGTGGAAGAGCCGCCGAGGACGCATCGGACGACCGGGGACGGCCAGGGGGATCCGCGAACTGATCCGCGACATGAGCAACTCAAATGTACTCTGGGGAGCGCCGAGGCTGAGCGGCGAGACACGTACACCCGTGCGGCCCAGTGTGCGGTGTTCCATGCAACCCTCCAGAAAAAACATCACGAATCCGAAATAGGATAGTAGGCGAGTTCCGGACTGCCCCGGGCAAGTTTTTCCAGTGAAACGCTGCATAAAGACAGCCACGTGCACTTCGTGGCTGCATCTTGTTTCTTACCGGCCCTGCCCTTGGCGGTAAAAATCCTGGATGATTTCGATGTTCCGCTGGATTTCGGGCACCGGATACCGCGGGTATGTCGGTAGCAGAATCAGCTCACGGGCAGCGGCGCGCGCATTGGGGCAGTCGCGGTAGAATTCGGCGAATTCAGGCAGGTCGGCACAGTTCCGAAGATGTTGGGCGGCAAAATCTCTCCCGCGCGCGGCCGCGTAACGAAGCAGCGCATCTCGCTCGCGACACTGAATGGGAAAGCAGGTATAGGTGTGAGAGGTTCCTTGATGGCGGCACGGCAAGATGAGACGTTCGAGTGATGCAAGCCTGTCGCGGTAGAGGGCGGCATGGGCGATCCGCACTGCCGTCTCACTGTCCACCATTTCCAGTCCGGCCAAAGCAACCCTGGCCTGGGCCGGCGTCATGCGCCGCAAATAATGCTGTGGCATGATGCTAAGCCGACAGGCGCAGTCTTCGGGATCCAGGCGACGGTTGATCGCCCGGACATCATGCAGCAGGCTGTATCGCAGGACGGGGTGAGTAAGGCCGGCAAACAGCGGCGGCCATGTAACCACGTCCGTCAAAAGGCCACGCATGCCGCCGGCAAACAGGCTCCATCGGGGTGTCTCCGGATAACGGGAAACAGACAGGCGTATGGCACGGATCAAATCCGAATTAGGCGAAACCAGCATCCCACCGCGCCAGGCGTTCAGGTTTTTGTAGAAACCAAAACTGTATATCCCAATATCGCCTATGGTGCCGAGCCGGCGGCCGTTTTCCGACGCGCCAAAAGCCTGGGCCGCGTCCTCGATCAAAGGCACGCCCCGGCGGCGGCAAATCTCGCGGTATGCTTCTGCGCCCGAGGTCTCTCCGTGCAAGTGCGTAATCAGAACAGCCCCGGTAGATCTGTCGATCAGAGATTCGGCCTTTTCGGGATCGAGGCCGCACGACGGCCTCCGGATATCGCCGAATACTGGAATCCCGCCGGCGAACAAAACCATGTTCACCACGTCCACGATGGTCAGCGGCGACATTACCACGCCCTGACCGGGCCGGATCAGTTCGCGCAACGCCAGATACAAACCGGTCCTGGCCATCGGAACACAAACCGCCGCGGCGACGTTAAAACGCCGGCAGATCTCGCATTCGAATTGCTCGACTGCGTCGCGGAATCCGCATTTCCCAAGAAGGACATGACGGAGCGTGATGCCATAACTGGCCGGGCGGGTGTAGAGACGATAGCGCGGATGCGGTGACCATCTAGCGCACATCAGTGATGTCACACTCCGAGGCAATCCTGTGCGCGTTTGCCATAACGTTGAAAGCAATTGTGCAGGCCGGCACAGACGGCAGAACGCTTGCGTCAACCAGATGAACGCCTGGCAGCGGTGGCAGGTTGCCCAAACGGTCTGTTTCCAGCGGCCCCGGTGCGGCGGACATCGGGAATGTCCCGCCGCTGTGATAACCGCCTCCTGGGATATCCATGCGCAACTGGCCCGGAACCGGGAGCGCCCGAAAGTACTTCCGGGCCTGAAACAGCTTCCGTGCAACGGCGCGGCTGATCTCCACTGCTTTGGCACTCGAGCGCCCTTCCACGCGCATCCGCGAGTCCCCGTCCGCGGACAGCATCAGAACGAGGTTGGACGAAACACTCGAGTGCAGGTAACCGAAGATGACAAACAGCCTTGATGCCAGCGCCCGGAGAGCAGGTGCGAGCGGGTGTCCGAGCCACCCGGTTTTCCGGGCGAGGAGTTCCGGGTACAAATCATTGTAGCCGTAGAACTGCAGGTGAACCGGACGCACACAAATGGCATCATCGTCGATGTTCGCGACGAGCTGGCAAAACGTGTGGATTTTCTCCCCGGATATGTTTCGCGCCGCACGATAACGAACCAGAGGCAAGGTGAACATGTCGCTGTGCCTGATGCGAATCGGCGTGCCGTGCAGCCCGAGCGAATCCACAACGATCCGTGCTGTGCCCAGAACCCCCGCGGCAAGAAAAACTCGTCGCGCGTGAAAAGCCCGGCGCGTGCCGTCCGAAATCGATCGGGCTTCGATCCGGACGCCCGCTTCCAGGTGGAACACCCTTTCGACCAGTGTTCCGGGAATGTATTCCGCGCTTTTGTTTTTCAGCAAATCGGTGAGAGTATCGGTAGCCGTGTACCTGGACTCATAGGGACAGCCATAAACGCACAGCCCGCAATAGCGGCATCCCTTCGACCCGTTCCGATCCGCGGCACGCACCGCGAGGCGGGCATGGTCGAACCGGATGCCCCGGCGGGCGAGCTCTTCCCGGGCGGCGCGGAGATCCGTCAGGAGATCCTGCGCCTGAGAGCTTGGCCGGAGCGCCGGAGTGGAGGCGGCAATGCCCTCTGCCTGCTGGTCGGGAGGGCCGCACAGCAACGCCTGCACAGCCGAATAGTGCGGAGATAGCTCCCGCGCGGTGACCGGCCATCCCTGGAACTCCTCGTCGGGCAGCCGCTGGATGGTGGCGCCCCAAACATTGCTGAAACCGCCGGCGGCAAACGATCGGCAGGACGCTGCATGCCGCAACTCCAGTCCACCCACCCAGCCCGCCTCGCGGTAGGCGAAATCGGAGCCGAAGTAAAGCTTGCGTGGAATCCCGCTCCTTGCTGCGGCGCCTGTGCGTTTCAATCTGAGCAACTCATCACGCGTCCAAGCCTCAGGCTCGACCGCCGCCATCCGCTCCTTCAATTCCAGCGTCGGCCGTTCGGGGGTGATGCCCGCATCGATGATGACGGGCCGGCACCCACGCCTGACAAGTGCGACCGCCGTGGCCATTGCGCTCAGCCCGGAGCCGATGATGCAGATCATTGCCTTGCCTCGGATTTATGTGCAGAATTCCCGAACATCCTATCTCCGCCGCTGACCTCGCGCAACTATCTACCTCTTACCTTGCGGGCCTGCACGAATAACATTGGTGATAATTCGTTATAATTCGTGAAAATTCCTGGCCTTGCTATCGATGCCGGTTTTGCAGACAATGTCGGGTGAAAGAAGACCATGACCGCTATCCGATATATGTTTCCGGCAGCGCACCGATTGCATCTTCTTGCACGATACCTTCGCCGCAGCCCGGTGTGCCCGGGCCAGCCGCCCACAGCTGTAATCGCGACCACGCACCGCTGCAACCTGACCTGCAGGATGTGCATCCGGGCCGTCCGCCCCTTTGATGCTTCCGCCATGGAGTTCGCTCTGTTCAGAAAGATCATCGACGAAGGAGTGCCGCACTTGCGGTACATCTCATTCGACGGACCCGGCGAGACCATCATGAATCCCGACGCTTTCCCGATGATCCGATATGCGAAATCCAGGGGGCTCAGGGTTATGTTCTCGACGAACGCGACTCTGCTGGAGAGCGGCATAATCGATGACATTCTCAACGCGGGCGTCGACCAGATCATTTTTTCGATCAATGGAGCGACGCCGGGTGTCTATGCGGCGGTCCATGGACGCAACTGCTATGATCAGGCGGTTGCGAATGTCCACAGCTTCATCGCACGCAAGCTGCAACGCCGGGCAAAAATCCTTGTCGCGGTCCAGATGATCCGCCTGCCTGAAACAATCCCGGAGGTCGGCTTGTTCTATGCCCGGTGGCGTCACGTGCCGGGGGTGGATTTCGTTCGTGTAAAAAAGGATGTCGTCTGCAACGGAGCGACGCCGAAATCCCGCCCGACGCAGCGGCACAATCCATGCCCGCGCCTGTGGCACGGCCCGGTTTTCGTGGAAACGAATGGCGATGTGTATCCCTCGCCGGGAGTGATGTACAACGCCGGTCCTGTCGGGAACATCCGGGAGAAATCTCTCGGCGACATCTGGAACGGGGAGCGCATGCAGGCAATGCGGCGAGCTCACGCTCGAGGCGATCTGTCGGATGTCCCCGAGTGCCGGCTCTGCAATTATCCGCGTCCCCGACTGCCGCTGATCGTCGCCGGCTTTCTGCTGAATCCATTTGTTGCGGGCAAATTTGTGCCGCTGGCTGAAAAACTGGCGTTCTGGCACAACATTCCCATATTTGAAAGAATGGATTGATCATCTGATCGCATCATAGCCACAGAGGTCACATAGGACTCAGAGGGCTTTTCAAGCCCTCTTTTTGCGGGCCTAACATGTTGAGAATCTGCTTTGTCGTGAACGCCGTGCATCAGTGGGAACGGATTGGCCTGCTCACGCTCTCGTCGGTTCTGAAAAAAGCCAACCACCATGTCGTGCTGTACGACATTCGCGGCAAATCCGAAAAGACGATCTTGCGGGACATCAAGCTGCGCCACCCGGACGTGCTTGCTTACAGCGCCATGAGCAACGAGATCGGGCCGCTGCTGCGAGTCAACCGGTTAATACGCGCAAATGTGTCCCACCGGTGCAAAAGCATATTCGGCGGGCCACATCCGACGTTCTTTCCGGACATCATCGCCGAGGAGCACGTGGACGCCGTATGCCGGGGAGAGGCTGAGGATTCGCTTCCACTTTATCTGCAGTATCTGAACGGCCATCACAGCCCAAACGAAATCCACGGGTTCATCATACGACACGACAATTCGGTTATCACAAACCCGCCCGGCAGGAGACCGGAAAACCTGGATGACATTCCATTTCCCGACCGTGAGCTCTGGGATCCGATCGACCGCACCGCCATTCAGAAGTCCTTTTTCGCTTCCCGAGGATGTCCATATAAGTGCGCATATTGTTTCAACCCCGCATATAACGCCCTGTACGCCGATTCCGGCGCCGCTGTCCGGCGCCGCAGCGTCGACAACTTCCTGTCCGAAATCAAGGACGTGCTGGTGCGCTATTCTAAGGCCTATCCGTTTTTCGATGACGATTCCTTCCTGATGGCCCCGCTCGAATGGCTGGAAGAGTTCAGCGACCGATACCGGCGCGAGGTACGAAGGCCTTTCGGGTGCAACGTCCGTGCTGACCAGGTAACGGAAGAAAAGGTCCGGATCCTTGCGGGCGCCGGATGGCACTACTGCTGGTTCGGCATTGAGTGCGGCGACGAGGAGTTCGCAAACCGGGTCCTGCATCGCCGGCTGTCCAACGAGCAGATACGCTCCGCCGCGCGATTGCTGCACTCCTACAAGATCTGGTTCGCCACGCAGAATATCAATGCACTCCCGTCGGATCGCCCGGTGGAAATAGACGAAAAGACTCTCAGGCTGAACCTCGAGTGCAGGCCCGGCTTCGCAATGGCCCACATCTTCTATCCGTTTCCCGGAACCGAGCTCGCGGAGTACTCGCGCGCAAAGGGGCTCTTCGACGGCGATCTGTCGCGGCTAGGTGACCCGCTGTGTTTGCGCTCTCCCCTTGGGTTCGACCGCAAGCGGAAAAACGAACTGGAGCGCCAAAGCAGGCTGTTCGGAACGGTTGTGGCGTTCCCGTGGTTGAGGCGTTTTCTGCCCGGACTGCGGAAATTACCGCTGGGTTGGATATACAGCGCTGTTTACTTCCTGCAGATGGGGTACTGCACCCGGATCAAGCTCTGGCCTGCGAGGAAAGGCTTTCGGTATTACGCGTCCATGGCAGGTCTGCTGGTCCGTCGGCTCGCGCAGGCGTGCCGGTATGTGTGACATCGACGGAATCAACACACCAAAAGCTAAAGCAGACAGGATTACAGGATTACGAGAATTATCCCACTGGACGGGTCCTTCAACCCTGTTATTTCGCCAAGTTTTTGTTCTTTTGACGGGCTCACTGGGCGTACCAGGAAGGAGTGGATTCGCCATAGCCGTCCACGCGGCGGATCACCTCGTAAACCGAGATGGTTTCCAGCATCGAGCGCCTCGTCGTTAACGAAAAGGGCAGCAGGCCGAAACCCGACGACCAGAAGCCGGCATGGCATTGCGGATCGAGCAGCCGCAGAGGAATCGCCGGCCGGTACTCGTGTCGTTCGCGCAAAACCGTCGCAGGCTCCTGCTCAAGCCAGACCACCAGCCGCAATGCGGAAAGATTGCCCTTTGTGTGATACTGCAACGACGGAACGGGTTCAAGGCGCGCCCGTTGCAGATTCTCGTAGAAATCGAATTGCGCCGGGTCATCACCGGTTCCTCGCCGGCAGATTCGCGCGTGGGCGAGTGCAATCCAATCCGCATCGGCATTCCCGGCGGCACCGACATCCGCGGAAAATACGATGCTTCCCCGCCGTCCGGCAATTTCGTCGAGGGGGATTACGTGTGTGCTCCACCGCCGCCCACTTTCGGGCGAGATATGCTCGTCCAACAGCAGCCGCTCCGTCCCCTGCGAAACAAAACGGATGCTGAAATCGAGCCCGTCACTTTTAGGGTGGAACGGCATGCCGGACACGTATACCAGGTCGCTGCCGGGCAAGACATAGGGAATCTCGAATATCAGCCGGGACGGAGCGATGATCACGGTGGAATCGAAATCGACTACGTCGCTGAGAAGCGTCCGATAGGGGGTTGCGAGCGTCGGCACGACGAGCATGTCTCCGGGGTTCGGCCGTGCATCGCCCCTGCCCAGTTCCAGGCCGCCGATGCTTTCGAGATAAGCCCGAAGTCCCCATTCCCCGGCAAACCACAGGTTCCCGCCTCGTCTTGGACGCTTCAAACCGGAAGCGAAGTCCCGATAGACTGTGGCGTGCTGGTAGTCGGCCGAAGAAAGCAGAAGCGCGAATGCGCCGCTTGCGACGATATTTGCGAGGGCGAACCGGCGAAGCCTGGTTCCGTCCTGCGCGCGTTCGAGCCGGCGGAAAATAATCACAATCAGCGGAGGGATTGCGGGGAGGACATAGCGGGCCGAACCGTTCATGTAAGCGAGCGCGCAGAACACGAGCATTCCGCCCGCCCACAGCCCGAGAAAGAGATCGTCGGCTGCGCGGCTGTTGCCTTTCAATCCCGCGAAGGGGCTCCGCAGGACGTGTGCAACCTCGGAGATCGCAGCAAACCCGCCCCAGAAGAAAATTACAAACAGTCCGGCCCCGAGCCAGCCATATTCGTGCGCGCGCAGCAACAAACCCGCAGCCACCGCGGCCGCAAGCCCGGTCACCAACGCTTTCTTTCTTCCAAGCGCGATGAGAAAAGGCGGGAACACGGTTGTTCCGCCAAGAACCAGCAGCACGTAGACCGACTTTTCCGCGACTAGCCCAGGGGCCAGCACCCGTTTTGCGAACAGATACGAGCCAAGCAGAAGACCCGGAGTGAACCGGTGATAGTGCACATAGTTGAGCGCAGTCCAGAAACCGAACACGGCTGCGGGAAACAGCAGAGCGACGATGGCTGCAGAGCGATTCCTCCGCAGCATTCCGTACAGCGCCAGCAACGGAATCAAACAAAAGCCCGAATAGGAAACCAGACATGCCAGCGTCGCGGATGCCGTTGCGATCCATATGTGGGACCATTTCTCCTTGTCCACTCCAAGGACGAACAATGCCACTGCCGCCAGCCAGAGCGCCAGCAGCGGGATGTCGGTCATGAGCGTGTGGGACAACACGCACACCACGGGCATCGCGACGACAGTCATGCCGGCCAAAAGCGGGTGGTGCATAAACCGACGGGCGATGGAGTACATGGAAAACGAAAGGACGACGGGGAAGATCACGAATCCAAGATGCAGGCATGGCTCCGAAAAACCGCCTGCTCGTGAGCACAGCGCCATCACATAGGATGTGAGCGGCCAGGGGTGTTCGGTAGAGGCAAGATCCTTTCCGTACAAGCCTTCAAACAGGGCCGGCCTGTCCTGCGGGAACCACGGGTTCTGAGAGACATTCCGCGCCATCAGCAGGTAAATGCCGTCATCCATGTGGAAAGGCTGGTTCAGGAACGGCGCATCCACGCCGATGATGCACAGGAGCAGAACAGCAAAGGGAGTCATGGCTTTCAGCACGTCCGGTCGAACCGTTGTTGCCGTCATCGCTCATTGCCCGGCAGCTTCCACGCGACAACGATGAGACTGTTTCCCCAGTGGCCCGCCAGCAGGTTGATTCCGCGAAAGAAGCCCTTGAGGGTGCTCCTGCCCGCCGTGCTGGTGGCAATGCGGAGAAAAGCAGGATGGTTTATCACGGGAAATATGAAGCGCTTCACGGCAGGGAAGTACTTCAGCACATCGCTGCCCGGCGGGAGCCAGTACGATACAATCCGCCACCGTGACAGGGTCTGCATGCTCGAGAATATTTTCAGGATCTCGCGGCGGCTGAACCGGTAGGTGTAGCCGCCCGCCGGGTCCCAGTCCTCGCCGGCTCCCAGTCTCACCAGGAGGCGAACCGCAGCGGTATCCTGCCCTTCGAGGATGGCGAACCCTTCTTTCGAGACACGCTCGAGCTCATAGAGTCCCTTGATCGGCCGCGCGAGGTGGTGAAGCCCGTCGCGCACGACGACCCAATCGAAAGAACGGTCCGGGAAAGCCAAGGATTCGGTGTCCATCGGGAAACAACGCAGACTGGGGTTGCGAACGCGGGCAGCTTCAATTGCGATGTCCGAGAGATCGGTGACGGTCACCTCCGCCCCCTTGCGTTGCAGGAAATCTCCTTCCTCCCCATCACCGCCGCAGGCGGACAGCACGGTTTTTCCGGTCAACGGTCCGGTAAGCTCCAGCAGTTTGTTGAGGCGGTAGTTGTTCAGCCACGATATCAGAGGGTTGCTGTTGTCGGCGATCCGGGGCCGCAGGGGCCGATAATGCTCTCCTTCGTGATACTTAACCTGGCGTTTCTTCTGGTGCTCCATGCCTGTGGCCGATCTTGTTCTTGCATCCAGCTTGCTTCGTTCAGCGCTGCAGTGCCGGCGTAGGGAAGACCTTCAGCATTTTCCATGCGAGGATAACGCTTCCGTCTTCGTCGATTCGAACCAAGCGGAACGCAACGAGCATGTCTGATCCCGAATGCTCCTAAGTGACTTTGTGTGCAGCGGGCGCTTCCGGGACGCAATTATCGCCCAGGAGGACAAAATTGGAAAGTACTCATGAGATGCAGCGTGAAGGAAAAGAGTTTACACGACTGTCACGCTAGTCGAGGAGCGACCGGCAAAACCGACTGTCCCTGTCAAAAACTTCGTAATAATTGAAATCGTTGCTGTTGCGACTTCGTGCTGCCACAGTCGTGAGCCATCCATTACGTTCTGATATCGCTGCTCGCCGGGCTTGCATCGACGTTAAGGACTCGAGCTTCACTTCAAGTCGAGATCCTGGCTCTCCGGCATCAACTGGCGGTCCACCAAAGGGTCAACCGCAAACGACTCCCGCTTCGGACCATGGACCGGCTCCTGTGGGTAACCCTCCTTCGCCTCTGGCCCGACTGGCGCAAGGCCCTCATATTGTTCAAGCCCGACACGGTCATCGGCTGGCATCGAAGAGGATTCGGGCTCTACTGGAAGTGCAAGAGCCGCCGAGGACGCATCGGACGACCGGGGACGGCCAGGGAGATCCGCGAACAGAGCGTCCGACTGCCGAGTGGACGGCAGAGCAGCTCGTGCAGGCATTCCCGTGGGACACGGCACCGCGATACCTGCTCCGGAACCGTGACCGCATTTATGGCGAAGCCTTCCGGATTCAGGCGGCGAACATGGAGATCGGCGAAGTGCGCACAGCTCCTCGTTCTCCCTGGCAGACACCATACGTGGAAAGCTTGATCGGCGCGCTTCGTCGCGAATGCCTGGATCACGTAATGGTCATGAATGAGTCCTCGTTGCGGCGGCATTTCGCCTGATACCTCGACTACTACCACGGCTCGCGGAGTCATCTTTCGCTCGGGAAGGATTCTCCCGACGGCAGAGCCGTCGAACCGCCGGAGCCGGGTCGGATCCTCGCGGTGCCCAAGGTCGGAGGGTTTCATGATAGCTATGAGCGGAGAGCCGCCTGAACGCCCGAGTTCAGCAGATCGCACTACTTTGAACACACGCGCTAGCATGAGACCGTTCGAAGGAAAGACGAGTCCGTCGACGACGTCCGGCCTATCATCTTCCAGGCTCAATATAATGAGGAGTCCGTGGCTCTTTACCTGCTCCGAAACCAGCCGGGGCGAGCCACTCCGATCCAGTTCGACTTTTCAGTAAGGACAGGCTTTTGCATCGCTTTGGTATTGCTTCTCTTCCGGGGCAGGGATGAAAATGGTTGTCATCGCTGGATGATTCTCAGGGCTTGGAGACGCAATGATCCAGAATGTAATCTGGCCTGACCCGCAGATGGGGGAGTTCTGTTCGCCGTTTTTACGTGGCGGCAAGGAACGTTCCTTGCGTTTGTCGCTCCATGTCCAGTCACTGAAGAATCTCTCCGAGGAGGACAGTGCCGGCTACACAGCCATCAGGGAACTGGGACAACTCGACCTGATTGACGTCCTGGCCAGCGGAGAAGACACGTTCCCCTATTGGCGATTCTTGCCAAGGCTTGACACCAACGGCTGTCTCCACCTTGAGGTGCTGCGGGACGGAACCGTCTCGTCGCTGTATTGCGGCATCCATCTCGATCAGGAGGATCGAGATAAGCGCTTTGATGACCTGGCAAACAATGACACGTTTGCCGCGCGAGCACACATTGCCTTGCACCGGGACATTTTCGTCACTGCTTCACCGTCACTGCTTGGTTGCCGGGAAAAGTTCAAGCGTGCGAATATCCACTCCCCGCTCGAGGCGTCGAGATTAGTTGGGCTCTTCCTCCGATCACGGGACAATTGGACGTACAAGCGGGTCGGAGTCGCAACCTGCTTGACGAGCAGGCACTCGTTTTATTGGGTGTCATCGAGAACAAGATTGCCTGCTTTGTGGCGCTACTTTTCTGCATGCGTCCACGCTAGAGAATTCCGTGGCGATGAGATCCTCTATTTGGGACAGAGCGTTCTAGAGCGAAGCAGCAGAGCACTGCAAGCAAGAGACGCCATCGGCGAACAATTCTACCTCTCGCAAGATCATGACACCGGTGATGTAATAATGTATCACTTCGATTACCTCACATTGCTGCTCGCTGGCATCTTCGACGCTCAGGCCAAGATCGCGAAAATCGTGTACGGACTCGATGTCGAAGATAACTATGTGAGCTTCAGGAATGAGCGTTTCTTCCTGCCAGAACTACAAAAACGTCGTGTCACCGAACTCTACAAAGTGGTCACAAACGACCGGTGCAAACAGTTGATGGTGATGCTTCACACCCTGAGAAACACGATCCACCACGCGGGCCTCACGACAACGCTTTCACGAATCGTTGGACGAGAACGGTCACTCATCGAAGTTCCGGACGCTCTGCAGGAAAAACTTTGGCAGGCAGCCGTCGCACTGGGCGGACCGGATGAGTGGGGCGTTTCCCGAGAAGAATATCGACTCATGGACGTACCAACCGGGCCAGCCTCACGCAAGGTCAGTGTGAGCATCGAGCCATATTCGTACGCAACATGCTTGGTCAGCGAGTGGTTTGGTCTGATCAATCAAGTTGCGAACGCGACTGAAGTGGAGAGACTCTTTTCGGGAAGAAACCTGCCAGAACTTAGCAGTGGACCTCCGAAGGACTGGGTGGAATGCCCCCGCTTTAGTGTATTGGGGTGAATGCTGCAAAAAACTTCATTTGGAAAACCGCACGACCGTCTTAGCAATCTGAGGATTGCTTCCATGGTCGAAAGGTGTCCCTGCTAAAAACTCCGTAGTAATTGAAATCGTTGCTGTTGCGACTTCGTGCTGCTACAGCCGTGAGCCATGCATGACGTTCTGATATCGCTGCTCGCCGGGCTTTAATCGACGTTAAGGACTCGAGCTTCACTTCAAGTCGAGATCCTGGCTCTCCGGCATTGACTGGCCCTCCTCCAAAGGGTCAACAGCAAACGACTCCCGCTTTGGACAATGGACCGGCTCCTGTGGGTAACCCTCCTTCGCCTCTGGCCCGACTGGCGCAAGGCCCTCATACTGTTCAAGCCCGACACGGTCATCGGCTGGCATCGAAGAGGATTCCGGCTCTACTGGAAATGGAAGAGCTGCCGAGGACGCATCGGACGACCGGGGACGGCCAGGGAGATCCGCGACATGAGCAACTCGAAGGTACTCTGGGGAGCGCCGAGGCTGCACGGGGAATTGCTCAAGCTTGGAATCGAGGTGTCCCAGGCTACAGTTGCCCAATACATGGTGAAGCGTCCGAAGCCGGCTTCGCAGACGTGGCGGACGTTTCTGGAAAACCATGTCGAGCAGTTGGTGTCGGTGGATTTCCTCGTGGTGCCGACGGTGAGTTTCCGGATCCTGTATGTGTTCCTCGTCCTGGCTCACGAACGGCGGCGCGTGGTGCATTTCAACGTAACAGAGCATCCGACTGCCGAGTGGACGGCAGAGCAGCTCGTGCAGGCATTCCCGTGGGACACGGCACCGAGGTACTTGCTCCGGGACCGTGACCGCATTTATGGCGAAGCCTTCTGGATTAGGGCGGCGAACATGGAGATCGGCGAAGTGCTCACGGCTCCTCGTTCTCCCTGGCAGACACCGTACGTGGAAAGGTTGATCGGCTCGCTTCGTCGCGAATGCCTGGATCACGTAATTGTCATGAATGAGTCCTCGTTGCGGCGGCATGTCGCCTGCTACCTCGACTACTACCACGGCTCGCGGAGTCATCTTGCGCTCGGGAAGGATTCTCCCGCCGGAAGAGCCGTCGAACCGCCGGAGCTGGGTCGGATCCTCGCGGTGCCCAAGGTCGGAGGGCTTCATCATCGCTATGAGCGGAGAGCCGCCTGAACTCCCGAGTTCAGCAGATCGCACTACTTCGAACACACCCGCTGGCACGAGACCGTTCGAAGGAAAGACGAGTCCGTCGGCGACGTCCGGCCTATCATCTTGCAGGCTCAAGAGAGTGAGGAGTCCTTGGCTATTCGCCTGCGCCGAAACCGGCCGGGGCGAGCCACTCTGATCCAGTTCGACTTTTCAGTAAGGACACCCCGAAATCTGGCCGGCGGTTGGCTTACCGGATCTTCACTGGGCCCAGCGCCTCTTTCATGGCGCTAAAAGCACTGGTGTCGACCGTTCCCTTGCTGACGTCCTGCTGTTGATAACGGCGAGCGATCTGCACAGTAAGGAAACTGCCTCGGAGCAAGCTGGAGTCGTGGTTGGACCATATGGCGCTGGTTGAGCGATCCGAATAGCGCGACACCATGAGACGGAAGAATTTGACGGCCTGCGAGGCATCGTAGTTGTTGTCGACAATGCTCTGAAGAGCGAGACGGTCGGCCTGGTTCTCGATGCGGCGGGAGTAACCGTTGACGACGGCATTCAGCCCGAGCTCGCCCAGGAACGTCGCCAAATCCCCGGCGTAGGTGGATGCCGCGATGGCCCCGATGGTAATCAGCACCCTGGCCGTGCGCGTGTCATGCACATGTCTATAGTGGTGTGCCTGAAGCGCATGGGCGATTTCGTGGCTGAGGACAAACGCAAGCTGCGCCTCATTCTCAATCAGGCCGAGCAAGCCGGTGTTCACGATGATGGCACCGTCCGGCAGAGCCATGGCGTTCGCCGTCGCATCTTCAACCACAAAGAACCTGAATTCGAGGGTCGATAATGGTGGGACGTTCAGCATGGGAGGGATCAACCGGGTTCCCAAGCCGGAAACGTAATCCTGGACTTCACGGATCGGGCACAGCTTGAACCGGCCCTCAACTTTCTTATCCTTCCGGAACTCCAGGATATCGATCCCGGTCTTCGCATCCTTCGCGCGAACGAGCTTGCGCTTGCCGTCTATCTCGAAGGCATCCGCGGGAGGGAAGCCGGCGACCTCAAGACTTTTGACGAGCATGGTCCCGTCGGTCTGGCGCGTTCCGGTATAGCGGATTTGTCGCCCGGCCCAAACCAGCGCGGCGATCTCGCTCTCTGTCTTGAGCGCGTTCTGGCTCCCCCAATCGAACTTGGTGCTGCTATCCAGAACCAGGACCTCCCCATCGGCATTCAGCTGGCAGGGCTGCCCCATGCCCAGCTCACGGCGCGACGCCGGGTCCCTCTCCAGATAGGCGTATTCTTTGATCTGCTTGTCCAACTGATCCCAATCGCATTTGATCTTGTCGGGCGTAAACCGGTTTTTGCCGCTCCAGACCCCCTCGGCTTCAATCATCATCCCCACATCGAGTTGGTCCAGCTTTACCTGGGTGCCGGCCGGCGCATCCTGCACATCGAACGGCAGACCGGACCGAAGTAGGATCACGTCATCCAGGATCATCACCGTTTCGCGGTCCGGACGGGCAGTGATATAGCCCCGGATCTTCCCGTGCTGCTGCGCAGCGATCCAGGGAGCCAGAAAAACCGCGAATCCTAGAATGGAGAGAGTAAGCATACGGTTGCAATATGCGCGCATCATGGTTGCCTCCCCATGTTGCTGTCGTAAGCATTTGGCCACCATTGTAACACATAAACCCACGTGCATTGCGCCGGGGCAAAACTAGGCTATAATCAGACGGCTTAGAACTCCATGATCTTAGTCCGTCAGGAGGAACGATATGCTCAGAAATCTTGCGATTTTTTCTGTCGTCGTATCCCTCGCCCTGTGTCCCGTCTGGGCGCAAAGCAAGGGGCAGACCAAGTTCAAGAACTGCGCAGTATCGCATTTTACCCAAGGGGAAGGAGTGGAGCTGTCGCCGGAATTTGCTGAATTCCTGTACGCGGAGATGAGGACGGCGCTTCAGAAAACAAAGCTCTTTGAGCAAATTATCGGTGAAGGCGAAGCCGTGGACCCGGCAGATGCTGTGCAGTCACTTGGCATCTCCGGCAACATCCTGGAGTACAAGAAGGGGAGCGTGGCGAAGGTGGTGCTTATCGGATTCGGCATGGGACAGCGCAGCCTGAAAAGCCATATGAAAATCGTGCGCCTGGGCGACAATCAGATCCTGCTCGACGATGATCTCGTTGTGAAAACAGACCCCAGGTTGAATGAAAAGGTGCTTGCGAAGAATCTGGCGAAAAAAATCGCAGACCAGGTCAAGAAGCAAATCGCTGCCAAGATGAAATAGGTTTTTTGCAGCTCCATGCCGCGGCTTTCGGCCGGTCCGAAGCTGTCCACCGGAGGATGCTTAAAAAGGGCGCCCTCCGGTGTGGGAAGAGTGTTGATTTCCCGGAGGGCTGTCCGTCAATCGCTCGGGCTGTCCGGCTGTGGGGTTGCGCCCTCGACCACGTCGCGCAATTTCTGGCCGCGGAGAAAATTGCGCAATCCGTCCGACAGCGCCGATTCCAGGTTCGCCTTCACGTTCTTGATAACGTTTTTCTTCAGCAGTGCCGAGTCCTGAATCGATGCCCCCAGGGCTGTCACCTGCTGCGATTTTCCCGTCTTGACATCCTTGACCATGACGGCTAGGTCGAGCTTTCCGAAAAACTCTCGGCCTGATCCTGAAGCGAGGCCGAAGTGGAATAGATACACCGTGAAGGTATAGTCGGCCGAAGCGGCCTCCGCGGCAAGCAAATCAGCGCCCTTCAGCGTTTGTTCGAGCGCTCCCTTTACAATTTCCGTAGGGTGGCGGTCAAGATAGATCCCGCCGCGGTTCCGCATCACGAGCATTGGCTGCGGATTGCCGGAACGGTCAATGACGTCGGTTACAAAAAACCCCACGCGACGTGAGAACTTTTGGGGCACGACCGGAGTGGTCATTTCGATGGTGATGGTGTTTTCCTTGGTCTGTTTTGGATCCTGGCCGGCCGCGCCCAGCATTGACGGCACCGACCAGACGATGCAAAGCAGGATAATGCTCAGAGGATGCCGGGGGTGTTTCACTGTCTGATCCTCCTGTCCAATGTCCGATGAGATGTTCGAGGCTGATTTCCCTTATAAAACATTTTGGATGCTGCCACAAGTCCAAACGGGAAGTTGTCGGCCGCAAAAATCCATTCTTAATCGTTGAAAGCCCCAATAGGGCTGAGGACTCTCCAATTTGCCGCAAGATGCGCTCATGTGGCATCTTGCATGACTATGAACATGATCAGAGCGTTAAACCATCTGCTAGCTGCTTCGTTTGCTCTGCTGCTAAATGTCGTTCGATTTCTGTTTCTGAGCGCACGTTCCCATTCCGCCTTAAGGGCTGAAAATCTCTTCCTCCGGAGACAGCTTGCCCTCTCTTTGCGGAACGGAAGGTAAAAGCACGACGTCCCGATGACGGCACTCGTCTCGCTTTGGTGATCCTCTCCCGATTCTTTGCCTGGAAGGATGCCCTTGTCATTGTAAAGCCGGAAACCCTAATTGCGAGTTCGGCGGACAGGGAAAAGGACATCCTCGCCATCTAGTGGGGCTTAAAAAACCAATGTCACCGGTCAGTGCCATGAGCTATCTCTCCATGCATGTGGAGCCCAGAGTTTCGGGTTTGCTCGAAACACGCCTTGCACCTTCAACAACAAGGGATTAGCATGGCTTATTGTGGACTAGACTGTTCGATTTGCCTGAAGTGCACCATTGCATTTCGCACTGAGTCGAAAACGTTAATTTTCGTTGACAGCAAATCCATACCGTGAAGACATTTGACTTTTTGGACGCTTTCTATCGCGCCAAGCACGATGAGGACGAGTTGCTCGATGATCTGAGCGGTGTTCTCTCAGCCGAATCGGCATCCGTATGCCTCATCCCATTCGGCTGCGAAGCGGAGTCGGTGGAGTGGCTCGACGACCGTGCCAAGGGAAAGCGCCATGCCATTCTAATCAACAGGCAGCGTCGCCTCAGCGAATTCAGACTCGACTACGCATTCAAGCAGGCCGGCGAGGAACGTAGTAAGTCAGGCCGGTTTTTCGTATTGCGCGACCCCGAGTATCCCAAGGTTTTTGTAGCACTGACAGTTGAACCAAACGAATTCTTCAGTCGGGCGCTGATGCCGTTTCTCGCGGGTTTTTATCCGCAGGTGCTTCTGACCTTCATCACTCACAAGCGGCTCAAGCAGTTGATCGAGGAATTCAAAGCCGGGGGCGACTACCAAGGCCTTATTATCACTAAAGCATCGCAACGCCTTCGCTGGCAAGAAGGCTCCCACCTAGTGCACGCCATGCCGGTGGTCAGTTGGCCCCAGATGTCGCTGGATCAGGCTTTCGACTGGGTTCACCAGAACAACGGCTGGTTCCAAAGCATCCAGTTCGAGGTAAAAGATTCGGATCGGATTGTGGCGACGATCTCGGTCACTCGTCAGGGGATCGTAAAGGCCAATGGGCTGCTGCACCGGGCATATAAGGGTTTCACACTCCCCGTGTGCAAAACGATCCACGAGAATGTCACGCTATTCAGCCGCCGCGCACGGCTGGCGCATCCAGACTTGTCCTCATCACCACTGGTCGTCGAGTTCGACACCAACCAGTTCAGCGAAGTCGAAGAAAATAACCGGCTCGTTCAAGCAATGCGAAAACTGCGCACCGCCTCCGTCTCCGTCCTCCATGGCAACCCCTATGTCCACCTATCAATCCTCGACTACCACGATGGTAGCACGTTCGACCTTTGGGTATTGGATGAGCGCCGCATCATCCTGGTCCCTCAATTGAAAGCATCGGTCGCAGCCATCAAGCGTCTAATCAACCACATTTTCGACGACTACGCGGAGGGCAGCCTTTCGAGCTATCGAGGAGTGGGTGAATGAACGGGAACGGCAAACAGCGCATCCTCGACGAGATCGACAACTATCAGGATTCGGTGTTCGCTATTATCGGCTTTATCAACTTTTATCGGTTCGATGATGCCGCCGGGGAGATGCGCAGCGACGTGGTGGCCTTTCAGGGTCGGAAGCTCACGCCCTCATCCGAGAAGGCAGTTAACAGTGATGGCAACGCCGTCAAATACCTGACGCCTGACCTAGGAGTTCTGCTCCCCACGAATTCAGGGGTGCTCGGCGAAGTGAAAAGAAGCTTCCCGTCGGAGGAGCAGTACTGGTTCGATGATTTCGGGCAGTTGATGGCCTACGATGATGATCTGCTTGGTTGGCCATCTGCGACAGGCACCGTGGCATCGCATGACGTGGCTCTCATCGTGCACCAGGCGAGAGGAAAAGCGGTGTGCAGATTCTACGACAAACATCATGGCAACAAAATTCAGTTCCAGCGCCCTTTCTGCATTGTGGAATTCAACCGGTCGAACGAAAGACAGGCCTATTTCTTTTTCCGAACCGCGGTCGGCCATCTCACAGATGTTTCTGTCAATGCGAAACTGGAGAACGGTGTTCAGGTTCCGATGTGGGCGCTTACCAGAGCCTATTCGGAAATCAAGATTTACGACAACGAACCACCCCTTGCCTACCTGCTCTATCTGATCTGGGAACATGTCATCAACGCCAAGGCATCTGAGAACCCCAAATACGCGGGACTTCGGAAACGCCAGCGGCTTGGAGTTGAATTGTCCGTAGACGAAGTTGTGGTCGAACTGCACGAGAAGTTCAGTTTTCACCAACTGCATAAACAGACCAGCGACCGGCAACCTAAGATTCCGAATCAGGAATGGGTAAAGCGAGCCTTCGACAGACTGGTGAAGGCCGGTGAGGCTGAATGGGTGGATCGTGCCGAGGGCAGGCTCAAGGCGCAGTTCAGCCGGCACGACGACGTTCTGGCTCATTTCGTCGAGATTTGCGCTGTCGATGAGGATTTGGCCGGGCAGTTGAATCTATTCGAAGAAAACCGCTGACTGGTCGGAGACAGCAGACCGAATCCATGAAAGTCTCACACCGGCCACTTGAAACCCAGGTGATTGCCTGGGGTGGGACGGGAGACCAAATGGGAATCATACTTTGTTCGTTCGATTGGGGCCGTCGGGCGGAATATCTCACATCGGTCTTACTGAGTCCGTACGCAATCACCATTCCGATAAGAGGCCATGATGACCGTGTCGAGTCCGATTTTTTGTGTGTGGGCCTTGAGGCAGCCGAAACGGACGGTTTCATGTCCCATCAGGCTGTCTCGCCCAGTCTGCTGCCCGTCGCCACAAAATCCCTTATTCCAGATCTGAGATTGCTCTTCTGGGTACAGACAAAATCACAATCAACCAGCTCACCGCAAAAAATCGAAATCGACTCCCGATCGAAAGTGGACAGTATTCTCAATAACAAGATGCCCTACTTTATTGCCATGGTTCATCCGCAGTTATCACCTCCTACATTGTCCCTGTATGCAACCTCAGAGCGTGTTGCATTCAAACACCTGTATCCGGATTCCGATCTTGTGAACATTCACTTCATTCCAGGATTTCCGGCTGATTCCAGTAAAATGTACAGCTTTGAGAAATCGAGCCGCCTTGCAATAATTTACATGGGCGAACCTTTTCTGGAATTCAAAGGGACTGAGAACCTTGATAGAACGCCCGCCAAATGGATGATACTCAAGGACAGAATCGAGATGGATTATTTTAACTTCATTTATGCAACCGCGGGGCTTGGTTGTTATAAAAGGAGTAAATGGAACTCGCCCGAGACTGAAGAAAAGATCTTTTTTCCCGAGAACGGTCAATTAACATCCAGAACATTAAAGTCAATTCATCGCGCTTTAGAGATGCTTAATTTGACACTCATCGAGCAGGAGAGGCATAAGGATCCAAACAGCGACACGGTCAAAGCAATGGATATACTACTCCACTTCCTAAGACCTCCGGACCAAGCTCTTCCTTCTCCCGAGAACCCAGAAGATTAAACGACAACGCCTGTCCCTGCTAAAAACTTCGTAGCAATTGAGATCGTTGTTGTTGCGACTTCGTGCTGCTACAGCCGTGAGCCATGCATGACGTTCTGATATCGCTGCTCGCCGGGCTTGCATCGACGTTAAGGACTCGAGCTTCACTTCAAGTCGAGATCTTGGCTCTCCGGCATCAACTGGCGGTCCTCCAAAGGCTCAACCGCAAACGACTCCCGCTTCGGACAATGGACCGGCTCCTGTGGATAACCCTCCTTCGCCTCTGGCCCGACTGGCGCAAGGCCCTCATACTGTTCAAGCCGGACACGGTCATCGGCTGGCATCGAAGAGGATTCCGGCTCTACTGGAGGTGGAAGAGCTGCCGAGGACGCATCGGACGGCCAGGGAGATCCGCGAACTGATCCGCGACATGAGCAACTCGAATGTACTCTGGGGAGCGCCGAGGCTGCACGGGGAATTGCTCAAGCTTGGAATCGAGGTGTCCCAGGCTACAGTTGCCCAATACATGGTGAAGCGTCCGAAGCCGCGTTCGCAGACGTGGCGGACGTTTCTGGAAAACCATGTCAAGCAGTTGGTGTCGGTGGACTTCCTCGTGGTGCCGACGGTGAGTTTCCGGATCCTGTATGTATTCATCGTCCTGGCTCACGAACGGAGGCGCGTGGTGCATTTCAACGTAACGGAGCATCCGACTGCCGAGTGGACGGCAGAGCAGCTCGTGCAGGCATTCCCGTGGGACACGGCACCGCGGTACCTGCTCCGGGACCGTGACCGCATTTATGGCGAAGCCTTCCGGATTCAGGCGGCGAACATGGAGATCGGCGAAGTGCTCACGGCTCCACGTTCTCCCTGGCAGACACCGTACGTGGAAAGGTTGATCGGCTCGCCTCGTCGCGCATGCCTGGATCACGTAATTGTCATGAATGAGTCCTCGTTGCGGCGGCATGTCGCCTGCTACCTCGACTACTACCACGGCTCGCGGAGTCATCTTTCGCTCGGGAAGGATTCTCCCGCCGGCAGAGCCGTCGAACCGCCGGAGCTGGGTCGGATCCTCGCGGTGCCCAAGGTCGGAGGGCTTCATCATCGCTATGAGCGGAGAGCCGCCTGAACTCCCGAGTTCAGCAGATCGTACTACTTCGAACACACCCGCTGGCACGAGACCGTTCGAAGGAAAGACGAATCCGCCGCCGCCGTCCGGCCTATCATCTTCCAGGCTCAAGAGAATGAGGAGTCCTTGGCTATTCGCCTGCGCCGAAACCAGTCGGGGCGAGCCACTCTGATCCAGTTCGACTTTTCAGTAAGGACACGAGTCACAACGCCCACTTTGCCTACTCGGTCAAACACCTCAACGTATCGCTCGACTTCATGGATGCGCTTTTTGATTTCGGGGAGTGGTTTTATGGTATCAAGGATCGCGCTCGCAGTACCAGATGGCTTGGCAATCGGAGAAGCCTAGCGGACGACCGAGCTGCGTCCGCACCTCTATGGTCAGAGGTGAGAAATTTCGATATCGATCCACTTATCCTTCAGGTACTCCGCTACCAGCCTTCGGTGACAGTGATGTGGCTTGTCCTCGCTGCAGAGAAGGCACGCCCCATCGACGGCGTCCCGCGGGATGGTCTGTTCGACTCGGCGACTCGCCATCAGTTCGAGAAACCGTTTTTCGTAATCCGCCCACTGACCGCTCTCTTTCTTGTACGCGTCGAGCATCTCTTGCGTCGGTGCGAGGTCAGGTCGGTGAGCGTACTCGATCCCGCAGATGGTTTTCAGGAAGTAGCAAAGGTCGTTCTTCTTGGCGAATCCCGCAAGTTGCGAGACGTTGTTCAGCCGGACGTCAATGAGTTTTTTAACACCAGCCCTCTGGATGCGAGTGAAGAACCACTCCGCGGAGGTCTTGGTGAAGCCAATCGTGAAGATTTTCATTCGGCGGCACCGCTGACCGTGGCAGCATCTGCAGGAACTGCAGGGCTGGAATCGTATGCGATGCGCTCCTCTTGACGACGGTAGGCGTCGGCTAAAAGTTCCTCACGAGAGTGGAACATATCGTGTTCCGGTAAATTCAGCATCCGTGCCAATCGGCTCAGCGCATCTGGGTGGTTTTCAAGGCTGCCGTCTTCATGAATGTGCCGAACGTCGAGGCCAAGGGCCACCAGATGCCTTGCAACCAAAATCGTGCGGTGACATTCAAGCGGTTCTCTTTCGGCGCACATGAGTGCAAGCCTGTATTTTTTCATGCCCTCCTGCACGCGCTCCAGACCATGTTGAAATAGGTGGGTGTGCGCTAGGCGGTCATACTGGACTTTCCCATGTTCGTAGCAAGCAGGGTCTTCGCTGCGCGCTCCGAGCTCCTTGCCCAAAAAAACATACGCAATGCCGCATGCACGCAAAGACCGTTTTAACTCCTCGCGGTTAAATTGCGGATTTACGCGGCTATAGGGTTTCGATCTGACATCGCAAAGCGCTGTGATCCCGTGCTGGTGCAGCAGAGCGACGAAACGCTCCTGCGAGTGCGTCGAGTGTCCGATGGTGAAAACGGCGTCTCGCATAGTTGCTCTCAAAAAGGCTTCTTACTTATGATCGCCGCCACGAGTTTGTGACATCTATCGTCGTGTTCGTAAGGCTCGGTCAAGCTTACGCAAATATAAACATCATTCCACGGATAATCGCCTTCCGGCTTTGTCGCAAATGCGTCGCGGGCAATGGGGTCGGTCACGCTTAAATTATAGTACGTGCCGTTGTAATCGAATTTGCCTCGGTAGCTCTTTTCCCCAGTCCAATAGTTTCTGCCTACCTCAACGGTGAAATTTTCCGGTCTAATAAGCATCAGAGAATCGTGGACTGTGGCCGCCTCCGCTTGACTGATGCAATCGTAACACCCTGCGGTGGTGTGATCGCTGTTAATCCAAATGGATGCTGGCCGATCAAGAAGTTGTGCCGGCGCGTTCCAAGGAAGCTCGCCTCTCTTCACCCAGCGGTCGGCCGCATTGATGACGTGATTTTCAACCTGGTGGTGGCGCGGGTCGGCGTTCAGCAACGGAACATCAACGATGTCCAGAAGCTTAGGGCTTGTATTGTTCTCATACCTATATTCCGAGAACATCAGTTCTGCTGTAGGCCGTTCGCTCACAGGTCGAATCCAGCCACCGTACTCATTTCCAATCGTCTCCCTGCCCGCAATGCAGCGGCCGTTTGGCGGCTTGTAGGAATTTGCCAGGCAAACGATTCTCTTGACGTATGCCATCTGGCTCTGCATCCTTTGTGCGATCTGCTAGACGTCAGAAGAATTTTACACCCGATTGATACCGTTGGTATTGAATCTTTGCACACCTTTCCTGTCCCGCACGCCAGTATGCCGCCGCCTCATGAATGTCCCCAGTTGCCTTCTTCCCTTTCTCAACCGACGGCGTAGAAAAAGGCTCTCTTTATCGGCCTGCGGAGCGTCCTATCTCAGCTCAATCCCTGTTCCCAGCTGAAAAACGCGCCTCAATAGGAGTGAGTGCTGTGGACACCGATTCGCTCAAACTGTCCCGGCTAAAAACTTCGTAGTAATTGAAATCGTAGCTGTTGCGACTTTGTGCTGCTACAGCCATGAGCCATGCATGACCTTCTGATATCGCTGCTCGCCGGGCTTGCATCGACGTTACGGACTCGAGCTTCACTTCAAGTCGAGATCCTGGCTCTATGGCATCAACTGGCGGTCCTCCAAAGGGTCAACCGCAAACGACTCCCGCTTTGGACAGCGGACGTTTCTGGAAAACCATGTCGAGCAGTTGGTGTCGGTGGATTTCCTCGTGGTGCCGACGGTGAGTTTCCGGATCCTGTATGTGTTCCTCGTCCTGGCTCACGAACGGAGGCGCGTGGTGCATTTCAACGTAACAGAGGATCCGACTGCCGAGTGGACGGCAGAGCAGCTCGTGCAAGCATTCCCGTGGGACACGGCACCGCGGCACCTGCTCCGGGACCGTGACCGCATTTATGGCGAAGCCTTCCGGATTCAGGCGGCGAACATGGAGATCGGCGAAGTGCTCACGGCTCCTCGTTCTCCCTGGCAGACACCGTACGTGGAAAGGTTGATCGGCTCGCTTCGTCGCGCATGCCTGGATCACGTAATTGTCATGAATGAGTCCTCGTTGCGGCGGCATGTCGCCTGCTACCTCGACTGCTACCACGGCTCGCGGAGTCATCTTTCGCTCGGGAAGGATTCTCCCGCCGGCAGAGCCGTCGAACCGCCGGAGCTGTGTCGGATCGTCGCGGTGCCCAAGGTAGGAGGGCTTCATCATCGCTATGAGCGGAGAGCCGCCTAAACTCCCGAGTTCAGCAGATCGCGCTATTTCGGACACACCCGCTGGCACGAGACCGTTCGAAGGAAAGACGAGTCCGTCGACGACGTCCGGCCTATCATCTTCCAGGCTCAAGAGAATGAGGAGTCCGTGGCTATTCGCCTGCGCCGAAACCAGCCGGGGCGAGCCACTCTGATCCAGTTCGACTTTTCAGTAAGGACAGCCGGCAGCGATGATGGCGGCGCTGCCGATGATCATACGCCGACTTGCATGGCCTTGCCGAGCGGCTGGCGGCAGGATTTCGGATGCTAAAAGCGGAAGGTGTACGCAAGCTTGACCGTGCCGCGGTCGAAAGTCGAGACGTAATTGCGATCCAAGGTTCGGTACCAACCTCGGTTCAGCACCACGAACAGGTCGCTTCCGGGTTGCAGGATCCAGCGGAAGCGGCTCTGAAAGCCGAGCATCCTCGATTCATTGTCGTACTGCACCAGGTTCGCCCACGAGACGTTGGGTGAGAAGTTAAAGTCTGAGCGCACCGAAAGCAACTGAGTGTAAAACTTCCCCTGCTCCAGGCGGATGTCGTTCCTCTCGCTCTCCAGCCCGAAAGAGAAATGGGTGCTTGGTTTGAGCGTCAATCCCAACGCAAATTGCCGGCGGCTGCCGGTGTAGAAGCTGCCCCAGCCAAAATTCGATTGGAGCACCCAGACCCGTTTCGAGGCCGTCTCCGCTTCGATTTCATAACGGTTCCAGCGGTAGGGTCCCGGCGGCAGCACGATCCCCTCAGCGATCTCAAAGGATTCCGGCAGGTGCTCGAATTCAGGCCGCAGGCTGAATTGGACCTGGTCCCCGGATTCCATTTCCACGTTGAGAGGAGTGAAAGAGACATTCCAATTCTCGACAACGTTGCCGAGGTTCGCGATTACCTCGCCATCCAGCTCGAAACCCAGCTTGCGAATGCCGTATCTCTCGGGGCGCGGCTGGAATTCGACTCCTCCGCTGGCCTTGCGCATTCCCCGCCGGGGCACGAAGCCCAAAGCCGGCCGGAAGTTGTCCCCGATCTGCTTGCCCTGCAAACGGAAGTCCCAGCGGTCATTCGGATAGTCGAGCCAGAAGCCGCCCGCATAATCCGAGGTGCTGCTTGCCTGGTCGTTGGTGCGCATGATGAACAGGTCCAGGCTGAGATTCTTATCTCCGCGGAACTTCGAGGTTGCAAAGCGTACGTCCGCGCCTATGAGGCTGTTCTCTCCCCTGCCCCCGGGGTTGCCGTGCGTGAAAATCGCCCCCACATAGGACTGCTGAAAGATATCGCGGCTCACGCGCGCTGCCAGCAGGTTCTGGCCGGCGAGGCGGAAGCTCGTGCCCTCCTCATCCCGGATGTCGGCATGCCCCGTTTGCACATCGAGCAGCCCGATATTGAAATGGGACTGCCGCCCGGTGATCTTGCTGCCGAAGAGGATCGGCACTTCCTGCCCCGCGTACAAGCCGATCCTGCGGCTGAAAAACGGGACCAGATCAGGATCCCAGATCGCGTTGCCGGCGGTTTCGAAGACGCCGGCACCTTCGAGGAAGAAAGGCCGCTTCTCGGGATAAAACAGCGAAAACCGGGTCAGATTGACCTGCCGGGTGTCCACCTCGGTTTCGGCAAAGTCGGTGTTCACCGTCAGAGAGGCATTCAGGTTCGGGGCCAGATTCTTGGAGATATCCAGGCCGCCATCCAGAACCCAGGCATTCTTATCCAGACGGGCCGGGTCGTAAGGGTCCCGGCGCACTAGGCCGTAGGGACGTATGTCCAGCCCCAAGCCTTGGCGCACAACCGGAAGCTCCTGCAGTTGCCCGGCCTCGGCCAGGTTCGAAATCCAGACATCGCGCCTGCATCCCGACCATCGGTCTTTCTCGTTCCTTCGCTTGATCTGGCGCTCGATATTCAATCCCCATGTTGTCTGCCCGGGCTTGAAGCGCAGGGTCTTGAAGGGGATGGCAATCTCGGCGATCCAGCCCTGGTCGGTTTTGCGCGCAGCAGCATTCCAGATGCCGTCCCAATCAAGACTGATTTCTTCCGAGTTGTTGGATATCTGGCCGTCCGCGCGCGCACCTGCCGGGTTGACCACGAAGAAAAAGCCGTTCCTCTGGTCGAAGAAGGGATCGAGGACCACCGCCACGTAGTCGTCGACATCCAGTTCTGCATCGCGCGTGAGCTGGGTTGCGACAATGGCGGCGGGCGTGCGGTCAAAACAGGTGATCCCGAAGTAGATGGCATCGGAGTCGTAGATCACGCGCACCTCCGTTGCCTCCGTGGGCGCCTCGCCCTCCTTCGGCTCAACCTGGGTCAGCGGCCCGATGGGAAGGGCGGACTGCCAGGCAGGCTCATCGAGTTTGCCGTCGAGCCGGATGCGCTCACCGGCAGGCGCAACTTTGCCGGTGCGCACTTGCGCCATCGCCTGAGCGCAGCAAAATACACAGGCGAGAACGAAAAAGACACATAGGGAATTGCGATTATTGGGCATCCGTTTATTCCAGAAAAATGGCAACAAAACTTGCAGAACCGCTCACGCGCGCCGGCCCGAATTCGTTCCGGTCCGGCCTGAAGGGCGCCAGTATAACATGCCGGCAGACCAGGCCACAGCCACTATCTTGATAACATGACGTTCCAGACTCCGGCGAGTAAGGACCCCAAGAGATATGAATAACCACAGCGCAGCATAGACGCAACCAAAACCCAAGTTCACCGCAGTCTCCCATGCACCGGCAGCGCACCCAGGTGCATGAAAATGTTGTGCTCTCATCGCGCTTTTCCTGCGCCGCCCTTTCAGGGCTCACGCCCTGGGCTTTTCTGCGCCACCCCTCCGGGGTTTTCGCAGTCGTGAAATCCTTAGCCCTGAAAGGGCGGGACAGGACAACCCAGGGCGCAAGCCCTGGGTTGAGGTCCGGAGATCTCAAGCCCTGAAAGGGCGGCACAGAAATAGATGAATAGAAATGAAATTCGAGATACGAGATTTGAAATTCGAAATAAAGACTCAGCTCTCGATTCTCACATCGCTTAGAGCCCTCGGCCCCAATCAATTCGTGGTTCCGTCCTATTCGTCGACTCTGCGTCATGGCGTCTTGGAGGTGAAGAGTCCTTGCCCGCAGGCAATGCCACGGTCCGCATCGCCGTGGCAGGGAATTCCGCATGATTTCCTGCCTCCTCGGATGTATCCTGCGTTCACAGAGAAATGACCAATTCCCATCATCGAGACATTGCCTGATATCTGGAGGCCGCTTATGAAAACGGATATTTCAGTGTCCTTCCTCGGGATTGAACTCGCTTGCCGCCGGAGCGGGCCCGTGGCCGTTCCGGCAAAAAGCCAGGCTAAAGCAGGAATTGTGCGGAACGTCTCGTGCGTCCTGATTGCGCTGTTGGCACTATTTCAAGCCATCGCTGTGCCGGATCTGTGGGCATCTCCGCAATCTGAAAAGGATGCGCAACGGGCAGCAGGCATCAAGGCGAAAGCCGACGCCTTGGGATTGGGAACAGAAGTGAATGTCGTCATGCTCGACGGCACGAATAAGCGAGGCCGGATCGAAGAGATCTCCGAGCAGGCTTTTCAGCTGAACACAAAAGGTATCTCCGAGAAGCTGCAGTTCAGCCAGGTGAAAAAGATCGAGCGTGGCAAGCCGATCTGGGCGCGCAAGGCTTTATGGGCGGCAATAGCAGTGGGCGTGGTTTTCGCGATATTGGCAATAACGAAACCGCTCAAGGATTAGCAAAAGGGCGACGGACTGCGCGCCGTTGCCGCAAAACAGGGCCCGGAATAAGGTGCCGGCCTCCACACCGCCATCCCCGGTTGAGGCGCTCGATCATGAGTCCTTGTCAGGCAATCTCGCAAACTCACGAATGGTTCACCAACTTCGAATGGGCCCGGTGGATGGGGCGAAATGGCAGGGCTGCGGCGGAGAATTCCCCTTATTCGTAACGCAAGGCGTCGATAGGATCCAGGCGGGAAGCCTTGACAGAACCAGGGAAGGCACTCTGAAGGGTTCCGATGTTGACTGGCAATCGTATCGTGTCGTCGCTGGCCACGCCATCGGCCTGATCCTCAACTACGAGGAGTTGCTGTGGTTGCGGAAGGTCTGGGCCGAAACCACATCGAACTGATCCACGAACCGCGCCCCACCATCGGGCCAGCCGGCCGGTAAAATAGTTGGCCGCAATGCCCGCTCGGCAGTCAGATCTGTTGCGGCATCATGCTGCAGGAGGTCAATGAACTGCCGTGGCGTGCCACAATTGTCTGTCGATCGATGCGTCCGCACAGTGGGGAACTGGATCCGCCGATCCCTTCCCGCTGCACGTGGACCTGCAAATCGCCGATCCGCCCGCGGTTTACCGACCCAGGCATCCCGAAAAAACTAGCGTGTACCGGCTGTTCGAGGGACAGGATCGTCATAAAATAGCCGTTCACTGCACGAGCCTGAACGGTACAGGTAGCAGATGGAAGACTGCGATCCGCGCAAGGGTACCTATCGGCAGGATGGACATCTCAAGCTGTTTGCTCCGACTTCCCCATGCGTACGAGGATCCGATGCTTGACCAGGCCCCGATCCAACGGGATCACCGCATCCCGCACGCGCCGACCATCCATCTCCACCCACGACACACCTCGCTCGCAGCCTTCCGGATTCTCGACCTGGATCTCGTAGATCGCTTCACCGTGACGATAGCGCAGGTGGAAGCCCTCCCACCATCCGGGGATGACCGGATTCAATTGCATGTGATCCCCGCGCACCTTCAAACCCAGGACCTCTTCAACCCAGGCTCGGTACATCCACGCCGCCGAACCCGTATACCAAGACCAACCACCCTGACCGATCCGCCCGGGCAATCGGTACACGTCAGCTGCGACCACGTAGGGCTCAAGCCCATAGCGCCACACTGTTTCCGGATCACGCGCGCGCTCAATCGGGTTGAGGATGCGCAGCATTTTCGCCGCCCGCGTACCATCCCCTCGACGTGCCAAGGCCATGGCGAACCACACGGCGGCGTGAGTGTACTGGCCTCCGTTCTCCCGCACCCCCGGAGGGTACCCCTGGATGTATCCGGGTGAAGGCTCCGACCTGTCAAAGGGAGGCGTTAAGAGCAGCACCAGACCTTCATCCTCGCGAACGAGATGTTTCCACGCCGATTCTAAAGCCCTATCCGCGCGATCTGTGTCGGCGGCTCCACTCAGCCAAGCCCAAGATTGGGGCAGAGAATCGATCCTCGCCTCTTCATTCGCCGAAGAACCAAGCGGCGTGCCATCGTCGAAGGTCGCCCGAAGATACCACTCCCCATCCCATCCTGTTCGCTCGACACGCTGAATCAGTGCATTTCTATCTTGTTGATAGGACCGGCCTAGATCTGGCCGACCCAGTAGCTCAGACAACTCGGCCATACCCTGAAGCACATCCACCATGAACCACGCCAGCCAAACGCTCTCCCCTTTGCCCCCGGCACCCACAAGGTTCATCCCATCGTTCCAG